>Ga0194039_1000101_pt1 | contig 55008 bp, 50 predicted proteins | sample JunL228m_MetaG_FD_148679 | JGI IMG/M metagenome (GOLD analysis project Ga0194039, IMG submission 148679) | Anoxic zone freshwater microbial communities from boreal shield lake in IISD Experimental Lakes Area, Ontario, Canada - Jun2016-L227-8m | ecosystem: Environmental > Aquatic > Freshwater >...
AGACAGGTACCAAACACGATACAGTAGCTGTTCATTGCTACCTGCTTAGACATCCCCTTAAGTGCGAGCGGCCCAAGCTCAGTGATATCGACACCAAGGCGCTTTGCGGTCATTTCGAGGAACCTGCCACTTGCCCCCGCACAGATACCCCCCATGGTAAATGTCCCCGGTATCCCGTCCTGAACACTGATCGCCTTGTTGTCCATCCCGCCGATATCGATGACGGTCGAAGGCCCGTGCTGGCAGTCTGCAAGGAATACCGCTCCCTTTGAGTTCACGGTCAGTTCTTCCTGGATAAGGTCCGCTTTGATCTTTTCCCCCACAAGGAACCGCCCGTACCCGGTAGTGCCAACTGCCTGGATCTCTTCCCGTTTAACTCCTGCCATATCGAGTGCCTGCTGTATTGCCGCATTGGCACTCTCGAGCACATCGGTCGTTGGTAACCACCCGGTGCCGATAATTTTGTTATCCCTCATCACCACGGCTTTTGTGGTACTGGAACCGGAATCCAGCCCGAGCGTGAGCCCTACCTGGGTCTCCCTCGCTAACAGTGCTCTCCGCCGTGCGATGGTGGTCAGGGCTTCCATCCGCGTGAGTAAGGTCCCCGAGGTGGTACGTTCGGTGAACGAATAACTGACGACCGGGAGTTTGGAATTCTCGTGGATGTACCTCCGGAGCTCGTTCCGGACAATAGCCGCCTCGGCACAGCGGAAACAGGTGGCGATAAAGACCGCGTCTGCCTCGACCCTTCCCTCAACAAGTGCTTTTGCCCGGGCAATCGCCAGCTTGAGGTCAGGGCTGCGGACATCAAGGCCAAACGCGGTGAAATCCCTTTTAATATCTGCGAGACTGATATCGGGGTAAAAAATCTCTGCATCAACCGCTTTTGCGGCCTGGTCAATCTCTTTCTGGACACCACTGTATTCAGGACCGCATGAGAGTTGTGCAATTCGTACGGGGGTGGTCATTTCGCCACCCTTTGTCCCTTGAGGAAATCCCTGATCGCTGCAACGAATTCTGCCCCTTCTGAGTCAGTCTTTGGATAATTCAGTTCCAGCACAGGAATATCGCGTTTCTTCAGAAGGAATATGATCAGTTCGTTCGTCCGGGCACAACCCATACAACCGAAAGCGAGGTCGGCATCGTGGATGATGATACCTGCTTCAGCGTCCTCGATCATCGGGCCGTAGAGTGACATCCGGCCCCGGACCCCCGAGGGGACCTCGACCGCTGCATACTTAAGGCCCTTTTTCGGGTCTTCCGGGCTGATCTGGAGTGGAGGGGATTCAAGGCCTGCGGTCTGGATATGTTCCCGTATTGACTGTGCCGCACTCAGGGGTGTGTGGCCGAACCGGGCTACAAGGTCAGAGAGGATCAGGCTGGTAGCGGGATAAATAAAAACTTTCGCCATTTTTCAGGGCTCCTGTGCTTCGACTAATTTTTTCAGTTTATCAATATCGAGTTTCGTTTCCGGGCCGGGAGTTGGGGGGTGAGGGATCGACGCGATATCACGCCCGGGGAGTGCGTGGAGCCCGTATGAGACATGACGGATAAGGGAAATTTCAAACTCATGCCCGAAAAACCCGGGCCTCGCACCGCCGAGGTTCGCCCGGCAGCGACGTGGGTCCCCAGGTGGGAACCCCCTGTCTTTTACAAAGATATGATCGGGATCAAGCGCCCTTAATGCGACGATAATCTTCTCCACTCCTTCTGCCGTTCCCGTCACCTGAAGCCCGAAACAGGTCTCCTTGATCATCGCACCTTCTGAGATCTCGTATGCCCTGACAGCAAGGTCCTGTGGTGTCATCTCCGGTGACTCCACGAATACGTATTTCGTTACCGTTCCCTGGTAACGGGGGATATATGCGCTCATCCCTTTACCTCCCTGATAAACACGATATCTTTCTCCCTGATATTTTTCAGTACGCCGGGGTTCGTGACTCTGCCGATGATATTGGTCCCCTCAAAAGGCTCTGATGTCGGCCCGAACTCTTTGTGGGCGGATACCCGGATCCCGACAAGTCCTACCCCTTTTCTCGCTTCATTGGTAATGGCAAGGGCCCCTGCCGGTACCTCGTCCTGCGGGGTATTTTCAGGAATTATTTTCACGCTTTTTGGTATAACCGGCTTGAACAGGTACACATCGTCAAAAATGAAAAGTGCCGGGACCTGCCCGACATCATGGGACCAGAGGCCTGTAAGAAAACGGAATATCTCACAGGATTCCGGTGCGTTTGCGTCATCAAGGACAATGTCAATCACCCTCGAGAGCGATTCCGTGACCAGGGATACCGTTCCACCGGCCAGCACCTCAAGTGTTGTCCCCGGGACCTGCCCGACAACCACGCGGTCTCCTGCCTGGTTGTCAACCACTGTTTTCACTCCTCTTTCTGCTGCAATATTGAGTGCTTCTCCGAGCGGAAGTCCTATCAGGTCGAACCGTGCCGGTGAGGCCCTGACACAGAATATGTCTCCCACCTTTGCAAGCCGGGCAATCTCTATCCCGTGGACCACCTGAGCCACGACGGTGTGGGCGGGGTTACTCGGGACATCGGCGGTGTAAATATATACTCCTCCCCTTGACCGGCCTTTTGTCCTGATGGTTACCGTTCCCTCCCGCCTCGGTCCGTTCAACTCGGCTGGGACATCAATCTGGGTCCGGCGGCCATCAAAAATATGGGTGCTCGCTGCCCTGCCTACATGAAACGTCCCTTCTTCCAACGCAAGCAGCAGGTGTTCAACGCTTCTGGAGCAATCTGTAACGATATGGTCCTCGTCGTTCCCCTGCACGGCCAGGTCGACGTGGGTAACAATCTGCATCCCTTCTTCAAGCAGCAGTTCCGGGTCAGTAGTTGTAAAAGAACGGGTGGTGTCGGCCCATGCGATAACAGGGATTACTTCTGTTACCCTGTCCCCCGTACCCCAGTGGTCCAGTACACCCCGTCCGGACACTACTCTTCCGATCACTCCCCCGTTTTCACCCGTTCCATGGTCTGCGGAATGCCGCATCCTTGAAAAAATGAGATATGACTGTTTCGGGTCATACCCCCCGCACCCTAGGATAAGGTCTCCACGCTCGTACAGGTGGGGTCTCCTGTCCGGAACAATTATCGAAGGGAATGGACCGAAGGCGGCACTATACCGATCTTCCCAGTGCAGTTTCAGGCTGTCAATAAAACCGGGGCCTTCCATGGATATTCGGCTTGACGCAGGGATCTCAACCCGTATTTCCCCTTTGGTGGTCAGGAACTGGAGATTTTCTGTTGTTTCCTTTTCCTGCGTACCGGGCCGGATCACTGCCACACAACAGAGCGGGTCCCGGCCAGTGACCACCGAAGCAAGCCTGCTTCCTTCTTGCACATCGAGGCTCTCCCCGTCGATCCGGATCGTGACCATCCTTCATCTCCTTTGCCAGCTCACGGCGCTACCGGCTTACTCATGACTTCACGTTCTTCTTCCGTGAGGGTTGCAAGTACTTCGGCGGTTTTTCCAATTGCAACAATCTTGCCCCCCCGCATCAGTGCCAACCGGTCACAGACTTCCCTTACAAACTCCATGTCGTGGGAAACAACGATAAACGTCTCCTCCATCTCGTCCCGTGAATGTAGTATTGAGTGTTTTACATCGAGTTTTGTGATAGGGTCCATTGTCCCTGTCGGCTCGTCCAGCACGACAAGCCGTGGCTCACGGATCAGTACCTGGGCGAGTGCCACCCGGTGACGCTCTCCCTCTGAAAGCTGTGAAGGATAGCGGTCGAGAATCTCCCTGCTCTTATCTTCTGTAAAGCCCGACATCCGGAGCGTAATAACTGCTTTTCGTATCGCGAGCTCTTTTGGGAACTCAAGACCGATCGCATCGGTGAGGTTATCCAGCACCGTCCGGTGTGGGAACAGGTCATATTCCTGGTGGAGCAGCCCGATATAACCCTTGGCCCGTCCCCGGTACTCAATACCTGGTTTTGTCATATCGATCCATTCATCCCCGATTTTAATGTTCATTTCACCGGATGTAGGCTCGATTATCCCGGAGATGATCCGCGAAAGCGTGGTCTTTCCTGCGCCACTTTTACCAATGATACCAAAAATTTCCTTGGTAAAGACATCGAATGTCACCCCGTTCACAGCCTTGACCACTCCGCGGTCAACCGAGATGTACCGTTTGATCACATCCCTTGCAGAGAGGATCTGTTCCCCGATCTCGGCTGCCGCGAATTCCTCCTGGTCATGGTAGTCCTTCATGAACTGCTGTATGACCACGGCAGGAGTGCCAAGTGCGGTAATTTTTCCATCCTCAATGAGCATTGCCCGATCAGCAACATCCTCGATGACCTGCGAGAAGTGGGAGGTTACGACCATCCCCATATTTTCCTTTCTTGATGCCTCGAGGAGCATTGCATGGACAACTTTCGCGGTGCCGGGGTCAAGAGTGCCTGTCGGTTCATCTGCAAAAAGGGCAAACGGCTCTTTCGCCAGCTGGCGGGCAAGTACAACCCGTTGTTTCTCTCCGCCGGAAAGGTCACGGGCGATATGCATCATCCGGTGGGAGAGGCGGACCTGGTCAAGGAGGTCTGCCGCACGGTTGATGGACTTATCAACCGGGTAATTGATATCATCGAGTGCATGAAGGACGTTTTCGATAACCCTGTCGTCCCCGTAGAGAGCAAATGTCCTCTGGAACATGATCGCCGTACGGTTCATAATACGGCGTTTCATTGCAGTATTGGCTTCATTCCAGAAATCAACGTCGAGGGACTTGAGAGACCCCCCACACTTTGGGCATACCTGGCCTTTTTTGCTCGGCACGTCCAGGTAATCGCATCCATCACATGCCGCAACATGGTAGATGATTTTTCCGCTCGTCGGAGGTGTCTCCACCCCTCTCATGAGCTGCATCAGGACTGTTTTTCCTGCGCCGCTCCTGCCGATAATTCCAAGGATTTCTCCCTCTGAAAGTTCAAAAGAAATGGTATTGAGGATTCGTTTTCCGTCAAAATCCATGCACAGATTTTCAACGGTGATAAGTGGGGCCATTCTTCACCTCTTGTAGATCATGTAACGTACGGACATATTACTTTTTATATACAGATATCTCTGGATCAGGAACTCTGGAGATTTCTTACGATCTCGACCACTTCGCTCACGTTTTTCACTACGTGCCCGGCAGTCTTGTATAACTCGTCTGGTTTTCCCCCGGACTGCTCCTCGGTGAGGATGGCAATATCGGCTTTTTTCATTGCACACAGGTCGTTAATGCTGTCACCGACCATTACCACCCGATCGAATTCACACTGGAGGTCTGAGACGATTTGCGCCTTCATGGAGGGTGTCGCCACCCCGTACACCCGGTCACGCGGAATACCCAGGTAATCCGCCATCCGTTCGAGTTTTGCTACCCTGTCACCGGATGCAATGTAGGTGGGAACACCCATCCGGTGCAGTGTTGAGATGGCCTCCTTGGCACCCTCGAATGGCCTTCCACCGGTTGTAATCGTAAACTCAATGCCGTGTAAGGCCATGTTCAGGATGACCCCGCTGTTCATCGTCACAACCGCCTCACGACTGCAGTTTCTCCATACATCACGGATACACTGCTGGAGGTCACCGACCGTTGCGTAGGTGTCATTATATAATGTGTCCCCCACTTCCTCAGCGGCGAGAACCTTCCTTGTGCAGCTGATCCCAAACCCGATATTGTTCTCGACCAGGAACTCAGAGAGGAGTTTATCCGGTGGCGTGTCCATTACCTCCCTCGAATGGAGGTGCATCACGACAAGCACCCGTTCAGGCGAACTGAACGTGAGCATTGTTGTCTCGATACCGGGTAAGAGCTGGTTGTTGAGGACATCCTTCGCCACCCGGTAGGTGTGGAGCAGGGTACCGGCACTATCAAAGACTACCGCGACTGACGTTCCAAATCACTCCCCATAAACTCTTTCTAGTTATTTATCCTTGAATGAAGCTGGATGGTCCTTACTGATACCGCAGACAAGATAAAGAGCATGGAGATCAGGGGGGCCGGGCGGATCGCCCGGGCTGCCGCACTCGCTCTGGCAGAGCATGCCGAATCACTTGATTCCACAGATATAGCTGTATTTTCCGGTGAGATGAAGCGGTCAGCGGACTTTATGGCAGGGACAAGGCCAACCGCCGTCTCACTCCCGAATGCGGTGAATATTGTCATGGCGTCAATAGCCGGGGCGACATCAGTGGCTGAAGCAAAAATGGCGATCGGTTCGAAAGCCCGTGAATTTGTCAATTCCTCGAACCAGGCGGTCGAACGCATCGGGAAAATCGGGGCCCGCCACATCAGGGACGGGGACGTAATCCTCACGCATTGTAATTCCGAGGCCGCACTCGCCTGTCTTATCGAGGCAAAAAGGAGCGGCAAGGATTTTTCCGTTTTTGCCACGGAAGTAAGGCCAAGGAACCAGGGACTCCTTACCATTCGCGTGCTCAACGAAGCAGGGATCAAAACGAATTTTATTGTCGATTCCGCCGTCAGATCGTTTATCAGCGATATCGACCTGGTGATAACCGGTGCCGATGCAGTAACCGTGAATGGTGCGGTAGTCAACAAGATCGGGACCTCCCAGATTGCACTTGCCGCCCACGAAGCACGGACGAACTTCGTCGTCGCCGCAGAGACCTACAAATTCGCGCCAAGGACGATCCTTGGAGAATTAATCGAGATCGAAGAGCGTCCGGCAGGTGAAGTGCTCCCGGACGAGATTGCGAAAAGCCTCCCGTATGTAACCGTGAGGAACCCCGTCTTTGACGTGACCCCCGCGGAGTACGTTGACCTGATTATAACTGAAGCCGGGGCAATCCCCCCCCAGATGGCCTATATTATTATCCGCGATTACCTCGGCTGGGACATATCGGAATTCGGGAAGGAATTTGATATCGACCACCACGATTAGGAGATAACCAGCATGTCAGATGTCATTGCATCATACTATTTCAGGCCCCGGGTGGACACCACTCCCGAAGAGGCAGCCCAGGCCCTTGCCGATGAAGAGACCACCGGTACATGGACCGGTATAACCACACGGATGGAATATGTGAAACATCTTGACGGTTCTGTGCTTGATGTAACACCTTCAGGCAGGGGATATATCACCCGGATCAGTTACCCTGCAGATGTCTTTGAGCCGGGGAACGTCCCTCAGTACCTTTCAGTCGTTGCCGGGAACCTTTTCGGCCTGTCGAGGCTTGAAGTAGTGAGGTTCCTTGATTTCTCACTCCCTGACAGCCTCGTTCCGTTCAGGGGGCCAAAATACGGGATCCCTGGCGTACGCCGGATGACGGGTACAACGAAGCGGCCTCATGTCGGGACTATTATAAAACCGAAAGTGGGGCTAACGCCGGATGATACCGCCGCGGTTGCCTACCAGGCAGCAATTGGCGGGGTTGACCTCATTAAGGACGATGAGACCCTTACCGACCAGAAATTCTGCCCGATAGAAGAACGTCTGCCGAAAGTAATGGCGAAACTTGAGGAGGCCAGGGATGAGACCGGTCATCTGGTCCTCTACGCGGTCAATATTACAACCCGGGGGGACAAGATAGTCGAACGTGCAGAACACGCCATTGAACTTGGGGCGAATATGATCATGATCGACGTGATTACCGCCGGGTTTGGTGCACTCCAGGCGCTTGGGGAAGCACCCGGAATTAGGGTCCCGATCCATGTCCACCGGACGATGCATGCCGCAATGACAAGAAACCCCGAACATGGTATCGCCATGAGGCCCCTTGCACGGCTGGTCCGGATGCTTGGCGGGGACCAGCTCCATACCGGGACCGTGAGCGGGAAGATGGCCCATGCCGCTGAAGAAGTGATAGGTGACAACCGGGTACTGACCGAACAGGCATTCGGGATGCAACCAACATTCCCGGTTTCAAGCGGGGGGCTTCACCCCGGGAAGGTCGAAAAGGAACTCTCCACCCTCGGTACTGACATTATCCTCCAGGCGGGAGGGGGTATCCATGGGCATCCCTCAGGGACCGCCGCAGGGGCCCGGGCGATGCGGCAGGCAGTCGATGCGTTCATGGCAGGTATTCCTGCCAGGGAATATGCAAAGGATCACTTTGAACTGGAGCAAGCCCTCAAATTATGGGGGACCAACTAAGTATTGGTGAGGTGCATTCGTGGAAATAGAATTTACAAAATTACATGGCAACGGCAATGATTTCATCCTGATCGATGAGTATGAACGGGTGGTTATTCCCGACCCGATGAAAGGAGAATTTGCCGCTTCATTCTGTGACCGCCATTTTGGTATCGGGGCAGATGGAGTGCTGTTCCTCTCGAAAGCTGGGACCTCGGGGGACCTGCGGATGCGCCTGTTCCAGCCTGACCAGAGCGAGGCGGAGATGTGTGGGAACGGGGTTCGTTGTTTCGCAAAATATGCGTATGATCACTCCCTGATTGGTACGAAAGGAGTCATCGGAACAATGGCAGGTCCGATGCCCGTTGAACTGCATTATTCCGATGAGGATTTCATGGTAAAAGTCCTTATGCCGGAACCGAAATTTGACAGGAAGGACATTCCGGCAACCGGTTCCGGTGATTATGAAGAGAAGATTGCAGAGTATGATGTATTTGCAGTGAATACTGGGGTACCTCACGCGATCATTTTTGTTCCTTCGGTTGAGGCAGTTGATATTACTGCGGTATCACCGGGTGTACGGCACCACAAGACCTTCCCCGCCGGGGCAAATGTCAATTTCGTTGAAAGGACCGGGACCGGTGAGATCCGGATCCGGACCTACGAGAGGGGTGTGGAAGATGAGACCCTGTCGTGCGGTACAGGAGCAACCGCATGCGCAGCGGTGGCACATAAACTTGGCTATGCAGGAGAATCTGTCCATGTCGAGACTGAAGGGGGTCCGTTGAATATCTACCTCGGAAAGGAGACGTTCATGGAAGGCCCCGCAAGCACCGTGTTTACCGGGACCCTAACATTCTGATTTTTTCGCTAATATTGACAGCCTGCATCGTATTGAAAAAGACGAGCTATGTAGACAGGAGGAGTTTCACCCCGTCCCTGTCCCACTCCCATTAAGATATTCAGTGGGCCCCGATTGGGATAGAGTAAGTTCAATAAATCTCTGTAACTTATTGTGAATCTTGGATATGGGTGATGTTAACATTGTTAACATAATCTTATTTCTTACAATTCAGTCCTGTTATCCCTGCTTAGGTTGATGATTCCTGATCCGGTTCAGGTTCCCTGGTGTTTTGTATTCCGGTTCCGGTTATCACGAAATCAAAGAAACCCCCTGCAGGGAGTGAACGGTGTTTCATAAGAGTAGCACGGCGCACCGTCCCCTGCTCCCGGTTGAACATGATGATTGCTTTTGATATGTGTTCGAGCGCCGTACCGCCAAGCCCGGAATAGGCATTTTTTACCACGTCCATGTAGACCTGGTTGGTAACTACCACCGGTATCCGGTACCGCTTTGCAAAACCAAGGAGGAGGACGATCTGCCTGGTAAGTTTCTGCATGGCGTCCCTCCCCCTTTCAAGGTTTGTCCGGTATAGTGCGGTTGCAGAATCCACGATGATCAAGCCTACATTCCGGGTCCTGAGCACGGTATCCATCCCGGAAATCATGACCCCCTGCTGGTCAAAATCAGTTGGTTCGTAAATATAGAGGTGTTCGGCGAGTGTTGCCGCATCCTCGCCTGCTATCTGCCGGAACCGTTCGATGGAAAACCCTTCGGTATCGATAAAAACGACAGATTTACCTGATACAAGGCAGTTTACCGCGGCGAGTATGCAGGCAGAGCTCTTTCCGCTTGCCGGTTCTCCAAAGAACTGGGTGATGGTACCTGGTTCGAATCCGCCGTTCAGCAACCGGTCCAGGTCAGGGCTTCCGCTCGGTACTCTTCCCGGGTCCGTTGGTATCACCTGCCGCATGTTCAGGGAGGATCTCCCATGCCCGTTGCTCGATTTGCCTGACAAGTTCCCTCACGGGAATCCCCAGTTTTTCTGCATGGGTGCGTGTCTCATCAAATTCTGCTTTAAGGGTGTAACACCTTTCCCCGATCCACCCGCATTTTACCGGGACTTCTATGGTGGCCCCCCTGATATCGAACCTGACCCTCTCAATCGTTCGCCTCGCGATAAAACGGTGGACCGACGGGGTGCAGCGGACACCGAGCGTACCTAGTTCTGAGGCCATCACTCCAGCCAGCCGGACCGAGTCCTCCTCACGACAGATTACCCTGACAAGGTAACCCCCCCTGCCCTTTTTCATGATGCAAGAAATTGCACTGGCATCCCTCGCCCCTGCCTTCATGAGCACGGATATGGCGTTGCCGATGATCTCCCCGCTGACATCATCAACATTCGTCTCGAGCACGTCAACACGGTCCGAGGTGAGTTCACAGTTTTTCTCCAGCAGCACCACCCTGAGGACATTCGGAACCCCGGGGGGGTCCCGGTTTCCTGCCCCGTAGCCGATACCGGTAATGTTCACCGGGCCAAGGCGATCCGGATTCATCGTCGCAAATTCTGCGAGGAGGGCAGCTCCGGTTGGCGTGCACAGCTCACCGTCTGCCTGGGTTCCAGGGAACCATGCGAGCCCTGATCCTTTCAGTATCGCCATGGTAGCTGGTGCCGGGACTGGCATTGTCCCGTGAGCACCGGTTATAGTACCCCCGCCGGCAGCGACAGGTGTCACCGCAACACCATCCGGTTTCAGGATATCCATTGCTGTACAGGCACCAATCACGTCAGCAATGGCGTCATCAGCACCAACCTCGTGAAAGTGGACATGGATACCGTGGACCGATTCTTCTGCATCCGATATCCTCCGGAACACCCTGATCGCCATCTCAATTGCAGGCTCCGGTGCCCGGGCACTCCGTACCCTTGCGATGACCTCATCAAGTGTCCGGGAACTCTTTGTTGCATGGGTCTCTACCCTGATCGCCTGTATTCCCGCCCGGTCTACGATGGAAAAAGACGGGTCTGAAACAACCGAACGCATTGCTTCCGCCACGGTTTCCCTGTCTGCACCGAGGGAGAGCAGGGCACCGGTGACCATGTCCCCGGCGGCACCATGGAACGGTTCAAAGAGAAGATATCGCATGATTCTAACAGTACATATAAATTCCCGCATATATGATCTTTCTCTGGATGCCTGAAATTCACTTAAAAGTCGATAGTGCCTACCCTGGTGACCAGGGAGGCGGAAAGGCCCGGCTTGACCCGGAGACGATGCTGTTTTTAAAAATCTCTCCCGGCGACCTCGTGGCTATCGAAGGAAAACGAAGGACTGTGGTGAAGGTATGGCGTGCACTGCTAGAAGACTGGAACCAGCATAAAGTCCGGATCGATAATTTTTCGCGGACGAATGCCGGGGTCAGTATCGGGGACACGATCAAGATCACCAGCCTGAAAGAAGAGATCGAGGCGAAACGGGTCTTGCTTGCCCCCCCCGAAGACCTGCCGAAGAATATCCAGGTCTCAAACAACCCCCACGTCATCAACAGCCTGATTGATTTCCCTGTTGTAAAAAACGACCAAATCCCGATCATGGTGGGGCTGCCTTTTATCCAGCCCCAGATTGTTGCGTATAAAGTGGTCGATATTGAGCCCGAACAAGCCGTTATTATCACAAAAAATACCATTATCGAGTTCTCTGAAAAGCCGGCGGCAGGGTTCGAAGGGCTGAAACGGATCTCCTATGAGGATATCGGTGGTCTCAAGGACGAACTCCAGCGCCTGCGGGAGACTATTGAGCTCCCGATGCGTCACCCCGAACTGTTCCAGAAACTCGGGATAGAACCACCCAAAGGAGTGTTGTTATACGGGCCCCCCGGGACTGGCAAGACGCTGATTGCGAAGGCCGTTGCGAGCGAGAGCGGCGCACATTTCATCTCCATCGCCGGGCCGGAAGTGATCTCCAAGTATTACGGGGAGAGCGAACAGCGTCTCCGCGAGGTATTTGAAGAGGCCAGGGAAAATGCACCCTCGATCATCTTTATCGACGAACTTGACTCTATTACCCCGAGAAGGGAAGAAGTGACCGGGGAGGTCGAACGGCGGGTTGTTGCCCAGCTGTTAACGATGATGGACGGTCTCGAGGAGCGGGGCCAGGTAGTCGTAATCGGTGCGACGAACCGGATCGATGCGGTTGACCCAGCATTAAGAAGGCCGGGTAGGTTTGACCGTGAGATCGAGATAGGTGTCCCGAGTGAGCTTGACCGTATAGAGATTATGAAGATCCATACCCGTGGTATGCCGCTTGCCGACGATGTGAAACTCGAGGACCTGTCACAGCAGACCCACGGTTTTGTGGGTGCCGACCTTGCAGCACTCGCCCGCGAAGCTGCTATCCGGGCGCTCCGCCGGTACCTGCCTATGATCGACCTGGACGCGAAGGAGATCCCCTCGGAGATCCTCGATACGCTCCAGGTGAAGGCAACCGATTTCAAGGGTGCACTCCGGGACGTAAGCCCGAGTGCGATGCGTGAGGTTATCATCGAAGTGTCCCATATCCGGTGGCAGGATGTCGGAGGGCTGGAATCTGCCAAAGAGGAAGTCAGGGAAACGGTGGAGTATCCCCTTACTGACCGGCACCGGTTTGATGACCTCGGGATCCAGCCACCAAAAGGGGTCCTGCTCTATGGGCCTCCCGGTACGGGAAAGACGCTTATCGCCAAGGCAGTCGCCAATGAAAGCGGTGCGAATTTCATTGCCATCAGGGGTCCTCAACTGCTCTCAAAATACTGGGGGGAAAGTGAACGGGCGGTCCGTGAAATCTTCAAGAAGGCACGGCAGGTGGCGCCAGCCATCATATTTTTCGATGAGATGGACGCCATTGTCCCGCACCGCGGGGCCAACCAGAACTCCCACCTCCTTGATAGTGTCCTGAACCAGATCCTCACGGAAATCGACGGGCTGCAGGAATTAAAAGATGTCATTATCATGGGAGCAACAAACAGACCTGACATGATAGACCCTGCACTGCTCAGGGCCGGACGATTTGACCGCCTCGTGTATATCGGCGAGCCCCGCCTTGAAGACCGGCAGAAAATTGTGAAAATTTACCTCCTGCAGATGCCGATCGAAGGGTCTGCCCTCTACGAAGTGATTAATCTCACCGATGGCCTTGATGAACCCGCACTGGAATCCCTGATTGAAAAAATGGGGACGAATAAAACGGTCACGCTCAATGAAGCCCGGGCCTTCATCGAATCAATTGAGAAAAAAGAACGGGCTTCACTCGACAGGGGGACGAGAAGAAAAGTCCTGTGGGAGATGATGAAACAGAACGGTCTCTCCTTTGAAGACCCGAAACTGGATGAATTTATCCGGCAGCTTGCGATAATGACTGAAGGTTACGTTGGATCTGATCTCGAACTGCTGTGCCGTGAAGCAGGGATGCTTGCACTCCGGGAGAGGAGCAGCGTGGTGACATTGAAACACTTTGAATCGGCAAAGCAGAAGATCCACCCGACTATGAACCAGAATATCAGGGAATGGTACAAAAAGATCCAGGACTCCTTCAAAGGCGGCCTGCCAAAGGAAGTGCAGCCACCGGAATACCAGTGATTTTTTCCCTGTTTATTCATCAATGGCATTTTTTGGTAGCAGAAAGATAGTCGTTTCAGGACCAGCGGTAGGTAAATTTTTGAATAATTCGAAATCGGCAAAAAAGAACAGAGCATTTTACAGAGTATTTTTGCTTTATTTCACGGTTCCAGAAAATTACCGGCATTGACATAAGAACCGATCGGGATGCACACGCTGGTACCATTCAAATAATGAACACCTATATACCGCAGCGTCAAAATTGTTGTACCAGGACGTGCCGGTTCTTACCATGTCGAATATCACCACCCTCCTCGATGCCAAAAATGTTCCCGCGGCGAAAGCAGCGTTGATCTGCCCGTCGAGGGATGTTACCATATCATATGGTCTTCTCCGGAGCGAAATGAACCGTATCGCCCTGGGCCTCTCATCGCTCGGAGTCAGAAAGGGCGATCGGGTGTGCATCTATCTCGACAGCTCCCCCGAGTACCTTATCAGTTATTTTGCGATCTGGCGGATTGGGGGCATAGCCGTGCCCACGAATATCGCGTACCACGAGGAGGAGCTGCTCCATGCGATTATGGATGCAGGGGCATGTGCCGTTATCACCGATCCACGCGGTGCCGGTATCATAGGGTGTATCCGGGAACAACATCCCCTGGCATGCCATGTCGTCAGTACCGGTGGCGGTGGTCCCGGGGTGGTGGACTGGGCTTCTTTCCCGGAGGCACCTGGACAGATGCGGGCAACCAATTGCAGCCTCGATGACCTGTGCCAGCTCCAGTATACTGCCGGAACCACCGGACGGCCGAAAGGAGCAATGCTCACGCACGGGAACTGGATAACGGCCCTCGATGCGGAATGCGAAGCGCTCCGGATCACACCGGATGACATATATCTCGGTATTTATCCGATGGGTCATGTAGGGCTTTCCTGGGGGCTTGCCGTGCTCCGTGCCGGGGGCACGTACGTAATGATGGAGCGGTTTGACCTGGAACATTACCTCATCCTTGCCAGCAGGTACAAGGTTACAATACTTGCGGGTATGCCACCTGTAATCCACTCCCTTGTTCACAGTTGCCCCGGGACCGAGCAACGGCTAGCCGATGCACGCGTGATTATCTCGGGCGGTGGACAACTCCTGCCAGCTATATGGGAACGTTTCGATCAGCGGTTTCATATTCCGGTCGCGAACTCGTTTGGTCTTTCAGAAACGATAGTAATCGGGTCAGGTACTACCACCTTACCCGGGTACCCGCATCTCACCCGTGGTTACCAGAGTGTGGGTGTTGCGGTCGGGTACACCGAAGTCATGGTCGTTGACCCGGATAACCCTGTTTTGGAACTTGGCCTGGGCGAGACCGGGGAGATCGCCCTGCGTGGCCCTTCCGTTGCGAAAGGTTACTGGAATATGCCCGGGGCAACAGCAGAGGTCTTTCGGCCGGACGGATGGTTCCTAACCGGAGATATCGGTCACCTTGATGATGAAGGTGTCCTCTTCATTACAGATAGGAAAAAAGACATGGTCATCATGTCAGGCTGGAAGATCTACCCGACCGAAGTTGAGAATGTTATTATCCAACACCCGGGTATCGCTGATGTTGCGGTCTTTGGTATCCCGGACGAACGGAAAGGGGAACTACCGGTTGCAGCGGTGATACCCCGTACCGGAACCCTGGTAACCCCGGAAGACCTCGATGAATTCTGTCGCAAACACCTTGCCGGGTATAAAATTCCAAGGAAGTTCATTGTTACTGATACCCTTCCCCGGGTGAACGGGTGGAAACTGCTCCGTCGTGCTCTTCGGGAGAAGTATGGATAATTGCCCGGGATCCGGAAAAGGCTTATAATCCTATATAAACCAATAATCCATATGGGGGTTTTCCTTCTCTGTCCAGGGAAAATAAAAGGACTACTGGTATAAACGGTCTGGACCAGGCATTAGAAGGGGGCTTTCCCACGGGGACAACGGTCCTCGCAATGGGTTCAGCAGTCTCCGGAACTGACCTTCTGGCCCGGCAGTTCTGGCAGTCTGAGGGTGAGGAGGGCACCTACATTATGCTTGACGCGGAGGTGCAGCCCGGGATGATTGACGGCAGGGGTTTTACCGCCGAGGAATTCGTCACAAAACTGAACGGGCAGAAACTCGTAATTGATTCTCTCTCCTTATTCATCCTTAAATTCGGTATCGATGCTGCTGTAAAACTTATCCTGTCCCTCCGGGATATTGCGGTAAGTCGGAAGGCAAATGTTCTTTTTACCTTCTATCCGGAGCTCCATCCCCGGGTAGAAGAGATCCTTGTCATGAGGACCGTGGATATTATTCTCGAATTGAAAGAGGTAATCTTCATGAACGAGATCGAACGCCAGCTCGCAGTACACAAAATTACCGGCATGGCGGTCCCGAGACGGCTGATACCGTTTCTTATCACCGAAAAAGGGATTGAGCTCTCGACGACCTCAAGAGTCGTGTAATGGTATAATAAAGCCAAAAAAATACTTTAATCTCTCTGTAACCTTAGATTACCTGTTATTTTTGGGCAACTTCATTACGGACGATTCGTGTTGCAGCGACCATATTCGTTAATTTTGCGAAGGCCACATCCCTGGTCTGCATCCTGAGTCCACAGTCAGGGTCGATCAGCAGCTGTTCCGGTGAGAATAGTTCAAGACCTTTCCGGATCCGGGACTCGATAGTTGCCGTACTTTCAACCACAGGGCTGGAAGAATCAACACAGCCATACCCTAGCATTTTTCCTTGTAAGTCCTTTCCCGACAGCAGGTCGAGGTTACCGGGATCCTTTGCAAATTCGAGATCGATAATATCGACCGGCATGGAAAGGACCTCATCGATAACGCTCCCAAGGCCTCCGCAGACATGGAGACATACGGGTATAGTAACTCCCGTGGCAATCCGTTGCAGGGCCTCACGGCCCGTTGAAAGGTCTGCAGCACCTGTTGAAAAGATGGGCTCATCGATCTGAATCATGCAGACTCCGGTTTCCGCCAGACCCTGCACTTCCCTGGCGATTGCCACCGACAGGTCGAGGGCAAGTTCCTCCTTGTTCCGGTAGACTTTCGAAGAGAGGTGGAGTGCATGGGCAAGGGTGGTGGGACCGGTTACGATACCCTTGACCAGTGCGTTCCTGCCGAGTGCAAACCTCGTATCGGCCGCCGTGATCGTTGTTTCTGCGGGGAGCACTTTTCCAATCACTTCCTGGCCCTTGATCCCCGGGAGGCTGTTCGTGAACAGGTGGACCATGTCCCCTCTTACCTGTCCGTCAGAGATAATATTGATTCCAGCCGCAATCTGCTCTTCAACGGCAGTTTTCACGGCAAAGGAAAGGGGGTCAAAAAGTGACCTGATCCCGTGGCCACGGACCACCGGGTAACTGCCCACCACGGTCGTGGGGAGCGGTACACCAAAAGACACAGCCTTTTTCATGGCACCAGCCGGTGACGGTCCCTCGGGAACAGCACAGCCTCACGGATATTGGATAGGCCGAGCATGGTCATGACAAGCCGCTCCGCACCAAGCCCCCATCCTGCATGGGGCGGCATCCCGTACCTGAAGGGGTTCAGGTAAAACTCGAAACTTTCTGAAGACAACCCTTTTGCACGTATCTGGTGGACGAGCTGGTCATGCTGGTGGACACGCTGTGCGCCACTCGAGAGCTCCATCCTCGGGTGCATGAGGTCGAAGGCCTTGCAAACGGACGGGTCATCCTCGTACGGCATGGCATAATAGGGTTTTATCGCTGTTGGCCAGTCGGTAATGAAATAATGCACCCCCATCTTCTCCCCGATTGCCTTCTCTGAGACCGTCCCGATGTCGTCACCGTATTTGATGTCCTCCCCGGTAACCTTCTTCGCGATCTCAATCGCTTCGGGATACGGGAGTCTCGGGAACGAAGGTTCCGGAATAGTGAAATCCTGGATCTCAAGGGCTGCCAGCTGGTCGCCACACTGGTCGGCCACCGTTTTGTAGGTCGTGATGACCAGGTCTTCGAGGACCTTCATGACCTCGAGGTGGTCGGCAAACGAAACCTCCATGTCGATGGAAGTTGCTTCGTTGAGGTGCTTTGTCGTGTTATGCTCTTCAGCGCGGAATATAGGGCCAATCTCGAACACCTTCTCGAACCCTGCGGCCATCATCATCTGCTTGTAGAGCTGCGGGCTCTGGTTCAGGAATGCCTCGCGCTCGAAATAGGCAATCGGGAAGAGCTCGGTCCCACCTTCTGTGGCGGCGGCGACAATTTTTGGTGTCGTGATGTTAACAAACCCGCGTGAGAAGAAGAAATCGTAGGCCGCCCGTGTAACGGTGCTCCTGATATGGAACACCGCACTGACACGAGGCCTGCGTGCATCGAGGAACCTCGCATCAAGCCGGGTGTCAAGATCTGCGGGTACCTTTTCGACAACATCGAGGGGCATCGGGCTCGCGCTCAGGCTGATGATCTCGAAGGATTCCGGTACGAGCTCCCTGCCCCCCGGGGCCTTATCGATTGGCTTGACCGGTCCGGAAACCCGGACCACCGACTCGCGGGATACTGCTTTCACGGCAGCAAGTACCGATTCTGACGCTTTCTTTTTGGGTATTGTGACCTGGATGATGCCGGTCCTGTCACGGATAAGTAAAAATGTAAGGCCCCCGAGGTCACGCACTTCGTGGACCCAGCCGATAATCTCTGCCTCACCGGTATCCGGATGAACGGCATGTATTGGTATACGCATATCAAATCCAGTACAGATGAAACGTGAGAGGTAATTGTTTTTGCGGGGTGACACCCGGCGGGAAAAAAATATGGGGGACGAGAATTCCCGGCAGGGCCACGGGAAGAGATCCCCGGATTACCCGTTAAAAATGTTATCCAGAATTAACTCCTCGGTTGATGCCTGTTTTTCAATGGCAGATCTCCAGTGTTCGGGTTTCTCCCACCGGTACCAGTCCTGCATTGCCATCATGACCAGCCACCGGTTGGTAATGTCAATACCACACTCGTAGAGATCGTAATACAAATCAGGGCCGGGATTTTTATTGAAATCTGAGTTGAGGCTGAGCTTGAGGATATTTGACATCGCATCGCCTACGACTTTCGTATGGTACCAGTGAGAACGGCTCCAGCGGTTGTCCATCATCTCTTTCATATCGAGTGCCCGGAACTGCTGGAGCTCCGGGATGTTGATCATGGGGTTTAAGCGGTACTCAGACAGGGTATAGGCAAGGAGCATGTCCCGGGCATAGTAGATCGCGTTATGCATCACGTAATAACGCTGTGGCAGGCTCTCGTTTGCCTTTTCAAGGGCATGCATCTCGTACATGCTCTCCCTCATCAGGAGGTACACCTGTGAATTCCTCATCACCGGAAATTTCTTCGAGATGTAGATATTTGAGAGAATTGACCATGGTACCTCGGAGAGCGTGTTCCTGAAGAGTAAAAAGAGGTGGAACAGAAGTTTTTTCCGTTGCGCGATCTCAAGGCCCCTTGTATTTTCGTCCTTTAATACATCGAAATAGACCTGTTTCATCCCTTCGCCTGCAGACATATCGTCAAATGACAGTACCTGCAACTCCCCTTTCCCGGACGCAATACCCTTGAATAATAACTCGATGCAGTTTTTGGTGATAACAAAATCCTTGAGCATACCGAGTTCGTTGCTCGAGAACAGGATCAGGTTTTTCCCGGTCCCATAGGTGTAATCATCAACCAGGAGTCCCTGGTCAGGGATGTTGTCCTGGCGCCGCAACGTGATCCCTATCCCCAGCAGGTCTTCGACATGACCGATCAGTTCAGTCAGTTCATCGGAGAGATTGTAGGGGCTGCTCATTAAGAATCACGTCCGGGATCAGGGGATATGGTGTCCTGGTGTTTAATCGTCTAACACGGTCACAAGGGGCAAATCTACACCCTGACTTCGTTATTCTTTCTATATCTTTTTAGAGTGGAATAAATTTTTCATTAGGCATGGCAAATAGCCGGGATATCAGGCCCGGGAAAATTCCTGGTATTTCCTGGAAAAAGATAGAATTTCAAAGGTATTTTCACCCGGTGATATAAAATCACCCGCACCCCGGTATTCCAGTTCTGCCCGGAAACCACTCCCAAAAAAGGGATATTCATACCAGAAAAACGGCAACACCTATTCTTCGGGACTTCCGGTACCGGGAGTGGTCTGTCCCTCTTCCTGGTGGTACCGCCGGGAGGCCACCTGGATCGCTGAGCGGACTACCTGGGTGAATCCCGGGACTTCAGTCACGATAAAATGCCAGAGCAGGAACGGGTCAGCACCGAAACGTGCTTCGGCAATACTCTGGCTGATCCCCTCCACCTCCTTCCATGGTGCACCCGGGAACATGTCTTTTTGCGAGGCCGATATCCTCCGGACGGCGAGGCTCATGATCTGAAGGCTTCTTTCGCAGGCCCTGCGCAGTAATGACTCTCTCGCAAACGATTCGAAGGCCATCCCCTTGCACCGTGCCTGCAGGAAATCAAGTTCACCAAGGACCTGCATCAGTGCCTCCTGGTCCACTTCACCCATTTCGGGATCGAACGATGCCGCCGCGGGAGATTCCGCAAGCACCCGTGTTGTGATGAGGTTGATCCTCGTCGAAAAATACTCCTCAAGGTGCCATTTAAGGCCAAGGTAATGCCGGTATGTTTCAAACCCGGGAGAAAACTCTACCATCAGCTCAACCGCATCAACGGCAATTGCATCTCTCCGCGCGAACGCACCAAACATCCCGATTTTTTTAACCCCGTACATATTTTTTATTATTGGAAAAATCGTGTTAAGCCCGATTAGGACTTCTTCCGCCATTGAAACATCCGGCGCCCGTATTCCTGGTGTGACCATTCCTCTCCCCTTGTCAGAACGAATTTTCAGTTATAACAACTTAAACCCTCTATTGGTGTCAGGTAGATCACGGGGACGATTGCGTGGTAAGAAGAAAGTTCTCCTTAACGCGCCCTCCCCCTGAACTCCCTGGTTCACCCATTATGTGCATTTATTTGCCGGAAAATCCCTTCGGCGAGATCCCTGCTCTTCTCTTCGCTTGTCATCATGGTATCAAGACGGATCGCACCCGGAACTGTCACGGTGTCCCGTTCGTCCTGCACGAACAGGTCGAGGAAATCCCGGTACAATTCCCATGTACCCAGTGATGACGGGGAGAATCCCTTCGCCTTCATGAGTTCCCCTGCCGGGCCGCTGAAGGGGGCCTCCCCGATAAACGGGCTTACAGCGACCACGTACTGTTCACGCAACGCCTCCCGGACGCCCTGGCATTCAAGGATAGGAAGGATACTCGTAACGGGGTTGCTCGGCCCGATTATCACGGCATCCGCCTCGGTAATCGCCCTGATCACATCTTCGGTTGCGGGAGGGGGTATTTCCGGGACCCGTTTCACCGCATCAACCGGGATAGAACCCCTGCACCGTACCCAGTACTCCTGGAAATGTATGTAAACGCCCGACGACCTGACCATGGTGGCAACTGCAGAATCGGTCATAGGGAGCACCCCTGCCTTGATACCCATGTTCCTGCACAGGATGGTGGTCGCCTCGGTAAGGGATTTACCCCGGGTGAGGAGATCTGCACGTGCAATCTGAACCGCACGGTCACGGTCACCGATCGCAATATACTCGTCGATCCCGAGGTCAAGGAGGGCCTTGTGAGTGAGGAAGGTATCCCCGGCAATCCCCCACCAGGTCTCCGTATTGAGAATTCCGGCGAAGAGGTACATCACCGTATCAATATCAGGTGACAGGTGTGCGCCGGATATCCAGACATCTTCTGCGGTGTTCACCACGACATTGATCTTCTGGTCACTGGTATGGCACCGGACACCACGGAGGAGTTTTGGTGTGCCAGTCCCGCCGGATAGTAAGGTAATCATTACTCAATAGGTTTATCTTCTCTATATCAAGACTCTTTAGCGGTCACGAGGGATGAAATCGATCAAGGACCCGGTCCACGGGTATGTGGAGGTTGATACCCCAGCCATCACGCTGCTTGACTCCCCCCTGCTCCAGAGGCTCCGCCACATCAAGCAACTGGGTTTCTCTTATCTTGTCTACCCGGGAGCGAACCACACCCGGTTTGAACACTCGCTTGGCACGATGCACCTCGCCGGGGTGATGTGCCGCCAGCTCGGGGTGCCGGAATACGACCGTCTCCTTATCGTAACGGCGGCACTCCTCCATGATATCGGGCATGGGCCCTTTTCCCACTCGATTGAGCCGGCAATGGAAGAGCTGACCGGCCGGAGCCACCACCGGATCGGAAACCTGCTGAAATCCGACTCCCTTGCCCCCCTGCTTGAAACAATCGGGGTGGACAGGAACGAGCTCGGAGAAGTCCTTGCAGGGGAACACCAGTTATCAGGGATTATCCACGGGGAACTTGATGTCGACCGGATGGACTACCTGCTGCGGGACGCCCACTATACGGGTGTCCCGTACGGGACGGTCGATGCCCAGCGGCTCATCAGGAGCACGCTTCTTTCAGAGGAAGGTATCGTTATCCATGAAAGCGGGATTAATGCAGCCGAATCGCTCCTGATTGCGAGGACACTGATGAGGCCTGCCGTCTATTTCCACCACGTCAGCAGGATTGCAGAGACAATGTTCAACCATGCTGTGTTACGCCACCTGGGAAACAAGTCGCCCTCCGAGGTAACCGGGATGATGTACATGGATGATGTCTCCTGCATTCACGCTCTCCGTACGTCAGAGAGCAGCGTCGCAAGGGAATTTGCTGAAAGGATATTCTGCCGCCAGCTCTACAAGAGGGCACTCTACGTGGGCCGCGAGCAGGTCAACGCTAAGGCGATTACAGAATACCGGGGGATCCCGGCACAGAGGGAGATCGCGGAAGAAATTGCAGGGATCGCAGGGGTAGACCCGTCAAAGATACTGGTTGATATCCCGGAGCTCCCGTCAGGGATGTCGCTCCATGTACAGGTTAAAAACCGGCACCGGGTAATGGAACTTGCCGAAGTGTCACCGCTCCTGAATACCCTCAATGACAACCGGCTGGAACAATGGCGACTCGGCGTATATACTCCCCCGGAACTGACCGATGAAATCGAGATCATTGCATCATCGGTCTTCCATGTGAAACCGGTAACCCTGCAGGATAAATTACATGTTTAACCCGGTGGTGCCCTGCCCCCGGAAAAAAACGGAAGCCTAAATAGCGATAAAAGAACATCTCACAACGAGGGGGTTTTTAGTGACCGAAGACTGGATTATCATATTGACCGGAGTCATCGCGGTAGCAATTGTCATTTGTATTGTCTACCTCTATACCAACGGCCGTGAACGAAAGATTATCGTGGACCGTCATAAACTGAAAGTGTACCAGGAGTTTTTCCACGCGGTAACAGACCTCAATACTGCAGGAAGTGATCCTGACCGGCTGATCCGGGCAAAGATGAGGCTGGCCTACATCCTTGATACGATGAACCTCGTATCAGGACCAGAGGTCCTTAAATCTATCAATGATTTTCTTGATTTCCTGAACGAGTGTGCGGATGGCGATTGTGACGTGCTCAAGGAATTGAATATCCTCAATGCCATTGTCCGGGACATGAGGGATGAACTTGACCGGAAGGGGTCGAGGGGACTCGATGAGTCAGAGTTCAGGTTCAGGTTCTTTATCCCGAAAAACCGGTGAATAGTAAAAATAATAGAAAATTTCCATTTTTTTAGGCCGGCTGAAACACTATTCCAATCGAATTTGGGGTTGCATAAGTTCTTTCATCAGAAAATCTCACTGTATTGTAGAACCGGGGATGCCCGGTACCTTACCGTTGTGTCCTTTGGATTCGGGTTAACAGAATCCACTACAAGGGGGACCTTTGAGTGGTGCCGGGAGATGTCCCTGTCATATCATTCATGTAGGTGACCGGGAGTGACAATGAAGAGGACATTCGTTGTTGGGGTGACAGGGGCAAGTGGCGTGGTATATGCGAAACGGCTCCTTGATGTGCTCTGCGAGGAGGAGAACGTCCACCTGATAACAACAAGAATTGCACGGGACATTGCCCGCCATGAAGGTGTGGCCCTTGACAGGTACAACGCGGTGTATCATGATGAGGACGGGATGGGTGCAGGAATTGCAAGCGGTTCATTCCGGCATGACGGCATGGTGGTCGTCCCCTGCACGATGAAGACCCTTGCTGCCATCAGTAATGGTTTTGCTGACAACCTGATCACGCGGGCTGCAGATGTCAGCCTGAAAGAAGGGAGAACGTGTATTCTCGTACCCCGTGAGATGCCCCTCTCACGCATTCACTTGAAAAACATGCTCGCTGCAAGTGAATCGGGCGCCACGATCATGGTCGCAAGTCCGGGGTTCTATCACCACCCGAAGACTATCGATGACCTTGTGGACATGGTAGTTGCAAGGATTCTCGACCACTTATCAGTTGAGCATTCCCTTTCTTCCCGGTGGAGTGGTTACGATGCGTGATTTCATAGAATTAATGCGCGAAGCAGGGGAAGTCACCGATATCGATCAGCCCGTTGATATCAGGTTTGAAGCCCCTAAAATGGCGGCAAAAACAGACAAATTACTCTTCTTCCATAACGCGGCAGGTCATGCGGCGGTGATGAATGTGACCGTTACTAGAAAAGCCCTCTCCCTCGCACTCGGGATAAAAGAGTCAGAAATCGTAAAAGACCTGTCGACCAGGGAATGTAGCGGCCGTGTTGCCGAGGAAGGGGACCTGAAGATGAGCAAGCCGGATTTCTCTTCGATCCCTGTAATGACTCATTTTCCGAAGGATGCAGGTCCCTATATTACGTCAGGGATCGTCTTCTCCCGGTACGGGGACGTTGAAAACGCGTCCATTCACCGGATGCTCGTCCTTGATAACGACCATGTAGCCGCACGTCTTGTTGAGGGCCGCCATACCCATACTCTCCTAAAAAGAGCGCTTGCGGAAGGAAAGGAACTCCCGGTGGCCATGGCCATCGGTGTGCACCCGGCGGTCACCTTTGCAAGCTGCTCGCGGGTCGCATGGGGCGATGAACTCGCATTTGCAGCAACATTACTCGGAGGCGAACTCCCTGTGCGAAGGTGTTCAAACGGGGTGCTTGTCCCGGATGCCGAGATTGTGCTGGAAGGATATATCGGGAGTGAACGGCATGCAGAAGGACCATTTGTCGATATTACCGGGACATACGATATCATCAGGAACGAGCCGGTCATCAGGTTCACCGGGATGAACCAAAAGAAAGGGGCAATTTACCATGGGATCCTTCCCGGCGGCAACGAGCACAAGCTCCTGATGGGTGCCCCCTATGAGCCGAAAATATATCATGCCGTGGCAGGCGTTACCGACGTAAAAAATGTCAGCCTTACCCGTGGCGGGTGCGGTTATCTCCATGCGGTTATCCAGATCCGGAAAAATACCGAAGGGGATGCGAAAAATGCAATTATGGCAGCGTTTGCCGCACATACCTCGTTAAAACATGTGGTGGTGGTCGATGACGACATTGATATTTTTAATCCTGAGGATGTCGAGTTCGCCATTGCGACAAGGGTCCGGGGAGACAAAGACCTCATGGTGATTACGGGTGTCCGGGGTTCTTCGCTCGACCCGTGCAGGCTTGAAAACGGGACGAATGTAAAGATCGGTCTTGATGCCACCATGGAAATGGGCCGGGAAGCAAAATTTATCAGGGCCGGGTGGTAACAGGATGGAACTTGACCGGGAAGACGAACTAATTTTGGACGGGGAGTTCGGGGAGACCAGGAAGATGATGATGGAGATCCTGGTCGCTCTCGGCAAGGTATTCGAGGCGGAGCGGATGATCCCCATCAGGAGTGCCCAGGTGAGCGGGGCGTCCTACAAGACAATAGGGGAATACGGGCTCCAGTGGCTGAAAGGTCTCGATGCACGTGCAGCTGTCCCCGCCGTCCTGAACCCGGTTGGAATGGACCGTGAACGGTGGCGGGAGATGGGGATCTCACCGGAATTTGCAAAAAAACAGGCAGAGGTGGTGTCGGCCTATGAACACCTTGGCATCCGCCTTGATTGTACCTGCACCCCGTATTACCTGACGATCACGCAGTATGGTGACCATATCTCCTGGTCGGAATCGTCGGCGGTGGCGTACTCAAATTCGGTAATCGGGGCGAGGACTAACCGTGAAGGTGGCCCGAGTGCACTTGCCGCCGCGATAATCGGGAAGACCCCGTATTACGGGTTGCACATTGTAGCAAACAGGAAACCCGGGCTGGTCATCGAGGTGGATGGGTCCGGAACACATGATACCTCCTGGTACGGTGCGCTCGGGTACATCGCCGGGAAGGAAGCCGGGAACCGGATACCATATTTCAGGGGTATCCGTCCTGACCGCGACCAGTTGAAAGCACTTGGCGCGGCAATGGCTGCAAGCGGGGCCGTTGCCCTGTTCCACGTGGATGGCATCACACCCGATTCAAAAGTGTTCACATATGACCTGAAAGGCCTGGATACCATCCCGGTGGCACAGGAAGAGATCAGCGACCTCTACAAGGATATCCCGGTGGATGCGGTGGCAATCGGGTGCCCTCACTGTTCCCCGGACGAACTTGGCACGATCGCTCACCTGCTCGAGGGGAAGCATGTACATAAACCCCTGTACGTATTTACCTCGAGGGCTGTCGCAGGAAACTCGCGTGGTTTTGTTGAGACCATTGAACGGAGCGGCGCCCGGGTATATGCCGATACCTGCATGGTCGTCTCGCCCTGCATGGATACCTATAACGCGGTCATGGTAAACAGCGGGAAGGCGTTCACCTATGTCCCGAACATGTGCGGTGCGGCATCGCGGATCGGCACACTTGAAGAGTGCATTCACGTTGCATGTTCATGAGATCGGGTTGTAATCAGGAGGGACGATCCCAAAACCCAACCTGTGAAAAGGTCCGGATCGAAACTCATGATAATTTACCTGCAGGGGACGCAAAAAGCCATTAATTACATGCCGAAGAGGAATTGCGGGATAAATATAACTGCAAAATAGATTATCATTGTTACAATTCCCACCGGAATGCCAATTTTTGCCCACTCCTTACTTGTAATCCCGATTTTTCCGGCAGAAATGATATTCGGGATATTTCCCGGGACCAGCATCCCCCCTGCAATGATAAGACCCATAAGGGCACTTTTTATCTGGAGCTCTGAAAGGACTGGGTTAATCTCCGCTGAAGCGAGGGTTGCGTTGTCAAGGACCGCAGAGATCATGTTTACCCAGTATAGCCCCACGGAGGGTATCGACACGACGTACTGCACGATAAGGGGCTTGAACCCTTCACCGAGAAAGATCAGGGCCACGATAAAAACATAGACCTTCGCTGCACGGATTGCAACTTCTGCCAGCGTGTCCCGCCTGAGCTCACATGCCAGTGCCTCCTCCGATAATCCGCTACGGTGGTAGATGATCATCCCCACGATACCGAGGGCGATAATACCCGGGAGAATATAAAGGCCCAGGAGATTAAACAGGAAATCGAACCCGGCATAATACGGGGGCCCGGACAACCGTGAAGTAGCAATGGTCGAAAGTGGCTCACCAAGAGGTGTGAGTGCAGCACCAAGCCCGATCGAGAAACAGGCGACTATCGTAACACTGATCTTATCTCCCCTGTTGATAGGAAGGGCACAGACCATCTCAACCAGCACCAGTGCAGCGAGGATAGCAGAGATCAGGCTGGAGACCAGTCCGAGGATTACAATGATAAAAAAAATAAATACCGGTATGGAGGTATGGGCGACGGTCCATACAATTGCCCTCTGGACCACGTTGAAACAGAAATATAAAAAAAGCCCGAAAATCAGGACAATCTGGACGATACCCACCGGGACCCCGAAGACTGTCGTAATCACGAGCGGTGCTGTCAGGGCTTCGATCACGACGTCCGTGGTCCAGCCAAATGTATAGCCTTCGATTGTAGCGAAACCAGAAATTGTCAGGGCAATTACCCCGCAGCCCAGGAGAAATACCTCGAGATTCTGCTCAACCCGTTTGGACCGGAACGGACCAATTAACACTACCAGGAGTATCCCGAACAGCCCGATATCGGCAAGTAATGTCCCATCCATAACAAAAACCACCTCACAACATGATGGTCCTGGTACTACAATTGTCTCCAGATACATTATGGCCTACCATGCTCCCGATCACCAGGCCACGCGGTCTGTAAATTGGAATGCCATATTCATGTATCGTCCGGGATCTGGCGGAGATACCAGGAAAGGGTTTTCATATGAAGTCACAATCATTTTTCGCATACGGTGTCAATCACACGAGGCCTGCAAAACAATTCACCATTTCCTCCTGGGATGTGTCCTCGTGCGTTACCCCAAAGTACCCAGGGAATGAAAATCCGTGTTCGTCATAGGAGTGGTATTTTTAACCCTGGCACTCCTGGTTTTATTACTATACCTGCGTGTACCCTGCGGTATGCAGGCAGGGTAACAATGACATCATGAAAGGCAGTTAAGGACCTGATGCCGGGGAAAAAATGGTGGTATTATTCACAGGGTTTTGAGGGAGATCCGGAACAGGATACGTTCGTATTCTAACGTAGATGACCTCCGGAAAGAGAAGGATATCCCGGGCCTGATCAAAGCCCTTGGGTGTAAGGATCTGGATGTCCAGTATATGGCAGTGGAGGCTCTCGGTTACTTACAGGACCCCTCAGCAATTCCTCCCCTTGTTACTTTGCTCTCCGAAGACCAGTACAGTGCAGTCCGGTGGAAATCTGCGGAGGCTCTTGCAAAAATAGGCAAAGAATCGGTTGAACCACTGATAGTCCTGCTTCATCACCCGGACGAGGACGTCAGGTGGAAAGCAGCTATTGCGCTTGGGGAGATCGGGGATGCCCGTGCCATTGACCCGCTCATCGGTCTTCTTTGTGACCAGGACCGCTATGTCAAGGGGAGGGTGGCCATCGCACTCGGGATGATCGGGCAGTCTGCGGTAGCATCGCTTATCAGGGCGCTCGGTGAGGGAGACGGGAGCCTCCGGTGGGGTGCAGCAATTGCACTCGGGCGGATCGGTGATCCACGGGCAATTGCACCATTGGTCAGGGCCCTTGGAGACAAGTACGAAAATGTCCGCTCCGAGGCATTGGCATCGTTAAAAGCAATGGAAGATGGGAATATAGACCTTTTTATCCAGTTGCTGAACGAAGTTGGCAATGAGGCACTGCAGGACTATATGGCAAACTCCCCTGCAGGTGATGGGCCAGATAGCCCTGGTTTCACAGACTTCCTGCTGTCTGTTGACCCTGATATACGCAAAAGGCTTGTTTCTGCCCTCATTGGTGTCGGTGACCCGGACCTCGGACCATTGATCAATGACCTGTCCGGTTCATGATGGGAAGATTTGGGACCTCCAAATTTTGATGGGCGTTTTCGCCTCTCGAAATGGAGTGCAAAAAATAATTAATTATATGTCCTGCGACAGTGATTCAATTCACTGTGTACGGCACGTATGATTACTCATGCTATATCAGGGAGGACGAGATCTCGGTGGAGGTCGAACGTTCTGCCCGGTACCTCACCTACAAAAGGGTATGCAGGGGAGAACCAGCGGAGCGGGTAATCGCCTCTGAAAACGGGTCAATCATCATCAACCCCGTGGAACCACTGAACCTGCCAAAGGAAGTGACACGGTACCTTGAACTCCATTTCAATCCCATATTCGTGGAACCTGAAACAACCCGACAGCTGTACCTTACCTTCCCGCTGGAAATCGGGGTGTTTATCCGGGCAAAGGATGATTATGATCTTCTCGACGTATTCTCCCCTGCAAAGCCAAAATACTCCCTCTACGGGCCCCCCGATTATGGTCGTGTTACCCGCTGGCACGAGAGTACAATCCACCAGGATATCCCCAAAACCGATCCCCTGCGGGAAGGGGTGCTTGACCTTACGGTTGTAAACGAGGGAAGGACCTGGATCGAGGTATCCAGAGCGGTCTTTGTGAATACAGGTATGACTATCTGGTACGGGGATTTTGTTGCGATGTCGGCGAGAATGGAATTGTTCTCTAATATCGTCGCAGAAACGAGGGTCCTCTCCACGCCGGAAAAAACGGGGTTTACGCGGTCACTCCCTGCCTATTCTGCCAAAAAAGTATCAGTTGTCGAGATGGTAAACCAGATCCCGTTTTACTCCACAAAAAAGGCATTTGTACCGGAAAAAACGGGGTTCCTGATGGAATTCGGGTTGGGTGACAAGGTTGCAGATGACTAACAGCACCCTTGATATTGCCTCGGTATTCGCCAATGTCAGGGCGTATGATATCCTTGCAATTGCAGTTATCCTGGTGGTTGCGGTTATCATTGCAAAAATTGCCACTACCTTCATGAAGCGGAAGCTCTCTGACCGGATGGAAAAATACGAGCTCAAGGTGCTGATAGCGGTCGTGTGGTGGATGATAATCCTGCTCGGAATTTTCATCGCATCACCCCATTTCAAGATCGACCTGTCAGGGCTCCTCGTTGCCGGCGGCATTATTGCTGTCATTATCGGGTTTGCCAGCCAGAGTGTCGTGTCCAATCTTGTATCGGGGATCTTTTTAATTCTCGAACGGCCTGTGAAAATCGGGGACAATATCAGCATAGGGGATGTGTCGGGAAATGTTGAGCATATCCATATCCTCTCAACAATAGTCAGGACATTCGAGGGGATCTATGTACGGGTACCAAACGAGAAGGTATTCACGTCAAATATTACGAATTTTGTATCAAATGTTGCCCGCAGGTTTGATTACAAGATAGGTATCGGTTACCGTGAGGATGCAGGTCGTGCGATCCGGATCATCAAGGAGGTGATCGATGAGGAGCCGTTTGCCCTTAAAAACCCGGAGCCCCTGGTCTTCGTGGACAAGCTTGGGGATAGCACGGTTGACCTTCTTATCAGGATATGGGCCCCTTCAAAGGAATGGTACGACCTCAGGACGTCGTTGCTGTTGAAAATCAAAACCACGCTTGAAGCCAACGGGATTGAGATCCCCTATCCGCAACAGGTGGTGTGGGTCCAGCAGGCATTACCTGCTGAAGGAAATACGGGGGGTCGGGGGCTTGTAACAGTAAAGCCCAATGAATCAAGGGTGCCTGAAGTTATGGATGAATTAAATTTCGCCGGCGAAAATGGAGGGGATAACCGTGGATAATGAAGAGACCGGAACTGCCGAAGCCGGGAGACTGATAGGTGACCTGGGTGACCCGGACATGACTATCCGGCGGGAGGCGGTCCTGCGTCTCGGGGCGATGGGCGAACAATCAGTACACCCGCTTATTCGCTCGATGCAGGAGAATAATGACGCCGACTTCCGCTGGTACGCTGCAAGTGCATTGGCTCTGGCCGGGAAAATTGCAGTTGAACCCCTGATTCAGGCCATGGAGGACGACCCTGACCCGGGGTTCCGGAAGTATGCGGCGGCTGCGCTCGGGCAGATCGGAGAGCCTGCGGTAGACCCGCTGATAGAGGCGTTCACCCGCGGGGACAGGGGGATGAGGGAATTCATCGCACTCACCTTATGCCGGATTGGAAAACCTGCCATCCAGCCCCTCCAGCATTTGCTGCATAACGAAGATCCGGAAATGCGGTCGTGTGCCGAGCTGGTACTCTGGAAGATGGGCGAACCGGGAGTGCATGCACTGGTTGATGAGTATAACCCTGCTGATCCGGGAAAAGGCGATCCGGAAACCTGACATGGCCGATCCCATCCAATTCAGCTCCGGCACCGCATTATCCCTGGATTGGGGGCACCTGGAGAAGATGCCTGAATAGCCCGGAATTACTGTTTTCCCAGTTTTACCTATTACTCTGGTTCCCGCCGTGCTCCTGTTGTCGGCATTGTTGGATCGCAATTCATCGGCACTGTTTCCCGGTTCCCTGCGGGTGATAACCCAAGAGATAAATCCCACCCTGCTCATGAAATTGGTATGCTGAAGGTCTCACCGCTCATGGAACAATACCTTGCGGTGCTTCAGAATGGCCTTGAAGAGGCGATGGCCGTTGCACGTGCGGCGCGGGCACAGGGTCTTGACCCAAAGACCGTCCCAGAGATCCCGGTGGCAAATGACCTTGCAGACCGTGTTGAAGCACTCCTGAATATCCGGGGTGTTGCAGCGCGTATCCGTGAACTGGAGGCCACGATGTCACGTGAAGAGGTGGCACTCCGCATCGGTGACGATTTCGTTGCCTGCAAGTTCGGTGAGACCGGCCCCCTCGAAGTCCTCGATCATGCAATCCGTACCGCAATGGCACTCCTTACCGAAGGTGTGGTTGCAGCTCCCACCGAAGGGATTGCAAAAATAGGTCTTGGCAAAAACGATGACGGCACCGAATACTTGAAAATCTACTACGCAGGTCCCATCAGGAGTGCCGGGGGAACTGCACAGGCGCTGTCGGTCCTTGTCGGTGACTATGTGCGCCGGGCGCTCGGTATTAACCGCTACATCCCGCGACAGGAGGAAATTGAGCGGTATATCGAGGAGATCCGCCAGTATAACACCATTATGAACCTCCAGTACCTCCCGAGTGAGAAGGAGATCCGGCTTATTGTCACCAACTGCCCGGTCTGCATCGATGGTGAAGGCACCGAAAGGGAAGACGTGTCAGGGTACCGGAACCTTTCCCGGGTTGAGACGAATACTGTCCGGGGCGGGATGGCACTCGTGCTTGCGGAAGGCCTGGCGTTAAAGGCGCCAAAAGTCCAGAAAAACGTTAAAAAGATGAAAATGGACGGGTGGGACTGGCTCGACGAACTGATTAGCGGGACGACGAAAAGTGAGGCAGAGGAGACCGGCCAGGCCGGCGTAAAACCAAAAGACAAGTATTTACGGGACCTTATTGCAGGGAGGCCCGTTTTCGCCTATCCCATGAGGAAAGGCGGGTTCCGCCTGCGTCTCGGGAGGTCAAGGAACACGGGTTTTGCCGCTGCCGGGCTCCACCCTGCCACGATGCATATCCTCGGGGACTTCCTGGCGGTCGGCACCCAGATGAAGACCGAACGCCCGGGAAAAGCGGCAGGAATTGTCCCGGTTGATTCAATTGAAGGCCCGACGGTCAGGTTAAAGGACGGGTCCGTGCTCAGGGTCGATGATGGTGCCCTTGCCCGGGAAATCATGCCAAAAATCGAAAAGATTCTCGATGTGGGCGAGATCCTGATCAGTTACGGGGAGTTCCTCGAGAACAACCACCTGCTGGTCCCGGCAGCCTACTGTGAAGAGTGGTGGCTGCAGGAAGGGGGAAAAGTCCGGCCTGAAAATGAGTCGGAAGCGATAGCAATGGCACGTTCGGGTACCTGCCTCCACCCTGCCTACATGTATTTCTGGGACGATCTCACCTGTCTTCAGGTGAAGACGCTGGCTGATTTCATTGCAGAACATGGGTCGGTCGGTGAGAACGGACTCGTGATCCCGAACGAGTTCATCTGTAAAGGTATACTCGAAGAGGCACTCATCCCGCATACCGTTCGTGATGGGCGGATCGTAATCAGGGACTACCTTGTGCCCCTTGCGTGTCTCGGCCTTGGCAGTGACCTTACCCGTAACAGGGAATGGGAGAATGCACCGATGGAAAATTCCCTGGCGCTTGTAATTCACCTGTCCGGCTTTACCATGAGGTCCAAGGCTGGGACACGCATTGGTGGCAGGATGGGAAGGCCGGGGAAATCAGCCCCGCGGAAAATGGACCCGGCAGTCCATGTGCTGTTCCCGCTCGGGGAAGCAGGCGGGACCAGGAGGTCATTCCAGCAGGCTTCCACCCATACCCTGGTCGCCAACAAGGACGGGGGGATTATTATTGTCGAGGCCGGCAGCCGCAGGTGTCCTGCTTGTAACATGATGACCTATAAAAACCGGTGTCATTGCGGTGCCCATACAAAACCCGTGTTCAAGTGCCAGAAATGCAGTCACGAGGGGGAGGAGGCCGAATGCCCTGCCTGTCACGTGGATATGTCCTGCTCGTCCACCTGCACCATTAATGTAAAAGAGGAGTACGCACTGGCGATAGCGCGTCTTGGTATCAGGGAGGACCAGGTGCAGCTGGTCAAGGGAGTCAAGGGGATGATCTCACGGGAGAAGGCAATCGAGATGATCGACAAGGGTATAATCCGGGCACAGCACGATCTCTTTGTCTTCAAGGACGGGACGGTCAGGTACGACATGATCGACCTCCCGATTACCCATTTCAGGCCGGACGAGGTGGGCATTACCGTCGAACAGGCTATTAAACTAGGATATGAACGTGACCTGTTCGGGACACCGCTCGTCGAACGGTCACAGGTGATTGAGCTCCATCCCCAGGATATCCTGGTATCCGAGATCTGTGCTGATTACCTGATAAAAATTACCAGGTTCATCGATATGATGCTGGTAAAATGCTATAACCTTCCGCCGTTTTACAACGTCAGGACGAAATCAGATCTCCTCGGGCACCTCGTAATGGGGCTTGCACCACACACGAGTGCCGGGGTACTTGCACGCCTTGTCGGGTTCACGAAGGCGAATGTCGGCTATGCACACCCGTTTTTCCATGCTGCAAAGCGGAGAAACTGTTTCCATGGTGATACGGTGATCGAGGTGTACGACGGGTGGTCATGGAAGAGTTTGCCGATACGGCAGTTTGTGATCGAGAATTTCGATATCAGCCAGCCCGGCCTTGACCGGCTCGGGACGTATTATTCGGACCCGAAGTCCTGTTTTTATACAAGGGCTGTCGATACGAACGGGATATTGCATATGCGGAAGGTCACGTCTGTATCGATTCACCGGTCTCCCGCTGCTCTGGTGAGGATCGAGACCCGCCGTGGCAAGGAAATAGCGGTGACCCCTGATCACGCCATGCTGGTCTGGGATATCGGGTACCTCCGGAAAATTAAAGCAATGGAAATAAAACCAGGGGACCCGCTGCCGGTAATGGAGGGGATGAACATCATCACCGACTACGTGAAGAGTGCTGATCCGGTCCCTTCCCCGGAAGACCGTGTCTACTGCCTCACGGTAGCGGACGACCACACGGTCCTTGCAAACGGGGTTTTTACCGGGCAGTGTGATGGTGACGAGGACTGCATTATGCTCCTCCTTGACGGCCTCATCAACTTCTCCCGGTCGTTTCTCCCCGAGACCCGTGGTGGTTCGATGGACGCCCCGCTTGTCCTGACGACCCGTATTGACCCGGCAGAAATCGACAAAGAAAGCCTCAATATCGATGTGGGGGCGTCATACCCCCTCGAGTTGTACAGGGCCGCACAGCAGTACACACACCCGAAAGATGTGGAACACCTGGTCGACCGGGTCGAACGCCGCCTCGGGACACCGGCCCAGGTGGAGGGGTTTTTCTATACCCACAGCACGAGCAACATCTCGGCCGGGCCTGCCGAGTCCACCTATACGAGGCTCGAGTCGATGCTCGAAAAACTTGATGCCGAGTTGAAACTGGCCGAGGAGATCAGGGCAGTTGACGCGGACGATGTTGCCGAACGGGTGCTGAATACGCATTTCATCCGTGACCTCCAGGGAAACCTCAACGCCTTTTCGAAGCAGAAATTCCGCTGTACAAAATGCAACCAGAGCCACCGGAGGATGCCCCTTGCAGGGAAATGTATCAAGTGCGGTGGGAATATAATTCCGACAGTCCACGAGGGGTCAGTAAAAAAATATCTGGTGATGTCGCAGGACATCTGTAAGAAATATGCAGTATCCGAATATACCCGGCAGCGTGTGGAGGTACTCATCATGTCGATAGAGTCCACGTTCGGGACTGAAAAGGACCAGCAGATGGGACTTGCTGATTTCATGTCCTGATGGTAGAAATATAACCGTCTCTTTTAACAGCCCTGGTTTCCGGGGTATCCGGGTTTCGGGGAATCCTCTCCGAACCTTGGATAACCGCCATCAAACTGGTGATCTGGATGGATGCTGAAATTTCCTTCGTAAAAAAAGTGTTGTGGTTAGACTTCAAGATCCGCTTCAATCGGACCGACAAAACCGGCAGCGATGTTATAGACGAATGAATAGATCGCTCCTATGATGAATCCCCAAATTAAACCCCCAATTATTGCGATAACGAGGATTGCAACCGCACCTAGTCCTGCCATAGGGATCACTTCCTTGGCTATAACACCCATACCCCCGACTACGAGAGCCATTATGATTCCCCAAATCAGACCAAAAATTAAACCTAAAATCGCACCAATCTTTGCGACACTCATTACGTTCAAACTTTTAATTTTGTAATTTGCCATTGTTCTTTTCACCTTCTGTAATGATTATGATTACATTGAACTCGCATTTAAGGGTAGTGCTGTTCCATCAACATCTGGAATCTACTGATTACTTGTTTATAGTATCAACTGGAATTTCAGCTCGAATTGTTATTATATCGTGATGCCATAATATAATATTATTTGATATATAATATTCTCATTTATATATTGTAATTTTAAACGTATCAACAATTTGATATGAAATTCCTTACCTCAAAACCTTTTACCCTCTGCGTCCAATATGTTTTCGCGCGAGGGTATCTAAGTGGCCAACAGAGGCAGACTCAAGATCTGTTCCCGAAGGGGTTCGCGGGTTCGACTCCCTCCCCTCGCATACTCATTTAACAAAATATCCTCATTTGTGCGATATTTTATTTAACATAGAATACTTATCCTGTGACCCTGCTAATGGATGGATATAAACACAGAAAATAGTTGGGATCGTCTTTTTAATACTCTGTATAGCTGTTCTACCTATATATTTTTCAATGCCTGATAATACAGCCAGATTCCTTGTAGGTGCAGTCAGCACTATCCTTGGGGTTGTTGGACTAATAATATTGTTTATAGACAAATAAAAAAAGAATGGGATTCTTCTCAAGATCCGCTCCCGAACGGGTTCGCGGGTTCAACTCCCACCTCTCACACTTTTATTACGCATTAAATTATAAAAAAGCAAAAAAAAAGGATGAGGGTCTTAACCCTGGATATTGCTATCCTGATTTATGAAGCAGAACGGGTCTTCTGCTGAAAAATTGCCGGTTCGGGCGTAGGCACGGACCCTGCAGCCTCCTCCGCAGAGAGGAAAATAACCACAATCCCTGCATTTTCCCCCGATTGATTGATTTTTGGCCCGAAAACGGTCGAGAACGGGATGAGAGTCATCTGACCAGATCCCTGAAAAAGGACGTTATCGGATGTTTCCGCTTATAGCCACTGTTTTAATCCCAGCCTCATGGAGCTTTGCCGCTTTCGTCTGATCGATAAGTATCCCGCTCGTGCCCATGACCCTCCGGAGCCCCCGTTCTGTACCGTACCGGGCGATATCAAAGCTGTCCTCCCTCATAAGGGGTCCTCCTCCGCTCAGCACAACTACGGGTTTCCCGGTCTCGCAAATCTGGTCGACAACGCCGAACGCTTCCTCAGTGGAGAGCACTCCGTCTACCTCACGAACACCTGCGTCCACGTAACAGTGGGCACATTTCAGTGGGCACCGGAGCGTGATGTTCCACGAGATAATACGTGGGCCGTTTACTCCACTTTTCAAAGCTTCAACCCTTTTGCCACCCGTTTACCCGGTTCTTTATCCACCGTTGTGAGATTCTCCACCATTGAAGACTTTGTGTTACGATCTGGCGAGATCGAAGCGATCAAGGTTCATCACTTTGTTCCAGGCTGACACGAAGTCCTGGACAAACTTCTCTTTCGCATCCGCGCTTCCGTAGACCTCGGCCAGAGCCCGGAGCTGGGAGTTCGAACCGAAGACGAGATCGACACGCGTGCCGGTCCACCTGAGTTCGCCAGTCTTACGATCGCGTCCTTCAAATACGTCTGCATCTTTCGATACCGCCTTCCACTCCGTACCCATGTCGAGCAGGTTTGTGAAGAAGTCGTTGGTGAGCGCCTCCGGACGCCTGGTGAAGACACCGTGCTTTGATCCGCCGGAGTTGGTCTTCAGGACACGCATGCCGCCCAGGAGCACCGACATCTCGGGCGCGGTCAGGGTCAGCAGTTGCGCCTTGTCTACCAGCAACTCCTCGGCCGATCCGGTATAGCGGGTCTTCTGGTAGTTGCGGAAGCCGTCCGCCTTCGGCTCGAGCACGGCGACGGAGATCACATCCGTCTGCTCCTGCGAGGCGTCCATACGCCCCGGCATGAAGGGAACAGTCACCTCGTGACCGGCGTTCTTCGCAGCCTGCTCGACACCTGCACAACCGCCCAGAATGATCAGGTCAGCCAGTGATACCTTCTTTCCGCCTGACTGTGCCATGTTGAATGCACTTTGTATGCTCTCCAGGTCCTTGAGCACCTTCGCCAGCTGGGAAGGCTGGTTGACTTCCCAATCCTTCTGCGGCGCCAGACGGATGCGGGCACCGTTCGCACCGCCGCGCTTGTCTGAGCCACGGAAGGTGGACGCCGACGCCCAGGCGGTCGAGACCAGCTCTGACACTGACAGGCCGGAAGCCAGGATCCTGCCCTTTAGGAAGGCGATGTCCTGCGCATCAATCAGTTTGTGATTGACCGCAGGGATTGGGTCCTGCCAGATGAGCTCTTCGACCGGAACCTCCGGGCCGAGATAGCGTGAGCGGGGACCCATGTCGCGGTGCGTCAGCTTGAACCACGCCCGGGAGAATGCGTCTGCAAACTGGTCCGGATGCTCGTAGAAGCGCCGCGAAATCGTTTCGTAGGCGGGATCGAACCTCAGGGAAAGGTCCGTGGTCAGCATGGATGGCGCATGACGTTTCGTTTTGTTGTGGGCATCCGGGACCGTGCCGGCCCCTGCGTCGCCCTTCGGCTTCCACTGGTGAGCACCGGCCGGGCTCTTCGTCAGTTCCCATTCGTTTTCGAACAGGTTCCGTAAGAAGTTGCTGCTCCACTTTGTTGGTGTGGTGGTCCAGGTGACCTCCAGGCCGCTGCCGATCGTGTCACCGCCTTTGCCGGTGCCAAAGCTGCTCTTCCAGCCGAGGCCCTGCTCCTCGATGCCTGCCGCTTCGGGCTCAGGCCCCACATGGGACGCAGGGCCGGCGCCGTGGGTTTTGCCGAATGAGTGACCACCGGCGATGAGCGCAACAGTCTCTTCGTCGTTCATGGCCATACGGGCGAATGTCTCGCGGATATCCTTAGCCGCCGCGACCGGGTCCGGGTCGCCGCCCGGGCCTTCCGGATTGACGTAGATCAGCCCCATCTGCACGGCAGCGAGCGGATTTTCGAGGGTCCGGTTGCCGGAGTAACGTTTGTCATCCAGCCACTTGTTCTCAGAACCCCAGTAGACGTCTTCTTCCGGCTCCCAGACATCCTCACGACCGCCAGCGAAGCCGAAGGTCTTGAATCCCATCGACTCCAGGGCGACGTTGCCGGCAAGAATCATGAGGTCGGCCCATGAGATTTTCCTGCCATACTTCTGCTTGATCGGCCAAATCAGCCGGCGCGCCTTGTCGAGGTTCACGTTGTCGGGCCAGCTGTTGAGGGGTGGGAAGCGCTGCTGGCCGGCACCGGCACCGCCGCGACCGTCACCGGTGCGATACGTGCCGGCGCTGTGCCATGCCATGCGAATGAACAAGGGCCCGTAGTGGCTGAAGTCCGCCGGCCACCAGTCCTGCGAACCGGTCATCAGCGCCTGCAGATCCTTCTTCACGGCCGCCAGGTCAAGGCTCCTGAACTCTTCGGCATAGTTGAAATCCTTACCCATGGGGTTGGACAAGGGCGAGTGCTGGTGCAGGATTTTAAGGTTCAGCTGATTGGGCCACCAGTCCCGGTTCGATGCGCCTCGGCTGAGAGGATGTTTATCTGCTCCGCCCGTTTCCGGATACTTGCTGTCGTCATTCATAACGTCATCTCCTGTTTTTCGATCAGGTGGGCATCCTGAAGAAGGACCGGGCCATGCTGACCAGCGGTCAGGGAGTACTGGTTGCCAGGAACCGGGACTCCCTGGTCTGTCCTGAGGTTTTCTTTGGCCATGATCTATCAAAGGTAGAATAGCCATTACCGTATTTAACAAGGCTGGTTCAGGGCAGGAGTGATATTTTATTTACGGGACAATCTCCATTGGCCAATCCCCCCAATCGGATGTACCCCAAGTTTGAAAATATTAATAGGGATGAGATTATTCACTGGTGGATTTTCCAAGGGCGTAGCCCTTCTGGTAGGCTGCTTCAAGGAGGTCCGGGTGTGCCGCAACGTCGCGAATTGTATCCATATCATTAATCAACAGTTCATCGGTATACTGGCAGTCGATAATGTCAAAAAATGCCCTGACTGTCAGTTTAACACCTACGAAAACCTCGGGGATTTTCATGCCCGAGATACAGATGAAAAGTCCCTTACGCTCCTTTCTACGCTCCTTTGAGATGAAAGGCTCTTTTCGCATGTATTTGGCCATGAAAAAGACCTGGAACCTGTCGATCATTGATTTGAGTTTGCCGGGAATCCCCATAGTCATGACCGGGGTAGCAATGATGAGACAATCCATCTCTTTGAACTTCGGGTAGATCTTCTGCATATCGTCATCCAGAATGCAGGTGTCATGGTCTTTGCAAAAAAACATCTCCATGCATGATTCGAAATCAAGGTTGGCGACTTCAATTTTTTCAACCATACAACCGGCATCTTCTGCTCCCTTCAGCGCACGGTCAAGCAGTTTTGCCGTGTTGCCTTCGGAAAGGGGACTCCCGAGGATACCCATCACCTTTTTTCCCATAGGACAGTAAACGTGAAAAACTCACATATAGTTTTGTATAGGTATCTGGAATTTGTCCTATGGTGTGAAATGTAACAATACTCATTTCAATAGAGCGTATTGAACCGCCCCCTTGTACGGATCCTCAAAATTACCTGTATCACAATGATCTTTGAATCTGTGTCTGAATTCGGCATGAAACGAGTTATCATAATTTCTGCTGCAGCGATTGTCATGGCCATAGCAATCAGTGGTATTGCATACAGGCTGCTATGAGTCCGTTTTTGTGAAACATGAGGATTAGATTGCTCTTACAATATCCAGGTATCAAGGATTAGATTACCTTTTTTAACTATTCAGAGAACGAGGACATGAGGGGGATTGACCGCTCCGGGAAACATATTTCCATCTTGTAGAATAATAGTATAAAAATTCATGAAAGTATCACGTTCTCTTCTGAATAAGATAGACTTATTAATTGTTTTCATCTTCGAGTTGCTATTTCTCGGCCTTGCTCTATGGGCGGTCGAGATTGGTGATATGGGGCGGTTTTTTACCGTACTTGCCTCCATGGTGATAATCCTTGTTCCCTTAGCTGTTGAAAAAGTGTTAAAAATAGTCCTGCCATTCGGGGTGAAAAGTATCATTTCTATGTCGCTCTTCCTCCATATCGCCGGGGGAGTCATGCGATGGTACTGGTCGCCAACGTTTCCTCTTTATAACCAGGTCGCCCATTTTGTCTCTGGATTGGCAGTTGGCCTGATAATTTTCGTGTTTTTTATATTCCTCGACGCTTATGGCATCAGGTTTAAACGCTCAACTATCCTTATTTCGATATTCCTCCTGATGGCATTCTTCGGTGGATTGTGGAAAATCGGGGAGGTATCCTCTGATGTTTTTTACCACACCTACTATAATGACGGGCTCTCCAACCTGATAGCGTGCGATTTCAGCCATACCATTGGATCAATAGCAGCCGTAACCGTTTCCTGGCTGTATTTTCTCTCCATTCCTGAAGGTGAAGGCCTTTATTACCTGTTAAGACCTTTTAAGGAGAGAAAGAAGATTTTAGATAGATCAAAAAACGGGTCGAAAACGCAGAGCCACACCATCCCTGATGGGAAATAATCTCTTAATCTAACGTTAGTAGAAAAAATCAAATAACATATCTGCGTGTACTCGCAGAAGGTTTTGATCATGACGATAACTATTGAGCCTGTTAACGGACTTCCCCTGATCCATGAGGGAGATGACCTGCCTGCAATGATTGCAGAACGAATCGGTATCCGGGATGGTGATATCCTCTGCATTGCATCATCGGTTTACTCAAAATCGAAAGGGTATACCCGCAGGCTTAATGATATTACACCAACGGAACGAGCGATCAGGATTGGGAAGATGACAGGGGAAGACCCCCGTTTTCTCCAGGGTGTGCTTGATGCATCAACTGATATCCTCCTTGAATACCCGTTCATCCTCTCTGAGGTCGCTGGTGGACATATCGGCGTACGTGCCGGGGTCGACCAGAGTAACATTGATGACGGGATGATCATTCTCCTCCCTCCCGACTCGATGAAGGCTGCAACAGCGGTAAGAGATCGTATTAAGGTGCTCAATGGCTGTGATATCGGGGTTATCATTACCGATACGGTGGGAAGGGCCTTCAGACGCGGGCAGACCGGAAACGCGATTGGTTGGAGCGGTATGTCTGCAATACGCGACTTCCGGGGTGATACCGACCTCTTCGGACACGTTCTGAAGATCACGGAAGAGGCCGTCGTTGACGAGATTGCCGGGTTTGCGAACTTTATCATGGGTGAGAGTAACAACGGCGTTCCGGCGGTTGTCTTCCGGGGATGTGAAAAATGGAAGGGGCATGATGATCTCTTCTACCATGCTGATGAGGATATTATCCGGAAATCATTATGCTCAGGGGAACCCCCTGCTCAAAGGTGATGCCGGATTTATATCCTGAATCATCACATTTTTGATGAATAATCATTTTTCAACCTACCTGCTTTTTTTTGTGAATGGTATTTTCTGGAGCAGGGAAAAATTCTTTTCAGCAGTCATTCCGGGTATATTCAAACACCTTCGCCGAATACTGGCAGGAGCGGGGAATTCAAAGACAATATGCCGCATTTTGTAACACCCTGCAAAGAGCTTGGTCAATTCGGTAATCTTCATTTACTAGTATGACATATGTTAACAATTGACACGGTGGGATTGCAGATGCTTGTCGCACATCAGGTAAAGAAAAAGTTCGGGGGCCTTGTTGCGGTGCAGGATGTAGACCTGACCCTTCACGAAGGAGAAATACTTGGGCTTGTAGGTCCCAATGGAGCGGGAAAGACAACACTCCTCAATATCATATCCGGCCTCTACCAGCCTGACAACGGTACTATTCATTATAAGGGCGAGAATATCACCGGCCTTTCACTGAACAAGCTCTGCAAGAAGGGAATAGCCAAGACCTTCCAGCACCCCCAGTCCTTTCCAGGCATGCTGGCAGCTGAAGCGGTAATGGTCAGTGCAATATTTGGTAACCATCACAAGGTCGGTATGAAGGATGCCCGAGAGGAGGCAATAGGCCACCTCGAATTTGTAGGTTTTCCAAAGGACAAGATCGATGCACCACTTTCCCAGCTTAACCTCATGGAGTTGAAGCGTATCCAGCTGGCCCGGGCCCTTGCTTCCAGGCCAAAACTCCTTCTCATGGACGAACTCACCACCGGGCTTAACCCGAACGAGAGCGGTGAAGCCATCAGCCTGATAAAAAAGATCCGGGACGACGGGACAACCATTATGCTGATAGAGCATGTAATGAGAGTCATTACCGGTGTTTCCGACCGCATCGTGGTGCTGGACCACGGTGAAAAAATTGCGGAAGGCACACCCCTCGATGTCCTCAATGACCAGCGGGTAATAGATTCATACCTTGGCGAAAAATATACTACCTAGAGGTCAATTTTTGCTCAGGATAGAACATCTGGATGTCTGCCACGGTAACCTGCACGTGGTCTGGGACCTGTCACTTGCGGTCCGGAAAGGTGAGATCGTTACGCTCCTTGGACCAAACGGTGCAGGAAAAACAACATTTGTCGAGACAATCATGGGGCTTAACCGGAGTGCCCGGGGTTCCATACAGTTTGAAGACCAGGAGATCCTGGGACTACAGACCTACGAGATCGTCAAGAGAGGTATTGCACTCGTTCCGGAAAAAAGAGAACTCTTCCCAAAAATGTCAGTCCGGGAGAACCTGAGCCTTGGTGGTCACCTGAAAGTGCGTGGTACGAGCAATCCAGAAACAGTACTTGACATGTTCCCGGTCCTCAAGGAAAGGCAGGACCAGCTTGCCGGTACATTATCCGGGGGCGAGCAACAGATGCTGGCAATTGGCCGAAGCCTGATGTTAAACCCGAAATTGCTGGTACTTGATGAACCCTCACTTGGTCTTTCCCCGCTGTTTGTAAAAAGTGTGCTGGAATCGGTAGCAAAACTCAATGAATCAGGCCTTTCTATCCTGCTCCTTGAACAAAACGTAATGCATGCCCTCGAAATTTCGCACCGTGGATATGTCCTCGAGAACGGAAGGATCACGATCCAGGGAACTGCACAGGAGCTCCTCGATAACCAGGAGATACAGGCATGCTATCTGGGGCTTTGAAGGACAGGATAAGAAAAACAGGTTAATTAAAATTTAAGGACCGTGAGTATTTCCAGCTTGATGTAATCTCCCGTGCCGCCACCTTTCAGTATTTTAGGAAAAATTATTTTTGAAGAAGTTTATTGAACCGTGCCCTCCATACGGGCGCCCTTTTCTTGATAACTTCCGGAAGGGAGACCAGTCCGCGTGGCAGGAATATTACAACGAGGACGAGGATAACACCGATAATGATGAACCTGCCATAGGTAAGACCGAGCGACTGGAGGCCATCCCACAGGAGCGTAATCACAATTGTCCCGATGATCGGCCCCGCGAGTGTACCGAGCCCGCCACTTATGGAATAAATAATCGGCCAGAACGAGATATCAACGCCAAATATTTCGGGTGTGACATAACCGAGATAGTGGATTTCCAATGCACCTGCAAGGCCGGCAAAATATGCACTTACCATGAATGCGAACAATTTGTACCTGACCGGATCAATCCCCGATGCACGGGCTTCCAGTTCATTTTCCCGGATCGCAGAAAATGCAAGGCCTATTTTGGAATTTAAAATTGTCCTGAACAGGAGTATAACAACCACTGCGATAAGCAGGATGGAATAATACTCGTACACGAGGTAGTTCGGCACCGTATTGCTGATCAGTGGCGGTGCTGCAACACCATCCCAACCCCCGGTGACAGAACTGAACTGGCTTGCCACCAGTACCTGGATAATAACGGCAAACCCGAACGTGACCATGGCGAGGAACCATTCCTTCATCCGCACACAGATCGCTCCAATAAAAAGCCCGGCTAAGGCCGCAGCTGCCCCCCCGATAAAAATTGTCAGGTATGGAGTGAGGCCGCTTTTCACCGCGATCAGGGTAGAGATGTACCCTCCAATCCCGAAGAACGCAGCATGCCCAAGAGATCCCTGGCCGCTATAGGTAAGGAAGTTCCAGGCGGAGGCAAAGATGATAAAAATGACCATCAGGATAAGAACGGTCAAGTAATACATGTTCAGCCCGGTGAAAAGGGGAAAAAGGATCGCAAAAGCAAGCGTAGCAATGGTGAGGTACAGGACAACACGGTTCTTTTCCATCATATCTCTTCACTCCGCCTTTTCTCCGAACAGCCCGTTCGGCTTGATTATGAGAACTATTATTAAAATGAGGAATGCAACCGCGTCCTTCCAGGCACCCCCGATCGTTAAAACGGTGAAATTTTCAGCAATCCCCAGGATAAGACCCCCGATGATCGCACCGGGAATGCTCCCGAGTCCTCCGATAATTACAATGGCGAAGGCCTTGACCGCAGGCACAGAGCCCATGTACGGGTTGAACACCTGGCCGCTGACCACCCAGAGTGTCCCTGCCGCCCCGGCAAGCCCGGCCCCGATACCAAAACTCAGCATGTCCATCCGTTCGACGTTGATCCCCACCAGCATTGCTGCCTTCCGGTTCTGGCTGGTCGCACGGACTGCCAGACCGAGCCGTGATTTCTTCAGGAATATGTAGAGTCCTACAAGGATCAACACCGTCGTGACAATGATAATGAGATAATCCACGGGGATTTTCATACTCCCGATCGTAACCGTAATCTCTTCGAACGGGCTCCGGATGGTTTTCCATTCATCAGTCCATATCATGGCAGCCACATTTTCGAGAATATATATAAGGCCGATACTGATGAATATCTCGTTTAATTTCCCCGTTCCAAGAATAGGACGGAAACATAGCCGCTCTATGCACACACCGATTACGATCAGGATGGGGATTGATGCCGCCAGCAGGACATAGGGATTGAAACCCGTGAGAACAAAGAAAGAAAAGGTCACATACGCCCCGATCATGAGCAACTGGCCATGGGCAAAGTTTACGACTTTCATTACACCGAAAATCAGGTTGAGACCTGTTGCGAGAAGGATATAGATGCATCCGGCATATAACCCCCATACCAAAACCTGCAGGAAGATATCAAGGCCGATTTCCATTTCTCATTCCCTCCGGGGGTACTATAAAAAAATTGGTGTTACAAGGGATTATGCTTTACCCGGGACATACCAGTCAGGGAGCACAAAGTCACTTTCTTTTAGGTTAGCTGGTGAGACGATCTTCGGTCTCGTTTCATTTACCGCCGGATCCCATGCCAGTTGCTCCATGGTAAGATCGAATTTACTTTCCCTGAAATCTTTTGAGAAACTGATTGTCTGGCCCTGCATCGCCTCGACTACCTGGGGCATCTGCAGGTCTGCAATCGCATTCTTAACGGCAGTTTTATTCAATGAACCAGCATTTTCGACCGCCTTCGCACCAATATAAACCCCTTCGTAGGTCGCTACACCCATCATTCCTGGGAACCCGCCGAATTTCTTATCGAAATCTGAAACGAATTTTTTGTATGCGGCTTCGGTCGGCCCTTTTGGAACAGTATATGGGCTGAAACGGCTCTGTATTATCGAGTAGTCCCCGTATTTCCCGACACCCTTATAGAAATCGGGGTCATCATTCGGCTCAATGGCGATAAAGATCTTTTTGAGGTCAACATCTCTCATCGCCTGTGTCTCGATGGGGATCTGTTCGTTTAAGAATGCTGCGACGTAGACGACATCGGGGTCAGATCCCTTGATGCTTGTCAACGCTGTCCTGAAGTCACTCTCACCCATTTTAAATGTCTCCTGTGAGACAAGGTTGATTTTCAGACTATTATTGGCGATCGTGTTCTTTACTGCTTCAAGATGGCCTTTTCCATACGGACTGTCCTGGTAGAGCACAGCAAGCTTCAGTGGCCGGTCCTGCGGGTACCCGAATTTTGCATTGATAGCCGGACGGATGACCGTATCGATAAATAACGTGGTCTGGCTCCCGGAATCATCAGTTGTCGGCGCGTGGTGGAACATGTAACTTGTATTCACATCAGTCCTGCGAGTGATGACAGGGGTTGAAGCCCCGGTAATAATATAGGGCACATTATGCTCGGCAACAATTGACTGGTGGGCCGAAACAACGGCACTCGAGAATCCCCCGACCAGCATGTCGACATTATCCTGGGTAAGCATCCTTGATACTGCCTTCTGGCCGCCTTCCCGGGTTGATTCATCATCGCCCTGCACCAGCACGATCGGGACACTTTTACCGAGATCTTTTACATAAACCCCGCCTTTGGCGTTGATCTCCTCGGCTGCAAGCTGTGCGGATTGCCAGACATCTTTTCCGGTAGTACTTGACGGTCCGGTCAATGACGCCACAACACCAATCTTAAGATTCTGGGCTGGTGCCGTCGGTGCCTGCTGGGTGCAACCTGCAAGGAATGCACCAATTACGACCATTCCAATCAATAAGAACACATATGTTTGTTTCATTTAGTATCCTCTGCCATGCTATTGCATAGCAAGGTTCGTCATGTCATAGTATAAATATTCCCATTTATGGTTCAGACCAAAAACTGAAGAAGGGTGATGTAAAAACCTGAATTGCATGGAAAAAAAGCTGGTGAATTTTTATAACGATGTACAAATCCCAATAATTGCCTTTCAAAAAAAGGGGAGATTTCAGGATTTTCCAAAATATGCTTTTACCTGTGGCTGGAACAGGTAGTAAAGGATGATCGCCGCGATAATAATCCCGAACAGTGCACCTGCCCCTGCCGAGAACAGGTTAAAAATGCCAATGATGATACTAACCGCTGAAAATATAACCTCGACCGTGCAGACCCAGGGCCATGCCATGAAACATCCACCCCCAGGGATAAGGTAGACGACACCGACGATGAAAGCAACGATTCCAATGGCGGCACCGAAGCCGGCGACGCTCAGGGTGGCCCCGCTTATGAAATCGCTAACCTTTCCCCTATAATCCAGAGGATTCCAATAATTGTTACTCCTAATGGCCTTTCTGACATACTATTCCATTCATCGGAACATACTCATGTGTTGTTATTCAAGAGAAACGAAAATTATTGAATTATTGGTAAAGTTAAAGGATCCTACCCCCACACTCGACGTTTAGGTTTGAAATAGCTCTCAAGTCAATAATTGTAACAATTGTGAACATTTTTATCTCCTGCACTTCTTATGAATACTGGAATTACCGGGTAGTCCCGTTTTCAAGGGTGACAATACATGTATGATCTTCAAAAATTACGCAAGGAATTTCCAATACTTTCAAAATGTATCTATCTCGACAGCGCCTCAACAAGCCAGACGCCCCGGTGTTCTGTCGATGCGATGTGTGAATATTTCTATGAATACGCGGCGAATCACGGGAGAGGTGCCCATCACCTCGCCCGGAAGACAACGGAAAAGTACGAAGAGACCAGGTCCCGGCTTGGAAATTTTCTGAAGGTCTCCCCGGACCACCTGATTTTTACTAAGAATACCACTGACGCAGTAAATACGGTTGCAAACGGGCTCACGTGGAAACGAGGTGACGAAATAATCACCACGTGGCTGGAACACCATTCGAACCTTCTTCCCTGGATGAACCTTAAGAAAAAAGGTGTCCGTGTTAAGATAATCCCGCATGAGGATGGATATCTCAATCCCCTGACTATCCAGGAAGCAATTACCGGAAAAACGAGACTGATCGCTGTCACCCATATGCCCAATATTCTCGGGACTGCCCAACCCGTAGAGGCAATAGGCAGCATCGCCCACGAAGCAGGGGTGCCAATTGTCGTAGATGGAGCACAGTCGGTGGGGCATTTCCCTGTCGATGTGACCGATATCGATTACCTGGCAATTCCCGGGCATAAAGGACTTCTCGGGCCGCAGGGCACAGGAGCCCTCTATATGAAAGATCCCGAGTCCCTGAATTGTTCGATCTTCGGGGGTGGGATGGTGGTATCCGTATCACATAACACTGTGAAATTACTCCCTCCTCCTGCAAAATTTGAACCAGGGACACCCAATATTCCGGGAGTTATCGGGCTTGGACCTGCTATTGACCTTGTCAGTTCTCTTGGTGTCAGGAATATTCATGCGCACGAGAAACAGCTTGGGTCGCGAATGTACGAAGGACTCGTGAAGATCCCGGGTGTAAGTGTCTACAGCCCGAATGGGACCGGAGTCGTGTCATTCAATGTGGCCGGGGAGAACCCCAATGAATTTGCCCGGAAGCTTGACGATTACCGGAAAATCTGTGTGAGGAGTGGGATGCACTGCGCAGAACCACTGGCGCGAAGTTATTATTGCGAAGGGACGATCCGGGCCTCGGTTGGTTGTTATACCACGAACGATGAAGTCGATGCCCTGGTTGATGGTGTCCGGCACCTTACCGGGAATGAATAGAGCTCCCGTGATCCCTGTGAATCCGAAACGAACCGTCCTTGACGCGATTGGGAACACCCCGCTCATCGAGATCCGAAACCTCAACCCCTACCCGGAGATCCGTATCTTTGCAAAGTTTGAAGGCAGTAACCCCGGGGGATCGATCAAGGACCGTATTGCCCTCTACTTGATCCAGGCCGCGGAACAGTCCGGTGAGCTTACACACGGTAAGATCATTATGGAACCCACCTCCGGGAATACCGGCATTGCACTTGCCATGATTGGGGCCGCAAAAGGTTACCACGTAAAGCTGGTGATGCCGGGGTGCGTCAGTGTAGAACGCAGGCGAATTATCGAGGCCTTTGGCGCAGAAGTGGTGATTACTCCACCAGAGGAGGGAACTGACGGGGCGATCCGGAGGGCGTGGAAACTTGCAGAGGAAAACCCGGATATCTACTATATGCCTGACCAGTTCTCAAATCCAGCAAATATCCAGGCTCACTATGAGACTACAGGTCCTGAAATATATCATGAACTGGCGGGGAAGATCGACTGCTTTGTTGCCAGTATGGGGACCACCGGGACACTAATGGGCGTTGGGAAGTACCTGAAGGAGAAGGACCCGACAATACGCATCATCGGGGTCGAACCGGAACCGGGACATGCGATCCAGGGGTTGAAGAACATGGAGGAGGCAATTGTTCCAAAGATTTACAACAGGGACCTCCTCGATGACAAGATACGGATCGGGGACGAGGAGGCATACGTGATGGCCCGGAATATTGCGACCCGTGAAGGGATTTTTACCGGGATGTCGAGCGGTGCAGCACTGGCAGGGGTGCTGAAAGTCGCAGATTCCCTTGGTTCAGGGAACATTGTCACCATTTTTCCTGACCGTGGCGACCGTTATCTGAGTACTACACTGTTCCGCTCTATCTGCAGCGATTGTAACCCATAGGCGGGAGATTACCCTGGAAAATGAGGGGCTATCCCGTTTTTTTATCGGGCCCAGCAAGACGAGGGCCGGTTAGTACCATCTTCGGTCCCTGCCGAAGATAAGGAGGGGCAGCAGGGTACCCATAACGATGGCTGCAGCGATGAAGAGGGATAGGAGTCCGTTGGATATGGTTAAGGCCACAACTCCGTAGGGAACAGACTGGCCCATGCTGATGATCCGGGCCATACCCTGCAGGGTAAGGATGATATAATAGCCCGGGATAAACTGAACCGACGCCGCAACGAGGGGAAGGGCAACGGGCAACTGCCAGTGAGCGCTGAATAGTAATGCAATTATTGAGATAACAAGGGTGGCACAGAATACCCCCAGGTAGACATCCCCGCCGTTTACGACCACCTCAGATCGCACGAAGCGGCCGGTTGCACCGCAGAGGAAACATAAGAGAAGGGCCTGGCGGGGAGCGTTCATGATGACACATATACATAAGGCAGTTATTCCGCCAAGGATCGTTCCGGTGACCAGCGCCAGCGGGACCGGAAAAGTGAGTCCGGGACCATCTGCCCCGGGGGGGAACGTGAGAAGGATCGCGAGCAACCCGACTGTCATGATGGCCAGCACGTTGAGGAATACCATCAGTCGCGGGATGCCGATATGCAGGTGATTGCGGAGTGCCTCCCAGCCCCCGTTGATCAGCTGGAACCCCGGGATCACAAAGACACAGGGTATGATAAGGGAGATCAGGGGGGTGGTTGTCGGTATCACCTGTGATAACAGTGCAGCTGCCAGCGTCGCAACAAGGGTGGTCGCAAGTACACCGATATAATAACCGTGACCTTGACCGATCACCAGTTCCCGGACCACGCAGGCGAACAGGACCGCGATCGTGATAATAAGCAGGGCCCATGCATCGGCATGGTTAAAATAGCCGAAAATCACGGTAAAGAGGGTGATGGCTGCAAAAGTGAGCACGGTGTTGACATGATGCCGGAGCTTCAGTGATCCCAGCTCATAGAGGACTGCTGAGGGGTCCTTTCCATCCGGCAGGGAGTGCAGGTAACGGCTGATCTCCACAATGGCGTTGGCATTCATCGCAACGGGCAGGGGATAATCACACATGGACACCCGGTGTTCAGCACCGTGTTCGAGGGTGATGACCATGGCTTCGAAGCCGAGAAACACGTGCAGGCGTCCCCCCTGCAGTTTTTCGTTCAGGAAGGTGACCGAATCGAGAATCCTCTGGCCTGGTGCACCGGCCAGAAAGAGCAGCCTGCCCAGTTCCAGTTCTGCTTTCAGTACCTCCCCGAGGTGATCACTACCGGCACCTACCGGTTCCGTCTTCTTTATGCCGGTATTTTGTAGGCTGGCTACATCCACTGGTGATCACTCGTTACCTGTTCCGGGATCCCGGAATATTTTGTCGCATGAGATGGCTTTTGGGATTACCTGGTGAGATCCGGGTTCATTATGTGAGCAAATGTCTGGGATACGAATAAGTCTTCCCATTTTTCGATGGGAGCCTGGGAGATTAGGAAATTTTCATGTCATACAATGCAATGTTATTGTAATTTGACCGGTAGAAATCCCATTCGGGGAAGTCATTACCGATAGTGTTAATATAGGGCCCTCAACAGTCGCATCATCGGTAGTGAAGGTGGGAGTGAAAACACTCGTGCCGTCCACCACTTTCACCGGCATTCCAACCGGGTACGCACCAAGGCAGTTCATGACAACAATTCCGGGGCCTTCAATTAAAAACCCGGCAATTACCCCATTATCCTCAACGGTGGCAGGGTACAATGCAGGGACCAGCAGGGATTTCGTACCATACATCGGTTATACGGAATTTCAATACAGTAACAGGGCTTCTTGGGGCAGGGCTCTTTCCTTTTGAATAATTCCACTTTTTAATAACATCCCGGTTACAACACCACGGTACCAAAATCCCGACACCCATATGTTCCTGATAGTTGGTCAGACCGAGTTTTCAGGGTAGTATTCCCCTGATAATCACCGTTTCTGGTTCCTAGCGCCAAAAATAAAAAAATGAAAAGTATAACCTGTCCAGGCCCGAATATACGTAACAATAGAACAACTCATGGACTGGTATGAACGTTCAAAATGTTGAAGGTCAGTCGGTAAAACCATTTTTGAAATGGGCCGGTGGTAAAACCCAGTTAATAGATGCATTTGAATGCAGGTTCCCCCGTGAATTAACAGCTCGCCGGTTATCGAATTATGTCGAACCGTTTGTTGGCGGCGGTGCCGTATTTTTCGCAATAAACAAAAAATACGGTTTTGAGACAGCCCACATTAGCGACCGTAATGAAGAGCTGGTCCTTGCGTACCGCGTTGTTAAAACCAATGTCGATGCATTGATTGACCTGCTCAGGGCCCTTGAAACTAAGTTTTTTGAAACTCCCCCGGAAGAGCGGTCTTTGTTCTACTATAAAATACGGGAGGATTACAATACCAACAAGGAGAAGACTGACTTCCTGCAGTACCAGTCCTCCTGGATACAACGCACAGCCACGTTGATACTCCTTAACCGTACCTGTTTTAACGGGCTTTACCGGGTAAATTCGAATGGATGCTTTAATGTCCCGTTCGGGAGCTATAAAAATCCCCGGATCCTTGACGAACGCACCCTGTATGAAGCATCAGCAGTATTGCAGAATACCGAAATTTCCCACGGTGATTTCACTACCTGCGAGAAATTTATAGACCACAAAACATTTGTCTACCTCGATCCACCGTACCGTCCGCTTAACCGGACCTCAAAATTTACCGGGTACTCAAAAGGCGGCTTCTCAGAATGTGACCAGGTCCGGCTGGCTGAGTTTTTCAAAGCCATCGATCGCCGGGGTGCACAAGTGATGCTCTCTAATTCAGACCCGAAAAACGAAGACCCAGATGATTTATTTTTCGATACCCTCTATTCTGGCTACCCGATTGACCGTGTCCCTGCTAAAAGAGCGATTAATAGCAAGGGTGAGCGCAGAGGGGAGATATCGGAACTAATCATTACTAATTATCCTGCAAACCACACTACTTCTGTACAGCAATCCCTACTTGGTTGAACCCGGGACCCAAGATACTTCGTTTTTCTGTCCCTGTGGTTATTTATTGGACCGTTGGTTCCTGATGTGCAGTCAGCAACGAAGGCTGCATATTCCCTCCTCCTCCGTCCGGGGTCCTGTTATTTGAAAAAAGCAAAGTACGCAAGGAAGAGCACGACGAAAAAAACGAATAATATCCCCGCAAGCCTGATCCTGTTTGGATTTACCGGTTGATCGCCCTCGTGTGGGAACCCGATAATTTCCTCGATCTCCTCTATCTGGTGCATACTATTTGTTCCACTTTCTGCCATTACGGGAGCTATCGGGACTCGTAATTTCCTCGTTTCTTCTGTATTCCCAACGGTGACCTTTGCTCCCGGTTTACTCCCCATGCCAGTTGCAGCCTCTCCCGATTTTACCTGCTGGAGGCTATTCCTGGCCAACCTGATCTTCTCTTCAATGGCCTCCAACTGCTGCTTGTAATGCGACGCTTCCTCCATCCTGCCAATTTTAATCTGTTCCAGTCCTTTCTTTGTCAACTCAATATGATCTTCGATATATTTTATTTTCCTGGCCTCTTCGATCCTGCCGGATTTAACAAGGTCGAGGCCCTGTTTTGTCTGTTCGATGGTCTCTTCCATCTCTTTTATCTGGAGTTTGCAATGCTCAGCCTCCTTGATCCTGCCATGTCTGACCTTGTCAAGCCCACCCTGTATTGATTCAATGTTCTGTTCTATTTCCCTGAAGTGCAGATCGCCATGCAGAGCCTGCTTTGCCGAACCTGTGGTATCCGTTGCAGTTTTGTTTTCCGGAATATCCTTCTGCTCTTCAACACCTTTGATTTTAATTGTGCACCGTGCTGGTTTTTCGGACCCACCTGGTGTAATGGCGGGTGATGTGGCATGTGTTTTCCCGGGATTCTCCCCGAGCCTTTTCATTTGAAGTTTGCATTGTCCTGCCTCTTCGACCCTGCCAAGTTTAATCAATGCCAATCCTTTATTATTCCATATATCTATATTTCCAGGGTCTATTTTGAGGCCTTTTTCGTAAAATAAAAGAGCCTCTTCATAATTCTCCTGCCGGTAATTAATATTGCCCTGGATTTTACAGGTAATCGCCTCATTATGCGCAGCTCCGGTTGTACCAGCCATGCTATTCTTGCACCTGATCCAGATCGTTACAGGCAATATTAGGTGCCGGAAAAGATTATAGTAACTGGTCCCATGGTCCCTTTGGCACCTGATCCGAAGAGGTTAATTTTATCAGGGGCCGCAACTTTTAGGATCCGCCGGATTATTTCCGGGAGGCATTCCAACCCTCCCTGTTGAACAATCATTGTATCGATCTACCGTAACATGATTCTACGTTTCTCTCTATCAGGGTATTTGAGCTTTGTGATGAAGAGTCTCTCGATCCGCGGGCTCCTCTCTTGTTTTTCCATAGTTGCGTTTTATTTATGACTCCCCGTGGGGAATCTGTATGTTCTCCCAATTTCTCTTATTTATCCATCCCCCTGCAACTTGCATTTGTGTAAAATCTTCAATCAAAACTTATGAATACGCATTCTACCACCTATCCTCCCCGTAATCACCCGTGCCCGCGTCCCGATTATGCCAGACCAAGGCCAAACCAACACCATTCCACCCCCCCAAACCGGGCGAAACAAGGGAGAATGGCCATTGTTTTCGAAAAAGGCAAACTAAGGCGCATTTGCATTAACGGGCTGCAATGCTGGCGTTACTGCCCAAAAAACCCGGTTGGTGTTAAATTTTGGGTTGGCAAAGGGTGGTTTGAGTGGGGATACCGGCTGATTTTGGCGATAAAGGGGCTGGAATGGGGAGGGATTTTATG
>Ga0194039_1000102_pt1 | contig 54889 bp, 57 predicted proteins | sample JunL228m_MetaG_FD_148679 | JGI IMG/M metagenome (GOLD analysis project Ga0194039, IMG submission 148679) | Anoxic zone freshwater microbial communities from boreal shield lake in IISD Experimental Lakes Area, Ontario, Canada - Jun2016-L227-8m | ecosystem: Environmental > Aquatic > Freshwater >...
GCGGATGAGAACGGACAGAGCATCACGTCAGATGCGGTCTTGCCGGTTGCTGCACCATCAAGCATCAGGTTCTCGCTGCCGACGACGTTTCCGCCATCATCGGTTGCTGCGAAGGTAAGTGCGGTCTTTGCGTCGAGGTTCGACTGCCCGATTACCTTGTTGCCGGTGTTGAGGTTCATGCTTGCAACGAGTGAGGTCAGTCCAGTCTGTGCGACGATGTTCTTGTCGTACGAGGTAGTGTACTGGACCTGTCCTGTGTTGAGGATACCCGTGTGAATACCTGAGTCGAGAGTGGTATCGATAGCGGTCGGGTTATTGGCGACGTCTGTTGCATAGAGTTGACTCCATGTCACTGGTGTTGTACCGACAACCTGCACATTCGCTAATGAATCTGGGACGGTTAGCTGAGTAAGTGCCCATAATGCTGTTGTTGCATTCCATGTGCCCTTAAAAGATCCACCGGCAGCGAGCAGTTGATCTACTTGGGCCTGGGTTAAAGCTCCAAAAGCAATTCCCGCTGCAGCACTAAGCTGGTGGGATTTGTACGGATTATCCGTGAGAGTCATGACACCTGCGTCAGTTTCCATAACGAGTCCATCTACATTTGCAACGGTTGTGGTAACAATTCCCTGTGTTTCAGGGACTGCCGGAACGACCCGGTCTGCCATTGCAAAGCCTGTAAGTGCGATCAGCATTGCACAAGCAATGATGATAACGCCAATTTTCTTCATTTATTTTCCTCCTACATTTTATGCCGATACTCTCAGCATCAAATAGTGATTTTGTTTAATGAAACATAATAACCTTCCTATAAAATTCCGTCAAATAAGAGGTATTTCAAGAGAACTGGTTCATTTAACCGCGTATTTAGTACTTGTAATCGTGCGGTTCTAACAGATCATCATAACGAAATTATCAGATTATTCACTAAAAAGGATTTCACAATGATAACAAAAGAATAAAACAAAACTATACGACCTTCATGCATTCTGACGATACTCTTAATGTGGCCTGATTTCGGCTATAGATAATCAAACAAATTGAGAAAAGAACTTAGAATCAACAGGAATAATTTTTTTGAAAAGAACAAGGAATCAGGAGGAGAACTCCTCTTAATTATCCCTATTCCCGTCTTAAACTCGTTCAGAGTAAAGACATACCAGACTGGTACTTGATATCCTTAGAGAATCCGGAGATCATTCCGTTAACACTTGAGGATTCAGAGTAGACCACGTCTTCGCTTCTAACGTTGTTGGTTGTTCCTCTTGCTTCCTGGATGTGAGACTTAACGTAAGCCGATGCTGAGCCCATTGCCGGGATCTGACCGGCGGTTGTGCCGTATGGCTTAACGTTGATGTTGTAGTTCAGGACGACTGGCATGGTTGCGTCAGTACCGACAAACCTCTCGTTTGCAGCTGTTGTAACAGAGCCGAATGTCAGGTCGTATGCACTGCCTGCCTGGATGATGTTGCAGTATGCTGGAATCAGGTTAGCGCCTGCGGATGAGAACGGACAGAGCATCACGTCAGATGCGGTCTTGCCGGTTGCTGCACCATCAAGCATCAGGTTCTCGCTGCCGACGACGTTTCCGCCATCACTGGTTGCTGCGAAGGTAAGTGCGGTCTTGGCATCGAGGTTCGACTGGCCGATTACCTTGTTGCCTGTGTTGAGGTTCATGCTTTCAACAAGGGAAGTTTGTCCGTTCTGTGCGACGATGTTCTTGTCGTACGAGGTGGTGTACTGGACCTGTCCTGTGTTCAGAATACCAGTGTGGATGCCAGAGTCGAGAGTGGTTACCGTTGCGGTTGGGTTATCGGCGGCAATTTGGCTTGCAAATGAGCCCCATGTCGTCGCGACCACCTCATCATCAACACCACCAACGACTTGCACATTCGATAATGAATCTGGAACCGTTATCTGGGTAAGATCCCATTGTTCCTTTTCAACATTCCATGTACCCTTAAAAGAACCTCCCGCAGCGGTCAACTGAGCTGCTGCATCAGCGCTTATCCAGTAGTCCAGACCTGCTGCACCACTAATCTGGGTGGATTTGTATGGATTATCTGTCAGGGTCATTACACCTGAAGCCGATTCCATGACGAGGCCGTCAACATTGATAACGGTTGTTGTAACGATTCCCTGCGTCTCAGGGGTTGCTGGAACGACCCGATCGGCCATTACAACGCCAGTGAGTGCTATCAGCATTGCACATGCAATGATGATAACGCCAATTTTTTTCATTCTTTTTCCTCCTACATTGTATGCTGATACATCCAGCATCAATCCACATTTTTTGTTACCGAAGCATAATAACTTTCTCCTTAATTCCGTCAAATCAGGGTATTTCAAGAAAAAGGGTTCATTTAACCTGCCATTAGGTACAGGTAACCGGGTGGTTATACCAATCATAATTATTTAAAATGGAATTCCCATGTGCCTCGTATTCAATCTGTATCATGTGCACTTTAAAACACGAAAATCTCCGATATTAATGACGGTATAAATTATCGAACCAATACTGGTAGGAGACCCTTCAGGAGGAGTCACATGGAACTACTTGCGAGCTACCGTGATATAGCCACTATGGCAGACACTGGTAGACGGGCGTGTGCCCCTCTTGGTCCTTGTCATCACCCGCTCGATCAACTCATAGGCGGTAATCTCGGGGAAAAGACCTTCCATCGAATCCATGACCACGAACATATGTTCAAGGAATGGTGTATAACAGGCAAGGTACCCGCCGGGACGCAGCAGGCGTTCCGCATGCTGCACATGCTCACCGTTGAGTGTCATGTCAAGGTGTACCACATCATATTCACCCTCCGCTGCAAGAAAATCAGCTGCAACAACCCTGACATTATCAAGACCTGCATCCTGCATGTTGGACTCGGCAAGCTTTGCAAAGTCCGGGCGGTGTTCGTAGGTAGTAACGGTACCAGCAACCCCGCCAAAGTAAATGGCGGCGATCCCGCTTCCCGTGCCTGCGTCGAGGACATCGTCCTTCTTGTTCATCCCTGTGCAGGCGATCACGAGCCCGATATCCTTCGGGAGCATGGGAGCACCGCTCCGGCGGGCATGCTCAAAAAAGTCGGCAGACCTGGGGATCTTTATGGCAAATTCATTTCCTTTATGACTTGCTACCATCGTCCCCGGGGTTGCACCCGGCAGGAGGCCGAGGTCAATCATACCGAGGTCGGTAGAGAGTTGTCCCGGCCCGGCACGGACAAAATACTTACGGTTGTGACCGACGAGGAGGACCCGGTCCCCGGGTTTAATCATGCGCTGAAAGCCTCATGATCGCCTCGGCAATATCGCCCTTTGTCTCGGTGAGCGCTTTTTGTGCTGCCTCCCTGGTCACACCCGTCTGTTCAGCAACGAGGCCTACATCCTCTGCCGGGATCTCTGCGGCAACCGGTTCGAACCGTGGTTCCCCGAGTACCTGGTAGGTAGTGACTCCCTGCATGGTCATCGCCGAGACCTCGGCATTATCAAATATATAGCGTCCCTTCGGGGTCGTTATGACAATCTGGCTGACATCTTCGATCTGCTCGACCTGCATCCCGAGCTGTTTCATCATCTGCTTCATCTTTTTCGGGTTCATTCCAGGTAACATTATGATGACCTTCCCTGCCGTACTTTTACGGCTACTCCGTAATTAAATGCCAGCATCTCAGATCCCGCGAGCATCGCGGTGCCTGTCGCAAGAAGATTATCTTCTCCTGAAACGACCAGCACCTCGTCCCCCGACCTGATACCCGGGTCTGCTGCAATAACATGTTTTGCGAATGCGTTCTTCCCGGCTGCAACGAATTCAGCGACTTCTGCATTGACTTCGACCCTGTATGAAGGTGGAGGGAGTGCCTTGTGCAGACGTTCTGCACATTCTATACTGAGTGTCAGCCTGCCGTCCTCGGCACGGACCGTTGCCAGGCGCGTCCCTCCAAGGAGTACCTGCCGGATACGGCCGGTGGTGGAAAAGGTGAACTGGCAGGAGTCCGGGAAGAGCTCCGCTCCCATACCGTTACCAAACTGGTAATCAGCAATGACCTGGACTCTCCTGACTGTCCTGTTCTCCGAGTAACTCGTTGACACGTATGACAAACCTCTCTTCACTGCCTCTTGGTATATATGCACCTGCTGCGATTTTATGGCCTCCCCCTGATCCACCCAGCTCTGCGGATACCTTGTTGACAACCTCCTGGAGATCTACCCCACGGGATAGTACCCTCTCCGTCGTCCGCATGGACGCCTTGACGAGGGTGGGATCTTCGGGGAGCTCGCACATGATGAGGATCGGTTTCTGCCAGTTCAGTTTTGAAAGGGCCATGCCGGCACCTATTCCTACTATCGTATCAGGGAACCGGTTGCCGACATGGATATGCTGGAGGTGGGAGATCTCCACCACACCGGTATCGAGTATATAGTGCAGGAGTTCACGGATCACGGCACGGTGGTTGGTGAGCATTTTCTTAGCTTCACGATATGCTACCGACCGGTCACCGCGGCATATAGCCCCGCCGATATCCGGCCTTGCCCACCTGCCGCAGGCGTTCAGGACTGTTGCAAACTCCTGTGCGTTCCTGAGCGGCTCCCCCGCGGTTTCGTCTGGAAACAGGTAGGTCTCACAGAACAACCGGTCGAAAGGTTCCCCGTTTGCCATCAGCTGCTCAACGAGGGCACTCATGACCTTTTTTCTGTCCTCAAAGGAAAGCTCCTCCCACACCAGGTCCCTTCTGCCATTGTTTCCCTGTATGTCAATTTTTTTCAGAAACCTGCGTGCCCCGTTGACATTGTTGCTGATGCCGGTGATAAAGGGGTCATCGTTGTAGGCCAGGCAGACGTGGAGGGGGCGGGTTGAAGTACCATAGCAGTTCAGGTCATGGGGCCGGACAAGGATACTCCCATGTGATACCCCGTCCTCCACTATTTCACGGGCAGGCCCGGTAAGGCCGCAATGTTCACGTGCCATCATATCGCCGACGTTTCCTACGACGGCAACTTTTGCAAGGTCACGGTTATCAGGGTCAAGCCGTCGTGCCACCAGGTAGCTGAGCCCTGCAGCGCTCAGTTTTAAGAACCCGTGGGGGATGCAGTTTACCTGGAAATATTCGGTACCACAGGGCTGGCTTACATGGTGGTCGATAATGAGGACATTTTCGCTATTGATTCCCCGCTCTTCAAGAAGGTTCTGCTGCCCCGCACCAAGGTCGGTGAATATTTTAAATGTCTTGTCCTGTGGGACCTGGTGCATGGTGAGGGGCTCAAGCTGCCGCACAAAGACCGATTTTGTGGCAATTCCTTCGCGGGTCAGGGCCTCGGAAAGGATGGCCTCGCAGGAGATACCATCCGCATCGATATGAGAGATGATGGTCACCTCCTGCTGGTCATGGATGATGTCCGCCGCTTTCGTCACCTCTGAATCGATCCCCATCGTATCTCATTATACGCGGCTTAAATTATAGAAACTCTGTTACTCCTCAATTTTTTGCGTGTGGACATTTATGGTAAGGAATTGTTTCACGTCACCTGCCTGGCCTGCAGCCGATCATTTCATAGTCCCCGATGAAGAATCCTCTCCATATGACCGTATGCAAGGGGAGCTAAACCGTGACCTGGCGGAGTGAAGGTCTTTACCAGTTCCTGGAAACGGGGATAATCAGTCCGGCAGTGATGAAAGCGGTCGAAATGAACGCAATCTCACTGGGATATTCCGCGGACCAGATGATGGAGAGTGCAGGCAGGGCCCTCGCGGATTTTGCGCGGAAACAATCCCCGGAAAAAGTTGTTGTACTTTGTGGAAAGGGAAATAATGGCGGTGACGGGATGGTGGCCGCCCGTTACCTTGCCCGGGATACTGATGTTGAGACCTGGTACCTTGACCAGCAACCCGTGAGCCCGGGGTGCGAGCGCCAGCGCCTCCTGCTCGGGGCTTGTGATACCCCGCTATCCCGGTTCCGTTGCCGGAGTGATCTCGCCCCTCTCCCGGAACGTCTCCGTGATTCAGACCTCATAATAGATGCCCTTCTTGGCACTGGTGGTGGCGGTTCTCCCCGGGAACCTCTTGACACCTGCATCGCTATGGCCAATGAGTCCGACACGCCTGTAATATCAGCAGATCTTCCTACTCCCGGGATCCGGGCAAGATGGATTGTTGCGTTCCACCGGCCGAAAACCCGTGGGTCAGTGGTAGCAGATATCGGGATTCCTGTTGAAGCCGAAGTCTTCACGGGACCCGGGGAAGTAACCCTTGTCCCCCGCAGGGGGTCCATGGCACACAAAGGCGAGGGAGGACGCGTGCTTGTTATCGGGGGTGGGCCGTACCAGGGGGCACCGTACCTTGCCGGTCTCGGTGCGCTCAGGGCCGGGGCAGATATCGTAAAGATTGCGTCAACGGTCTTCGAACCAATCCCTGACTTAATCTACGAACGTCTGGACGGGACAGTTGTAAACCGGGACCATATTCCACGGTTGATCGAACTGGCCCGCGGGTCGGATGTCGTGGTATGCGGCAACGGGCTTGGAGATGCAAGCCATGAGGTCGTGTGTGCCGTTGCACCGCACTGCAAAAAAGCGGTCTTTGATGCAGATGCCCTCCGCCAGCCGCTGCCCCTTGCAGAGGTGACAATTTATACACCTCATGCAGCTGAATTCACCCGTATGACCGGGAAAACACTCCCCCCGGACCTGGTCGCACGTGGCTGTGTCGTGAAATCTGCAGCGGAAGGTTCAACGATTCTCCTGAAAGGTGCAATTGACGTGGTATCTGACGGTACCCGGGTGAAATTTAACAGGTCCGGGACGCCCGCCATGACCGTGGGTGGGACGGGCGATGTCCTCGCCGGGGTCACTGCAGCATTGTTCTGTCACCTGCCTGCATTTGATGCGGCAACCGTTGCCGCCTATGTAAATGGCATGGCTGGGATGGCGGCCGAGAAGGCGATCGGTGGAGGTTTGCTCGCAAGCGACCTGGTTAATTACATTCCACGCGAACTATCTGGCAAAGGTGTATCTTGATGGTTGAATTTTCCCATATCACGGATTCCCGGGCAGAGATGGTTGATATCACTGCAAAAGGTGATGTAGCCCGGGAGGCGACGGCAAAAGGGCGGATTTATCTCAGGAAAGAGACCCTCCTCGCGATCCGGGAGGGGGCCGTAATAAAAGGCAATGTGCTTGCGACTGCACGTATCGCTGCAACCCTTGCGGTAAAAGACACTCCCCGGATTATTCCGATGTGCCACCAGATCCCGATTGGAGCGATAGTGGTCGAATTCAGCGAAGAAGAGTCATGGATTGAAGCAACTGTCCGGGTTAAGACTGTAGGGAAAACCGGTGTCGAAATGGAAGCGCTAACCGGGGTAAGCGTGGCACTTCTTACCATATGGGACATGGTAAAATCCGCTGAGAAGGATAGCAAAGGCCAGTACCCTGTTACACGAATAGAAGGCGTTTGCGTGACGGAAAAGAAGAAAAGCTCCGGAAACAGGCAATAAAAAACCCGTACCTCGTACCCCCCGTGGCCCCCGCTGGTCCTGCCCTGCACCACGTAGTTCATTTTATATCCCGTCCCGTTGAAATGTTTAGGAATACGGGATGCGTCCCGTGTAGGAATGTAGCTCTGAAAAGAGCTGAACCTTGGTGAATATCATGTCAAAATCGATGTATGCGTACGTCCGCGACGCATGGAAGAAACCCGATGATTCTCCGGTAAGTGCCCTCCAGTGGGAGCGCATGCAGGTCTGGAGACGGGAAGGAAGCGTAGTCCGCTGTGACCACCCTACCCGTATCGACCGGGCCCGGAGCCTCGGGTACAAAGCGAAACAGGGCATTATTGTTGTCCGTGTAACTGTACGACGTGGTGGCCGCAGACGGTCCCGGTACGTGCGTGCACGAAGGACTGCAAGAATGGGTGTCAACCGCATTACCGCGGGAAAGAGTATCCAGAGGATTGCTGAAGAGCGTGCCTCAAGGCGTCACCCCAACATGGAAGTCCTCAACTCGTACTGGGTTGGCCAGGACGGCCGGCAGAAATGGTACGAGGTAATCCTTGTCGACGGCCACCACCCGTGTGTGAAGAGTGATCGCAACCTCTCGTGGATTGGCGACCCCGTCCACCGGGGCCGTGCAGAACGTGGTAAGACGAGTGCAGGAAGAAAAGGTCGTGGTATGATGACCCGTGGACGGGGTACAGAAAAGACCCGCCCGAGCATCCGGTCCCACGCGAACCAGGGAAAATAATCCCTTTTGTTTTTATTGATTCGGGTTGCCGGATGATCGCCACTGATGCGACCGTATTTCCATCCCCCCTGGGTAATACTTCGGTTCGCCGGATGGTACTCGAGAGCAGGAGTTTGGGTTTTGACAGTATCGTAGCTATCGGTCAGCAGGGATGGGAACAGGATGGCTTTTCAGTGATTGGCGGTACGCTTGTACGGGAGCCGCAGGTGAAAGCCGTAATCAATGCAGCACGGGTGAATTCTCCTGCCAAGGGGTTACTCGTGGTGAATGCTGGTAATAATGGATTTAACCGTGCGATTATCCAGGTAAAAGGTGTTCATGTAATCCGGCACCTTCACAAGACAGAAAAAAACTCGTTTGACCACATTATTGCACGGATGTCCGCAGAAAATAATGTTGCCATCGATATAGACCTCCGCCCTCTTGTCATGTCACGCGGGGTCTGGCGACAGAAAACAGTCCAGCGGTATAAGGATATTATCGGTCTTTGTGATCGGTTCGAGTTCCCTCTCACCATATCGAGCAATGCCCGATCGGTTGTTGAACTGAGATCAGTGAGGGAAATGGTGAACCTTGCCTCGCTCGTGGGTATTGCAGAACCTGATGCAAGGGAGGCCCTTGCAGTGATCAAAAGCCTGATTTCACCCGCCGGCCCTGTGCAGGTGGTCGGATGAGACCACGGCCCCCCACGATGCGGGATAAAAGACGGTATATCCTTGTGAGGATAACCCCGTTATGGGCATGTCCCGACACAAAATCGCTGTACCTCGTAGTGCAGGAAGCAATTACGTCCCTCTGGGGGGATGTTCTTGCCGCCGGTATCCAGATGGCAGTCGTGTATGGAGACCGCGAATTTTGTATTATCAGGTGCAGGAGGGGGTGCGAGGGCCAGCTTGAGACCGCACTCTCCACTGTTTCGACTATGAATGAACAGGGGATCTCCCTCCGGAGCTATGCAGTCTCCGGGACAATTCATGCACTGAAACGAAGGATTGAGAAATGCAGGAAGGGACCTGTCCCTGATGCCAGAGAGCTAATAATTGGTGAGAGAATCTTCGAGGCATATTATTTCCCGGGTCAGAAAGTTGATCTGTTAGAAAAGGGATTTAAAAGCCGGGAGCTATTGTTCCTCACAGAAACAGATATTGAGGAGATGTAATGCAACCACAGTATCAGATGGGTTACGACCGTGCGATCACCGTATTCAGCCCGGATGGAAGGTTATACCAGGTTGAATATGCCCGTGAAGCGGTCAAACGCGGTACTACCGCGGTAGGGATCAAGTGTGTGGAAGGGGTTGTCCTTATTGTTGACAAACGGGTCAGCTCCCGGCTGCTTGAAGCATCATCGATCGAGAAGATCTTCAAGATCGATGAGCATATCGGAGTGGCGTCGTCGGGCCTGGTAGGGGATGCACGGTCCCTCGTTGACCGTGCACGGATCGAGTCCCAGATCAACCGGGTCACCTACGATGAGAAGATCGATGTCGAAGCACTTTCCAAGAAACTCTGCGACCATATGCAGACCTATACACAGTTTGGCGGAGCAAGGCCGTACGGTACGGCGCTGTTAATCGCCGGTATCAGTGACGGCGAATCCAGGCTCTTCGAGACTGACCCGAGCGGGACTCTCCTTGAGTACAAGGCGACAGGTATCGGTATCGGCCGCCCGGCGGCCATGAAACTCTTCGAGGAGGAATATAATTACGACGGGACCATTTCTGAAGCGATCATTCTCGGGCTGAAAGCGCTCCACGACGCAACAGAAGGGAAGTTTGATGTAAACACCGTCGAGATTGGGGTTATTGAAATGAAAAACCCGGTCTTCCGGAAGATGAGCAAGGATGAAGTAGCATCATTCGTCGAGATATTTGAAAAATAGGAGGCCCATTACATGATACCACTAGACAAGGCAGTGGTAGCGCGACTTGAGAGCCATGGCGAAAAGTTTGAACTCCTGGTAGATCCTGATGAGGCTGTTATATTCAGGCAGGGGGGGCAGATAGATCTTGAAGACGTGGTTGCAGCTCTCAACGTGTTTGAAAACGCTGCACACGGGAAACGGGCATCAGATGAATCACTGATGAAGGTCTTCCAAACCACCGAATTCCCTGTTGTAGCAAAAAGAATCATCGAAAAGGGAGAAATCCACCTCACTGCCGACCAGCGCAGGCATATGATTGCCGAAAAAAGAAAGCAGGTAATTACGTTCATCAGCCGCAACGCGATTAACCCGCAGACCGGCCACCCTCACCCGCCACACCGGATTGAAATGGCGATGGAAGAGGCAAGGGTCAATATTGACCCGTTTAAAAACTTTGATGAAAGTGTCAAGGAGACCGTTAAAGCGCTCCGTCCTCTCCTGCCGATCCGGTTTGAGGAATTACGTATCGCAGTCAGGATCCCGGCAGATTACGCACACCGGGCGTACGGGGATCTCCACAGCGGAACGGTTATTGAAAAGGAAGAATGGCAGAAAGACGGCTCCTGGATTGGAGTCATCCGTATCCCTGCGGGTATCCAGGGAGAGTTTTACGATACGGTCAACCGTCTTACCAAAGGCGAAGCCGAAGTGAAAGTGCTTGATCAAGTATATTAGTCGAGATGACAAATAATAGAAGACCGAAACATTTGGGGAATAGTATATGAGCAAGGCAAACCAGAAAGCGAAAGGAAGGGTCACTGGCAGTGCAGGCCGGTTCGGGTGCAGATACGGAAGATTTGTTCGTAAAAGAGTCGCAGAGATGGAAAAGATCTCACGGGCGTACCACCGCTGCCCGAGGTGCGATGTAATGGGAGTACACCGGAAAGGCACCGGTATCTGGGAATGCCGCAAATGCGGTTTCAAATTTGCAGGTGGCGCATACCAGCCGCAGACACCCATCCTTCGTGTAGCACTCAGGACGATCGAGCGCTCGCTGCAGAAGGAGGCATGAGGTCTTTTGGCAGGCTCGTATAAGTGTGCACGGTGCAAACAGAAGGTGGAAATTGACGTTAACGTCCGCTGCCCCTACTGCGGTCACCGCATCCTCTTTAAAGAGAGAGGCGCGGCGATCAAAGAGCTGACAGCCAGATGACGGTTGTCACGACCTCGAGAAAAGCGGCACCCGGAGTCCGGTCTCTTGCAAAAGACCTTGCATTTGCACTTGGCTACCCGTTTTATACCAGGGGCAAAATGGGCCTCCATGAACTGAATTCAATTGATACATCTTTTTTAATTATCTCCACAGAACCAGCCGGAACGAGGTTGCAGATCTTTTCATGCGGGGAACCTGTGGCAGATTACCTCGTAAGAAACCTCACGATCGAAGATCGGACCGGTACAATGAGTAAAGAGGTTTCTGTCACTGACCAATCGGTTTATGATGTGATGAAACCATATATACGAGTGGCATTGAGCCGGGAAAAGGGCGGTACCATGATATTTGATGGGACCCGTCGCCGACGATACCTTCTTGGGCTGAAGCCCTATGGGGTGCAGTGCGGAAGTGCAGATACCTCGTTATAAGTGTTCAAAAGCCCAGGAAACCTTATGGAGCATAATGCGGTGTTCCGCTTCACCGGACCTGATATCGGGCATGTTTACCAGGCGATTGCGCCCGAAATGGCCGGGGAAGTCAATGAGAGGTCACAGGCATGGTGCTGGATAAAAGCCCCTGATACCCTTGTCCTCAGTATACGTGCATCGGATACCGGGGCACTCAGGGCATCGCTGAACATGTGGCTCCGGCTCGTGAATGTTGCAAAGGAAATGCAGGAAATTATATCGAACCATGGTGGTTACAAAGTATGAACCAGATCTCACCAAAAGTCCAGAACCAGCTCGCGATGCTGCAACAGATCCAGCAGCAGATGCAGAATGTCATGGCACAGAAAACCCAGTACGAAATGGCGCTCCGGGAAGCGAAACGAGCCGTTGAAGAGCTTGCAGACGTTCCGGAGGACGGGAACATATACATGAGCGTCGGGACCGTGATGATGCAGAAGAAAAAGGAGCATGTTATCCTGAACCTGACGGAAAAACAGGAAACCCTTGACCTTCGGATAAAATCACTTGAAAAGCAGGAAAAGATGCTCCAGGGAAAATTCGAGCAGCTCCAGGCCCAGATAAAACAGGCTATCGAAGGTCCCGGTACCCCGTCTGCAGCATAACCGGGGCATCGACTTTTCTTTAAGAATTACAAGGGATCAAACTCTCATCAGGGCTCTTTTTCATCCACGGCCTGTCGACTCCCGGCCAATATTGCCTGTTGGCAACGCTTTTTGTCGCCGACTCAAGAGGTGAATTTTTCCAGTTCCATCAGCAATTAGTAATTGTGCTGAAATAAGCGAGAAAAGGGGATTAAATCCGCTTCCCGAACTTACTGTTTCACATGGTGCAGGAGATTGATCGCATTGATCATCGCCTCCGCGGAAGCAATTACGATGTCATCACCTGATGCACTCGCATCAAATATGCGCCCGTGTTCATCCTCTACGGCGATGGTGACATGGCCGATTGCATCAGAACCCCCTGAAATCGCCTCTATGTTGAACTCCTTCAGGGTGATCCGGGCGGAAACGATACCGAGAATTGCATTCAGGGCGGCATCAACGGGCCCGCTCCCGACACTCGAGAAAACATGCTCCACTCCTTTTACTTTTGCCCGGATGCTTGCGGTAGGGATTGCATGATTGCCGGTCATTATCGCGAGGTCATCGAGTTCAATCAGCTTCTCGCCGTTTACGGAACCCGTCACGCTGCCTGCAATCTCATAGAGGTCACCATCTGTTACCCGTTTTCCTTTTGCTGAGATGAACTTGACCCGCTCTACAATCTCATCCAGCTGGTCATCAGTCGGGTTCACGTGCGCATCGGTCAGCATCTGCCGGACTGCGTGGCGGCCCACATGTTTCCCTAGTGTAAGCCTCCGCCGGTGGCCTACCATCTCGGGTGTCATGATGCCGGGTTCAAAGGTAGCGGAACACGCGATAACCCCGTGGGAGTGAATACCACTCTCGTGCGAGAATGCATTATCCCCCACCACCGGTTGGGTGGGTGGGACGCCGAAACCCCCGTAGCGGGATACGAGTCTGGACGTCTCAACCAGTTTTTCCAGTTTTATCCCGGTGCCGATACCATAGATTGCCTCAAGGACCATGACGGTCTGCGCGAGGTCTGCATTACCGGCCCGTTCACCGAGCCCGTTCACCGTCACCTGTACCTGGGACGCCCCGGACTCCACCGCAGCAATGGTATTCCCCACTGCAAGACCGAAATCGTTGTGGCAATGCACATCAATCGGGCAGGAAACTTCGGATGCAATTTTTCCCACAAGGACCTTCATTGCAGAAGGGGTGATCACCCCTACGGTATCGGGGACGTTGATCACCGTTGCTCCCGCCTCTGCTGCCACCTGGAACACCTGTACGAGATAGTCCCAGTCAGTCCTCGTTGCATCCATTGCAGAGAACATGCAGAGGTCACTGTGGTCTCTTACGTAACCGACGATATCTCTCGTGATATCCAGCACTTCTTCGGCGCTTTTATGGATCGTGTGGGTACGCTGGACTTCAGAAGTCGGGATGAAGACATGGACCATGTCCACATCACAATCAAGACAGATATCCACATCCTCTTTCTTTGACCGCGCAAGGCCGCATATCCTGGAATCCAGTCCCAGCGCAGCAATTGCCTTCACGGTCTCCCGTTCGGCTTCTGAAGAGGCAGGAAATCCTGCTTCAATTGTATGGACCCCGATTGAGGAGAGCTGCCGGGCTATCTCGAGTTTCTGATCAAACTTGAAAGAGATACCGGGCGTCTGTTCACCATCGCGTAGCGTGGTATCGAAAACAGCTATTTTTTTTGGCGCATGGCTAGCGACAAAGAAGACAATTCCCCGCAGGGACCGTTCGTTCTGACATACTTCAGTATTAGGTTATCCCTGATATAAAATGAATCCTCAATATACTCTAAAATTTGCTCTCTATATCGATACGTTTAATACGATTATTTCCCCTATATTATGAGCGCAAGACCCCGCCTTAACTCAGCCTGGTAGAGTGCGCGGCTGTAGTATGGTTTGCCGATTGAGGCAACTGCGCGGCTACCGCGATGTCCCCGGTTCGACTCCGGGAGGCGGGATAATTTGTGCGAAAAAGAGCCCAGGTAGTGTAGCGGCCCATCATGTCTGCCTGTCACGCAGACGACTCGGATTCGAATTCCGACCTGGGCGTCCTTATTTTACGGTTATTTCTTCTCATATCTTGTATATTGACACCCCGGGGTTTCTGGCTGGCCCAGGACAACGTTTTGCCCCCTCACGTAACAATCCCGGAGTTGTGCTCATGGAATTATATAAACCGATGCCCACCTAATCACTGGGATAGGAAGAGTACATAATGATGCCCGGGCACAACGTTCGAATAATTCAGGGAATGGCGATTTTTTTCATTACATGCAGTTTCATTGCGGTAACCGTGAGCGCGGGTTGTTCCAGCCAATTATTTTTAGGACTGGGTGGCTGCAGTTCCGACCCCTGCTGTGAACAAAACCAGTCTCTTTGTGCATTTGGAGGACCCTGCAATGAAAGGGTGACGATGGTCACGCTTGGTATGACCGGCGCCCGGTTCTCCGGAACGCCCACATCAGGGCCGTCTCCTTTGCAGGTACAATTCACGGCTAATTCAGGACCGGAAATTGTCTCATGGTCCTGGGATTTCGGAGACGGGTCTTATGGTTCAGGAATGAACCCGGTCCATATCTATACTGCACCGGGTACCTATACCGTGAAGCTTACTGTACGGCAGGGCCAGGCAAATGTGAATTACCAGACTTCGACGTCTTTCTCGTGGGGCCAGGAGAGCACCTGGCAGAAAGAGGCCATGATCCAGGTAACCGGGCCGGTCAGTACCGGCAACCTGGTGTCATCAGACCAGAAAGGGGCGCTTACGCCTGCAACCGGGATCATCCAGGCAGGTAACCCTGACCAGCCCGGTCAATTCATTCAGTACCAGCCTGGAATGTACCAGACGACTAACCCCTGGAAGGCCCAGACTCTTACGTATCAGCGAGGAAAAATATCCCCGAGGGCATCGGGGCTGACATCATGGAAGACCGGAGTCGTTTGAGACTGAAGGGAATGGTGGATAGTGCCTGCCCGGGTTTGGGGTATGAAAGCCGCTGTTGACAGGATTGAGGGTGGTATTGCTGTCCTGGTCCTCTGTGAAGACGGTGGAACTTTAATCCGGCTGCCACATTTTTTATTACCTGATGCAGGAGAAGGGGACCTCGTGGACCTGGTGGTCACGAGAGATGAGGCAGGAACGGCGGCTGCAAAGGAAAAAAGCATGGATATGGTCGTGAAATTACATAAAAAATCTGTTCGGTAAATATGGCGGGAAAAATTTTTCTTTTCAATCAGCATCCCCATAACAAGATATATGCAGTTTGCGTTTGCATCTTAACTACAGAAATGTGTACCGGGTTTAGCCACAACAGGATGATCCGTTGATCCCGTATGCAGGCTCCATGCTATACCAGGGGTATAATGCCTGGGAACTGGAAAAAACCAAGAGAACGAGATGATGTGAATGAGAGGTACGAAAAAATCAGTCATATGTGTGTCATTAATGGTCCTCATATGTGTGTCATTGATGGCGACGGTATCCGCAACAACCATTGACTTTGGAAAAAGTAACCAGTTTTTTATCCAGAAGCCGGGTTTAAACCCGGTCCTGGGAAATGCTGGCAGTAACGATCTGTTGAAGGCAATGCCCCACCCGGTGTACCCTGTATCATTTGCCATTATTAAACCGCAGGCAAATGCCCCGTATATTCGTAAAATCGGTTCATACAACCCTGTTCCCTATTATGGGTACCAGGTGACACTGCCCGTCTCTTATCCGACGATTACGCCAGTACCAGAACAGAGTAGTTCGAATTCGAAGCTTGGGGGCCTTATTATCCGCGGTCAATCTGACGGGGATTTGATTAACATAAGGTCTAATTTCTTTGATGCAAGCACCGGGCCAACTGGTATTTATAATGGAAAATGGCATTATAACTATTGGAGCGTCCCAGTTTATTGGGAAAACCAAGTATTACCCGGCTCGTATACAATCCAGATAGCCAATAAAACTAGTGGTGTTGTATATTATAGTCAAACAGTTACGGTATTGCCAGGACAAACAACTGTGATCCCGGCGGATGGCCTTGGCCTATGCCCATTTTGCTCAAGTTACTAAACCGGAAACAAGATATTTTTTCCTTCCTTTTTTGTTTAACCCTGCTATCAAACCTTAATTTTAATGAAATTCGGATGGTGCACTACCTAAATACTGGTGAGAGCTACACCTATCCTTGGCCCCTGCATTATGGTAAGTAACCCATTGATGCAGGGTTTTATCCAGAATTAAACGAATACGTCGAAGCTATTAACCCCTTTGACTATTGGTATTATCGGCAGGCTTGACTGTTATTGGAAGATCCGGATGATATTATACGTAATTTCCCTGTCCTCCAGAAGATAACTGCCGTGGTAAACCATAGTCAGGGGTATCAGGATGTTTATTACAGTAAGTTCGGGGAGGAATTCCTGAACAATCAACCATTTTCTTTCCAATTCATTAGGCCGGTTTATCCTGATTTTAAAACGTTTTCTGCCTTTTTTATTGCATTGATGATAAGGTTCCATGTGATCAGGTTCTCCAACGCTAATCACCTTGCTATCTCTCTGAATTCCTCCATAGGGTTTGTTGGGCCTTTTGTATTAGATATCGTGGTAGAACGCCCTCCAGTAGACCATAAACTACATAATGCTATACCTAACCTGCCTGTTTTCTAAAGACTGAATATTGTTTCAGATCTCAAATTTGCAGTATTCTTTTCAAATAATCACGTTCTTTAGCCCGTTTTATCTCAAAGAACCACAAAGACACAGGTTAGGTTTCCTGTGGATTCCAACTCATTCCCCTTCCAGGTGGATCCCTGATATCGATTAGAAGCACCATAACCGGGGTGGAGATACAAACCGGGTGCAATTGTATCTGGTTCTGGTTGTCCCTGGTGAGGGTCTTGGGGGAGGTAACCATAATATCCCATGAAATACCGGATGACCTGAAAAAAATCATCATCTTCTGAAGAAGAGTACCTTCAATGTACCCGACGGGCCTCAAAGGGCCCGTGTATGTAACCCGGGAAGAAAATTATCCCGGTTTTCATAAGAACACCCGTGAATGTGTCCTTTAAGGTGAATTGTTAACACCATGTCCTGTTGTATCCTCATCAGTGTCCCCTTGTATGGCGAAAATCGTTTGATTTATCTTCCTGCCATAACCAATTAGCTAAAAAGTATTACAGGGAAGTCCTGGAGGATTTGAAACGGTATGACAGGGAAAACAGGAGATAGTGCTAATCAATCAGGGGAAGAAAATATTGAGAATGCACGGGTCGGAATCGCCAGGAGTATGGAAGCGGGGAATGACCCCCAGGTCCGGCAGTATGCAGCCATGCTCCTTGGACAATTAGGTGAATCTGAAGGGATAGACCCCCTGCTCCGTGCCCTCCGGGACCCTGATAAAAAGGTACGGGCCCAGGCCGCAACAGCTCTCGGTGAGATAGGAGATCCATCTATTGACTCCCTGACCCATCTCATGAATGACCCTGACTGGAAAGTACGATATCGTGCCGCAGAAGCGCTTGGAATAATCGGGTCGAAAAAGGCGGTCCCGTTTCTGATTATTTCGCTTGATGACCAGAAAGATCATGTCCGGTACATGGCCGCGAAGGCGCTTGGTACAATAGGATCCCGGGATGCCGAAAAAGCACTCATCGCCAGGCTCATGGATGAAAATGAATTTGTTCGCAGGAGTGCGGCAACGGCACTTGGAAAAACCGGTGGCATTGCCGCGAAGGAGGCGTTAAAGAAATCGCTGGCCCGGGAACCCTCTGAAGAGAACCGCAAGGTTTTTGGATCTACGCTGCAACTTCTCGAAAAAAAAGCTGTGTGAGGTTTTTTTAACCTTGTGTTCCAAGAAAACCGGGTAAAAAATGGGATTACCTGATTTTTGTACCGGCTTCAACCGGGGTTTCCGGTTTCAGGAGGGATGCATGGTCCCCGGCGGCAAGGACCATCCCCCTGCTTTCAATGCCAAAAATCTTTGCTGTTTTCAGGTTAACAAGCACGACCACGGTTTTTCCCACCAGTTCCGCAGGGTTGTAAAACTGGGAAATGCCGCTTACTATCTGCCGTGTCTCGGTGCCGAGATCCACCTGGAGTTTGAGTAATTTACTTGATTTCGGGACGGCCTCTGCCGAGATAATTGTTCCAGTCCTGATATCCAGCTTAGAGAAATCGTCGATGCTGATCTCGGGTATCTTTTCCTGCGGTTTTCCGGCGGCAAGGACCCGGCTGGCCAGGAGGGTATCAAGTTCGTTCAGTAACGTATCATCGATCTTCTCAAACAATGGCTTTGGTGGTTCCAGCTTTCCGGGAGTCAGGCCAAGGACCGACTCGTGAACCGGGTGATCCGCCAGGTTGTCCTGGTACCCGAGCATTGCCCAGATAGCACCCGCCTTGTCAGGCATTACCGGTTCGATGATCAGTGCGAGTGCTTTCACGATCTGGAGGCAGTTCCTGATGACCTTCCTTGCATCATCCCTGTCGGTCTTAATTAATTTCCACGGGGCATTTGTCTGGATATAGTTGTTACCCTGTGCAGCAAGCCCCATCATTGAATCGACAGCATTTTTAAATTCATACTGGCGGATTGCCGCATCGACGGTAGTAAGGCATTTATTAATCTCGTCGGTTATCCGGGTATCTGCCTCCCCTTCGGGAATTCCCCCGTACTCCTTGTGGGCAAAATACAGTGTCCTGTAGACAAAATTTCCAAGGGCATTGACAAGTTCGTTATTTACACGTTCCTGGAACACCTTCCATGAAAAATTGAGTTCTTTGGTATGGTTGGTATAAGAAAGGAGGTAATACCGGAGATAATCGGGGGAAAGGCCTTTATCAAGGTAGTCCTCGTTTGTCCAGACGACGTAACCCCGTGATTTTGAGAATTTATGGTCATCTACTTTTACCATGCCGCTTGCCACGATGGAATGGGGAATGCCGTATCCTGCTCCCTTAAGCAGGGCCGGCCAGAAGATACAGTGGTGGTAGATGATGTCTCCGCCGATGAAATGGGTAACCCGCGTATCACCGCACCAGTAGTTTTTCCAGTCTTTCCCCTGTTTCTTCGCCCATTCTTCGGTAAACGAGATATACCCGATCGGGGCATCGACCCAGACATAGACCACGAGGTCCTCCCTCCCCGGGAATTTTACCCCCCAGTCAAGCGTCCGGGTCACACACCAGTCGTGGAGTTCATCCGTTACCCAGCCAAGGGCATAATTGCGGGCATTCGAGGTCCCGTCGAGGGTACCGAGGTACTCGAGGAGGAATTCCTTAAACTCGCTCAGCTTGAAGAAATAATGTTCCTGGTCCCGGAATTCAGCCCTTGTCCCGCACACGGTGCAGGTCGGCTCTTTTATTTCCCCGGGCTCAAGGTGGCGGCCACATCCCTGGTCACATTCGTCTCCCCGTGCGGGAGTGTTGCAGTGGGGACAGAGGCCTTCAACATACCGGTCCGGAAGGAACCGTTTACATTTCGTGCAATAACTCTGGTGGACTATTTTTGAATAAATATAGCCCTTATCGATTAATGTACCCATTATTGACCGGGTCCGCTCATGGTTCGTCGGATCATCAGTCATACCGAAATGATCAAAAATGACATTAACACGCCTGAATGTTTCAAAGAAATGCAGGTGATATTTTTCGGCGAGGCTTCGCGGTGAAACGCCTGCCTCTTCAGCACTAACTACGACCGGCGTCCCGTGGTTGTCGGACCCGCAGACGAATACGACCTCCTCGCCCGCCCTTCTCAGGTACCGGACGTAAAAATCAGCCGGAACATAGGTACGAAGATGCCCGAGGTGGCAGGGACCGTTGGTATACGGGAGTCCGCATGTCACCAGTATTGGTTTCCTGATCATCACACTATTTCTTGAAGTGATGATATAAATAAGATGATACGATGAGTAAAAAGATAAAATTCCAGACTAAATCTCTCGGATCAGAGCCAGATCCACACCTGGATAAAGAGGAACTGGTCAGCTGGATCCGGTCAAGGGCCGGACTGGGTGGAGACATGGCCCGGTACTGGTTTCAAAAACCCTTACGTTATCAGCGGGAGGCAGAAGTCGATGTTCCCTGTGCGGGGGGAATGTTCTACCGTGAACGACTGCTGGAATGTCTCGCAGGGATAGATAAGGGGGAAATTACCGGGGAGCTGGGACTTGATCCCGGCCTGTTGAAAACGGATATCGGGGAGGTAATCAAAAAACCCGGCCCCCTATGGGTCTCAATGCCCAGCCCCGGACAGCTTGGAATTACCGATACCTATTATGGGGACCCGGAGGAGGCATCAAGAAACCTGTATTTCTGGTTCCGGCGGCTGATGCGTGAAATGCGGGATTCGGGGGCCGATGGTCATGTGCTGATCTGCGATCATGTCGTTCAGGAGGAGCTTGAATCCCTGTGCGGGAAAAAAATTCTCTTTTATTTATCAGACCCTGACCAGGAAGGCCTTGAAATGCTCCTAGAACACCAGAGGACGATAGCAGTTACATCTGCTGCTATCGACCTTGTTGTGAGCCTCAAAGAGGAATATCCTGTCGATAACATGGTACTCATTGATCCCACGAATGCCGGGTTGGAAAAAATATTGGCACACTGGGAGACCGGCCAGGTTAAGGCAGGCGGGTACTGCCGTGACAATTGTCCTGAATACTGGAAAAATATTGTTAATAAGACTTTATTTCAGACCCTGTCAGAATGACTCGGCAATTTGTGTAAATGTCTCAAAATGATGATTTTTCCCGAATAGTAAGAATAAAATCCTGTCTTTCCAATTAAAATCGAAGTTACCACCGGCCGCATGCGGGTGGCCACCTCCCCGGTACTCCCTCGTGATGAGGTGACTTATCGGCGGAACAGACCGCAGGGAAAATCTCCCGCCCCGGGAAATTATTACCTCGATGTCGGTGTGAAGGGTTTTCCTTATATACGCTGCGGTCTCACTCGGGTATCCACAGAGGGGGGCAAATGCAATCTTATATTTTGTCCCCATTATCACCGCTTTCCGCCTGCTTTTTTCCATCATCTGTTCCATTTCCTGCCTGATATCGTTGTATTCTCTCTCTATCAGGGGATCGGAAAAAACACCGTTTTCAAGGCAGTCCCGCACGTGGGTAAGATTCTGCCGTCTCTGGAGGACCTGGCCCAGTACTGCCGCTCGCGGGTCTTCATTCTTCCACAGGTCGTAGTCGCATACCACCCTTGCAACTTCCTGCGCAACAGGGTTGTCCGGTTGCAGGTCTGCCGCACAGATCCCGCACCCGCACCGGTTCGTATCAATATGGAGGAGGTCAACATTTTTTTCAACAATTGCGACCTCTTCATCTGTCCATCGGTGATGATCACGCCATTCGACTTTCCAATTGTTATTCTTCAGCTTTTTAACCGCTCTCTCAGCACCCCGCGGAAAGCCGAGATCGCTGATACTGACCAGATCACCATTGCCAGGAAGATCTGCGATTGCGCTCAACAGGAGTGGAAATTTTCCAACCGAGGAAAAAATGGAGACCACTTCTCCAAATTTCATGCGGTGAATCGCATCGGCACCGGCGGCATCAAGGTCGTTATGTGTCAGGTGGATTACAGGGAATGTCCTGTCCCTGACAAGGCCGATCTCCGGCATCTCCTCTGCTTTACCCTTCAGCAACCTGATACCCATCCTCAAAGGATCCACCACGCAGATATAAAAATGGATAGGATCTCACGCTCGTTTGTCAGAAAACAGATCATTTAATAATCTTTACGTCAAATATATAGTTCCGCGCCTTAGTAGCTCAGTTTGGGAGAGCGCCAGACTGAAGATCTGGTTGTCCCCGGTTCAAATCCGGGCTGAGGCACTTTTGTCTATTTTACGATGATTTAGAGTTATTTTAACAATTAAGGTTCAAAATAAGGTTATTTCATTGTTATTTTTCCAACTTATACTATTGCAATTGACCCTCCTGTCCAAATACTGGGTTGGTCTCTAATTACCCGTTAGTCCAAGATTGCATCAATTAGCCCCGATTTCAAATCCCTTATACTAACCATATTTACTTGGCGGGTACCATCCGGGCAAGGTCGGCTTCGACGGTCGTGTTGGGTTTGAGATCGAAATTTTTTACGAGCACATCGAGCACGACGGGAGAGACAAACGCCGGGAGTTTTGGACCGAGCGTGATATCTTTTACGCCGAGTGACAGCAATGACAGCAGGACAAGGACCGCTTTCTGCTCGTACCATGCGATATTGTACGAGACCGGCAATTCGTTGATGCCGACGCCGAATGCCTTGGCGAGCGCCTGGGCAATCACGACCAGAGAGTAGCAGTCATTACACTGCCCTGCATCAAGAACTCTGGGAATCCCGCCGATGGTGCCGAGATCGAGAGAGTTGTACCGGTACTTGGCACACCCTGCTGTGAGGATCACCGTATCCTTTGGAAGTGCCTGGGCAAAATTCGTGTAATATTCCCGCTCTTTTTGCCTGCCATCGCATCCGGCCATGACAATGAACCGTTTGATATCCCCGCTCTTTACCGCTGCGACAACCTTGTCTGCAATCGCAAGTACCGCACCATGGGCACAACCGGTGATGAGGTCATTCCCGCTTCCCGGGAGGGCTTTGGGTGGCTGGCAGGTCTTTGCGTACGTAATGATCGATGAGAAGTCCTTGTTCCCGTCTTTGGACGCGGTGATGTGTTTGGTGTCTGAAAACCCGACAAGTCCGGTCGTAAAGACACGGTCCTTGTAGGTATCCTTCGGGGGAACAAGGCAGTTGGTCGTGAACAGGACCGGGCCGTTAAACTGCTCGAACTCCTCCTTCTGGTGCCACCACGAGCTTCCGTAGTTGCCATACAGGTGAGTATATTTTTTGAACGCGGGATACGCATGTGCCGGGAGCATCTCCCCATGAGTGTATACGTCAACACCGGCATTTTTCGACTGCTCAAGCAGCATCTCAAGGTCTTTTAAGTCATGACCGGTGATCAGGATCCCCGGGCGTGATCCTACCGTTGTTTTAACACTCGTGATCTGCGGATTTCCGTAAGCGGTGGTATTGGCTGAATCGAGAAGGGCGAGGACTTTCACCCCGTTTTCCCCGCATTCCATTACGAGAGCAATCATGTCGGGAACCGCCAGATCGTTCAGGGTGGATGCAAGCCCTTTCTGGAGAAATGCTGTGATGGAATCATCAGTTTTACCGAGCACTGCAGCGTGTGTGTAGTAGGCTGCAATACCTTTGAGCCCGAAGAGGAGAGTAGAGCGAAGCGAGCGTACATCTTCATTGGTTGTCGCCAGAATCCCCACGGTTTTTGCCTTCTCCAGTATGTCGCTGTCACTTTTCGGCTTCCAGGTACAGGCATCCGGTTCTGCACTACCAGCTGCAGGGAGGGCATCCCGGAGCGCAACCGCATGGTTAATCATGTCAAAAAATCGTGCTTTATCAAAATTTACATTGGTCAGCGTGGAAAAAAGTGCGTCAGCGATGAACAATCCCAACGTAGGATCTATTTTGCCCTTCGCCATTGCCGCAAGGTTCCTGACCGAGATCCCCTTGCAGACATAGATAAGCACATCCTGGTATGCAGCGATCTCGTCTTCCTTACCGCAGATACCTTTTACCGTACATCCCGTCCCCTTAACTGTCTCTTCGCATTGGTAGCAGAACATCATCGAACTCCATTATTTCTTTTTGATACAAGATATCAATTGTATACCTTATTATAAATACTCGGGAGTTTCCAAATACATACTATGCAGGATGCGTGCACGGTCAACCAGACCGTGAAATATCTGACAAAGAAATGGACATTGCTGATCATCCTTGAGCTCTACAAAGGCCAGGGGTATACCCGCAGGTTTTCCGAGCTCCGTGATGCTCTTGATGGTATTACCCCAAAAATCCTCTCGGAACGGCTGAAGGAACTTGAAGAAGAAGGAATTCTCACCCGGAATGTGGACGCAACCGCATTCCCGGTAAAAACGGAGTATACGCTGACGGAAAGCGGGCTTGAGATTGTGGGTGTGATCCGGATCATCAAGCAGTGGGCGTTGAAATGGAAGATCGACAACATTCCCTGTGGTGAACAGGACTGCAAGGTCTGCGTGCTATAAGCTGCAATTCAGGTTATGAAAAGGCATACCGGGATAGTTGGCGTTTCATGAAAACTACCGGTGTTTCACCGTTACTTCGAGTCCAATGACCAAAAACAGTCGTGTTCAGAAATTATTATTCGGACCATGAAATCGATGTGAGAAACACCATTGCATCCTGATACTACATTACGTCCCGATGAAAAAGAGCGAGGGCAGGTCGTGATCAATGGTGACCGCACCCGGCTTTCTCCTCATGATTCTCGCCATGCACGGCAGTAGTTGTCACCGACTGCCAGAGATGGTGGCAGCAATCGCGAATTACTCCAGGCGGCCATTTTCGGTCCGAAAATTTCACCAGATGCGGTGAACGTTCTTCATCCCTCTTTCTTTTCGACAAGTTTCCGGTACATCTCCTCACCTACGCATTCTTTTGCATATTTGCACCACTGGACACACGATGCTACATCATTGTAGATAACAAAACCGCAGTTGCTGCATGCCACTTTAATGTCGTTTGAGAAGATTTCCACCTCCTCGCCGCACTGTGGGCATTTTTTTATCGCGAGTGTCGGGGTCCTGAGGTTCGCAGAACCGGGGCAATGGTCAAGCACCGGTTATTCCCCCGGATTTTTTATATTCCATCAGTAGCGCCTCACCATATTCCTTAGCCTTTTTGGTGGGAACGTAGTTGAGTGCCAACGTTCGTTTTAAGAGCTCTTCGGTAATGACCGTGTCATCGGAAATTTTCAGTTTCCTAACCTCTGCGATAATCCAGTCCAGTTTATCAATCCCGGTCTCTTTGCCATCTACGAGAATCTGCCTGATGTTAATTTTGTCCGGAGGGATACCTCCACAGATTGTGCAATAGTATCCATCCTGATCATTCCCGCCCATGGGTTTACTCCCGGATCATGGTCAGCGTCATCTTGAATCTGGTGATGGCACTGAGGGCGTGGGGAACATTGGCCGGAAAGATAATGGTCTGCCCCTCTTTCATCTGGAACGTCTGGCCGGCAACCCACACTTCACACTCACCATCTATGATAGAAACCACGGCGTCATAGGGTGCGGTATGTTCAGAAAGTCCCTCGTTTTCATCGAATGAAAAGATAGTGATACTTCCTGCCTTTTTGTTGACAAGCATCCGGCTCGCAACCGTCCCGTCCTGATAGGAGACGGTGTCTTTGAGGATGATGACTTTTGCATACAGTTCCTCTCTTTTCTTGTTGTCAGGTTTTTCAAGTTTAAAATCTGCCATAATATCCTCCAGGCAAGGATATTTTTAATTCAGTCCTCATTTGTTTCATTCACCATCCACGTTTATATTGCAGGGCCCCGGTAACCGGGCAGACATCTGTGCACCGCCCGCAGAGATAACATTCCGCTTTTCCATCATCACGTTTTGCTTCATCCGTCGGGCACACCTTTTCGCATTTTTTACATTCGATACAGGTACTGGTCCGGCGAATTTTGAACACGGCCTTCCATGCACCGAGCGATAACAGCACTCCATAAGGACAAATAAGACGGCAGAACGGACGATACAGGGTCATAGACAGCAACAATATGATAATGAACACGAATGTCCCTGCAGTCACTGACAGGTAAAAGAAATCCTGTATGCCAAAAAAGGCCAGCAGTGAGGCAGAAAATACGAATGCCATAACGAGAAACAGAACAAAGAACCCCGCTCTTATTCCCATGAACACGTTCTTCGGCCGCAGGCTGACCTTGGGGACCGGTGCATGGGAGGCAATCTCCTGGATGGTGCCGACAGGGCTGATATATCCACAGAAGAACCTTCCAAAAACGAAGGTAATCAATAAAAAAATAGCGAGCCCGATAACACCAACAATGAGCGGTCCTCCCAGTCCCTCCACATCACCCAGTACCAGCTGCTGGAACTGCCAGGGTAGTACCGGTGAGAATATGAGAAAACCCAGGGCAACTGAAATAACAAGAAGCAGCCAGGCGATCTTCTGTCGCCATCGTCCGGAGTACCAGAGGTAGGAAATAACACCAATCATAACCAGGGCGTAGATAAACCCTATTGCTTTCGGAATCTGTGAAAAAACCATGAAACTTCGCCCTCCATTTTTCCCGATTATGCCGGGACCGGCAAAATACCCAGCTGCTGCATCAGTCCCATCAGATTTACCTCTCCCCACAACTCGGCGATCTTCCCTTCCTTTACCCGGAAAATCTCAATCCCTGTCATGGAGATTGCCTTTCCTGTTGGAGGAAGGCCCATAAATTCCCCTTTGTGTATACCTCGTGCCGTAAAGCGGGCCGTAACCTTATCCCCATCAGCCATAATGTCATCAATAGTCACATGCAGATCGTGAAATGCAGCCCGGCAGGTGATAATGACGTTATTCATCGCCTCGATCCCGGGCCCCGGGGTCGGCAGAGGAGTATGCAGGGAAAATTCATGGGCCAGAATTGCGTCGGCTGCTGCAAGGTCACCCTTTGAGGGGCCAACCTCAAAAAATTTGCGGACAACTGCGATATTCTCACTTTCGGTGGATGTTTGTGTCATACACTATGCTTGACAGATAACTATTTAATTATGTTGTCACTTACAGAGTAACAAATGGATCAAGCAATTGAAAACCTTGTCCAGCTTGGACTCAAAGAATACGAAGCAAAAATTTACGTGGCCCTTGTCGGACTCGGTGAAGCAAATGTCCGCAGTATCCATGAAGTCAGCGGAGTCCCACGTCCGCGGGTATATGATGTCCTTAATGCACTTGATGCAAAGGGATTCATCGAGATACGACAGGGAAGTCCTCTGATGTACCAGGCAGTCCGGCCGGACATAGTTGTAGCCTTCTTAAAAAAAGATCTCGAAACAGCGGCTTATGAAAGTGTAACGGCCCTCGAAGCGTTGTCGGTGAATGCCCGGCAGAATTATTCGCCGATCTGGTACGTTCATAGTGACTGGACGATCCAGCGGAACCTTGAGAGATTAGTTGAGGGGGTTACCCGTTCACTCATTGTTCTCTGTTTCAATAGGGAGACCCTTGAAAAATTCCAGGGGCCGATGCTATCAATCGCAAAGGGCCGGGAGATAAGAATCCTGTTCCCAAAAGGTGGTGCAGAAGGGGTTTTCATACAAGATGGAATCAGATATTTTGAAGCAGGGCAAGTCAGAGACTTTTTCGGCGAGAATGTTTTTGACAAAGTGTTTTCCGTACCAATCAACCGCGAAGGTGCTATCTTCAGACTTGAATGTATCCTTATTGCCGATGACGAGGAATCCATGCTCATCTACACGCAGGATGGAAACCGGATGGCGGTCATTATCACGCTTCCTTTTATCACCTGTGTCCAGAGCAGGTTGTTTTCAGAGATGCTTGAGCATGCCCATGAACTATCGCATGAAGGGAAGCACATCAGCGATGGCAGGTCCATTACCATGAAGAAGACTACGAAAAAACAAAATCAACGGAGTCGTGAAGCACTATGACAAATTCCACCGAAGGAGCGATTCTTCAGCGGGACGGGAAGACCTACGCGGTCACTACCCGGATACCCGCCGGTATTATCACTCCCGAACAGCTCGAAACAATTGCAAGAGTCGGGCGAAAGTACCATGTGCCCGTCCTGAAGGTCACATCAGGCCTGAGGGTACTACTCGCCGGGATTCAGCCCGAAGATGTTTCACGGGTCTTTGCTGACCTTGGCCCGCTCGCAAAACCAGAGACCTCCCCCTGCGTCAAGTTTGTCCATGCCTGTATCGGCACCGATATGTGCAGATACGGAAAACAGGACTCGATTGGACTTGCCAGGACTATTGACACTCAGTTCAAAGACCAGTCCTTTCCGGCAAAGATCAAGATCGGGGTCTCCGGATGTCCCCGTTGTTGCAGTGAGAGCCACACGCGGGACATCGGGATAATTGGAACCACAAAGGGTTGGATGGTCTTTTTTGGTGGTAACGGTGGCACACGACCACGGTTAGGCGATCTTGTTGCATGGGACCTTACTGCAAGTGAAGCGGTGAATTGTGCACAACGTCTGTCTGAGTATTACAGGAGCCATGCAAATAAGCATGAGCGGACTGCCCGGTTCATGGAACGAATTGGCATGGAAACGTTGAAATCGGAATTACTTACGTTAATTCCGTATATTCCAATAGAAAAGGTGAATTAAACATGAAAATTACTGAAGTCGCAAAACTCACATCGATCAAAAACCCGCACAATGTGGATGTTCGTAAGATTTTCGAATCGCCGGATACATCTGCTGTTGTTATTACACTCAAACCCGGTGAATCTCTCAAGAAACATGTTACGCCCGTCGATGTATTTTTTTATGTACTTGAAGGGACCGGAATTATCGAAATCGGTGACGAACGGCAGAGTGTGGGCAAGGACACCGTGGTAGAGAGTCCTGCTATGATTGCACACACCTGGATAAATGAAAGTAATGCGGTGTTCCGTGTGATCGTGGTAAAGATGTTAACAACCGGTAAGGGTAAAGACAGCCGGCTGCTCTGATTTACTAAGAATGGGGATTAGATATTTTCAACGGCCAGAAACAAGCGGAAAGCGTCACCCGTTGAAATTATGGTAGTCGTAACAGTTCTGGATAAACTCCTGCTTCCGGTGTTGACTTGCGTTCAGCGGCGGTTTGAGGTACCCGATCTCCGGGGTCTGCAGGGCCGGGCAGAACGGACAGAGGGCAGCATCGACATCGTTTGCCTTCTCCCTGACCGGGCAGTAGTACACCCCGTCAATGATCTCTACCTTGTCCCCACCGGGGAACGGCATCCCGACTGGGTGGCCAGGGAATCCCTGAACGAACATGCAGAAACCTGCAAGCAGGAATTTTAAGAACCTCAGCTGGACGGTCTGTTCATCACCCGCCGAAGAGCACTGCGCCGCAACCATATTCCAGTAATCGCTCGCATCTGTCGAAAGGGACATCCTCATATGGTTAAAATTTTTAAGCTCATGCATTTGCCGAAGGGTCTGGTAGGTCCCATGAAGGTAGCCGGTGATTGTCTCCTCCAGCTTTTCCCGGTACTCCTGGTTGATGTCCTGGATCTTATCAGAGAAATTCCCCCGCATCTGCTGCAGGTCACGGGGCGAGTATGTTAGGACGATAGCCGTAATGGCCTGACCAAGCTCACCCCTGGTATTCTTCGAACTGAGTGTTGAACATTCACCTGGGATCTGTTTGAAGTCCATAGTTGGGGGCTCTCTAGGTGGGGAAGAGGTTTAATTATATCAGTCATATCAGCCAGCCAGATATTTAATAATTGAACCTGGCAGGTTTTTATCGGCGAAGAAAATTCCACAATCTGGATAGAGACGAGGAAAAAAAATGTGATTTGAAAATCGATGTTATGAATACCGGCTGGATAATTGACAACAAGCCCCATATCACAACCAGCGCGGGCGATCAACAATACCACGGTATGTTTTATCCTTGAAAAAGACGAAAAGGGAGACGTATCGAAAATAACCTCGAATTAAAGGATTTGTTATGTTGAGGCATTGAACCAGACATGCCCCCAATCCGGGCTGAGGCATCAGCACCTCAAATTCAAAGCCTAGGTATAATCTTTTTATATTACCTTTCTGATCGATCAATTCAGGGATGCTTTATGAAATATGCCGATCTCGCCGGGAATCAGATAGACCAGGAGATGAGGTGGATCTACCTCGTGGAAGGTCCTGGGGATGAAAAGAACCGGGTAGTCCTGAAGCTAAGGGTTCGGGCCCGAACTGCCATATGATCATGCCCGCTGTCGCTGACTATTGTACCGGATGCAGGGCCCCTTGGTAATGTGATTCATGCGAATGAAGGCGGGGATCCGGGCTTTCGTACTGAAACATGGTCAGGAACTGATAGTGTAGCTGTTGAATAACAAAAGAAGTGGGAAAAATGTACTGGCCTCGCAATCATACCTTGCGCTGCAGGCCCCTAAGATCTAATGCCTACAATCCCTCTATTTTTATACAACCACGTGTGTATCCTAACCTATGAAAATTATAACTGCGTGCGTAGTTACCTGTGTCTTTCTTCTCGTCCTGATGGCAGGGTGTACAAGCCAGCCTATCTCGAAACCGGTTACCTCGGCACCCACAGCAGTACCCGCCACAATTAATCCAACTCCTGAGCCTACCCGGATTCCTGATCCCTCCCTGGTTGGAACATGGTACCTTAAAATGATGGCAGAGCAGGGCGGTTCAGCTCTCATTGATACGATGAGCATTCAAATTACCGCTGTTTTCACCAATCAATCCAATGTCATAGGTTTCGCGGGCTGCAATAATTACAATGGACACTATACCCTGTCTGGCCAGGTACTCCCCAATGGGAACGGGATCATTATCGGCCCTCTCGCATCTACGACGATGTATTGCGCGAACGGCACGAATACCGAGACTACGTATCTCCAGATCCTGCAGGCTGCAAAAACCTATTCCGTGAATGGAAAGCAGGAATTGACTATCATGGATAATTCGGGCAATACCCTAGTTTATCAGAAAACCCCGTATAGTTCTACATTCGTGCCAAAGGGCATCTGATTAATCTATTTTTTAAACAACTCCCGTGTTTGATCCATACCTGAAGACATGGATCAAAAGCGACCTTGAATAACGGGACCGTCGTGTATTGAAGTTCAAAAACCTGGAGGTTTCCCACCGTTATATTTTACAGTCACGTTTATCCGTGCCGTTTATTTCCAAACCATTTCTCATTCATCCTTATATCCTGAAGTAGTCCACGTTCTCCTGCATGGGGCAGATGCCCATGCAGGAAGATAAAAATGATTGAACAACTCGTGGTCACATCTGAATCAACCGAGGCATTCTACCACCGGATCGGTTTTGTGGGTACCGGAGAGAAAACACGGTTTTAACATCCCCGTGATATTTGTGACTTCACATTCTGATAGTAACACGCATGAGCGTGCTAAAGCAACGAATCCTGATGGATTCATTATCAAGCCGTTCGTTGATAACGACCTCCGCGTTGCAATTGAACTTTACCTGAAAGAATAATGGGCCCTGAAAACCGGCCCGTATACCGGAATATACGGGGTAATGCAATGACTCCCTGAATAGATTGAAGCTAAAAATAAGCCCAATTGTTGGCCTAATCCATATAAAACTGCTTTAAATGGCTATATTCGGTATCGATGGGAAAATATGCCAAATCCGGGCGATTTAAACAAACACGAACGGGGTTAACCGGAGTGTGGGTGATGGAATATAAGGTATTTTTGGGGCGTTGCGGGAAATCTGGCACAAAATCAAGGAATTTATTGCTTGCTTATACACCCGGTTTCAGTGATATTCACCGGGATATACGGGACTTGTTTTGCTGAATATGTTCCGGTGTATATAAATCAGTGATACCGAGACTGGGAAATCCGCACAGTTTTGAGATTGTATTTCCGAAAGGTGGGTTCCGATTCCTGAATAAAAAATAAGGAGATCCACCTGTCCCAGGATATGGTCCAATTTTTCATATCGCACTTTTAGAACCCTTTCGGATTTCCTAATTCACATACACCGGGGATATCAGACGTCGAGGAACTCCATCTTCGAACGATACTAAATTTCCCAAAACCGGGTTCGGGAATGGAACGAACATTATTGCAGCTTTCCTGTATTGTGAACCATTTCGAAGTCCCTTATTTGATCTATGGCGTCAGAATGAAAAACTAAAACAATGGTGTCCGTTAATGCAAATCGTCTTGTTTCATCGCATCGCGGAGGTCCGCGGATCTTCAATTCTGGATCCGGGTGACTTATAGCCGCGAACAAAAATATTCCATTAATTATGATGAGAGTCCATGTAATCTGCTAGTCATGAGAGGGAGTATCCAGTGGATAACCAGGTGAAAATCTCAATTGTAGAAGGCGACCCGATCTACACGAATCTTGTGGAGGCGCGGCTTCAAAAAATAGGGTATACAGTAGTTTCAAAGTTCACCTCGGGGCAGGAGGCGATAAAAAAACTACCTGGTGCATTACCGCATATGCTTGTACTGGCGGTCAATATCCCGGGGGAAGTCGATGGGATCGTAACCGCACAGGAGGTACTTTCAAGATACAATATACCTTCCGTCTTCCTGACGATTTCTGCAGATGAAGAGACATTGGAGCGGGTGAAAAGGGTACCCGGTGCCGGGTATGTACTGAAACCGTTCAGTGATAACGACTTGCGTATTGCAATCGGACTCGGGCTTGCCAATTTCGGGTTCACCCGTTCGGTCAGGGAAGAAAATGCGCAACTTCAGCGGCTGGTCGAAGAAATCCCTGCAGGAATTATTGTCACGAATTCCAATGGTCTGATCACCAGTGTGAACGAAACTGCAAAATCGATGCTGAAATGGAAGAACCCGGCCCTCAATACCAATATTTTTAACGAAATAGTCACGATAGTCGATAATCGGGAGGGTAGGCCTATTGAGGACCCCTTTGCCAAAATCATGGGGCAGAAAGCGGTATGGTGGCTCCCCCAACATGCAGTACTGGTCTCCCATGATACCACAAAAGTTCCCGTTGCCGGGAATTTCAGCCCGGTATGCGATCATGAGGGAAGGGTGACCGGTATGATAGCAATCCTGTTCCCGGTTGCAGAAACAAATTATCTGAAGTACCGGGGTAAAGCCCAGTTCTGACATCCAAACCCTGCTTTGTGTAGCGGTGCAACCGTTGGGATCTCCCAAGTCCCCAAAAAAGACCAGAGTTCCGGTGCTGATGACGCGGTTCCGGTTGTGGCATTCTTTTTTTCTTTACACACCGGGAAACCGGGTTCCTAAAAAATGTAAGACTGGAAATGATGCATTTTTTCCTGCAAATGGTAGTACCAGATCCCCTGTATTTTGGTCCCGGAAAAGGAACCCTACAATATGAACGTGATTATTGCAATGATAATGAAGATTATTACAAGCCATTTCGCGATTTCTATAGAGAAACCGGCGATCCCTTTTGCTCCCGTATAAAGAATACCAGGGCCAGCACAAGGAAAATTACCGCAAGATAGATTAAATCTGCCATTGTTCACCTCACCTCTTCTTCAATTCGGCTCCGGCCTCATGTGCTGCGATTTTTGCATCATCCACTAGATTCCGCGCTTTCACATCTTTGAGGGTGTTATGGACTGCCACCGATGCATCATCCACTGCTTTAATGGCCTTTAATTTTGCATTGTCCGTCATGTTTTTATTTCCAACTCCTGGGTCCCCGATATGGTAAAAAAATTATCCTTGTATTAATCATATCATACCACATCAGAGGCACCCTTCCATAGAGCGGAACAGTAATTATAAATTACCCGTCATTGCAAAATTTGGATCGATCATTTTGGTTTTCGGGGATTGTAGTCGATTTCCTGTCATTTTACCTTTTGTACTTCAAAAACCGTTGTAAGAACAGGAATAGGTGGATTTTTTACAGGTTCAATACGTGGTTCCCGGTTGTCGATTTGGAATTCACTACAACCTGCCACTCCCGGTACTGTTATGGTTTACTCCTTAATTCCTGGTAAGGAAAAGTTGTTTCTGTCAGAAATCCATGACAATATGACAAAAATGACGATTGGGATCACGTAGAGTTCGGTAATAGGAATACTCCCATAAGATCCGTCATATCCGTCAATGATCAGTCCGGCAAGGGCGGTTGCAGGGAAAAGGAGCAGTCGCAACGTAACATTCGAAACCTTTTCCCCGCTTATTCCCGGAAGAATGAGTTGCTGGTTACGAGAGGCATATCTCCAGAGGATATACAATATAAGCCCGCAACACAGGATATTCACATGGAAAAGAACTCCATACGGCATGGGTTCATCTGAATATGTCCAGAGGAGTGAAGTTAACGGGATAAATATAATCGAAAGGATGAAACCGAATGATATATAGACAAAATAACGGTCCAGTAGCCTGATACTTCGCATAATCTCGAAAAACAGGATGTAAAAGACTGCAAGAAGGGCGAATGTGAAAATGAAATTTGTCGCTTCGGAATAGATCTGTCCGACATATATGGCAACGAATTCCAAATCTTCAGCATTGATCGTTGAGGGCAGCGGGATGTTATTCTTCACAATCAGGGTCATAACAAAGGCAAATACCCCGTTCATCAGGATTTCAAACATGTCCTGCGGGACGGCCCCTTTGCAACAACTCCCAGTGCCGGATTCGTTCAAAGTTTCTAATGCATCCTGAGATCTGGTGGTCAAGGCGTTTCACCACCGTGTATTTTCTCCCTGTTCCGGGAATACAGGGATGTAAGTAAAAATGCGAGCATGGTGACAAGGTATACACTCTGGGTATACCTTAGATCGAACATCGAGAGGATTACCCCGAAAACTGCCGTTACCGGGATATAGAGCATTTTCATTCCGATACAATGCATCTGAAAGGAATTGATCCCCGGGTTACGGATGGCCGGTGTACGGGAAATATGCCACCATTCAAGAGCAAGCAGCAGGCCTATTGCAAGCATGTTGAGGTTGAAAAGGACTGGAAAATCGGACTTTCCTGGGTAAACCACGTTCAGGTGGCTGGATATAGGGATGAAAATTATCATCATGAGTGTTGTGAAATGGATGTACAGGTAGGTACGGTCAACCTTCTGCAACTGGTTAAAGACATGAAACAGGACCACCCAGAGCATGGCGAGAATGACAAAAGCGTTCAGGAAACTCAGTATATCCGCAATTTGCACCTGCATGAAATTATCCATCGTTACAATACCATAATCCCCGAAAGTAGGTGTCCTGACATTCTTGAACAACAAGAGGAGAGTGAAAACAAAGATGGCATTTGTCAGCCTCCCGGCATTGACCTTGGTCACAGGTCCTTCTGAACGTATCCCTTCCATCATACGGTTCTCTATAACTTGATCTGATTAAACAAAGATAAGGATCACGAATTCAACCTGGATGCCCATGAATCATTCTTTAATAACAAACAGCCCGTTAAGATTCTTATTCGCTACCACTGGCTTGACCTGCGCTGATCACCATTTAATATCTGACTGACAAATGTGACATAAGGAGAGAAACGAATGAAAAGGCCAGCACTTCTGATTATCGATATGCAGAATGATTTTGTCCGGGCGGGTGCACCCATGCAGATGCCCGGGGCTGAGAGCATCATCGCCAATGTAAGGGATGTACTAGAGGCATTCCGTAACCAGGGACTCCCCATATTTCACGTGGTCCGGGTCCATCGCCGTGATGGTTCCGATGTGGAGATATTCCGTCGCGAGATCTTTACATCTGTTCCTTTTGCCGTCGAGGGGACACCTGGTTCAGAGATTATTGATGAACTCAGGCCTGTGCAAGGGGAATATCTTATCCGGAAAAACCGTATGAGTGCTTTTATGAACACCGATCTCGATCTGCTATTGCGATCGCTCGGGATTGACACGGTGGTTATCACCGGTATCCAGACCCCGAACTGCATCAGGACCACCGTGTTCGATGCGGCGGCCTTCGGGTATCACACATTCCTGGTTGAGGATGCTGTAGCCGCCCGGAACTCCGCGGTCCACCAGGCCAACCTCTTTGACATGGCTAATATCGGGACCGTTATCGTTAAGAGAGAACGCATCGGGGACCTTATTCGTTGTTGATACCCGGGTGTAAACGTGCAGGGCTGACCATTTCACGGAAATGATATCCGGGTGGTCACACCCGTTCCATCTGCTGCCCCATTAACCCATAATTTCGCTCTCCATTGCCGCGGCTTGCCCGGGTGTTAAAAGACAGGGGCAATAAATAAAAAAGCACGCCCTGCAAAAAGAGGACCCTCGGGTCTTATAGGGAATCGCAGGAATTCTAATGGAGTTTTTCTGCTACTTTTATTAACGGGATGTTCTCCGGGCCCGCAATGTCTCGTCATACATAATAACGAGGGACAGGCTGATCAGGTTCAATGTGGTCGCTGCATACCAGAGAAATGCTTCAAACGGCGTAAGCCGGGTAATCCATCCTGACCAGAGCGTGATGCAGATAATTGAAAAAGAAAGCAGGGTATCAAACGCAAGAAAAGCTCCAGGTGCATGAAAGTACCTGCCAATCTGCGCGATAGTGCAGTACTCAATTGCATTGCTCCGCCCGAAAAGTCCGAGGGCTGCCCTCGTAACATTCATGGCCAGGTCAAGCGATGCCCAGATGATTATAAGCCATCCGAACAGGTAAAGAACCTGTACCCCCTCAATGCCATTCCGGATAGCAAGAGACCCGAATATGAATTTGTAGATACAGAACGGTATCCCGATGGTAATGCTCAAAAATAAAGGTGACTGAAAGAAACGTGATATCCTGTCATCAGGTGCCGCCTGGGATGATGCACCGGGTTCGGTCGGGGACATAAGTTCTCTATACGGTTGATCGGGTATGATAATGAATAACCCGCTGCCAGTATTGACATAAATCCTGTTAAGAACAGGTGGTCCGAATCGGTTATTGCATAACTCTAAAGGAACTGTTGGTCGATTTCAGTATTTCACCTGGTATCCTACGGGATACCCTGCCCGGTAAATGTTGTGATGCACTTATTTTCAACGATTCCCAGCAGGGATCCGAGGTTCGTGGTCGTTCCTCAAAATAAACTAATAGGACGATATCGAACTGTTATATATGCGCCCACATGTGACCGTCAATGTTGCCATGAGTGCGGACGGCAAACTCTCGACAAAGGAGCGTCGGCAGGTAAAAATTTCCGGGATCGCTGATTTCACGCGGGTTGACCAGCTGAAAGCCGGGAGTGATGCGATCATGGTCGGTATAGGCACCGTTATTTCAGATGATCCATCACTTACCGTTAAATCAGTAGAACTGAAGCAGGCACGGGTCTCCCGGGGGTTCGATGAAAATCCCGTCAGGGTGGTGGTGGATAGCAGGGGGCGCATTCCGGTTAATGCTGCGGTCCTGTGCAAGGGGCCCGGTAAGAGAGTGATCGGTTGTTCAGAAGCCATAGATCCCGCGACCCTCCATACCCTGGAATCACATGCAACGGTGATTATCGCAGGAAAGGAAGAGGTCGACCTTAAAAAATTACTCTGCCAGTTGTTCGACATGGGTATCCGGAACCTCATGGTTGAAGGAGGCGGGACCCTGCTCTGGTCGATGTTCGAGCTTGGACTTGTGGATGAGATGTTCCAGTATGTCGGCAACATGGTCATCGGTGGCAGGGATGCACCCACTCCCGCCGATGGCGGGGGATTTTGCATCAGTGATCCATTTATCAGAATGGACTTTCTCGAATGTGTCCGGATCGATGAAGGGGTACTGCTTCACTGGCGCATGAGATCAGCTCACCAGGTTTCTTAAATTCTTCCTTCAAAATGATGGGTTCCGGGAAACTACAAAGGTGGTCCCTGGACCTCATCGTGCCCTGTCTGCAGGGGTCATCTGTGGAGAACAAAAAAAATCCCGGTAATAACAATGGAACTGTCACTCATTATTCTCCTGGCCGTATTTTTGCTGATAGCAGTCCGCCAGGTAGGGCAGTTCCGGTTCCGTATCTGGCAGGTAATGGGTGCAGGTGCTGTTGCCGTACTTATTACAGGCCAGATATCAATGCCTGATGCGGCCCGGTCTGTCAATATTGACGTAATGGTCTTCCTGTTCGGGATGTTTATTGTCGGCGAGGCCCTTGCAGAGAGCGGCTACCTGTTTACCATTTCCCAACACCTGGTATCACACTGTAAAAACTCCTGGCAGTTCATTTTGCTTTTTATTTTCTCGATGGCGTTTCTTTCTGCCTTTCTCATGAACGACACCCTTGCGATTATCGGGACGCCACTCGCCCTGTACCTGGGCCGTCGCCTGGGATTGAGCATTAAAATGCTCCTTCTCTCCCTCTGTTTTGCCATTACCACCGGGAGCGTGCTGAGCCCGATTGGTAACCCCCAGAACCTCCTGATTGCGACAGAGTGTGGGTATTCAAATCCATTCGGGATATTTTTGCTGTACCTGGGTATCCCGACGATAATTTCTCTTGTGGTCCTTGTCCTCTTTATCCGGTTCTTCTACCCAGAGGATACCGGGAAAAATATCTGTATAACCGGAGACGTGCAACCTGCAGACCCGGAACTTACCCGGGTCCTGAAAATTTCTCTCACTCTTATCATATGCTGCATCATCCTGCAGGTCATCCTCAGCCTGCATCCTTTTGGGGTAGTATATACGGTACCATTACTCGCGATTGCAATTGCGGGAGCTGCCCCGGTTATTCTGTTTTCCCGAAAAAGAGTGGAAATAATCCAAAAAATTGACTGGCCGACGCTGGTTTTCTTCATATCGATGTTCGTCCTGATGGCTGCGGTGTTTACAACGGGTTTCTTCCAGGCTGCAGTCCCGGTAGCAGCAACCTCGTCTGTTTTTCTCCTGTATTCAACAAGTCTTCTCATCAGCCAGTTCATCTCCAATGTCCCGTTTGTTGCACTGTTTACCCCCATGTTCCAGCAGGCAGGGATGTCTGTGAATGAGACGATGGCGCTTGCATCCGGGAGCACGCTTGCTGGTAACCTGACAATTCTCGGGGCTGCAAGTAATATTATCGTGATCCAGAATGCGGAACGACAGGGTGAAACAATAACGTTTATCGAGTTCCTCAGGCTTGGTATCCCCTTTACCCTTGTAACCGGCGTGATATTCGTGGCGTGGCTCACATTTGTGTGAGTGACCGGACAAACGGGACTGCCGCAAAAGATACCACGTCATAAAAACCAGATACCGAAAATACAGGTGTAATTTAAATAACCGGAATGTTTTAGTTCTACCATATGCCCGGGGAACAAAAGAAAAAAGCAGAACTGAAGATTTCAGGGATGCATTGCGCGACCTGTGCAATCAATATCGAAGAGTCCCTTTCAAAGGTGGAAAGCGTTTCAAATGCCCAGGTGAACTTTGGGACCGATACGGCGCATGTCGAGTTTGACCCTGCTAAAGTATCAGTTAAAGACCTTGAAAAGGCGGTTACCGATGCCGGGTACGAAGTAGTGAACCGTGAAGCTGTGATCAAGGTGGGGGGAATGGTCTGTGCCACCTGTGTCCAGACTATCGAAGCGGCATTGCGGGCACTTCCGGGCGTGGCATCGGCAACGGTCAACCTTGGTACTGAAAAGGCCTACGTGATCTATAACCCGTCAGTAACCGGGGTTCCCGAAATGAAATTCGCGATCGAAGATGCGGGGTACCAGTACCTGGGCCTTGCCGGGGAGATCAGCGAGGAGGCTGAAAAAAAGGCACGGGAAAAGGACCTTCACGATAAGCTCGTACGCTTCTCAATCGGGTTTGCGGTAAGCATTCCCCTGATGCTCATGATGTGGGTCCCCCTGCCAGTTACCATGCAGAACATGGCGTATTTCATGTTCATCATAGGGACCCCGGTTTTCGTGTATGTTGCCTACCCGATCTTCCGGGCAGCGCATATGGCACTCCGGAACCGTTCGCTCAACATGGACGTAATGTATGCCATGGGTACCGGGATCGCCTACGGCTCAAGTGTCCTCGGGACTTTTAATATCGTCCTTGACCCCGGGTTCATGTTTTACGATGCGGCAATAATGCTGGCATCGTTCCTGATACTTGGTCGTTACCTTGAGGCAAAGGCGAAGGGAAGGACGTCCGATGCGATTAAAAAGCTCGCGGGGCTTGGGGCTAAAAGTGCGATTGTCCTTCGTGACGGTGTGGAGGAGGAGATCCCTGTCGAAGACGTGGTGCCCGGGGATATCGTTGTCGTCAAACCCGGGGCGAAAGTACCGGTAGACGGAGAAGTGGCTGCAGGGGAGAGCTACGTCAACGAGGCGATGATCACGGGAGAGCCGGTTCCACCGCTTAAACGTACCGGGGACCGGGTTGTCGGTGGCACGATAAACCAGAACAGTGTCCTTAATGTGAAGGTTGTGAAGGTGGGAAAAGAGACTGTCCTCGCACAGATTATCCAGCTGGTCGAGGATGCACAGGGGTCGAAACCTCCGGTGCAGAGAATTGCCGACATCGCGGTTACCTACTTTATCCCGGTGGTATTGCTAATCGCCGCCATTACATTCGTCTCATGGTATTATCTCCTCGGGGGCAGCCTGCTTTTCGCTCTTACGGCGATGATCTCCGTGCTTGTGGTTGCCTGCCCGTGCGCACTGGGACTGGCAACACCGACTGCGGTGACCGTAGGGGTGGGACGGGGTGCAGAACTTGGAATTTTAATAAAAAACGGTGAAGCCCTTGAAGTTGCAGAAAAAATTACCACCATGGTCTTTGACAAGACGGGCACCCTCACAAAAGGACAACCTGAGGTAACCGATATCATCAGGTTTGGTATTCCAGAAGCGACGTTACTTTCCATTACTGCTGCAGTGGAAAACGGTTCACAACATCCCCTTGCACAGGCGATAGTCAGGGAAGCAAAGCGAAGGGGAGTTTTGAAGGAAACGGCAGAAAAATTTGACACGATAAATGGAAAGGGTGTCGTCGGCCTGGTCCTCGGGGAAGAAGTGCTGGCAGGGAACCGGGCATTGATGCAGGACAGGGGTGTACCCGTGGATAACGAGACCGAATCCAGGATCACCCTGATCGAACAGGAAGGGAAGACTGCGGTCCTTGTTGCTGCCGGAGGAAGTATGGCGGGTGTAATCGGAATAGCAGACACCTTAAAAGAGTCTGCATACCGGGCGGTTTCGAGCCTCGGTGAGATGGGTGTGAAGGTGGTGATGATAACCGGTGATAACCGTCGCACCGCTGAAGCGATCGCGGGTAAGGTTGGAATTTCAGAGGTGGTTGCGGAAGTGCTCCCCCGGGACAAGGCGTCCCGGGTCCAGGCCATGCAGGAAAAGGGGGAAATTGTGGCATTTGTCGGTGACGGGATTAACGATGCCCCGGCGCTTGCACGTGCAGATGTGGGAATCGCCATCGGCAGCGGTACAGATATAGCAATCGAGAGCGGGGACATTGTACTGATCCGGGATGACCTGGCAGATTCTGTGGCTGCAATCCAGCTGTCGAAGAAAGTTATGGGCAGGATAAGGGGCAACATTTTCTGGGCCTTTGCGTACAATGCGGCGCTTATCCCGGTTGCTGCAGGGGTACTTTATCCATCTTTTGGCATTATGTTCAGGCCGGAGCTCGCTGCGCTTGCCATGGCACTGAGTTCCGTCACCGTCGTGAGCCTGTCCCTCCTGTTAAAAACATATATTCCTGAGGTGGAACAAAGAAAGCGGATCCAGGTAACATAATGGCTGCCGGAACATCGATTAGTCCGGATGAATGAATGTGGTAAAATAACCGCGAAATGCAGGCCGGGGAATATCGTTCCCCGACACCAGGGTCATTTTTTTTAAGATATTTATTTTCCAGGGTGTGGGAATGCTCTAATGACTGGCCGATAGGAATGAGCGAGTTCTCATGGGTAGTGCAGCGGGTGTTTTTCGGAGTCTGCTTGGTTTTTTTGTCAGTTTTATCAATTGGAAAGTGTTTTATTCATCGTGCTGATTATTGATCAATAATATCCGGCACCCGGGATAACAAAAATACCTGTTCATTATGGTGTGTTGCCATGTCAAAACAAAAAGTCTATTTCGCAAATATGAGGGCAAGGGACCCGCGGGATAACACGGTCTCGAAGATTAACCGCCTGTTCGAATCAGCCGGGTTTGGGGAGACTATACGTAAAAATGGGCTGACTGCTATAAAATTACATTTTGGCGAACTCGGGAATGATTCCTATATCAGCCCGGTATTCGTCCGCCAGGTCGTCGATAAAGTCAGGGCATACGGGGGGAAGCCTTTTGTTACTGATTCAAATACCCTGTACCTCGGGAGCCGGTCAAATGCTGCAGACCATATTGAAACAGCAATCCTCCACGGGTTTGATTATTCTGTAGTCGGTGCCCCGGTCATCATCGCAGACGGGCTTTCCGGGGGTAACACAAAATCCGTTGAGATTCAGAAAAAGCACTTCAAAAATGTAATAATTTCAGGAGATATCGCTGCAGCGGAGAGTATGGTCGTCCTTTCACACTTCAAAGGCCACGAGGTTGCAGGATTTGGCGGGGCGATAAAAAACCTGGGTATGGGTTGTGCATCTACATCCGGAAAACAGGCACAGCATTCGGCCCGGCCGCTTAGTATCGAAGGGGCCTGTACCGGGTGCGGTAAATGTGTACAGGTCTGCCCGAAAATTGCAATCACGATCATAAATGAGAAATCATCAATTGACAGGTCAGCATGCATCGGGTGCTTTGAATGTATGACTATCTGTCCCGAAGGGGCAATCGATATTGACTGGGAGACCGAGATCCCGCAATTTATAGAGCGCATTGTTGAGTATGCTGCCGGGGCCGTCAAGGGCAAGGAATCGCGTACAGGTTACATGAATTTCCTGACCCATATTACTCCGGACTGTGACTGTGTCCCATGGAGTGATGCCCCCGTCGTCCCTGATATCGGGATCCTCGCGTCGAGAGACCCCGTGGCGATCGATGCTGCAAGCTTCGACCTTGTGAATGGCCAGCTGGGAAATCCCGGGTCACTGCTTCTGCACAATCACCACAAGGGAGAGGATAAATTCAAAGGACTCAGGGCAAATACCGATGCCTACCTGCAGATCAGGTATGGAGAGGAGATTGGTCTCGGTTCATCGGCATACGAACTGGTCCCATTGAAATGATCGACCTGCATAGAGCTTCCACCGGGTGTGACCCGAATTTATATTGTTAAGGATGATCAACCAGGGCATCGGGTAAAAGCAGATATTTCAACGTTTTTTTATTCAAATTTCCGTTATTCTTCAATTCTACGACCAAATAACCATAAACTATATATGTGCAACAGAAGGCAAGTGCTTATATCGGTATAAAAACCAAACTCTTTTGTTTGAGCATTGTCGCTCGGACAACCCTTGATTGTTCAAGGCCATTTATAGAGAGCATCAGGAGAGAGTTAATGAATCTTAGACGACCGAACGCAAACGAAGCGACCGGAACGGTAAACCGCTCCCGGGACGTATCGCCCATGTCAGGGATCTGCACCCGCTGCATCGACGGATGTAAAGGAGGCTGCGAGACCTGGTTATCATCATTCCGCGGACGTGAAGTCCTGTACCCCGGACCTTTTGGAGAGATCACTGCGGGTGCGGACAAAAACTACCCTGTTGATTATTCACACCTGAATATCCAGGGATACGCGGTTGGCGCAAAAGGCCTGCCAGAAGGGACAGATATCGGCCCGGATAGTGCCGTATTCTCATCAGTTGACACCGAAACCGAGTACGGGTGGGATAAGAAAGTCAAGATGCGCCTGCCGATTTTTACCGGAGCACTGGGATCCACAGATATTGCACGGATCAATTGGGAACATTTTGCCATTGGTGCAGCAATTTCCGGTATTACCATCGTCTGCGGAGAGAATGTTTGTGGGATTGATCCAGGCCTTAAACTCGATAGCAAAGGCAAAGTGTCAGAGTCCCCTGAAATGGACCGCAGGATTGGTATTTACAAGAAGTTCTACGACGGGTATGGAGAGATGCTAGTCCAGATGAATGTCGAGGACACCCGACTCGGGACAGCCGAATATGTTTCTTCAAAGCATAACCTCGACACCATCGAACTGAAATGGGGCCAGGGCGCCAAGTGCATAGGCGGAGAGATCAAGGTAAAGTCCCTGGAACGGGCAATTGAACTGAAAAAGCGTGGATATATTGTTCTGCCTGACCCGACACTTCCAGAGATCAGGAAGGCCTTTGAGGCGGGAGCAATCAAGGAGTTCGAGCGACATTCCCGTCTCGGGTTTGTGACAAAAGAAGGCTTCCTCGAAGAGGTAGACCGTCTCCGTGATATCGGTTTCAAACGGGTTACGTTGAAGACCGGGGCATATTCCGCAGTAGAACTTGCAATGGCAATTCGCTTCTCGGCAGATGCAAAGATTGACCTCCTTACCATCGATGGTGCTTCCGGAGGTACCGGTATGAGCCCGTGGCCGATGATGAACGAGTGGGGAATCCCGACGTTCTACCTGCAGGCACTGGCAAACCAGTACTGCGAGAAGCTGAAAAAGAGAGGTATCAGGGTACCTGATATTGCGATCGCCGGTGGATTCTCCGATGAACCGAATGTCTTCAAATCACTCGCAATGGGTAGCCCCTATGTCAAGGCAGTCTGCATGGGCCGGGCTCTCATGATCCCCGGGATGACAGGAAAGAACATCGAAAAGTGGATAAAAGACGGCGACCTCCCGAAATCAGTCTCGAAGTTTGGGACAAAGCCGGAGGAAATATTTGTCGCGTATGAAGAGCTCAAAGAAAAGTACGGCGCAAGGTTTAAAGAGATCCCGATGGGTGCGATTGGTATCTACACCTACGCACAGAAATTCAGGACCGGCCTCCAGCAGCTGATGGCAGGAAGCAGGAATTTCAATCTCAAGACAATATCCAGAAATGATGTGATGGCATTAACAGAGGAATCAAGCCGCATATCTGGCATCCCGTATGTTATGGATGCATACAAGGACAAGGCAAACAGCATCCTCCTTGACTAAATCAAAAAAGGACTAAAAAATCACTGGACCTCCCCAGGGTCCGTGATTTCTTTTTTTCCCTGCAGAAATGCATGAATACGTTCATATCAGTTTGGGGTTGTTCTAACATTTCCCCACGCTCCCTGGGCTCCGCCCTGCCTCCGTGGTGACCCCGGTTGGGATAGGGAATAAATCTTTAATCTCCGTAATTTTCAGGAATTCTACTGTTGAACCCTGCCCGAAAGTTTATCTCACCTGTGGTGGGACAGGGAGGAGGTAAACCCCCCTCCGCCTCAGTACCAGTGGTGGCAACAGAGCAGTTTTTTATGAAGAAGTCCTTCCAAAGGCAGTGAAATATATTATTTTACACAATTGAAGAAATTCTGGCAGACATTAGCCTGCCATTAAGGGTTAAGAAAAAAAAAATCTGGTATTTGTGGTACCCCTGGAAGCTTCAGACCGGTGTTTCCGGGATGATCACCCAGGAGGCTTCCTCGTTGCCGAACCGGTAGTGAAATACAAGACCTGGGAGGGCCTGGTCCGGGACATTTGATATTTCAACGGTACCGCTTCGTATCTCTCCGGGTTTAAGCCCTATCAGGGCTACATGCGTGGGTACACTATAGTGCCTTCCCGATCGATCGGTCGCATATAATTCAGATAATTTTTTCTGGAGATCCTCGACAGTCCCGTTACCCACATTTTTTATCGTCAGTTCAAAACTTACTGTCTGCTTTATCGGATCCCGGCTCTTGTCCCTGACAGAAAAGACGAGCGACAAATTTCCTGCATGCAATTCGGCGTTTTCCTGCACCGTAAGGTTATGTGGCTGTTTAGTGAACTGCATGACGCTGGGTGTAACGATAGTCACCGGGATAACCGGTGATGCAGGACCTGCCTTTCCCTGGCCCGATACGCACCCTGCAACCAGGCAGGCAGAGGCAATAATAATGGAGCAGAAAAAAAATGTAGAGAGTGCCCTTTGTAACATGATAAGTTCCCGGGGAGTACTATGCTATCCTGATAGGTTTCTCTACCGGCGGTTTATTATACCTTTTGAAAGGGCAAGCAATCTTCAATTCTGGCGGTTCATTACCTCTAGCAGAGGTTTTTCACCTTTCCCGCTCCCATTTGCCGGCGAAAATGCATCAAGGATCTGGTGGGTGATCCTCGTCCCAAGTGTGGGTGGAAGGGACTCGAGCCAGAGGAAGAAACCGACTTTTGGTGGGGTCCGGCGTTCATACTTGAAATTCCCCTCTTTATCCTGGACCATCTTCAGGTACTCCCGTTTTTGCTTGGGCCGAAGGTACATGAGAGGATCATACCCGGGAAGATCAGTTGCAAGAATTACCTTGGAAAAATTATGCATGACGTCATTGAAATCCAGTTTCTCACCCCTGATACTGATCTCATGCTCTTTGCACAGGGATTTTATTGCAGAAGGATAGAGCCCGCCATAGAGAATTTTTTTAACAAGTACTGCAGTTTCCTCCGGATTTGGTGTATTCCTGACATTGACATGGTTGCTTACCTGTGAAAAGACCTTGTTTCTCTCCCAGTCATGATAACGAAGGTAGTCAAACGGCTTCTTCTGGACGAGGTCTGTTGCAAGGAAGGTTTTTTTATGGTTCCGGGTATGTTTGTACTCTTTTCCCGGTGCACCCCGGTTTACCAGGGCTTTTATCTGTTCACAGGTAATTGTCTGGATATTGATGTTATCCCTTGATTTCATCAACCGGCGTACTACGGAAAAGTGGGAAATATCAAATGATGAGACCAGCAGGAATGGCACGCTCGGCTGGGCAAAAAGATATCCAAGAAGCCGTTTCTTATATTCGATCTCCTTTTCGAACTCTTTCAAATCTGATGGAGAAGTCACGACCTCTCCAAAAGCGATCCGCTTGTCCCGGTCGAGCAGGAGAAGGTCAAATTCTGCGAGGTCCTGGCCATTACCCCGGATGGTAATATCCCCGTTCCGGGAATAAAAAAATCCGTTCTGGCCGAGGTGGATATTTCTCCTTCCTTTTGGAGCATCTGCTCCCTTCACTGCCACCCCCCCTATTTCGTCCGTAATCTCTCCTGCGTCCAGGAACAGCTCGTAAACGATCGCTTCAAACCACCTCCCCTCCGCAGTCCGCATATGCTCGATATCAGGTGAAAATAACTTGTTTCGTTCGACGTTACTTATATGGCGGATAGCTCGTGCCGAGAACGATTCGTCAGGTTGAAAAAAAGAGCGGTTTTTATTAAGCCAGCGAATCAGGTCAGTCATTACGTAGCTGTTATTTATTATTTGTGGTTTAAAAATACTCTCTTTCTTCTGCAGATCCTGCATTTCCGGGCCCTAGTCACACGGATGGAATTATCCGGGAAAAATTTCAGACCCGTTTTTTTCAGCGGCCCGCTCCTGGTAGCATGGTAACAACCAGGCCCCGCGCTCTCTGGTGATACCAGGAACCGGGTAACAAAATTAACGCGCACATTTACGCTTCATAAACAATTGTAAATCAAAATCCATCTGCAGGATATGGTTCCCCTTTCGGCAAAGAAGCAAATAAAATAGAATTCGTCTGTGCGAACTAGTTATATTTTGTGGGAATGTTTATATAGTTTTCTTACCTTGTTTTAATGCTGTGTGGCATGTACCCGTGGGTTCGTAGCTCAGTTAGGTAGAGCGCCTGGCTTTTAACCAGGTGGTCGGGGGTTCAAATCCCTCCGGGCCCGCTGCCACGGTACAGCCTGTGGGTTTTTATTTAGTGATGCATCTGGAGGAGACGCAAATTTATGGAAGAGGGGGTTTTTTAATTGAGCACCAAGCTGAATGTGCTTGAACATGTCATGGTGCCGGACCATAAAATCATGAGCGAGGAGGAGGTTGGCACGTTATTCTCCACCTACAAGATCACGAGCGAGCACTTGCCGAAAATATATCATGACGAACCAGCGGTAAAAATCATCGGGGCAAAAGCAGGGGATGTGGTACGGACCATCCGGACCAGCCACACCGCCGGTATAGCCGAATCATACCGGCTTGTCGTAAAAAGACCCAAAAAATAAGAGGGAGCTGATATTTCTGATCGACAGAAGCATTTTATCAAGGGCATATTTTTCACGGGAGCATGTGGCGCGCCACCAACTTGACTCCTACAACAATTTTCTTTTTCGCAACCTCCAGAAAGTTGTGAACGAGCAGCGGGTAATCGAGACAGACATCGAGATCCGTGGCAAAAGTAATATACCGGTATGGGTCGAATTGGGGAAAATCGAGGTACGGAAACCGCTGGTCCGCGAAGCGGACGGGTCACAGGGGGACCTGTTTCCAAGCGAAGCGAGGCTCCGTAACCTGACGTATGCAGCACCAATTCAACTTCAGCTCACCCTTGTCCAGGGGGAAGACCGCCAGGAACCGATTATGACCACGATCGGGCAGTTGCCGATCATGATCGGCTCAACGTCCTGCAACCTCTTTGGCATGAGTGATGATGAGCGGGTAACTCATGGTGAAGACCCCTATGACCCGGGTGGTTTTTTCATTGTCAACGGGACTGAACGGGTCCTCATGACCCTGGAAGACCTGGCATCCAACAAGATCATGACGGAATTCACCGAGCGGTATAGCGAACGGATCTATGTCGCAAAGGTGTTCTCACAGTACCGCGGGTACCGTGCTCTTGTTGTTGTTGAACGGAACAGGAAGAACCTGCTCGAAGTCTCGTTCCCGTCGGTCGCCGGGCACCTCAAGTTCGTCGACCTGATGCGGGCGCTCGGGATGGTGAGCGATCACGATGTCGTTAACGCGGTATCGACTGACGAGGACATCCTGACCTTCATGATGCAGAATCTTGAGGAAAGTGAGTGTGACAGCGTTGAGAGTGGTGTCATGTATGTCGGTAAGAAACTTGCACCGAACCAGACAAAAGATTACCAGCGGAAACGTGCTGAATTCGTGCTTGATAACTACCTGCTCCCCCACCTCAACTACCTGATGCCGTTTGGTATGAAGGAAGAAGACGAGGGGTACCGTGATACGGTTGAGAGTGTACGCCTTGCCAAGGGACATTTCCTTGGCAGGATGGCGGAGGCCTGTTTTGACCTTGTGCTGAACAAGCGCAGGATTGACGATAAGGACCATTACTCCAACAAACGGCTGAAACTTGCAGGGGACCTCATGGAGGACCTTTTCCGCATTTCACTCAATCGTCTTACCCGGGATATCAAGTACCAGCTCGAACGGGCGAGTATGAGGCACCGTGACCTCTCCATTGGTACCGCAGTGCGTGCGGATGTCCTCACCGAACGTCTGTTACACCCGTTAGCCACCGGGAACTGGGTCGGCGGCAGGACCGGCGTTTCCCAGCTGCTCGACCGTGTTGATCACATGAGCGTGCTTTCGCATCTGCGCCGTGTGATCTCACCGTTATCCCGTTCTCAGCCCCATTTCGAGGCGCGTGACCTTCACCCGACACAGTGGGGCAGGATCTGCCCGAGTGAGACCCCTGAAGGGCCGAATTGTGGACTTGTCAAGAATTTCGCCCAGATGGTCGAAGTAAGTAAAGGGGTAACCGATGAGGCGGAAGTGGTCAGGATACTCTACGGCCTTGGTGTAGACCAGATCAAGGGAGATGCCAGATGAAAAAATCAAGAGTGTTCGTTGATGGTGCATTAATCGGGCTCGCCGGGGATCCAAAGGCGCTTGTTGCCCAGACCCGGGCATTAAGGCGCCAGGGTGCATTGTCCACCGAAGTGAATGTCTCCTATAAGGAATTTAATAACGACGTGGTGATCCATACCGACAGGGGCAGGGCGCGGAGGCCATTGATAGTGCTCCATAATGGAAAACCTTTGATCACCCCTGAAGATATCGAAAAACTTCGTAAAAAAGAATTAAATTTCAATTATTTCGTCCAGAAAGGGTTCATCGAACTGATTGATGCAGAAGAAGAGGAAGACCTGTTTATCGCGATCAATCCCGACGATATCACGGTCGAACACACACACCTTGAGATAGACCCCTCACTGATTCTCGGTATCGGTGCTGCACATGTCCCTTTCCCGGAACACAATGCAAGTCCGCGTGTTACCATGGGTGCAGGGATGGTCAAGCAGGCGCTCGGGTTCGCTGATGCAAACATGAAACTTCGGCCTGATACCCGTGGGCATCTCCTCCATTACACCCAGAAACCGCTCACGCATACCCAGGCATCAGAACTGATCGGCTCTGATGACCGCCCGGCCGGACAGAATTACGTCGTTGCCGTTTTGAGTTATGAAGGGTTCAATATTGAAGATGCGTTGATATTCAACAAGGCATCGATCGACCGGGGCCTGGGCAGGTCCCATTTCTTCAGGACTTACGAAGGAGAAGAACGCCGTTATCCTGGTGGGCAGATTGACCGGATTGAGGTACCCGATGAGGAAGTGACGGGTGCCCACGGTGCGGATTCTTACAAGAACCTTGATGAAGACGGTGTGATCAACCCGGAGACGGTCGTTGCAGAAAAGGATGTCCTGATTGGGAAGACTTCTCCACCGCGGTTCCTGGAAGAGCCTACCAGTGACCTGATTACTGTTGAAAAACGGCGTGATACCTCAGTTACCATGCGGAGCAACGAGCATGGGATTGTTGACACGGTGATCATCACTGAAGGTGAGAACAGTTCCCGCCTGGTTAAAGTTCGCACGAGGGATCTGAGGATCCCTGAAGTTGGGGATAAGTTTGCGTCCAGGCACGGACAGAAGGGAGTTGTCGGACTTATTGCATCACAGGAAGATATGCCATTCACCGAGGCAGGAGTCGCGCCTGACCTGGTCATCAACCCGCATGCCATCCCAAGCCGTATGACGGTTGGTCACATGCTGGAGATGATTGGAGGAAAAGTCGGGGCACTTGAAGGACGCCGGATTAATGGTACCGCTTTTAGCGGGGAGATCGAGGCAGATATACGGGGTTCGCTCAAGAAACTCGGCTTCTCGCATAACGGTCGTGAGATAATGCACGATGGTATCACCGGGAAGCAGTTCAACGCAGATATCTACGTTGGTGTAATCTATTACCAGAAACTCTATCACATGGTTTCTTCAAAGATGCACGCCCGCTCCCGTGGGCCGGTACAGGTCCTTACGCGCCAGCCCACTGAAGGGAGGGCCCGTGAAGGTGGTCTCCGGTTTGGTGAGATGGAACGTGATGTGATGATCGGACATGGTGCCGCGATGGCGCTGAAAGAGCGCCTTCTCGACGAGTCCGATAAAGTAACAGAATATGTCTGTGCCCATTGCGGTATGATCGCGATGCTCGACCGTAAATCCAATTCCACACGATGCCTGGCTTGTGGGAGCGAGACCGATATTTACCCTGTCGAGATGAGTTACGCATTTAAGCTGCTCCTCGATGAGATGAAGAGCATGGGTATTGCGCCCAGGCTTAAATTAGAGGACGTGGTGTAGGAGGGGAATCATGACAAGCCCAAAAAGAATAGGGAAAATTGAATTCGGTCTGCTCTCCCCTAAAGAGTTCAGGACGATGAGTGTACGGAAGATTATCTGGGCTGATACCTACGATGATGATGGTTTCCCGTATCCGCAGGGACTCATGGACTTAAACCTCGGTGTAATCGACCCGGGCCTGCGATGCAAGACCTGCGACCAGAAGGCAAGTGAATGCCCCGGTCATTTCGGACATATAGAACTTGCAAAACCGGTCATCCATGTCGGGTATACGCGCCTGATCAGAAAACTCCTCCGTGTGACGTGCAAGAGCTGCTCGCGGCTCCTGCTTTCCCCTGAAGAGATTGAAAAAGTTGTCGGGACCGATGAAGATTCGACCGGTGACGTGCTATCGGAAAAAGACATCAAGAAAGAACGGGTCTGCCCGCATTGCGGGGAGCAGCAGCTGAAGATAAACTTCGAGAAACCGACGACGTTCTCAGAGGTCCAGGTTGAGGAAGGCAAAAAGATCGAACACAAACTGACGCCTGCTGATATCAGGTCCCGCCTTGAGAAGATCCCTGATGAGGACCTCCGGCACCTCGGCATCAATCCCGATGTAGCACGACCTGAATGGACTATTCTTACCGTGTTGCCGGTGCCGCCCGTGACGATGCGTCCTTCGATCATCCTTGAGAACGGCCAGAGGTCGGAAGACGACTTAACCCATAAGCTGGTCGATATTATCAGGATCAACCAGAGGTTCAAGGAAAACCAGGATGCAGGGGCACCCCAACTGATCATTGAAGACCTTTGGGAACTGCTGCAGTACCATGTAACGACTTACATGGACAACGAAGTAGCAGGGTGCCCCCCGGCACGCCACCGCAGTGGCAGGCCTTTAAAGACACTCTCCCAGAGACTCAAGGGGAAAGACGGGCGTTTCCGTGGATCATTGTCCGGTAAGAGGGTGAATTTCTCCGCACGTACCGTAATCTCCCCTGACCCGAACCTCAGCGTTATTCAGGTCGGGATACCACTGGCAATTGCGAACGAGATGTCGATACCCGTGCATGCAGCGCCGAATAATATTGATGAACTCAAAGCAATGGCCAGGAACGGGCCAAACCGGCCTACCCTTAACGACCCCTGCGGGGCCAATTATGTCATCAGGCCTGACAAACGACGACTCCGCCTCGCGGAAGGAAATCTTGATACCGTCGCTGATATGATTGAGCCGGGATGGACCGTGGAACGGCATTTAAGGGATGGGGATATTGTCCTGTTCAACCGACAACCGTCTCTTCACCGTATGAGCATCATGTCCCACCGTGTGAAGGTAATGGATGGGAAGACATTTCGGTTGAACCCCGCAGTATGTCCGCCGTACAATGCTGATTTTGATGGGGATGAAATGAACCTCCATATCCCCCAGACCCAGGAGGCAAGGGCAGAAGCTGCGATACTTGTTGCCGTGCAGGAAAATATCCTCTCGCCCCGGTTCGGGGGTCCGATTATCGGGGGAATTCATGACCATATATCCGGGGTCTTCATGCTCACCAACCAGGTTCGCTGGTTCACACGTGAGGATCTCCTCTACCTGCTGAAGTCTACAGATATCGAACACCTTCCACCTCCCGTGAAGGAAGAGGACGGAGTCCCGATGTGGACCAACAAGCAGGCATTCTCCGTAATATTACCCGACGGGCTGAACATGGTCTTCAAAGCAAGTTCATGTGCAAATTGTGATACCTGCAAGCGTGACACGTGTGAACGGGACGCGTATGTGCAGATAATCGATGGAAATCTTATATCAGGCACAATTGACAAGAAGGCAATTGGTGCATTTGACGGCCAGATCGTCCAACGTATCATCAGGCAAAACGGGATGAAACGTGCTGCAGATTTCATCGATGATATGACAAAGCTCTCTATCCGCTCGATCATGCTGGATGGGTTCTCGTTCGGTATCGATGATGAAGATCTCTCGAAGACCGAATACGGGCAGATTGCCGAGGTCCTTGACGGTGCTGTTACGGACGTACAAAAAAGGATACGCATCTATGAAGATGGGCAGCTCGAACCAATGCCCGGCCGTACTCCCGAAGAGACTCTTGAGATGCAGATCATGCAGGTCCTTGGAAAAGCCCGTGACCGTACTGGTGAGATTGCAGGCCGTCACCTTGGGCTTGGGAACAGTGCCGTGGTGATGGCGGTGAGTGGTGCAAGGGGCTCGATGCTGAACCTGACCCAGATGGCTGGGTGTGTCGGTCAGCAGTCTGTCCGTGGAGAGCGTATTATGCGTGGGTACGATGACCGGACGCTCCCCCATTTCAAGAAGGGGGACCGGGGATCAGATGCCCATGGATTTATTAAACACAGCTACAAGGGAGGGCTTAATGCAACGGAGTTCTTCTTCCACGCAATTGGTGGTCGTGAAGGGCTTGTGGACACGGCAGTCAGGACATCCCAGAGCGGGTACCTGCAGCGGCGTATGATCAACGCCTTACAGGACCTGAAGGTAGCATATGACGGGACGGTCAGGACGACCGGCGGTCGTATCATCCAGTTCACGTATGGTGAAGATGGGACCGACCCCATGAAAAGCTGCTTTGGTGACCCGGTGGACGTAAAAGGGATTGTAGAAAGTGTCCTGAAGGAGGAGGTATAAATGACTCCCGAACAGGAACAGGTCATTGATAACGAGACGCTTCCGGCTAAGACGAAGGAGCAGCTGAAAAAGTTCCTATCAGAGAAGAACATCAGTGACGACCAGTTTGAAGAAATTATTGAGCGGGTCAACTCTGAATACATGAGTACAAGGATCGAGGCGTGCGAGGCTGTTGGTGTCATTGCTGCACAATCTATCGGAGAACCCGGCACCCAGATGACGATGCGTACATTCCACTACGCGGGTGTCGCCGAGATCAACGTCACTCTCGGGCTCCCGAGACTGATAGAGATCATGGACGCAAGGAAAGAGCCGAGCACCCCTACGATGACCATCTATCTGGAGCCGGAATTCGGGGCAGACCGTGACCGTGCCCGTGAGGTAAGCTGGCAGATTGAAGCCGCGACCCTCCAGGAATTCGGGGACATCACGATTGACATGCAGGACATGCAGGTTGTAGTCCACTTGAATAGCGCGGTCTGTGAGAAACGAAAAATTCCGGTCAGCACGATTATCGAGACCGCACCACGAAAGATCCGGGAACGACGCCATTACCGTGATTTTGAGCATGAGTCCGATGAAAAGGAAGGGGTCATTAATTTCATGCCAAAAAGCCGTGAGAGCTACCAGAACCTCTTCCAGCTTGCGGAACACGTACGGAAGGTGATTGTGCAGGGTATCGATGATATCGAACGAGTTGTCGTCCGTAAGGAGAGCGGGGAGTATATACTTTATACTGAAGGCTCAAACCTAAAGGATGTATTCGATGTTGAAGGTGTGGATACGAGGCGTACCCGCACCAACAACATCAATGAGATCTCA
>Ga0194039_1000103_pt1 | contig 54586 bp, 49 predicted proteins | sample JunL228m_MetaG_FD_148679 | JGI IMG/M metagenome (GOLD analysis project Ga0194039, IMG submission 148679) | Anoxic zone freshwater microbial communities from boreal shield lake in IISD Experimental Lakes Area, Ontario, Canada - Jun2016-L227-8m | ecosystem: Environmental > Aquatic > Freshwater >...
TAGCTGGCCCCTTGCCGCAGTACCTGGCTTGGCTGCAGCGCCAACTTCAGGCGCATGGTGGCCAGTATTTTGCCGACCAGCGCCTCACCATTGCCGACCTGAAGGCGTTTGTGTTTGTGCGCGGCCTGACCTCCGGCCGCCTGGACCATGTGCCCACCGATCTGGTGCAAACCGTTGCGCCCGATCTCGTCGCCCACATGCAGCGCATCGCCCAAACCCCGGCCATCGCCGAGTATTACGCCAAGTTCGCCTGAGGTTCCGACCGGGCCGCAGCCTTGCCGCCCGGTCCTGATGCAATCCTAACGGGCCCGGTGGTACGCTGATGCCATCGTGAACCAAGATACCGAATCCAGAAAACGGCACCAGGCCCTTTGGCGCTGGGCAGTGGTGGCCCTGCTCCTTGGTGGTGCCACCGCCTGCGGGTTTGTGGTGGACCACCATGTATCCCTGACAAGCCAGGCCATGGTCTATGTGCTGGCGGTGGTAATTGCCTCGTACACCCTCAGTTGGAAAGAGTCGGTGGCCTGTGCCATTGGCTCGGTCACGGCCTTCAACTTCTTCTTTGTGCCGCCGCGCCTGACGTTCCAGGTGGACAGCCAGGAGCACTTGATTGCGCTATTTACCATGCTGCTGGTGGCCCTGGTCATCAGCCACCTGGCCGCCGACCTGCGCCGCGAAACCGAGGCTGCGCGGCTTAACGCGCAGCGCGCCGGTCAACTGCAGATGCTCGCCACCGACCTGGCCAGCGCCAGCACCCCCGAAGAAATTGCTGCACTGGGGCGCGCAGCGCTTGACTCGGCCTTTGACGGGCCGTGCGTACTGGCCTTGTGCGAACCGCAAGCCGAGCAGGGTTTCAGCGCCGATCTGCCCGATTCCCTGCGCAATGCGATGCAGTGCTGCGTCAACGAAGCCGCCGTCCTGGGGCCAGGAACCGGGCGTTGGCCGGGGCTTGACGCCTGGTACCTGCCCCTGGGCTCCAAGGGCCAGATGAGTGGTGCGGTATGTGTTCAGTCGGCCAACTCCGGGGACCACAGCGGGCGCGAACACGCGCAGGCGCTGTGCAGCCTGCTCGGTCAGGCGCTGTGGCGCGTACGCCTGACATCGACGGTGCTGGCGGCACAGCAAGAGGCGCAGCGCCAGCAAATGCAAAGCACGTTTCTGGCGGCCATTTCGCACGACTTGCGCACCCCGCTGGCAGCGGTGGTGGGTGCCGCGTCTTCGTTGCAGACACAGCGCGACAAGCTCAGCAGCAGCGAACAGGAGCGCTTGCTGGTCAGCATCGTCAGCGAGGCCACCTACCTGTCCACGTTGACCGAAAACACGCTGCAACTGGTGCGCCTGACCAGCGCCTCGCAAGTGCTCAACCGCGACTGGGAATCGATGGAGGAAATCGTCGGCGCGGTGCTGGCGCGCGTGCGCCAACGCGACACCAAGCGCCGCATCAAATCCAGGGTTCCCGAGCACCTGCCGCTGATCCAGGCCGACCCGGTGCTGCTGGCGCAACTGATCGGCAATCTGCTCGACAACGCGCTCAAGTACAGCACTGACGCGATCGACCTGAGCGTGAGCGCCAATGCGCACGAATTGCTGGTCAACGTCAAGGACCGGGGGCCGGGGATACCGCACGAGCAAGTCCACACGCTGTTTGAGCCGTTTTCGCACACCGACCGCACGGGCCAGCGCGGTGCCGGGCTGGGCTTGGCGGTGTGCAAGGCGATTGCGCTGGCGCATGGCGGCAGTTTGACCTTCAGGCACCGCCAAGGCGGCGGCAGCACGTTCACGCTGACGCTGCCGGTTGACGCGCAGCAGCCGGAGAAAGAGCAAGTATGACACTGCGCGTTCTGGTGTTGGAAGACGACCGCGAGATCCGCTCGCTGATGCAGTCTTCATTGACTGCGGAAGGATTCGCGGTGCAGACGGCGGTTTCGGTCAGCGAGGCCAAAGCACTTCTGCAGCACACCACGCCAGACGTGGTCGTGCTCGATTTGGGACTACCCGACGGCGACGGTATCGAGCTGGTGCATGCGGTGCGAAAACGCTACTCCCTGCCGATCCTGGTGGTATCGGCGCGCCACCAGGAGTCTCAAAAAATCCAGTTGCTCGACGCCGGTGCCGACGACTACCTGACCAAGCCATTCAGCGTGGGCGAATTGCTGGCGCGCATACGCGTCGCGCTGCGCCACCGGGGCACCGCCCTGGACGCCGCCGTCAAGGTCCATGTACTCGACGACTTGCACGTGGACCTGACCCGTCACCTGGTGCAGTGCCGTGGCGAAACCCTGCACCTCACTCCGACCGAATTCAAGTTACTCGCCCGCCTGGTGCGCAGTGCGGGTCGGGTGGTCACCCATCGGCAACTGCTCTCCGACGTATGGGGTGCCGAATTTACCGAGCACACGCATTACCTGCGGCTCTACATGGCGCAACTCAGGGCAAAGATCGAAGCTGACCCGGCCGAGCCGCGCCACCTGCTGACAGAAACCGGCATCGGCTACCGCTTGGCGGTGGTCTGAGCCAGCACTCCTTATGCGTTCCTGATACCAATGCGGCGACAGTGGCATCCTGTCCACTGCCAATGCGCCGCCATGAACCACGCTGACCACCGCGAAAGTCTCGCCGCCCTGATGCTGGGAGCCATGGGCGTGGTGTACGGTGACATCGGAACCAGCCCGCTCTACACCATGAAAGAGGTCTTTGGCCCGGCCACCGGCGTTCCCCTCGACCCGGTCCACCTCATCGGCGCAGTGTCGGTCATCTTCTGGGGCCTGCTGATGGTGGTGACGCTCAAGTACGTGGTGCTGATCCTGCGCGCCGACAACCGTGGTGAGGGCGGAATCATGGCATTGACCGCGCTGGCGGCCAATGCCGCGGGCAAGACACCGCAGCGTCGCCTGGCGCTGCTGCTGACCGGTGTCTTCGGGGCCGCGCTGTTTTATGGCGACACCGTCATCACCCCGGCAATCTCGGTGCTCAGCGCGGTGGAGGGGCTCGAAGTCACCACGCCAGCGTTCAAACCCTACGTGGTGCCGATTTGCATTGCGGTGCTGATCGGCTTGTTCTCAATGCAGCGCTATGGCACCGCCACCGTGGGCAAGCTGTTCGGCCCGGTGATCGTGCTCTGGTTTGGCGTGCTGGCCGTTACCGGCATCACGGAAATCGTGCAACAGCCCGCCATTCTGGCGGCGCTCAACCCCTTGAACGCGCTCGCTTTTCTGACCGGCCAAGGCTGGCATGTGTTTCTGGCGGTCGGTGCCATCGTGCTGGCCTTTACTGGTGCCGAGGCGCTCTATGCCGACATGGGGCACTTCGGCAAACGGCCGATTCAGTGGGCCTGGGGCGGCATGGTTTTGCCTGCGTTGGCGCTCAACTACATGGGCCAGGGTGCCTTGTTGATGCGCGACCCCAGCGCGCTGGAAAATCCTTTTTATCGGCTGTTCCCTGCGTTCTGGCTGATCCCCGCCGTCATACTGGCTACCGTCGCTACGGTGATTGCGTCGCAAGCAGTGATTTCGGGCGCGTACTCGATGACCAAGCAGGCCATGCAACTCGGTCTGCTGCCCCGCTTGCAGGTGCAGTACACCTCGGCCAAACAGGCCGGGCAAATCTACATGCCCGAAGTGAACTGGGCTTTGCTCGTCGCCGTACTGATCACCGTGCTGGGTTTTGGCAGCTCGTCGGCGATGGCGGCCGCCTACGGCATTGCTGTGACGGTGACCATGCTCATCACCACGGCGTTGACCTTCTTTGTGGTGCGCGACGGATGGAAATACCCGCTACCCGTGGCGCTTGCCGCTACTGCCGTATTCCTGGCACTGGACACGCTGCTGGTGGTCTCGTGCTCACTCAAGTTCTTCCAGGGCGGCTGGTTTCCGCTGCTGCTGGGCGTCGCCCTGTTCGTCGTCATGGCGACCTGGCGGCGTGGCCGCGAACTGCTGATCGAGAGCATTCGCCATGACGACCCCGACCTGCTGCCTTTCGTCAAGGGGCTGCTCTCCGACAGCGTGCACCGCGTTCCCAGAACAGCCGTTTACGCGGTTGCCAACCCCGGCACCGTGCCGCAGGCGCTGATGCACAACCTCAAGCACAACCAGGTGCTGCACGAGCGCAACGTGATCCTGACCGTCGTGTTTCACGACGTGCCCTGGATCGCGTTTGAGGATCGGGTGCAAGTCGAGTTGCTGGCCCAGGGCTTCTGGCGGGTGCAGGTCAATTACGGTTTCAAGAACACGCCCGATATTCCCAAGGCGCTCGAACTCTGCATTGCGCACGGCCTGCCGATCAACCTGTTCGAGACATCGTATTTCCTGAGCCGCGAGACCGTGGTGCCCACCAAGGGCTCGGGCATGAGCCAGTGGCGCGAAGCCTTCTTTGCCCTGATGTCGCGCAACGCCGGCAGCGTGGCCGGATTCTTCCGGTTGCCCAACAACTGCGTGATCGAACTTGGCACCCGGGTGCAAATTTAGTGCAACAGCGCAAGCGGCGAACTTTACCCGTGGTTGACAAAATTCCCGGCACCCATCCCCGCGAAGCTGACTACAATCCTGCCACCTCAACTACCGGCCACCCGTATGGACACCTACAGTTCCTGGCCTTCGGCTGACTAGATCTGCGAAGCAGCACGCGGCGGCGGCTCTCGCCTGTTTGGCTCGGCACGAAGGCTTTCGTTATCCTAGATTCGGCAGTTGGACGCGCCCGAGTGTGCTGTCAGGCAGTGGCCTGGCAAGGCGCTTTCGACGCAGCTGGCTCCTGCCAGCAAGGAGAAGCAACGCCGCCAGGGCGCTGTCTGGCGGCGCAATCGGGTGCGTAGCGTTCTCACCCAAAAGGTGAGGTGCTTCGTGGTCAAAAATGCTTATGAACACGGGTGTCTCCTGCGGGAATGAAGCGGTCAACTGCCGAATCTAGGGTTATTCGTGCCTGGAGCGTGGACACCCAACCGGACTGCAACCCGGTTTTGGCCTCACCCCGGCTTCATTGATTTTTCGCGCTATCAGCGCGTCATTGCTGGCCCAGCATGTTCGCCAGCAAAGGGGATTCCCATGGTCACTCAATCGGCAAAAAAATTCGTTCGCATGCTCGGGCCCGGTCTCATCACTGGCGCTGCCGACGATGACCCCAGCGGCATTGCCACCTACTCGCAGGCGGGCTCGCAGTTCCGGTTCGCGCTGGTGTGGACGCTGCTGCTGACTACGCCGCTGATGATCGGCATCCAGATGCTCTCGGCGCGCATTGGCTGGGTCACGGGCGAAGGCCTTGCGGCCAACATCAACAAGACGTTTCCACGCTGGCTGACCACGTCCCTGGTGAGCCTGCTGGTTGTGGCCAACACCATCAACATCGCAGCCGACATCGGCGCCATGGGCGAAGCCGTGCACCTGCTGGTGGGTGGACCGTTGGCGCTGTACGTCCTGGGCTTTGGTGCTCTCAGCATTGCCACCCAGGTATTCTTCTCCTACGAGCGCACGGTGCGCATTCTCAAGTGGCTTACGCTGGCGCTGTTTGCCTATGTTGCGGTCATCCTGACGGTTCAGGTTCCTTGGCGCCAGGCCATTGGCGAGTCGCTGCACCCCTGGGTTTTTCTGCCCCAGAACAGCACGCTCAAGGACTACGCCGCGATGGTGGTTGCGGTACTGGGCACCACCATCAGCCCCTACCTGTTTTTCTGGCAGGCGGCCCAGGAAGTGGAAGACAGCCTGCGCCGACCCGAATCGCAGGAGCTTCGCGCACACCCGGAATACGCCGCCGAGCACTTGTCGCGCATCCAGCAAGACACCGTCACCGGCATGACCTTCTCCAACGTCATCGCCTTGTGCATCGTGATCGCCACTGCTGTAACCTTGAACCTGCAAGGCATTACGACCATCCAGACCTCGGCCCAGGCAGCCGAGGCGCTGCGCCCAATAGCCGGTGAATTTGCCTTTGCCGTCTTTGCGCTGGGGATTGTCGGCACCGGCCTGCTGGCCGTGCCGGTGCTGGCCGGATCAGCCGCCTATGCGGTAAGCGAGTTGTATGGCTGGAAGGCCGGGCTTTCGCACGACTTTCATGAAGCGCGCGGCTTCTACCTGATCATCGTGGCCGCCACCGGAATCGGCACCTTGATGGGTTACTTCGAGGTGGACCCCATCCAGGCGCTGGTGTGGAGCGCCATCGTCAATGGCGTCATCTCTGTCCCCATCATGGCCGCGCTGATGTGGATCGGACAGTCGCCGCGGCTGATGGGAAACCACACCATCACCCAGCGTCACCGCTTCTTTGGCTGGGCTGCGACCATCGTCATGGCGGTTGCCGTGGTGCTGATGTTTGCAACCATGTGGGTGGGATAACGAGACTGACCTTGCGGGTTTTCGGAGGTGCCGCGTGTGTGGGCATCGGCGAAATTCACCCAAATGGGGGATTTGCAAACTCTTGCGTGAACGGCTGGACCGCAGCGATTCCCGACATACCAGCGTTCGCCTGACTTATTCATGAGCCGACATACGCTCCAAGCGCTAGTGTAGTGTTCCATTCTGTTTGGAACTTAAGCGGCTATTTGCGCGGATGACTTTTTGCAGGATGTCGCGTGCGCTCTTGGTCCAGATGAACGGCTTGGGCTGGGTGTTGTGGTGAGCGATGTATTCGTCAATGGCAGTGACCAATTCCGGCACGCTGGTAAACACACCACGGCGTAGCCGCTCGGTCGTGATGTCACGAAAGAACCGCTCGACCATGTTGAGCCACGACGCTGAGGTCGGGGTGAAGTGCATGTTCAAGCGCGGATGCTTGGCCAGCCACTCCTGCACGGCTGGGTGCTTGTGTGTGGCGTAGTTGTCGGCAATCAAATGCAGCGTCTTGTCCTTGGGAGTCTGCCGATCAATCTGGCGCAGGAACTTCAGCCACTGCACATGCGTGTGACGCTTCTGGCATTGGCCGATGACCTGGCCGTCAAGGATGTTGAGCGCGGCAAACAGTGTGGTCGTGCCGTTGCGTTTGTAGTCGTGTGTCATGGTGGCCGCTCGCCCCTTCTTCAGCGGCAGTCCGGGCTGCGTGCGGTCCAGTGCCTGCACCTGGCTCTTCTCGTCGCAGCACAGCACCAGCGCATGCTCGGGCGGGGACATGTACAGGCCCACGATGTCTTCGAGCTTCTTGACGAACTGCGGATCGCGCGAGACCTTGAAGCCGCGAACGATGTGAGGCTTCAGACCGTGCGCCTGCCAATGCCGCATCACGGTGCTGGCGCTGACCCCCAGGACTTCGCCCATCTTGCGCGTGCTCCAGTGGGTGGCGGCATCGGGCGTGGTTTGCGTGGTCAGTTCCACCAGCTTGGCCACATCCACCTTCACGACCGGCGCGCCGCGCGGCAAGTCGCGTTCAATGCCTTGCAATCCCGACTGCAGGTAACGCTCGCGCCAGCGTGCGGCCTGCACGCGCCCGATGCCAAGTTGTTCGGCGATGTCCTTGTTCTGCAGGCCCTGTGCGGCCAGCAGAACGATCTGCGCGCGCTGCGCCAAGCGCACGCTGGTGCGCTTGGAGCGCGTCAGCTGAGCCAACTCGCCTTTTTGCTCATTCGACAACACAATCGTGGGGGCAACTCTCAATTTCTCGCTCCAATTCAAACCGTAGTAGAGCATTGGAGACAGGGAAATCATTTAGGTTCCATCAAGAATCAAACACTACACTAGATGGTCAGATGATGGGAAGCGATTTCATTCAAAGAGGCTCAATATCGACCAAGTGCAGCGGCTCACGAAATAGACCCAGACGGCCTCACTGAGTTAAAAGCGCGGTGCGCGGCTCTCGCATGGCCGGATTTCAAGCTTAAGTTCATTGCATCACTTGCATTTTGCAAGTTTCGTGTTAGACTTGCAAAATGCAAGTTAATGGAATTTGCACCAAAGGAGTCGATATGATGGACAGAGTATTGGTAACAGGTATCACTGGCTACATTGGGCAGCACTGTGCTGCCGAACTATTGCGGCAAGGATATGAAGTCGTTGGGACCATTCGTTCGCGCTCAAAAGCGGATGCCACTCAAAGCGCAATTGCCCGTGTCGCGCCCGTCGAGAGATTGAGCTTTGCGGAAGCTGACCTGCTCTCGGACAAAGGATGGAGTGAGGCGCTCTATGGATGCACGTATGCCCTTCACGTTGCGTCGCCGTTCTTGCTAGAAGAACCGAAAGATGAAAACGAACTGATTGCTCCCGCAGTCGTGGGAACGCACCGAGTCATTTCCGCTGCTCAATTCGCGGGCGTGAAAAGGCTTGTGTTGACTTCATCGACCTTCGCCATCATCGCTGGAAAAGACACGGGCCACTATGGACCAGGCGATTGGTCTGACACCGATGCAAATATTGGTGCCTATGCAAAAAGCAAAACTTTGGCAGAGCGTGCTGCCTGGGAAGCGGTTAAAGCAGGCAACATGGAACTGACCGTCATCAACCCTGGGGCGGTCTTTGGGCCGTCGTTGGGGGCAAAGCTCGACGGTCAAAGCGTAACCATGATGACCAAAATGATCAACGGAAAGATTCCGATGATTCCTGATATGGCAATGGGCATGGTTGATGTGCGCGATGTGGCAAAGCTGCATGTTGCGGCAATGACTGCAAGCGGCGCTGCCGGAAAACGATTCATCGCTTGCACTGCGGAACCTGTCGAGATGGCAACAGTGGCCAAAGTTTTAAGAGAAGCTGGCTACAACAAGGCACCGACGATCAAAGCGCCGACATTCCTTTTGAAAGTCATGAGCTATTTTGATCGCGAAGCGAGGGGAATGTTGCCCTTCATAGGCAAGAAGGCGTCATATGACAACAGCGCGACTTTCAAGGTATTGAAGTGGAAGCCAACACCGATGGCCAACTCCTTCAAAGAGATGGCAGCTACCATCTCTCAATAAATGGTCAGTTCGAACTTGGCAATTCGATAAGTTTTAGACTTTCATTCATCACAAAAGAAAATATGCAATACAAGTTCTATTGGGAAGACTTCCCGACGGGCCACGTCAGCGAGTTTGGTGGCATGACGGTTTTGAAGGAAGACATTATTCGCTTCGCCCGTGAATTCGATCCGCAACCATTTCACCTTGACGAAGAGGCGGCCAAGGCGAGTTTATTCGGCGGTCTGTGTGCCAGCGGTTGGCATACTTGCAGCATGGCCATGCGCATGATGTGCGATGCCTATTTACTCGAGTCGTCCAGCCTTGGGTCACCAGGTCTGGAAAATATTCGCTGGCTAAAGCCAGTATTTGCAGGAGACACCGTCCGCGTGCGCCTTACCGTGCTGGAGTCTCGTCCGTTGGAAAGCAAACCTCATGTGGGTCTGGTCAGATCGAGGTGGCAGATGATTAACCAAAATGACGAAGAAGTCATGCAGATGGAAGGCTATGGCATGTTTCGTCGTCGCCCGACACAAGCATGAAACCGCATTTTTGGTGCTCGAATTGGGAAGCTGTCGTCTATGGAAAATAAAGACAGAAATATTGATTGGCGGTCGGCATGTCCGATCAGTTCTGCGCTGGACTTGCTCGGCGACAAGTGGTCGCTGTTAGTCATTCGCGATTTGATCATTCACGGAACTCGAACCTATTCGCAATTCCTTGAGTCGCCCGAGCGCATTTCCACCAATATTCTGGCGTCAAAGCTCGAACTCCTCACGTGTCTAAAGCTGATTGAGCGAACCAACCCTGAAGCCACTTCCCGTAACAACGCTTACCACCTCACAGAAAGCGGGGCGGCACTTCGTCCAGTGCTTGAAGCCTTGGGTAAATGGGCTGGCACACACCTTTCGGACTTTCATGCCAACCTGGTAAAGCTGTCGTGAGACACCGCGAAAATGATCCTCCACACGCACGATGCCGGGTTCCACCCTGACCCAATACCCCCGCGCACCAACAATACCGCCCGACGCAGGACGGCGTGGCGCTCGGCGCAGTGAGGTAAAGGGGGAGGCCGCAGGCCGGAGGACACGAACGGCGCTGAGTGCCACGCCGTCCTGCGTCACGAAGTGTCCCCACGCTGAGTACCTCGTCGTCCCGCGTCACGAAGTGCAGCAGTCCGGTCATCGGTTGACCGCAAACAGCCTTGGCGGGGTCAAAAAAAACCCCGCGATGCGGGGTTTTTTGTCGTGCGCGAAAAAAGCTCAGAGCTTTTGCTTGGCCATGAACTTGTCGAATTCGGATTCGGCAAAGCGGAACCACAACACCTGGTCGCGCTGGAAGTTGCGCAGGTCGGCGTAGATCTTTTTCCACTCGGGGCTCTTGGCGTCGTTTTCGGCAAACACGTCCATGCTCGCCTTGAAGGAGGCATCGAGCACCGCTTGCGAGAACGGAAGCACCTTGGTCTTGGCGGCAACCAGTTGCTTGAGCGCCGTGGGATTGAGCGCGTCGTACTTGGCCAACATGTCAGCCGCAGCGACTTGGGTTGCGGCTTCGACGATGGCACGGTTCTCGGGGCTCAGTGAGTCCAGCGCCTTTTGGTTGACGAAGAAGTCCACCTCGGGGCCGCCTTCCCACCAGCCGGGATAGTAGTAGAACGGGGCCACCTTGTTGAAGCCCAGCTTCTGGTCGTCATACGGGCCCACCCACTCGGCGGCGTCGATCGTGCCTTTTTCCAGCGCCTGGTAGATTTCGCCACCGGGAATGCTCTGGGGCACGGCACCCATCTTGGTCATCACTTCGCCGATCAGGCCGCCGCCCAGGCGCATCTTGAGGCCCTTGAAGTCGGCGGGCGACTTGATTTCCTTGCGGAACCAACCGCCCATTTGCGTGCCGGTATTGCCGCCGGCAAAGCTCACCATGTTGTAAGCCGCATAGAACTCGTTCATCAGCTTGCGGCCATTGCCGTGCATCATCCACGCCGTCATCTGGCGCGCATTCAGACCAAACGGCACAGCCGAGCCCAGCGCAAACGCGGGGTTCTTGCCGTAGAAGTAGTAGGGAACGGTGTGGCACATTTCAACCGTGCCGCTTTGCACGCCGTCGACCACGCCAAAGGGGGGCATCAGTTCGCCACCGGCATGTACCGAAATTTCAAACTTGCCGCCCGACATCGCCTTGACGGCCTTGGCAAACACATCAGCCGCGCCAAAAATGGTGTCCAGCGATTTGGGAAAGCTCGAAGCCAGACGCCAGCGGATGGCCGCTTGGGCATGAACTGCGGGCGCTGCACCTGCGGCCAATACGCCAGCAATGCCTGCATGCTTGATGATGGAACGACGATCCATGTGAATTACTCCAATAGTTGTAGTGAAATCTTCTCACAGCACAGACGCAGAGCCTGTACTACAAGGACTGTAAAGAGCCAAGACCGATTGTAGGAATGCACAGCATCAGAGAACTGCGGGTTTTCCCTTGAATTCATGATCAAGCGCAAGTGACAAGCAAAAAATTTCTGCTGCCCTTGCCTGCACTACAACGCTGGCGCAATTTCCTTGGGTAGTAGCGCACCAAAACGGCGCTCAATCGACGCCTGGATGCCTGCGGCGTCAAGCCCTTGCAGCGCGAGCAGGCGCACCGGGTCGCCATGCTCGATGAACTTGTCGGGCAGGCCCAGATGAAGCACCGGCACATTGACGCCTGCTACCTGCAGCGCCTCGCTCACGGCACTGCCCGCGCCACCGGGGATGCAGCCCTCTTCCAGCGTGACGATGGCCTGGTGCGTGCGTGCCACTTGCAGCAGCAAGGCTACATCGAGCGGCTTGGCCCAGCGCATGTTCACCACCGTGGCATTGATCGCCTGCGCCACCTCCAATGCCGGATAGAGCAGCGTACCAAACGCAAGGATCGCAATGCCCCTGCCCTGGCGGCGCAGCTCGCCCTTGCCAAAGGGCAGGCCGTCGAGCGACTCCTGCACCGCCACCCCGGCCCCTGCGCCACGGGGGTAGCGCACCGCCACTGGGTGGTCCTGCTCAAACGCCGTGCTCAACAACTGGCGGCATTCGTTCTCGTCGGCCGGGCAGGCCAGACTGACGTTGGGTATGCAGCGCAAGAAGGCAATGTCATAGGCACCGGCATGGGTGGCACCGTCGGCACCGACCAGACCGGCGCGGTCAAGCGCAAACACCACCGGCAGGTTCTGGATTGCCACGTCATGAATCAACTGGTCGTAGGCGCGTTGTAAAAAGGTGGAGTAAATCGCCACCACCGGCTTGAGTCCTTCCGCCGCCAGTCCGGCTGCAAACGTGACGGCGTGCTGCTCGGCGATGCCGACATCAAAGTAACGGTCGGGGTAACGGCGTTCAAACTCGACCATGCCCGAGCCTTCGCGCATCGCCGGAGTGATGCCGATCAAACGCTCATCCTGCTCGGCCATATCGCACAGCCAATCGCCAAACACCTGGGTAAAGGTTTTCTTGCCTGGCTGGGCGCTGGGCTGCAAACCCACTGCCGGGTCAAACTTGCCGGGCCCGTGGTAGGCCACCGGATCGAGTTCAGCCTGCTTGTAACCCTTGCCCTTTTTAGTGACCACGTGCAGGAACTGCGGCCCCTTGAGCTCACGGATATTTTCCAGCGTCGGGATGAGTGACTCCAGGTCGTGGCCGTCAATCGGCCCGACGTAGTTGAAGCCAAATTTCTCGAACAGGGTGGCCGGCACCACCATGCCCTTGGCGTGCTCTTCCAGCCGCTTGGCCAGTTCAAACAGGGGGGGTGCGCCCTTGAGCACGGTCTTGCCAACATTCTTGGCGGTCGTGTAAAAGCGCCCGGTGAGCAGTTGCGCAAAGTAGCGATTGAGCGCGCCCACGGGCGGGCTGATGCTCATGTCGTTGTCGTTGAGGATGACCAGCAGATTGCAGTCACTCACGCCGCCGTTGTTGAGCGCCTCAAACGCCATGCCCGCCGTCATGGCACCGTCGCCAATGACGGCGATGCAATGCCGGTCCTGCCCCTGGATGCGCGCCGCCTGCGCCATGCCCAGGGCAGCAGAGATGGAAGTGCTGGAGTGTGCCGTGCCAAAGGTGTCGTATTCGCTTTCGCTGCGCTGCGGAAAGCCGCTGATGCCGCCCAGTTGGCGCAGCGATCCCATGCGCGCGCTGCGCCCGGTGAGAATCTTGTGCGGATAGGTTTGGTGGCCCACATCCCACACCACGCGGTCGCGTGGCGTGTCGTACACGTAATGCAGTGCCACGGTAAGTTCCACCGTGCCCAGGTTGGAACTGAGGTGCCCACCGGTCTTGGCAACACTTTCGAGCAGGAAGGCACGCAACTCGTCAGAGAGTGCGCGCAACTGCGTGCGTGGCAACTTGCGCAGGTCAGCCGGATCGTGAATGGTGTTCAACAGGGGATACAGACGGGTCGGCATGGATTAGCTTTTTTTTGCAAAAGGGCTTTAACTGGCACGGTGGACCACGGCGTTGGCAAGGCCGCGCAGCGCCTGCGTGCACCCCAGGCCGCTGGCATCCAGCGCCGCAAGCGATTGCACCAGTAACTGCTGCGCGTAGTCCTGGCTGGCACTCAAGCCCATCACCGAGACATAAGTGGGTTTGGCATGGTCGGCATCTTTGCCTGCGGTCTTGCCCAGCGTGGCCGAGTCGGCGGTCACATCCAGAATGTCATCAACCACCTGGAACGCCAGCCCGATGGCTGCACCGTAACGCGCCAAGGCGTCTAGCGCACGCGCATCCGGCGCACCACAATAAGCACCCATCATCACGCTGCCCTGCAACAGGGCACCGGTCTTGAGTTGGTGCATCTCGCGCAGTTGACGCTCGTTAAGCGCCATGCCCACGCTGGCCAGGTCAATCGCCTGCCCGCCCGCCATGCCGGCGCTACCCGCAGCGCGGGCAAGCAGGCCACACAGGCGGGCTTGCACCGTGGCGGGAACACCGTCATCGGGCGGCGTGAGCAATTCAAACGCCAGCGCCTGCAGCGCGTCCCCTGCCAGCAGGGCACCGGCCTCGCCAAACTTGATATGCACCGTGGCCTTGCCCCGGCGCAGCACATCGTTGTCCATGCACGGCATGTCGTCATGCACCAGGGAGTAGGCGTGGATCAACTCCACCGCGCATGCCGCACGCAAGGCCGCTTGCGGGTGGTCGCCCGCGCTGGATTGGCTGGTAGCCTCGTGCGCCGCCAGAACCAGCAAGGGCCGCAGGCGCTTGCCGCCGTCGAGCACGGCGTAGCGCATGGCATCCACCAGCGCGGCAGGCGCTCCGTGGTCCAGGCCCTGTGCCACCTCCGCAGTCACCCATTGGCTCAGGGCGTGTTCTACCTGGGCCAAACGAACCCGGCTCCAGGCTTCCAGATCAAACCCTAGGGCGCGCTGGCCGTCGATCACCGCAGCAGCGCTCATGAAACCTTCCACACTTTGAGGCCACCCTCGTCAAGCACCTTGATCTGGTCCTCAACCGCTTGCAGTTGCTCGCGGCAGTAGTGCAGCAACTGTGCCCCGCGCTGGTAGCCCGTGAGCAGTTGCTCCAGCGGCATGTCGCCCGACTCCAACCGCGCAACCAGGGTTTCGAGTTCCTCCATGGCAGCTTCGTAACTGGCCGGGGGCGACGCGGATTTTGATGGACTGGTTGCCTTGGGCATGGGTGGGTGATGGATGGTGGCCATAAACGGCAAACCCGGATTTTAGGCGTTCCGGGGAGTTGCGTGCGCCGCCATGCTGCAGTACCAGGCGGCCACGCCAGCGTGGTGCTTACCGTTGCATGGGCTGAGTTGCCGACGCCTCAGCGTAGGGCACCTGACTTCTGACCTTTTGGTACGCCTGTTGGTGCCACTCCAAGGTGGTGATCAGGGCGTCGATCTTGGCAAGGAACTCGTCTTTGCAAACGCAAGGGTTGTCGGTGAACATTCGCGCCGCGCTCTCGGCGATGTCGGGTTTACCGGCCTGACGCGCCCAGCCTCTGACTTCGCAGTACGCAAGCAACGCAAGCCTGCCCAGCTCCTGGTTCCTGCGCGAGAAGTGCAGTTCAGCAAGCAGGTCTTCGAGTCCAAGCTGGATACCAATTGGGGTGCTCATATTGCATTGCAGCATAGGGCTGGAGTCTGACGACTTTCTGACAAAAGATAGGTAGCAGCATCCAAACCCGCACTTCGCTCTTTGGGTCGTCTTATGGGGCCTGAAAGTTCTTGCCCCGGGGTACAATTCAGGCCCTGGCAGCTCTCAAGGTAACTGCCCTTCGAACCCTCGGCAACGGGGTTTTATGCATCTAAGGACCGAGAATTGTGCAAACATTGTGCAAAACTGACTTTCCAGCGACTTCCGACATCCGCGTAAGACCCAAGGGCGCGCGGGCCCCGGCAGAGTCAACGAATAGCCCTTCACAACTACCCGTTTCAAGCTACTTCGATGAAGCGCTGTACCAGCGCGAGATGCAGCAGCTGTTTGCGGGCGGCCCGCGCTACGTGGGGCATGCGCTCAGCGTGCCGCAGGTAGGCGACTACTATGCTCTGCCCCAGGAACAGGAAGGGCGCGCGCTGGTGCGCAGCGCCAACTCCGTGGAGCTGGTTTCCAACATCTGCCGCCACCGCCAGGCGGTCATGCTCAAGGGGCGCGGCTCGTTGGGCAGCGCCGTGCCCACCCCTGGCAACCCGGCGGGCAGCACGGCCGGCCACATCGTCTGCCCGATACACCGCTGGACCTACAGCGGCGCGGGCAACTCTGCGCAGGACGCCCCGGCCGGAACCCTGATTGGCGCACCACATTTCCCGCACGACCCCTGCCTGAATCTCAACAACTACAAGTTGCGCGAGTGGAACGGCCTGCTGTTTGAGGACAACGGGCGCGACATCGCAGCCGATCTGGCCAATATGGGCCCGCGCGCGGCGCTCGACTTCAACGGCTTTGTGTTCGACCGCGCCGAACTGCACGAGTGCAACTACAACTGGAAGACCTTCATCGAGGTCTATCTGGAGGACTACCACGTAGGCCCGTTCCACCCCGGGCTGGGCCGCTTCGTCACCTGCGACGATCTGCGCTGGGAATTCAAGGAACATTTCTCGGTGCAGACCGTGGGCGTGGCTGCAGGTTTGCGCCGCGCCGACGCCACCGGCGGCTCGCCGGTGTACGAGCGCTGGCAAAAGGCGCTGCTGGCGTACCGCAATGGCGTGCCACCCCAGCAGGGCGCGATCTGGCTTACCTACTACCCGCACATCATGGTCGAGTGGTATCCGCACGTGTTGACCATCTCGACGCTGCACCCGATGGGGCCGCACAAGACGCTCAACATGGTGGAGTTCTACTACCCCGAAGAAATTGCGGCGTTCGAGCGCGAGTTTGTGCAGGCCCAGCAGGCCGCCTACATGGAAACCTGCATCGAGGACGATGAAATCGGCGAGCGCATGGACGCAGGCCGCGCCGCCCTGCTGGCTCGTGGCGACAACGAAGTCGGCCCCTACCAGAGCCCAATGGAAGACGGCATGCAACATTTCCACGAGTGGTATCGCCGCCAGTTGGGCGTCTGATGCAAGCCCTCTGGATGGTGCTGGCGGCGTTCTTTTTCGCCACCATGGCCGTGGGTATCAAGTTTGCGTCGCTGAGTTTTGGCACCGCCGAACTGGTGTTTTACCGGGGCATTGTGAGCGTGATCTTCATGGCGATCATGGTGCGTGCACGCGGCGAGAGCCTGCGCACCCCGGTGCCGATGATGCACCTGTGGCGCAGCGCCATCGGCGTGGCCTCGCTCACCTCCTGGTTTTATGCCATCGCCCACTTGCCGCTGGCCACCGCCATGACGCTCAACTACATGAGCGGAGTATGGGTTGCGGCCTTCATCCTGGGCGGCGCACTGCTGTACGGACCGGCCCAACGCCAGGGCCCGCTCTACATTGCAGTGCTGATGGGTTTTGTCGGTGTCATCCTCACACTGCACCCGACCATCGACCAGAACCAGTTGTTTGCCGGCGTCATCGGATTGCTCTCGGGCCTGGGGGCAGCGCTGGCCTACATGCAGGTGACGGCGCTGGGCAAGGTCGGTGAGCCCGAAGACCGCACCGTGTTTTATTTTTCCGTGGGAACGGTGGTCGTGGGTGCCGTGGGTGCTGCCTTTACCGGGCTCACGCCCTGGGCGCAGGTCAGCTTCACGGCGGCGGCCTGGGTGATCCCGATTGGGGTGCTGGCGTCGCTGGGCCAGTGGTCAATGACGCGCGCCTACAAAAACGGCGCCACCCTGGTGGTGGCCAGTCTGCAGTATGTCGGTCTGATTTTTTCTGTCATTTACGGCCTGCTGCTGTTTGGTGACCCGATTGAGCCGATCACCTGGCTTGGCATTGCCGTAATTCTGGCCAGCGGCATCCTGTCCACCGTGTTGCGCGCACGCACCCTGCCCGACACACCCGCCGAAGAACACTGAGCCTGAAACCGTGGCTTCGTCACTGCAAGAAGCGAAGCGACGCGGCAGTCCATGTCCTCTGGCCGTCATTGCGAGCGAAGCGCGGCAATCCATGCTGGCATGAAGTCATGGATCGCCACGGCCTGTAGGCCTCGCGATGACGATTGAGTATGGCCTTGCGATGACAAAGGTGGAAGGCATCGCGATGACTGGGCTTGAATGGCGGGCGACGACAATATGGCACGATGACTGCGCTAGCGCGATCACGCAAACAGGATCCTGAATTTCGAAAAGATCGATCAACACTCAAAGAGGTATTGCCATGTACACCACCCTGATTTCTGCTGCGCAACTGCGCGAACTGCTGGCCAGCGGCGCGCCCTGCACCGTGTTTGACTGCAGCTTTGACCTGATGCAGCCCGATGCGGGCGCGGCCATGTACTGCCAGGCGCATATACCGGGCGCCGTCTATGTGCATCTGGACCAGCACCTCAGTGCCAAGGGTAGCGCCACGGCGGCGTCGGGCGGACGCCACCCGCTGCCCGCGCGCGAGACCTTTGCCGCCTGGCTGGGGTCGGTTGGTTTTGACAACCGCCAGCAAGCCGTGGTGTACGACCGCCAGGGTGCCAACTACTGCGGCCGCCTGTGGTGGATGCTCAAGTGGCTGGGCCATGAAAACGTCGCCGTGCTCGACGGCGGCCTGCAAGCCTGGCAAGCACTGGGCGCGCCAGTCGAAACTGCTGCCACGGCGCAGACCCCCGCTGCGCAGCGCAGCGCTGCCCGGTTTGAAATCGGCTCGGCCCAAGCCCGTCTGGTGGACGTCTCCAGCGTCGCCAGCAACCTGGGGCGCGCCAGCCAAAACCTGATCGACGCCCGTGGCGCGCCGCGCTTCAAGGGCGAAGTCGAACCGATTGACCCGGTGGCCGGGCATATTCCGGGCGCGCTCAACCGACCCTTTAACGCCAACATGGGTTCCGACGGCTGCTTCAAGCCAGCGGTCGTGCTGCGCCAGGAGTTTGACGCGCTACTAGCCGGGCGCGACCCCGCCACCGTGGTGCACCACTGCGGCAGCGGCGTGAGCGCGGTGCCCAACATCATCGCCATGGAAGTGGCCGGACTGGGGCGCACCGCCCTCTTTGCCGGAAGCTGGAGCGAATGGTGCAGCGACCCGGCGCGCCCCGTGGCCCAGGGCTAAGCCGCCATTGCCTCAGTGGCTGTGGGGGGCCATGCTGACCACGGTCACGAGCGCAATTCCAACGAGCAACCAGACCACCTGTGCCGCCGTCTGGCGCGAGTCAAGCTGCTTTTGCAGTTGCGGAATCAGATCGGCCAAAGCAACGTAGATGAAGCTGCTGGAAGCCACCACCAAAAAGTACGGCAGATACTCCTGCAGCCAGTCCACCAGCCAGAACCCCACCAGGCCGCCCAGTGCGGTAACAGCGCCTGCCATGGACACCTTGAGCAAGGCCATGCGCCGGTTGCTGGTGGCCTGGCGCAGCACGATCAGGTCGCCCATGTGGTGCGGCACCTCGTGCACCAGCACCGCCACCGCCGCCAACAGGCCCAGCCGCATATCGGCCATGAAGGCCGATGCGATCAGGATCCCGTCGCCGCAGCAATGCACACTGTCACCCGCCAGTACCGCCCAGCTCCCCCCGGCGGCTGGCACCGGGTCGGTAGCGGCGTGATCGTGATCGTGCGGATGAACAGGTCCATGGTGGTGTTCATGCCCGTGGTGCCAGAGTTCGGCCTTGTCGAGCAAGAAGAAGAAGACCAGCCCCACCAGCAGCGTCATGAAAAGGTTATGGGGCTCGACCCGGCTTTCAAACGCTTCCGGCAGCAAGTGCATGAAGGCCGTGGCCAGCAGCGCCCCGGCAGCCAGGCTGAGCATGTGCTGGGTATAACGCGCCAGCGCCCCAAAGCTCAGCGCCGCAGCCAGCCAAACGCTGCCGATACCGGCAGCCAGGGTGGCCAACACAATGGCAAGCAGAATCACGTAACACCTTTCATAGCAAACCCCGCGACTGTACGCCCGAAACTCCTATGGCAAAAACCAAGGCAGTTAGCCCGGGAGATACAGCGTGAAACGAAAAAGCCTGCAAGTCTAATCGCCTGGCGTGTTCTTTCGCGCGATTCTTGCCTACACTACACACCTTCACAGGAGCTTTATTGATGAAAACGTACACCGCCTTCGTATTGGCCACGGTTTTGGGACTGGGCACACTCAACGCGTATGCCGCCGACGCCGCCAAAACCATTGAAGCCGTCTACAAGGACAAGGCCAAACTCGATGGCAAGCAAGTCACCGTCAAGGGCAACGTGGTCAAGGTCAACAACGGCATCATGGGCCGCAACTTCCTGCACATCCAGGACGGCACCGGTGGCAAGGACAACAACGACCTGTCGGTCACCAGCGCCCAAACCGCCCAGGTGGGCGACAAGGTCACGATCTCGGGCAAGGTCACGCTGAACAAGGATTTCGGGGCCGGTTACACCTACCCCCTGATCGTGGAAGAAGCCACCGTCACCCCGGCAAAATAAGCCGCCCCGCCAAGGGGCAAGACCAGTGCGCCACTAGTGCGCCTGGTCCCAGTTGGCACCCACGCCGACCTCGGCCAGCAGTGGCACCTTGAGGTCGGCTACACCGGCCATCAGGCGCGGTATGGTGTCCTTGAGCCACGCAACTTCGCTGTCGGGCAGCTCAAACACCAGTTCGTCGTGCACCTGCATGATCATCCTGGTGGCGCGCTGCTCGGCATCGAGCACTTGCTGCACCTTGACCATGCTGAGCTTGATCAGGTCAGCCGCCGTGCCCTGCATCGGCGCGTTAATGGCGGCGCGCTCGGCCCCGGCGCGGCGCGGGCCGTTGGCTGAGTTGATTTCCGGCAGGTACAGCCGCCGGCCAAATACCGTTTCCACGTAGCCCCGGTGCTTGGCTTGCAGCCGGGTCTGGTCCATGTACTGCTTGACGCCGGGATAACGCTCAAAGTAACGCGCGATGTAGTTTTTGGCAGCGGTGTTGTCAATGCCCAGGTTGCGCGCCAGACCGTAGGCGCTCATGCCGTAGATCAGGCCGAAGTTGATCACCTTGGCATAGCGCCGCTGCTCGCTGCTGACCTGCTCCAGCGCCACGCCAAACACCTCGGCAGCGGTGGCGCGGTGCACGTCCAGCCCTTCTTTGAATGCGCGCAGCAGCGCCTCGTCACCGCTGATGTGGGCCATGATGCGCAACTCGATCTGGCTGTAGTCGGCGCTGGCAATGACGCAACCCGGTGGTGCCACAAACGCCTCGCGCACGCGCCGCCCCTCGGGCGTGCGGATCGGAATATTCTGCAGATTGGGATCGTTGCTGGAGAGCCGCCCGGTGACTGCCACCGCCTGCGCGTAGTGGGTATGTACGCGCCCGGTGCGCGGCAGGGCCAGTTGCGCCAGCTTGTCGGTGTAAGTACCCTTCAACTTGGCCAGCCCCCGGTGCTCCAGAATCTTGGCCGGCAGGGGAAAGTCTTCGGCCAGCTTCTCCAGCACCTCTTCGTCGGTGCTGGGCGTGCCACTGGCGGTCTTCTTGACCACCGGCAAACCGAGCTTGGTGAACATGATCTCGCCAATCTGCTTGGGGCTGCTCAGGTTGAACGTCTGCCCGGCCAGCGCATGCGCCTCGGTTTCAAGCTGCATGATGCGCTGCCCCAGCGAATGGCTTTGCGCCGCGAGCGTGGCCGCGTCAATCAGCACGCCGTTGCGCTCGATGCGGTAGAGCGCTTCGCTGCTGGCAATCTCGAGTTCATACACAAAGCGCAGCTTGGCGTCGGCCTGCAGTTGCGGCCACAGCAGCCTATGCACGTCCAGCGTCATGTCCGAGTCTTCGCAGGAGTAGCGCGCAGCGCTGGCGATATCAACCTGGTCAAAACAGATCTGGCTCGCACCCTTGCCACACAGGTCCTCAAAGCTGATGCCGCTGCGCCCCCGGTGGCGCAGCGCCAGGCTGGCCAGACCATGCGGCTTGTGGACTTCGAGCACATAGCTTTGCAGCATGGTGTCGTGGGCGTAGCCCTGCACCTCGATGCCGTGGTTGGCAAACACGTGGCGGTCGTATTTGATGTGCTGACCCAGTTTGGCGTGCGCCGGGTTTTCCAGCCAGGGTTTCAGGCGCGCAAGCACCTGCTCGCGCGGCAGTTGATCGGGTGCGCCGGGGTAGCAATGCGCCAGCGGCACATAGGCCGCCTGCCCCGGCGTCACGCTAAAGCTGATGCCCACGATCTCGGCACGCATTTCGTCCAGCGACGTGGTCTCGGTGTCCAGCGCCACCAGCTCGGCCGCTTCCAGCCGGGCGAGCCAGTGGTCGAAGGCGTCCCAACTCAGAACGGTGTCGTAGTCCACGCTGCTCACCAGCGACGCCTGCGCGTGGGTGGGCTCGGCTGGTTCGTCAAACAATCCGGGTGAGGAATAAGCTGGTTTCACAGACTGCGCTGCGGCGCTGCCTGACGAGCGTGACGCGCCCAGCGATTCGGCTAACCCCTTGAAGCCAAAGCGCACATAAAAGTCGCGCAACGCCGCAGTGTTCTCAGCCTTGACCACAATATCGTCGAGTGCGGGCAGCCCCGGCACCCAGGCTTGCAGGTCGCAGTCGGTCTTGATCGTCAGCAGCGCGCGGCCCACAGGTAGCCAGTCGAGTGCCTTGCGCAGGTTCTCGCCGGCCACGCCCTTGATGGCGGCGGCGTTGTCCACCACGCCTTGCAGCGATCCGTATTCCTGCAGCCACTTGGCCGCCGTCTTGGGCCCGACCTTCTCCACGCCGGGTACGTTGTCGATGGCGTCACCCATCAGGGTCTGGAAGTCCAGCATCTGGCGCGCGCTCACACCGAACTCGGCCTGCACACCAACTAGGTCGCGGCGCTTTCCGTTCATGGTGTCGATGATGGTGATGTTCTCATCAACCAGTTGCGCCAGATCCTTGTCGCCGCTGCTGACCACCACCTGCAGGCCCTGGCGCGAGCCGAGCAGCGCCAGCGTGCCAATTACGTCATCGGCCTCCACGCCCGGCACGTCGAGCACACGCCAGCCCAGCAGCCGCACCACCTCGTGAATCGGCTCGATCTGGGCGCGCAAATCTTCCGGCATCGGCGAGCGCTGCGCCTTGTACTGGGGATAGATTTCATCGCGAAAGGTGGGCCCCTTGGCATCGAACACGCAGGCCACGTAGTCGGCGGGCACATCCTTGCGCAACTTTTGCAGCATATTGATCATGCCCCGGATGGCACCGGTAGGGGCGCTACCAGGGTCGCCCGGCACGGCGCGCAAGTCGGGCATGGCGTGAAAAGCGCGGTACAGGTAGCTTGAGCCGTCCACCAGCAGCAGGGTTTTTGCGGAATCGTTCATGCGCGCATTGTGCCTGCCCTCGCCCTCCTCACCCGGGGCCCTACAATCCGGCTAAGTTCTCATCGCAGCAGGCACGCCGGGCACCCCCCGACGCGCCACCCTAACCCAGCGGCATTTCATGGCGGTTTACACAGAGGTCTCCTTTGACGAGGCCGCTCAATTTTTGCAGGCGCTCCAACTCGGCACCCTTGAGTCCATGCAAGGGTGCTTGGGCGGCATCGAAAACACCAACTACTTCGTCACCACCGACCAGGGGGCCTACGTGCTCACACTGTTCGAGCGCCTGACCGCCGAGCAGTTGCCGTTTTACCTGCGGCTGATGAAGCACCTGGCGTTTCACGGCATTCCCGTGCCCGACCCCGCCGCCAACGCCGATGGCGACGTGCTGCACGCGCTCAACGGCAAGCCCGCCGCCGTAGTCAACCGGCTGCGTGGCAAGAGTGAGCTCAACCCGGGCGTGGCGCACTGCCGGGCCGTGGGCGAAACGCTGGCGCGCATGCACCAGGTTGGCCTGGACTTCGGCATGCAGCAACCCAATTTGCGCGGCCTGTCCTGGTGGAACGAAACCACACCGGTGGTGCTGCCGTTTCTCCAAGCCGAGCAGGCGGCGCTGCTGCAGTCGGAGTTGGCCTACCAGAACCACGTGGCCACGCTCTCGGCCTGCACCGCGCTGCCGTGCGGCCCGATTCATGCCGACCTGTTTCGCGACAACGTCATGTTCGCGCCGCCTGACGCCACAACCGACGCGCCCGAACTGACCGGATTTTTTGACTTCTACTTTGCCGGCGTGGACGCTTGGCTGTTTGACATTGCGGTCTGCCTCAACGACTGGTGCATTGACCTGGCCAGCGGCGCCTCTGACAGCGCGCGCACCCGCGCCTTTGTTGCAGCCTACGAATCGGTGCGGCCCTTGAGCGCGCAGGAGCGCACCCTGCTGCCCGCCATGGCGCGTGCGGCTGCGCTGCGCTTCTGGCTCTCGCGGCTGTGGGATCTGCATCTGCCGCGCGAAGCGTCGGTGCTGACGGCCCACGACCCAGCCCACTTCGAGCGCGTGCTGCGCCAGCGTGTGCAACATCCGCTGACCTGCGCGGAGGCAGGCGCATGAAGCTCCAACTGGTTGCCGCAGGCACTGGCAAGCGCTGGGTGAAACTTGGCGTGCAAACCTTTCTGCGCCAGCCGCTGGCGTTTTGCGGCCTGTTCTTCATGTTCATGGCGGTGATGTCGGTACTCAGCCTGGTTCCCTATCTGGGCAACGTGCTGGCCTTGATGCTGCTGCCCGGCGCTACGCTGGGCCTGATGGTGGCCACGCAGGAGGCGTCCAAGGGCAAGTTTCCGATGCCGCTGGTGCTGATCAGCGCGTTTCGCGCCGGGCGTGAGCGTGTTCGCGCCATGCTGGTGCTGGGCATCCTCTATGCCATCGGTTTTTTGCTGGTGTTGGCAGTGTCCGCGCTGGCCGACGGCGGCAAGTTTGCACACCTCTCGCTGGTGGGCGCCCCGATGACAGCCGAGTTGCTGCAAGCCGAAGACTTCCAGTTGGCCACGCTGGTTTCGATGGCCTTGTACCTGCCGCTGTCGCTGCTGTTCTGGCACGCGCCCGCACTGGTGCACTGGTATGGAGTTACGCCGGTAAAAAGCCTGTTCTTCAGCTTTGTAGCGTGCATGCGCAACTTCTGGGCCTTCACCGTGTTCGGCCTGGTGTGGATGGCCGTATTCCTGGGCGTAGGCATCGTCATGGCAACTCTGGCCGCGCTGGGCGGCGGCCCCGATCTGGTAGCCGCAGTCGTATTCCCTTCCACCATGCTGGTAGCAGCGATGTTCTTCACCTCGCTCTACTTCACCTTTCAAGACTGCTTCCAAAGCGACGAACCGCCCGCGCCCTGATACCCTCTCCACCAACCGTCCCGGTCTATGCGGCCAATCATTCCGTCATTGCGACAACCATTCCCGTCATTGCGAACCCCATTCCCGTCATTGCGAACGAAGTGAAGCAATCCATGCCTTTCAGACTGCATGGACTGCCACGCTGCGCTCGCAGTGACGAAACCACGGCTCATGACACCTCTGCTGCTTCGACCACCCGAAACAAGGTGCTCGCGAGCCACCCCCCGGCCTGCACAGAATCGGTAGCAGAGCCTTGACTGACCGCCACACACCCCAACACCGGTAGCAGGGCTTGGGGTAGGGGCCTGCGCCGATTTTCCGGGCATTTGACGGCATGAGGCGCTGGCCCCTACCCCAAGCTCTGCGGTGAGCGAGGGGGAGTCCCCCTACACAACAGGAGTGAGCTTAGCAATGGCGAGAGCCAGCCATTTCACTCCATGGCGCGGGAAGTTGATCTGGGCGCGGGCATCGTCGCCAGTGCCTTCGAGCGTGAGCACCGTGCCTTCGCCAAACTTGGTGTGAAACACCTTCTGCTGAAGCTTGAGGCCATGGGCTGGTTCGTGCTTGCGCTCGATCGGCTTGTCAAAGCCGCTGCCCAGGCCGGTGGAATAGGCGTAGGCGGCACCGGACTTGATGGCGTCGTGCGCGTCCCAGCCTCGCGCTGGCACGCCCGGCTGGTGGCGCGGTGTGAGCCACTTGAGCGTCTCCTCGGGCAACTCGTCAAAGAACCGGCTCTTGAGGTTGTAGCGCGTCTGGCCGTGCAGCATGCGCGTCTGCGAGTGGCTCAGGTAGAGGCGTTTGCGCGCGCGCGTGAGTGCCACGTACATCAGGCGGCGCTCCTCTTCCAGACCATCGGCGTCGGAGAGCGAGTTTTCGTGCGGGAACAACCCCTCCTCCAACCCGGTAATGAACACGCAATCAAACTCCAGACCCTTGGCCGAGTGCACCGTCATGAGCTGGATTGCGTCCTGCCCGGCCTGCGCCATGTTGTCGCCCGCCTCCAGCGCGGCGTGCGTCAGAAAAGCGGCCAGGGGCGACAGGGTCTCGCCGGTTTGCAGGTCGGGGCTCAGCGGTGCCTCCTGCGCGTCGGCCTGGAGTGCGTAGGCGTCGCGGCCAAAGCCTTCCTGCATGACAAAGCTCTCGGCGGCGTTGACCAGTTCTTCCAGATTCTCGACCCGGTCCGCGCCTTCGCGCTCGGCGCGGTAGTGCGCCAGCAGGCCGCTGTGCTCGAGCATGCGCTCCATGATGTCGCGCAGGTTCATGCCTGCGCATTGCTCGCGCAGCACATCAATCTTGGCCACAAACCCGGCGATGGCCGCGCCTGCGCGCCCCCCCACGGCGCTTACGCCATCGTGCAGCGAGCAGCCCGTGGCGCGCGCCACGTCCTGCAACTGCTCGATGCTGCGCGCACCGATGCCGCGCGCCGGGAAGTTGACCACGCGCAGAAAGCTGGTGTCGTCGTTGGGGTTCTCCAACAGGCGCAGATAGGCCAGCGCGTGCTTGATTTCAGCGCGCTCGAAAAAGCGCAAGCCCCCATAGACGCGGTACGGCACAGCGGCGTTGAAGAGCGCCGTTTCAATCACCCGGCTTTGCGCGTTGCTGCGGTACAAGACGGCGATTTCCTTGCGCTCGATATCGTCGCGCACCAGTTGCCGGATTTCATCGACCATCCACTGCGCCTCGGCAAAGTCGCTGGGGGATTCGTACACGCGCACGGGCTCGCCCGGCCCCTGATCGGTGCGCAGGTTTTTGCCCAGGCGGCGGCTGTTGTGGCTGATGAGCGCGTTGGCGCAGTCCAGGATGTTGCTGTAGCTGCGGTAGTTCTGCTCCAGCTTGATCTGGTGCTGCACCTTGAACTCGCGCACAAAGTCGGCCATGTTGCCCACACGCGCACCGCGAAAGGCGTAGATGCTCTGGTCATCGTCGCCCACGGCCAGCACCGCACCACCGGCTGGTGCACCGTCGCCCTCCCCCTGCCCGGCCAGCATCTTGATCCACGCGTACTGCAGCCGGTTGGTGTCCTGAAACTCGTCGATCAGAATGTGGCGAAAGCGCCGCTGGTAGTGCGCGCGGATGGGGTCGTGGTCGCGCAGCAGCTCGTACGAGCGCAGGATCAGCTCGCCAAAATCGACCACGCCTTCGCGCTGACATTGCTCTTCGTAGAGTTGGTACAGATCGGCCTTGCGGCGCGAGTCGGCATCGCGCACCTCGACCCTATTGGGGCGCAAGCCTTCTTCCTTGCAACCGGCAATAAACCATTGCAGTTGCTTGGGCGGAAAGTGCTCGTCGTCCACGTTGAACTGTTTGCACAGGCGCTTGATGGCGCTGAGCTGGTCTTGCGTGTCGAGAATCTGGAAACTTTGCGGCAGGTTGGCCAGCTTGAAATGTGCCCGCAGAAAGCGGTTGCACAAGCCGTGAAACGTGCCAATCCACATGCCATGCACGTTGATGGGCAGCATGGCCGAGAGGCGCGCCATCATCTCCTTGGCGGCCTTGTTGGTAAAGGTCACGGCCAGCACCCCGGCAGGCGAGACCTGGCCGGTCTGCAGCAGCCAGGCAATGCGCGTGGTCAGCACCCGGGTCTTGCCCGAACCGGCCCCGGCCAGAATCAGCGCGTGCTCGGGTGGCAGCGTGACGGCGGCGCGCTGCTGGGGATTGAGCGAGTCCAGGAGGGGGGATTCAAAGCTGCTGTCGGTGGGAGGAGAAGAAAACATGCCCCATTGTAGAAACACCCCAGCAGAAAGCGCGCAAAACGGCCGCGATTTCGATAGAATCAAGCACCGGGCCCAAGCATTTGTGGCCCGGTTTTTTTTGACCGGGCTCCATTCCCAAGCGCCCACCCTGTTGGAAACAGTTTTCTGGAGCTTGGATACACCATGGATATTTTTGACTACGACAATATTTTGCTGCTGCCGCGCAAGTGCCGTGTGGACAGCCGCTCGGAATGTGATGCCAGTGTGGAACTCGGGGGGCGCAGGTTTCGCATCCCGGTAGTGCCCGCCAACATGAAGACCGTGGTGAATGCCGACATCTGCGTCTGGCTGGCCAGGAATGGTTACTTTTATGTGATGCACCGCTTCGACCTGGACAACCTGGCCTTTGTCAAGGACATGAAGGCGCAGGGCCTGTACGCCTCCATTTCGCTGGGCGTGAAAGCCCCCGACTACCAGGCCGTTGACACCCTGGTGGCGCTGGGCCTGACACCCGAATACATCACCATCGACATTGCCCACGGCCATGCCGACAGCGTGAAGAACATGATTGCCTACCTCAAGCAGCATCTGCCGGGCAGCTTTGTGATTGCGGGCAACGTGGCCACCCCCGAGGCCGTGATCGACCTGGAAAACTGGGGTGCCGACGCCACCAAGGTGGGCATCGGCCCGGGCAAGGTGTGCATCACCAAGCTCAAGACCGGTTTTGGCACCGGCGGCTGGCAGTTGAGCGCCGTCAAATGGTGCGCGCGCGTGGCGACCAAGCCCATCATTGCCGACGGCGGCATCCGCGAGCACGGCGACATTGCCAAGAGCGTGCGCTTTGGTGCCACCATGGTGATGATCGGCTCGCTGCTGGCCGGCCACGAAGAAAGCCCGGGCCAGACGGTGGAGGTGGATGGCAAGCTGTACAAGGAATATTACGGCTCGGCCAGCGACTTCAACAAGGGCGAATACAAGCACGTTGAAGGCAAGCGCATTCTTGAGCCGGTCAAGGGCACGCTGGCGTCCACCCTGATCGAGATGGAGCAGGACGTGCAAAGCTCCATCAGCTATTCGGGCGGCAAGAAGCTGATGGACATCCGCAAGGTCAACTACGTCACGCTCGGTGGCGACAACGCCGGCGAACACCTGCTGATGTAGCGCACCATGAAAGTTGCACTGCTTGGCATTGGACTGATGGGCTTGCCCATGGGCAAACGCCTGTGTGCTGCGGGGCACGAAGTCCATGCGTGGAACCGCACCCGGCCCAAGGCCGAGGCTCTTGCGTCCGTGGGCGCACAGGTGCACGACCTGAGCGCCCAGGCGGTGCAGGACGCGGAGTTGGTCATCACCATGCTGGAAAACGGTGACGTGGTCGAACACGTGTTGTTTGATTTGCCCACGGCTGCAGCGCTCAAGTCAGGCGCACTGCTGGTGGATATGTCGTCCATCAAACCGGCGCAGGCCCGCGCGCACTCCACACGCCTGCAGGCCCTGGGCGTTGACTATCTCGACGCCCCGGTCTCCGGTGGAACCATCGGTGCGGAAAACGGCACGCTGGCCATCATGGCCGGAGGTGACGCGGCGCAGTTCGCGCGTGCGCAGCCGGTGTTTGCGGCGCTGGGGCGCGCCACCCATGTAGGCCCCACCGGTGCGGGCCAACTCGCCAAACTGGCCAACCAGATGATTGTCGGCATCACCATCGGTGCCGTGGCCGAAGCCCTGCTGTTATGCGAAAAAGGCGGCGCCAACACGGCCAAGGTCAAGGAAGCCATTGCCGGCGGCTTTGCCGACAGCCGCATCCTGCAGGTGCATGGCCAACGCATGGTCGAGCGCGACTTTGCGCCGCGCGGGCGTATGACGGTGCAACTCAAAGACCTGCGCAATGCCCTCTCCACCGCCGAAGAGCTCGGCTTTGAAGCGCCGGTGACCACCCTGTTCGAGCAACTCTACGCCCAAGGCGTCGCCCACGGCCTGTCGGACCTGGACCACTCCGGCCTGTTCGTCGAACTGGCGCGGCGCAACGGCATGGCCTGAGCCGATTTAGCGCGCCGGTTTGGCCTGACGCTTGGCGGCGTCGCGGGGTACAAACACTTTGCCGCCGTTGCCGGGTTTGGCAAAACCAGCGGGCTTGCCGAAGGCAGCTTTGCGGGGGGCGGCATCAGCGCGGGGAGCGAAGTCGGAGCGCGGTGCACCAAAGTCAGCGCGGGGTGCTGAATCACGGCGCGGCGCGGCAAAGTCAGCACGCGGGGGGCGGTCGTTACGCGGCGCACCAAAGTCGCCGCGCGGTGCTGGGGCACCTGGGCCGCCACGACCGGCAAAGCGGTCGTTGAAGCCACCCTTGCGCTCGTAGCTGAAGCCTTCACGCGGCCCCTGACCGAACGCGCGCTCGCGCGGGCGGCGGTCGGCCACATGGTTGCCACGGCCACCAAAGCTGGCCCCGGTGCCCGGGCGTGCTTCAGGAAAGCGCTGCTGCGGCTCCAGCCCTGGAATGGTTTCCGACTGGAAGTGCTGGCGGGTATAGGCCTCGATGTCAAAAATCTTGCGCCGGTCGCGAATCTCGGCAAAGGTCACAGCCAGTCCGTCGCGCCCGGCACGACCGGTGCGGCCAATGCGGTGGGTGTAGTCCTCGGCCTTCATTGGCAAGCCGAAATTGAAGACGTGGGTGATGGTGGGCACATCCAGGCCGCGCGCCGCCACGTCAGTGGCCACCAGAATCTGCACCTGGCCCTGGCGCAAGGCCATCAGGCGGCGGTTGCGCAAGCCCTGGCTGAGCGCGCCGTGCAGCGCCACGGCGTCAAAGCCGGCTTGCTGCAAGTCGTTGGCCAGGCCGTCGCACTCGATCTGGGTGCTGGCAAACACAATTGCCTGGTTGATACCGGCGTCGCGCAGCCAATGGTCAAGCAGCTTGCGCTTGTGGTGGGCGTTGTCGGCCCAGAACAGCACCTGCTTGATGTTGACGTGTTTTTCCTGCGGGTTGTCGATGGTCACACGCTGGGGCTCACGCATCACGCGTGCCGCGAGCTGCTGGATGCGCGGCGCAAACGTGGCGCTGAACATCATGGTTTGTTTGCGGTCGATGGTGAGCTGGTTGATTTCGGCCAGATCATCGGCAAAGCCGAGGTCGAGCATGCGGTCGGCCTCATCCACCACCAGGAATTGCACCTGGTCGAGCTTGATCTGCATCGAGCGCTGCAGGTCCAGCAGACGCCCGGGCGTGGCCACCACCAGGTTGGCGTTTTGCAGTTTGGCAATTTGCAACTGGTAAGGCATGCCGCCCACAATATTGGCAATGCGCAGGCCACGGCAATGTTGCACCAGGTCGATGGCGTCGTGCGCCACCTGCTGCGCCAGCTCGCGCGTGGGGCAAACCACCAACGCGCCGGGCGCTGCCGCCTTGAAGTTGCGCGGGTTGGTGGGGTCCTTGCGCTTGGCGCGCTTCGGGGGGGCCTCGCCCTTGGCGGCGGCTTCGGCCACGGCGCGCTCATAGTCTGCGCGTTCACGCGCTTCGCTCTCGGCCTGCTGGCGCAGCAGCGTGTGCAGCACCGGCAGCAGGAACGCCGCCGTCTTGCCGCTGCCGGTTTGGCTGGAGACCATCAGGTCGATGTAGCGCGCAGCCTGTTCGCCGTTTTGCTCGCCGGGCAGTGCCAGCGGAATCGTCTTTTGCTGCACGACGGTGGGCTGGGTATAGCCCAAGTCACGCACCGCATGGATCAGCTCAATGGCCAGGCCCATCTTGACAAAGCCCTCGGGCAGCAGCGGCACCGCAGCAGCGTGTGCGTGTTCCGTGTGCTCTTGCGCTGGGGCAGGCACTGCGGGGATCAGGTTGGTTGTTTCGGCAGGCGCAAAGTCGCCCGTCGCATTCATAGCGTCAGTCATGGTAGTTCTCTCACACGCGAGCGGCGCACTTGGTGCGCTTGCTCCGTCAATGGTTAAAAGACATCAACCATCAAACGAAACCGGCTCTGACTCACAATGAGTTCAATCAGCGTGGGGTCCATATTTGCGGACCCGATGTATGAGGGGAGATGTACAAAATGCACTGCGCGTTGCAATGCAGGGGCGGATTATGGCACGGATTCGGGTTTTTACTTAGAAGACCGCCAAAACGCCCACGCAACGGCGCGCCCTCAATCGAGCTTGAGGAAGTGTTCGCGGTAGTGTTCAAGCTCGTCAATCGACTCGTGCACGTCGGCCAGCGCCGTGTGGCTTTGCTGCTTCTTGAACGAGGCGTGGACCGCAGGCTTCCAGCGTTTGGCCAGTTCCTTGAGCGTGCTCACGTCGAGGTTGCGGTAGTGAAAAAACGCCTCCAGCTTGGGCATGTACTTCACCAGAAAGCGCCGGTCTTGCCCGATCGAGTTACCGCACATCGGCGTGCTCTTGGCGGGTACATACTGGCTCAGGAACGTGATCAACTGGTCCTGCGCCTGGGCCTCGGTCAGGGTGGAGGCGCGCACCTTGTCGATCAAGCCGCTCTTGCCGTGCGTGCCCTTGTTCCAGGCGTCCATCAGGTCAAGCTGGGCGTCGCTTTGGTGAATCACCAGCACCGGACCTTCGACCCGGTTTTCGAGTTTGGGGCCGGTGACGATCACGGCCACTTCGATAATCTTGTCGGTCTCGGGGTCGAGCCCGGTCATTTCGCAATCGAGCCAGACCAGGTTCTGGTCGGATTTAGCTAAAGGGGTGTTGAGTTCTGCCATGCAGGCATTGTCGCCGATGGCCTAAACTCCAGCGTAATGACAGAACATTTTTTCAACAGTTCCGCCTCCTGGACCACCACCACCGTTTTCATAGCCGCCCTGTTTGCCAGCGTGCTGCTCAAATTCTGGCTGGCCTCGCGCCAGATCCGCTGCGTCGTTCAACACCGCGAGCGTGTCCCAGCGGCATTTGCCGACAAGATGCCGCTAGCTGCGCATCAAAAGGCCGCCGACTACACCGTCGCCAAATCGCGCCTGGGTTTGCTGGAACTGGCCTGGGGCACCGTGGTAACGCTGGCGTGGACGCTGCTGGGTGCGCTATCTGCCCTCAACAGCGCACTCGTGGGCTGGATCGGCACCGGCGTGCACCAGCAGGTTGCGCTGCTGATGGCGTTTGTGCTGATCAACAGCGTGATTGACCTGCCGTTTTCGCTCTACCAGACCTTTGTGGTCGAGCAGCGCTTTGGCTTTAACAAGACCACGCCCGCGCTGTGGCTGCAGGATTTTGCCAAGTCCACTGCGCTGTCGTTGGCCATTGGCTTGCCGCTGGCCTATCTGGTGCTGTGGATGATGGGTGCTACCGGTGCGCTGTGGTGGCTGTGGACCTGGTGCGTGTGGATGGGCTTTAACCTGCTGATGCTAGTGGTCTACCCGCTTTGGATCGCGCCCATCTTCAACAAATTCAAGCCGCTCGAAGACCCTGAGCTCAAGGACCGGGTCTCGGCGCTGATGGCGCGCTGCGGCTTTAGCTCCAACGGTTTCTTTGTGATGGACGGCAGCAAACGCAGCGCGCACGCCAACGCGTACTTCACCGGCTTTGGTGCGTCCAAGCGCGTGGTGTTTTACGACACGCTGCTGGCGCAACTCAGTGCCCCCGAGGTTGATGCGGTGCTGGCGCACGAGCTTGGGCACTTCAAGCACCGCCACATCGTCAAGCGCATCGTGGCGATGTTCGCCCTGAGCCTGCTTGGGTTTGCCACATTGGGATGGCTGGGCCAGCAAGCCTGGTTCTTTACCGGCCTGGGGGTCAGCCCCAACCCCGACGGAACCAACAGTGCGTTGGCGCTGCTGCTGTTCACCCTGGTGCTGCCGCTGGCCGGAACTTTTTTCGGCCCGGTATTTGCGCAGCTTTCGCGCCGCCACGAGTTTGAAGCCGACGCTTACGCCGTGGCGCAGACCAGCGCGCCTGCCCTGGCAGGTGCGCTGCTCAAGCTGATGGAAGACAACGCCTCCACGCTCACGCCCGATCCGCTTTACGCCCGCTTCTACTATTCGCATCCGCCAGCGAGCGAGCGCCTGGGGCGTCTGCACAGCGTGGGAGCCTGAACCTTGTCCACCCCGACACTGCAAGCTGGACTGGTCATTGCTGGCCACGGTCGCCATATGTGGGTGGAAACTGCTGACGGGCGACGCGTGATTTGCCACTCGCGCGGCAAGAAAACCCAGGCCGTCGTGGGCGACCGCGTGCTGTGGCAGGCCAGCCAGGACGAGGGCACGATTGAGCGCATCGAGGAGCGGCGCAATCTGCTCTACCGCCAGGACGAAGTTCGCACCAAGTCGTTTGCGGCCAACCTCGACCAGGTGCTGATTCTGGTGGCTGCCGAACCAGACTTTTCCGAAAGCCAGTTGACGCGCGCGCTGATCGCCGCCCAAGCGCAGCAGATCGAACCCGTGATTGGCCTGAACAAGCGCGATCTGGCCGAACCATTTGCGCGCGCCTGGAGCCGCCTAGCGGTGTACCGCGACATGGGCTACACGGTGCTGCCGCTGGCGCTCAAGCCGCGTGGCGATCTGCCGCTTGACGCCACCGATGGACTCGAAGCCCTGCTGGCAGGCAAGACGACGCTGGTGCTGGGCCCCTCGGGCGCGGGCAAGAGCACCCTGATCAACCGGCTGATTCCGCAGGCGCAGGTTTTGACCAACGCCATTTCGACCGCGCTCAACTCGGGCAAACACACCACCACCAGCACCACCTGGTATTGGGTGGATGCGGCCAAGACCACGGCAGTGATCGACTCGCCGGGGTTTCAGGAATTTGGCCTCAATCACATCGATCCGATGCACCTGGCCGGCCTGATGCCCGACATCAAGGCGCTGGCGTCGGACTGCAAGTTCTACAACTGCAGCCACCTGCACGAGCCCGGCTGCGGTGTCATCGCGGCACTTAAAGACGCTGATAGTGCTGAGAGAATAAGCCCGGGGCGCTACAAGATCTATAGCGAGCTGTTTGCCGAACTGAGCCAGAAACGCTATTGAACCCTGGCTGAGAGAACCTCAGCCGAGCAGGCGCGCCAGCGACAGCAGCGCCAAAAAAACCATCCACATCACGACCGAGCGCCACAGCAGGCCGACTACGGCGCGCAGGTGCGCGGGTTGCGGCTGCTGGCCTGTGCCACCCTGGTCTTGCACACCCAGTTTGACGTTGACGGCACCGGCCGTGGCGGCCAGCACCACGCCATTGCTGTCGCCCGGAAACAGGGCCTCGTGTTGGCGCCAGCTCTCCACCGCTTCCTCAAAACTTCCCACAAAGGCAAAGCCCAAGGCCGTAACGCGCGCGGGCAGCCAATCCATGGCCGACCATGCAGCACTGGCGTTGGCCTGCAAGGCGTCACTGGCCGGATGGTCCGAGGGTTTGAGCGGCCGGTGCACATAGCGACCGAGGAATTCGCTCAGGCGATACACCACCGCCCCGGCGGGCCCCAAGCCCAGCGCCGCGAGCAGCGAATACCAGACAAACACCCCAAACACATGGCGATGGGCGTTCAGCACCGAAAACTCAATCACATGGCGCACGATCTCGCTGCGCGGCAAGGTGCTGGCGTCAATGCGCATCCAGGCTGCAAGCCGTTGGCGCGCCAACTCCTCGTCACCCGCATTGAGGGCGTCGCGAATTTCCGTAAAGCGATGGCTGAACTGGCGAAAGCCCAGGGTGGAATACAGAATGGCGATGTTCCACAGCACCGCAGCGGCCCAACCCACCGACCACACCAGCAGCCAGTGCAGCGCGCACACCAGCACGCCCGGCAGCCACACGGCCAGCATCCAAGCCAGCCAACCGTGCATGGACTGTCCGGCATCAAACGTGCGGATCACCCAGCGCACCCAGGCCCGCGCGCCGTTGTGCACCGGGTTGGACGGCTGCAAGGGCCGCGCCTGCTCCAGCAGCAAGGCAAACAGGATGGCGAGAAAGCTCATGCAGCAATCATAGCGGCCTGCGCGGGCGTGCCCTGAGCGCTTACGCCCGAAGAAACCCGTAGAGATTGCGCAACATGCCCGCCGTCGCGCCCCAGACGAAGCGCTCGGTAGCGCCATCCTGGTAGGGCATGGACAGCCATTGCCTGCGCGCTCCCGCCCAATCCACCACATGGCGGCGGTGGTTGGCAGGATCGAGCAGAAAGTCCAGCGGCACTTCAAACACATCGGCCACTTCGTAATGGTTGGGAGTGATGGAAAAGCCAGGCTGCACCAGGGCGACCACCGGCGTGACCAAAAAGGCGCTGCCGGTGGCATAAATGGGCAAGGTACCGAGCACCTGGACAAAATCCGGGTGCAAGCCAATTTCTTCCTGCGCTTCGCGCAGCGCCGTAGCCACTGGGTCGTGGTCCTCGGGGTCAGCCTTGCCACCCGGAAAGGCGATCTGGCCGGAATGGCTGGAAAGATGGGCCGTGCGCTGCGTCAGCAGCACGCTCATGCGCTCACGCAGCACCAGCGGCACCAGCACCGAGGCGTGCACCGCCGCCCGGTCGGTGATACGCGCTTCGGTGTGCAGCTCGGGCGTCCAGAGCGGTGGTGCCGCAAAGCGCCGCACCAGGGCTTCGGGGTGCAAGGCTGCGGGGTCCACCTTGGGCAGGTGGGCGTCCACGCCGATCACCGGCACGGTGCGCGGATCAAACAAGGGGAGTTTGCTCATAGGCCCAGCGGGTGCAGTCAATGGACGGGTGCCAAAACAAAAGCCGCCTCAAGCTTGCGCAAGAGCGGCTTTCATGGTGAAGCGACTACAGGGGTTATGCCGTTGCCGTCTTCTTGGCTGGCAGTTTTTCCTTGATACGTGCCGACTTGCCGCTGCGGTCACGCAGGTAGTACAGCTTGGCGCGGCGCACGTCACCACGGCGCTTGACTTCGATGCCGGCAATCAGCGGGCTGTAGGTTTGGAAGGTACGTTCCACGCCTTCGCCGCTGGAGATCTTGCGCACGATGAAGCCGCTGTTGAGCCCCCGATTGCGCTTGGCGATAACCACGCCTTCGTAGGCCTGGACGCGCTTGCGGTTGCCTTCAACCACGTTGACGCTGACGATAACGGTGTCGCCAGGAGCGAATTCGGGGATGGTCTTTCCCAGGCGGGCAATTTCTTCTTGCTCGAGTGTTTGGATGAGGTTCATGATTTCCTTTATTGATCTTGTACGCGCAGACACCGGAACTGGTGCCAATCAGGTCATGCGACCGATAGCCGTGCAGAGGATCAGAGAGCCGCAGATTATAGCAAGTTCGTTTTGGGGCCAGCCAGGACCACTTCATCCCGGGCGTCAAGCTTGCCCGCAGCGCGCGCCGCCACCAGCAAATCGGGTCGTTTTGCGGCGGTGAGCAGCAGGCTCTGGTCGCGCCGCCAGCGTTCAATCTGTGCATGGTTGCCCGACATCAGCGCACCCGGCACGGCTTGGCCATTCCATTCCTCGGGCCGGGTGTAGTGGCTGCAGTCGAGCAGGCCGTCCAACTCGGCGTTGAAACTGTCAAAGGCATGGCTGTGCGGATCGGTCAGTACCCCGGGCTGCAGGCGCGCAACCGCGTCGAGCAAGGCAATGGCGGCAATTTCTCCGCCCGACAGCACAAAGTCACCGAGGCTCACCTGTACGTCCACATGGGCGTCAATGAAGCGCTGGTCCAGGCCTTCGTAACGGCCGCAAACCAGAATTGCCCCGGTGCTGTCCGCCCAGTGCTGTACTGCCGCGTGGTTCAGCGGTTTGCCCACGGGCGAGAACAGCACCACCGGGGCGTTGTCGTTGCGTAGTGAGCGGATATGGGCCAGCGTCTTGGCCAGCGGCTCGGCCATCATGACCATGCCCGGGCCGCCACCAAACGGACGGTCATCGACCCGGCGGTAGTTGCCCTCGGCGAAATCTCGGGGGTTGAAAAACTGCACTTCCACCTGGCCGGATTCGAACGCACGCCGCGTCACCCCCAACTCAAGAAACGGGGCAAACAGTTCGGCAAACAGGGTGATGACATCAAAGCGCATGGGCCGCAAACTCAGTAGTCGGCCTGCCAGTCCACACGAATGCGGCGCGCAGCCAGGTCCACGTCATCAATGTAGGCTGAGACAAATGGGATCATCCGGTCCTGCAGTTTGCCATCCTCTAGGTACTCAATCACCAGCACGGTTTGTGGCCCGGTGGAGAGCAGTTCGCGCACATTGCCCAACAGCAAGTCCTCGCGGTTGCGCACTTCCAGGCCGATCAAATCGACCCAGTAGTACTCATCGGCCCCAGCCGTGGGAAAGCTTGCGCGGGAGATAAAGATGCGTGCGCCACGCAGTGCTTCGGCGCTGGAGCGGTCCGGCACGTCGTGGGCACTTGCCACCACGCTGTCGGAATGCTCCTTGGCCTCTATGATGGCCAATTTGACGGTGCCGGCAAAGGTTTTTGCACCCCGCTCGGAGGGCTGCAAATACCAGCGCTTGGATGAAAAAAGCGCCTCCGGATGGGCGCTGTACGGCAAAATCTTGAACCAACCCTTGACACCCCAAGCGTCTGCGATTCTCCCGACTTCAACGGCGTCTGCCGGTAATTGCGCCGCTTCGAGTCCGTTGGTCATGGCTTGGAGCATGGTGCGGGAACCGTCAAAGACAGGCCCCGCATCAAAACACCTCAGGCAGCTTTCTTGGCAGCCTGTGCGATCAAGCGTTCGACGGTGGGAGAAGCTTGCGCGCCCACACCTTGCCAGTAGGTCAGGCGATCTTGCGCCAGACGGATGCTCTCTTCATTGGCGGTCGCAATCGGGTTGTAAAAACCGATGCGCTCAATGAAGCGACCATCGCGGCGTGCACGCTTGTCGGCAACCACAATATTGAAAAACGGGCGAGCTTTTGCACCGCCACGGGCGAGTCGAATGACGACCATGATTTATCCTTTGGGTGGTAGAACTATTAGTCAACCAGGTAATTCAAAGCTTGAGACACGCAACTGACCACCCGGCCAGTGACACTCTGAACAGCCTGCGATTATAACGTTAAGCTAGCACATGCTCAAAATCCGCCCCAGCCAAGCCGCCGACGTAGCGGCCATCACCGCCATTTACACCCACCACGTGCTGCACGGCACCGGCACGTTTGAGGTCGATCCGCCCAGCGTGCAGGACATGGCCTTGCGCCGCGAAGACGTGCTGGCCAAGGCCCTGCCCTACCTGGTGGCCGAGAACGCCAGCGGAGTTGTCGGCTTTGCCTATTGCAACTGGTTCAAGCCGCGCCCGGCCTACCGCTACAGCGCGGAGGACTCGATTTATCTAGCCCCCGGCACCCACGGCCAAGGACTGGGCCGCTTGCTGCTAACGGAGTTAATGGTTCAGGCCGAGCGCGCCGGTGTGAGAAAACTCATTGCCGTGATCGGCGACTCGGCCAACGCAGGCTCCATCGGTGTGCACCGCAGTTGCGGATTTGCCCACGTTGGGAACCTGGGCGCCTGCGGCTGGAAATTTGACCGTTGGCTTGATGTCATTCTGATGGACAAGGCCATCGGGCTGGGCAATAGCACGCCGCCTGGCTAGAACACCTGCAAGCTGATCCAGTAGGCGCTGGCGGCCACAAAGGCGCTCGCGGGAATCGTGAAGATCCAGGCCCAGATGATGGTGCCTGCCACGCCCCATCGCACCGCACTGGCCCGCTGGGTGGAACCCACGCCCACAATGGCACCGGTAATGGTGTGCGTGGTGGAAACCGGCACACCCAGGGCGGTCGCCATGAACAGGGTGATGGCACCTCCGGTTTCGGCGCAGAAGCCGCCCACCGGTTTGAGCTTGGTAATGCGCTGGCCCATGGTCTTGACAATCCGCCAGCCACCAAACATGGTGCCCGCACCAATCGAGGTGTAGCACAGCACGATCACCCAGGAGGGCGGTGCCTTGTCACCGGCAGCCGCGTAGCCGGTGGCCATGAGCAGCATCCAGATGATGCCAATGGTTTTTTGTGCGTCGTTGCCACCGTGCCCCAGGCTGTAGGCACCAGCGGAAACAAGTTGCAAACGGCGGAACCACTTATCCACCCTTGAGGGCCGGGTCCGGCGGAAAATCCAAGCCACCAGCACCATCATCATGGAGCCCAGGGCAAAGCCAAGCAAGGGCGAAACGAAGATGAAGATCACCGTCTTGAGGATGCCGGCGGACACTAGCGTGCTGGTTCCGGATTTGGCAATCACTGCACCGACAATGCCGCCAATCAGGGCGTGCGAAGAACTGCTGGGGATCCCGTAGTACCAGGTGATCACGTTCCACGTAATCGCTCCGATCAAGGCACCAAACACCACATGGGTATCGACCACGCCCGGCACGACAATGCCTTTGCCCACCGTCGCAGCGACGCTGAGTTGGAAGACAAAAATCGCAACCACGTTGAAGAAGGCGGCAAACAGGATCGCCTGCCCCGGCTTGAGCACGCCGGTGGAGACCACGGTGGCAATCGAGTTGGCCGCGTCGTGAAAGCCGTTCATGAAGTCAAACACCAGGGCCAGCGCCACCAGCAGCACCACCACCCACAGCGTTGTTTGCACATGTTCCATAGTTGCAGTCAGCCCTGGATTCAGGAATTTTCGAGGACGATGCCCTCAATCACGTTGGCTACGTCTTCGCACTTGTCGGTAATGGTTTCAAGCAACTCGTAAATTGCCTTGAGCTTGATGACTTCGCGCACATCGGGCTCTTCGCGAAACAGCTTGCTCATGGCGGTGCGCATCACGCGGTCGGCGTCGGACTCCAGGCGGTCGATCTCATCGCAAGTCTTGAGTGCGGCCTCGGCGGTGGACTGCTCCGCAATATTGCCCAGCAACATCACCGCGTCGCGCAGGCGTTCGCAGCAACGAACGCTTAGGTCGGTCAGGCGCACGATTTCTTCGGTCATGTGGTGCACGTCGTACAAGGCCATGGTCTCGGCCGAGTCCTGAATCAGGTCGGCAACATCGTCCATGGTGTTGATCAGCGAGTGGATCTGCTCACGGTCGATCGGTGTGATGAAGGTGATGTGGATTGCCTTGTTGACATCGTGCGTCACGCGATCGGCAGCACGCTCGGCGTAATCCACTTCCTGGTTGTACTTGGCGCGCAAGTCGAGGTCACTGTAGTTGGCCACCAGCTTGGAAAACGCCTGCGCTGCTTCAACAATCCGGTCAGCGTGCTGGTTGAACATGTCGAAAAAATTTGCCTCCAGAGGCAACAACTTTCCAAATAGCATGACTGGCTCCTAACCGCTGTATGTGTCAAACACATGACAAAAATATGACTGCGGGCAGTGTAACCGCGCCCGTGATGCAGAGGCCCGCCCACCGCAAATCCATTTTGAAAGGTTCATTGAGGTGGATCATGGAAAGAGTCTTTCAGCGCCCCTATGAAAAAAGCCCTGCGACTTGTGCCGCAGGGCTTGTTGGCATGAGATCAAGCGCACGGGTCGCACCCGCTGGCGTTGACTTGGTAGCGGTGTCTTAGACGCTTGCCGCCGAGGCGGTGTAGTCGCTGAGCTTGTCGAAGTTCAGGTACTGGTACACCTTGCCGCTGGCGGCTGTGAGCACCCCCATGTCGGCCAGATACTCGGCCTTGGTTGGAATGCGTCCCAGCTTGGAGCAGATCGCAGCCAGTTCAGCCGAACCCAGGTAGACGTTGCTGTCCTTGCCAAGCCGGTTGGGGAAGTTGCGGGTCGAAGTGGAGAACACCGTCGCACCCTGCTTGACCTGCGCCTGATTGCCCATGCACAGACTGCAACCGGGCATTTCCATGCGCGCGCCAGCACTGCCGAGCACGCCGTAATGGCCTTCATCGCTGAGCTGCTTGGCGTCCATCTTGGTCGGTGGCGCAATCCACAACCGCACCGGGATATCGCGCTTGCCTTCCATCAGCTTGGAAGCAGCACGGAAGTGCCCGATGTTGGTCATGCAACTGCCGATAAACACTTCATCGATCTTGGTGCCGGCAACTTCGGACAAGGTCTTCACATCGTCCGGGTCATTCGGGCAGGCCAGGATCGGCTCGTGGATATCGGCCAGGTCGATTTCGATCACGGCAGCGTAGTCCGCGTCGGCGTCGCCCTGGAGCAACTGCGGATTCTTCAGCCAGGCTTCCTGCGCAGCGATGCGGCGTGCCAGCGTGCGTGCATCTGAATAGCCATTGGTAATCATCCACTTCATCATGGTGATGTTGCTATTGATGTATTCCTGCACCGGCTCCTTGTTGAGATGCACCGAGCAGCCCGCTGCCGAACGCTCGGCGGAAGCATCGGACAACTCGAATGCCTGCTCGACCTTGAGGTCGGGCAAACCTTCGATTTCGAGGATGCGGCCCGAGAAGATGTTCTTCTTGCCCTTCTTCTCCACCGTCAGCAGCCCGGCCTTGATGGCGTACAAGGGGATGGCGTTGACCAGATCACGCAGCGTGATGCCGTCTTGCATCTTGCCCTTGAAGCGCACCAGCACCGATTCGGGCATGTCCAGCGGCATCACGCCAGTGGCAGCTGCAAAGGCGACCAAGCCCGAGCCTGCGGGGAAGCTGATGCCAATTGGAAAGCGCGTGTGGCTGTCGCCACCCGTGCCCACGGTGTCGGGCAACAGCAAGCGGTTGAGCCAACTGTGAATCACGCCATCGCCCGGGCGCAGAGCTACGCCACCGCGCGTGCTGATGAAGTCGGGCAGCTCATGGTGCATCTTCACGTCCACCGGCTTGGGGTAAGCGGCTGTGTGGCAGAACGACTGCATCACCAGATCGGCGCTAAAGCCCAGGCAAGCTAGGTCCTTGAGTTCGTCGCGGGTCATGGGGCCGGTGGTGTCCTGCGAACCCACCGAGGTCATCTTGGGTTCGCAATAGGTGCCGGGGCGTACTCCCTGCCCTTCGGGCAAGCCACAGGCACGCCCCACCATCTTTTGCGCCAGGCTAAAGCCCTTCTTGGTGTCCACCGGATTCTGCGGCAGACGAAACAGCGTAGAGGGCTTCAGGCCCAGTGCTTCGCGCGCCTTGGAAGTCAGTCCGCGACCAACGATCAAGGGGATACGGCCACCGGCGCGTACTTCGTCAAACAGAACATCACTCTTCACGTGGAACGAGGCAATCTCCTTGCCGTCCTTGAACGCCTTGCCGTCGTAGGGACGCAGTTCGACCACGTCGCCCATGTTCATCTGGCTTGCGTCCAACTCGATCGGCAACGCGCCTGCGTCTTCCATGGTGTTGTAGAAAATTGGGGCGATCTTGGAGCCCAGGCAGACGCCGCCAAAGCGCTTGTTGGGCACAAAGGGAATGTCTTCGCCGGTAAACCACAGCACCGAATTGGTCGCCGACTTGCGCGACGAACCTGTTCCCACCACATCGCCCACGTAGGCCACCAGATTGCCGCGTGCGCGCAGGTCCTCGATGAACTTGATCGGGCCGCGCTTGCCGTCTTCCTCGGGCGTAATGCCGTCGCGCTTGTTCTTGAGCATGGCCAGCGCGTGCAGCGGAATGTCGGGGCGGCTCCAGGCGTCGGGCGCGGGCGAGAGGTCGTCGGTATTGGTTTCGCCGGTGACCTTGAAGATGGTCACGGTAATCGACTGGGGCACCTCGGGGCGACTGGTAAACCACTCGGCGTCGGCCCAGCTTTGCAGTACGGCCTTGGCAAAGGTATTGCCCTTGTCGGCCTTTTCCTTGACGTCGTGGAACTGGTCAAACATCAGCAGGGTTTTCTTCAGGCCTTCGGCGGCCTGGGACGCCACAGCCGCGTCGTCGAGCAAATCGACCAGGGGACTGATGTTGTAGCCGCCCAGCATGGTGCCCAGCAGTTCGGTGGCACGCTCGCGCGCGAGCAGGGTGCATTTCTCGCTGCCCTTGGCCAACGCCGCCAGGTAGCTGGCCTTGACTTTGGCCGCATCGTCAACGCCTGCGGGCACGCGGTGCGTGATGAGGTCCACCAGCGTGGCTTCCTCACCCACGGGGGGAGCCTTCAGGAGTTCAATCAACTCGGCGGTCTGCTTGGCAGACAGGGGCAGTGGCGGAATTCCCAGTGCAGCACGCTCGGCCACATGGTCTCGGTAGGTTTGCAACATGGTCATTACTCCTTTTCAACAAATAAACAATGTGTGCCACTCGTGCAGGATGCACAGGATCAGCGCAGCGGGGAAGCCGCGTTACCTGTCGCCCCTGCGCTAATGAATGGCGCCTGAAAATAGTCCCGGGCAGCATCCGGCATGGCACACCCGGTCTGATGCGCCCGCTCCAGCACCTGCCAAAAATAGCGAAAACTCGCACGGTCATGCAGTTGGCCGTTCACCGCAATCGGTGCCCATCCCTGCTCCTGGGCGCGCACCACAATCGCCGTTGCCAACTCGACTTCGTCACTGGTGGGCGAAAACGCCTCCAGAATGGGCCGGATCTGATCGGGGTGGATGCTCCACATGCGCGTGTAGCCAAACTCGGCGGCAGCCACGCGGGCCGCGCGCTTGAGCGCCACCGTATCACGAAACTCGGTGACCACACAGTGCGCAGGCACTTTTCCAAAGGCGTGGCACGCGCTAGAAATTTCCGCCTTGGCACGCGCCACCAGCGGATGGTGAAACTGGTCCATCGAAACGTTATCGCCCTGGGCACGCACACCCATGGCAGCAGCCGGTATGGCACCCCCATGGGCAGAAACAAAATCCATCAGCCCAAAACTGATCGATTGCACGCGCGCGTGCGCTGCGATGTCAAACACGCGCTGCACCGCGGCGGGCGATTCGATCAGCACATGCAGCGGCAGCGCTGTGGCGCGATCTGCGGCGTAGGCATCAATAACCCGCACGGCGTGCTCGATATCGTCAACCGACTCGACCTTGGGAATCATCACGTAGCTAAGTGCCTCGGCGGCACCGCCAACCACGATCGCAACGTCCGACGCAAACGCTGGGTGGGTGGCGGCATGCAGGCGCGCACCCACGCGCCGCTGCACGCCGCTGGCCAACACATCGGGGGCATTAAACGCCTGATTGGCCAAAGCGCACACGGTATGGGCCTGGTCGACTTCAGCCCCCACCGGGGCACCGTCTTCGCAGTCTAGCGTGACGTCAAATACACAGGCACCAAACTCCTGCATCATCTCGGCCTGCAATTGCAAGCTTTTGACCATGCGTTGTTCGGTGCCACTGTAGTGGTCGCACACGGGCAGCACCAAGCTTGCTCCCTGGGGGCCGAGCAATGCAAGCCGTGGGTGAAGCGGCGCGAGCGCGCCGCCCCTTGCTGGTGCGGTGCCGTCGTCTAAAGAGGCAATACGAGGGTGAGACGGCACAGCGCTGCGCACGAACTAGGCTGACTTACAGCAGGTGAGCGACGCCAGCCTGTTCTTCCTGCAGTTCCTTGAGCGTCTTGTTGATGCATTCTTGGCTGAAAGCATCCACTGGCAGGCCTTCGACCACCTTGTATTCGCCACCTTCGCAGGTCACCGGGTAGCCGAACATGGTTTCCTTGGGGATGCCATAGTGGCCATCCGAAGGAATGCCCATCGTGACCCACTTGCCGCCGGTGCCCAGCGCCCAGTCGTGCATATGGTCAATCGCAGCGTTGGCGGCAGAAGCTGCCGACGACACGCCGCGCGCTGCAATGATGGCAGCACCGCGCTTGCCAACGGTGGGCAGGAAAGTATTGACGTTCCATTCGTGGTCATTGATCATGTCCTTGACGCTGGCACCGCCCACGGTGGCAAAGCGGTAGTCGGCATACATGGTGGGCGAGTGGTTGCCCCACACGGCCATTTTTTCAATGTCGGCCACGGCCTTGCCGGTCTTGGCGGACAACTGGCTCAGCGCACGGTTGTGGTCCAGACGCAGCATGGCGGTGAAGTTCTTGCTTGGCAGGTCGGGTGCGCTCTTCATGGCGATGTAGGCGTTGGTGTTGGCCGGGTTGCCCACCACCAGCACCTTGACGTTGCGGCTGGCCACGGCGTTCAAGGCCTTGCCCTGTGCGGTAAAGATGGCAGCGTTGGCGGCCAGCAGGTCGGCACGCTCCATGCCGGGGCCGCGCGGACGTGCGCCCACCAGCAAAGCGTAGTCGACATCCTTGAATGCAGCCATCGGGTCGCTATGGCCTTCCATGCCCACCAGCAGCGGGAATGCGCAGTCTTGCAACTCCATCATCACGCCTTGCATGGCTTGTTGCGCCTTGTCCACGGGCACTTCGAGCAAGCTCAGGACCACGGGCTGGTCTTTGCCCAGCATTTCGCCCGAGGCGATACGAAACAAAATGGCGTATCCGATTTGTCCAGCTGCTCCAGTGACGGCAACGCGAACGGGTTTCTTGCTCATGGTAAGTACTCCAGGAAGTGATGAAAAAAACGGTTACCACCGAACTCTCACACAAACAAACCAGGCTCGGCAGAATGCCCGTGAGTTTACTCCCGAAAACAAAGCGCGGTCAATTTGTCTTATGTCTTATATAAGATATGATTGCCACCTATTCGAGACTGACTCGAAGCTGACTTTTCAAGGCCATCCCATGAGCGCAATGTCTGCCCTGACCAGCGATAGTGCAACCCCTGCCAACGCGGGCACCAGCCCGGTTGCGACGGTACTGTCCGCGCCAGCCTTCAGTCCGCTGTACCAGCAGATCAAGGCCCTGATGCTGCAAAGTTTGCAGTCCGGCGAATGGAAGCCCAGCTCCGCCATCCCCAGCGAAATGGACCTGGCCGCGCGCTTCAAGGTCAGCCAGGGCACGGTGCGCAAGGCGATTGACGAACTTGCTGCCGAAAACCTGCTGGTGCGCCGCCAGGGCAAGGGCACTTTTGTGGCCACCCACGCCGAGCACCAGGTCCAGTACCGCTTTCTCAAACTCTTTCCCGACGATGGCGACCCCAGCAGCGAGGGCCCCGCCCAGCGCCGCATCGTGGACTGCAAACGCAGCCGCGCCAGCACCGAAGTGGCGCGCGCCCTGGCCATCCGCGCGGGCGACGCCGTGCTGCAGGTGCGCCGGGTTTTATCGTTCGCCACGGTCCCCACCATCCTCGAAGACATCTGGCTGCCCGCCACCCCGTTCAAAGGGCTCACGGCCGAGCGTCTGACCGACTACGACGGCCCGATGTACGCCCTGTTTGAAACCGAGTTTGGCGTTCGCATGGTGCGTGCCGAAGAGAAAATCCGCGCCGTGCTGCCCGACGCGCAGCAGTGCGCCCTGCTCAAGACCAAGCCGACCACGCCGCTACTAAGCGTGGAACGCATTGCCTACACCTACAACGACGCTCCGATGGAAGTGCGTCGCGGTCTGTACCTGACCGAAAGACACTACTACCGCAACGCGCTCAATTAATTGGCTACAGTTGCGCCTCTGCCCTGCGTATTGAAAGTCAGTTGTCAGCCGGTTGCGGTGCAATAGAATTCCGCCGGTGTTCAGGGTGCCAGTAGTGGCACCGCCATCTCTTTGAAAGTTCATCCATGACCGAACCGAGTTCCCAACTTCGTCCCAAACGACCCGAATTCCGCAACATCAACGCCTTTGCCGATCTTCCCGGCTACCGCTGGCCGCTGGCATCGGTGGCATCGGGCATGCACCGCATCAGCGGTGCCATCATGTTCTTGCTGATGCCGTTCATCATCTGGATGTTCGACACCTCGCTGAGTTCCGAAATATCCTTTGCCCGCTTCACCTCGGCCTTCTCGCACGGCATCGGCTTTGTGCCCGGCATGCTGGTCAAACTGGTGGCGCTGGGGCTGATCTGGGCCTACCTGCACCACTTTGCAGCCGGCGTGCGCCACATCTGGATGGACATCAACCACACCGTCAGCAAGGAAATCGGACACTCCACCGCCCTGGCAACCATGGCCTTCAGTTTTGGCCTGACCGCCATCCTGGGAGCCAAGCTGTTTGGCTTGTACTAAATCCCACCACCCGATCAGGAACACTTTTATGTCTGTGAACTATGGATCCAAGCGCATCGTTGTCGGTGCGCACTACGGCCTGCGCGACTGGCTCGCGCAGCGCGCCACCGGCGTCGTGATGGCGCTCTTTACCGTGGTGGTACTGGCCCAGGTAATTTTCTCCAGGGGGCCGATGGGTTACGACAAATGGGCCGGCATCTTCTCCAGCCAATGGATGAAGTCGCTCACCTTTGTCATCATCCTGGCGCTGCTGTACCACGCCTGGGTGGGCTTGCGCGAAATCCTGATGGACTACATCAAGCCGCTGTCAGTGCGTTTGTCACTGCAGGTTTTTTCCATTGTCTGGCTGGTGGCCTGCTCGGGTTGGGCCATCCAAGTCTTGTGGCGCCTGTGATGCCACTGCACTATTGAGGCGTACATACATGACTTATTCTGTGACCAAAAGAAAATTTGACGTAGTGATCGTGGGGGCCGGTGGCTCGGGTATGCGCGCGTCGCTGCAACTGGCACGCGCCGGACTCAACGTGGCCGTTTTGAGCAAGGTGTTTCCCACCCGCTCGCACACGGTGGCAGCACAGGGAGGCATTGGTGCCTCGCTGGGCAACATGAACGACGACAACTGGCACTACCACTTCTACGACACCGTCAAGGGCTCGGACTGGCTCGGTGACCAGGACGCGATCGAATTCATGTGCCGCGAAGCACCCAAGGTCGTGTACGACCTCGAGCACATGGGCATGCCCTTTGACCGCAACCCCGACGGCACCATCTACCAGCGCCCGTTTGGCGGCCACACCGCCAACTACGGCGAAAAGGCGGTCGAGCGCGCCTGCGCCGCTGCCGACCGCACCGGCCACGCCATGCTGCACACGCTGTACCAGCAAAACGTGCAGGCCAAGACCAGTTTCTTTGTCGAATGGATGGCGCTCGACCTGATCCGTGACGCCGAAGGCGACGTGGTCGGCGTGACCGCGCTCGAAATGGAAACCGGCGATCTGCACGTCCTGCACGCCAAGACGGTGCTGCTCGCCACGGGCGGCGCCGGGCGCATTTTTGCGGCGTCAACCAATGCTTTCATCAACACCGGCGACGGGCTGGGCATGGCGGCACGCGCCGACATTCCGCTCGAAGACATGGAGTTCTGGCAGTTCCACCCCACCGGCGTGGCCGGTGCAGGCGTTCTGCTCACAGAAGGCTGCCGCGGCGAAGGCGCGATCTTGCTCAACAGCAATGGCGAGCGCTTCATGGAGCGCTACGCTCCCACCCTGAAGGACCTGGCCCCGCGCGACTTTGTCTCGCGCTCGATGGACCAGGAAATCAAGGAAGGGCGCGGCTGCGGCCCCAACAAGGACTACGTGCTGCTCAAGCTCGACCACCTCGGCGCCGACACCATCATGAAGCGCCTGCCTTCGGTGTTTGAGATCGGGCACAACTTTGCCAATGTGGACATCACCAAGGAGCCGATTCCCGTGGTGCCCACCATCCATTACCAGATGGGCGGCATTCCGACCAACGTCCACGGTCAGGTGGTAGTACCCCGTGGCGACGCCTACAACGCGCCGGTCAATGGCCTGTACGCGGTGGGCGAGTGCTCGTGCGTCAGCGTCCACGGTGCCAACCGACTGGGCACCAACTCCCTGCTCGACCTGCTGGTGTTTGGCCGCGCTGCAGGCAACCACATCGTTGAATTTGCCTCGCGCACCAAGGCGCACAAGCCGCTGCCCGCTGACGCGGCCGACCGCACCCTGGCACGCCTGGCGCGTCTGGACGGGGCGCACGATGGTGAATACGCTCAGGACGTTGCCAACGACCTGCGCGCGGCGATGCAGTTGCATGCCGGGGTATTCCGTACCCAAAAGAGCATGGACGAAGGCGTGGGCAAGATTGCAGCGATGCGCGAGCGCGTCAACACCATCAACCTCAAGGACAAGTCCAAGGTGTTCAACACCGCGCGCATCGAAGCGCTCGAAGTGGACAACCTGATCGAAGCGGCGCAGGCCACCATCGTTTCGGCTGCCGCACGCCACGAAAGCCGTGGCGCGCACACCGTCAACGACTACGGTGACTCGCCCGAGCACCCCAATGGCCGCAACGACACCGAATGGCACAAGCACACCCTGTGGCATCGCGAAGGCAACCGCCTGAGCTACAAGCCGGTGCAGATGAAGCCGCTCACGGTGGAATCCGTGGCGCTGAAGGTACGTACTTTCTAAGCCACAGCACCTGCGACCCTGCTCTGACCCCAACCGAACCCGTAAAAACCATGACCAAACGCACTTTTTCGATCTACCGCTACGACCCGGACAAGGATGCCAAGCCCTACATGCAGACCATCGAGGTCGAGCTTGACGGCAGCGAGCGCATGCTGCTCGACGCGCTGATGAAGCTCAAGGCCATTGACCCGACGATAACGTTCCGCCGCTCCTGCCGCGAAGGCGTGTGCGGCTCCGACGGGATGAACATCAACGGCAAGAACGGTCTGGCCTGCCTGACCAATATGCGTTCGCTCGAAGGCACCATCGTGCTCAAACCGCTGCCGGGTCTGCCGGTGATCCGCGACCTGATCGTCGACATGACGCAGTTTTTCAAGCAGTACAACTCGATCAAGCCGTATCTGGTCAATGACTCGATCCCGCCGGAGACCGAGCGCCTGCAAAGCCCCGAAGAGCGCGAAGTGCTCAACGGCTTGTACGAGTGCATCCTGTGCGCGAGTTGCTCCACCAGTTGCCCCAGTTTCTGGTGGAACCCGGACAAGTTCGTCGGGCCGGCCGGCCTGCTGCAGGCCTACCGCTTCATTGCCGACAGCCGCGACCAAGCCACCGGCGAGCGCCTGGACAACCTGGAAGACCCCTACCGGCTGTTTCGCTGCCACACCATCATGAACTGCGTCGACGTCTGCCCCAAGGGCTTGAACCCGACCAAGGCAATTGGCAAGATCAAGGAAATGCTGGTACTGCGCACGGTGTAACAGAGGCGACACCACGATGCAACAGGACGAGGAACCGATTGACGCGCGCGCGCTGAGCAAGCTGCGCTGGCGCTGCCGCCGGGGCCTGCTGGAGAATGACCTGTTTCTGGAACGGTTTTTCCAGCGTTTCGGTGCGTCCCTGAACCACCGGCAGGCTAACGCGCTGGGCGATTTGATGGAGCTGGGCGACAACGATTTGCTTGATCTAAATCTATCTCGCAAGACAATTTCTCAGGTACAAACCCAGTTGGATCGAAAAGATGTGCATGAAATATTGCGTATGTTGAAAGAAAACCCTTGAAAGGCCAAATATGAAGTTAGCTGACAACAAAGCCACCCTGTCGTTCAGTAACGGCAGTCCCAGCGTTGACTTGCCCGTGTACCAAGGCAATGTAGGCCCGGATGTCGTCGATATCCGCAAACTCTATGCACAAACCGGGATGTTTACCTATGACCCCGGGTTCCTGTCCACGGCTTCGTGTCAATCGGCCATCACCTACATCGATGGCGACAAGGGAGAACTGCTGTATCGCGGCTACCCGATCGAGCAGTTGGCCACCAACTGCGACTTCATGGAAACCTGCCACCTGTTGCTGTACGGCAACCTGCCCAATGCGACGGCCAAAGCAGCGTTCACCAAGCAAGTCACGCACCACACGATGGTCAACGAACAGATGCAGTTCTTCATGCGTGGTTTCCGCCGCGATGCACACCCGATGGCCATCATGACCGGTCTGGTGGGCGCGCTCTCGGCCTTCTACCATGACAGCACCGACATCAACAACCCCGAGCACCGCGAAGTATCGGCCATCCGCCTGATCGGCAAGATGCCAACCCTGGTGGCCATGGCCTACAAATACAGCTGCGGCCAGCCCTACATGTACCCGCGCAACGACCTGAGCTACGCTGGCAACTTCATGCACATGATGTTTGCCACCCCATGCGAGCCCTATTCCGTCAGCCCGGTGATCGAGCGCGCTCTGGACCGCATCTTCATCCTGCATGCTGATCACGAACAAAACGCCTCCACCTCCACAGTGCGCCTGTGCGGCTCGTCGGGAACCAACCCGTTCGCAGCCATCGCTGCAGGTGTAGCCTGCCTGTGGGGACCGGCCCACGGCGGTGCCAACGAAGCCTGCCTGAACATGCTCGAAGACATCCAGAAAATGGGTGGCGTGGCCAAGGTCGGCCAGTTCATGGAACAGGTCAAGGACAAGAACTCCACCGTCAAGCTGATGGGCTTTGGTCACCGCGTGTACAAAAACTATGACCCGCGTGCCAAGCTGATGCAGGAAACCTGCAAGGAAGTCCTGGGCGAACTCGGTCTGGAAAACGATCCGCTGTTCAAACTCGCCATGGCGCTGGAAAAGATTGCACTCGAAGACGATTACTTCGTGTCACGCAAGCTCTACCCCAACGTCGATTTCTACTCCGGCATCGTGCAGCGCGCCATTGGCATCCCGGTCAACATGTTCACCGGCGTGTTCGCGCTGGCACGCACGGTCGGCTGGATTGCCCAACTCAACGAAATGATTGGCGACCCGGAATACAAGATTGGCCGCCCACGCCAGTTGTTCACCGGCTCGGTGCGTCGTGACGTGGAGCCAATCGCCAAGCGCTCATAATCCCCTCTCCCATGAAGCCCGTCAGCAGGCAACTGCGGCGGGCTTTTTGTTGGAGCCCGAAAACCGATCAGGACGAAAGCCCCCCATGCACAAGAAATCCCTCACGGCCCTGCTGGCCCTCGCGCTGACACTGTTTCTAGGCGGCTGCAACACCGTCAAAGGCATGGGACAGGACCTGCAAAAGGCAGGAGAAAAAATCGAAGACGCCGCCAAGAAAAAGTAAGCCGTTGCTCAAGCACGACTGGTGCGCTGGCTTGCGCCAGCAAACACTTTTCCAAGGCATTACAATACGCGCCATGCAACGCTTTCCCACTGCCCCCCGCGATCGGACTGAAGTCCGTAACGGTGTGGTGCGCGAACCGCTTGCAGGGTTCGCAGTGTTCAAGACGACGACCACGACTGGCTAAGACAGCCCGGTTCGTCGCGCCCTCCGGCCAGACGAGCCGGGCAGATGAAATTCTTGTATTTCTACAATCTGAAAGGGCAACAGCATGAAAATCGGAAATTTGGTAGGCCTCGTCGGTTGGCGCGGCATGGTGGGCTCGGTTCTGATGGACCGTATGCAAGCCGAAGGCGACTTCGGCCTGATCGAGCCGGTGTTTTTCTCAACCTCCGACGCAGGAGGCAAAGCACCCAGCCAAGCCAAGAACGAAACCGTGTTGCAGGACGCCTTCAACATTGACGCACTCAAGCGCTGCGACATCATCATCAGCGCCCAAGGCGGCGACTACACCACCGAAGTATTTCCCAAGCTGCGCGCAGCGGGCTGGAGCGGCCACTGGATCGATGCCGCCTCCACCCTGCGCATGAAAGACCACGCCATCATCATTCTCGATCCGGTGAACATGCCGGTGATCAAGAACGCGCTGTCCAAGGGCGGCAAGGACTGGATTGGCGGCAATTGCACCGTGAGCTGCATGCTCATGGGCGTGGGCGCGCTGTACAAGGCCGGACTGGTCGAGTGGATGAGCACCCAGACCTACCAGGCAGCCTCGGGCGGCGGCGCGCAGCACATGCGCGAGTTGCTCACGCAATACGGAACGCTCAACGCCGAAGTCAAGGCCCTGCTCGACGACCCCAAGAGCGCGATTCTGGAGATCGACCGCAAAGTCATCGCCAAGCAGCGCAGCCTCAGCGCCGCCGAGACCGCCAACTTTGGCGTGCCGCTGGGTGGCTCGCTCATTCCCTGGATCGACAAGGATCTGGGCAATGGCCAGTCGCGCGAAGAATGGAAGGGCATGGCCGAAACCAACAAGATCCTCGGCCAGGGCGATGGCTTTGGCAGTGCTGCGGTTCCGGTGGATGGCTTTTGCGTGCGCGTGGGTGCCATGCGCTGCCACAGCCAGGCCCTGACCTTCAAGCTGCGCAAGGACGTTCCCGTGGCCGACATCGAAGCGCTGATTGCCGCCGACAACGCATGGGTCAAGGTCGTTCCCAATACCCGCGAAGCCACCATCAAGGATCTGACTCCTGTGGCAGTGACCGGAACCATGGGTATCCCGGTGGGGCGTATCCGCAAACTGGCCATGGGGCCGGAGTACCTGGGTGCTTTCACCATCGGTGACCAGTTACTCTGGGGCGCGGCCGAACCGCTGCGGCGCATGCTGCGCATCCTGCTCGAAGCCTGATCCGGGTGACCGGGTGCGGGGGCACAAACTCCCGCATCCTGGCGTTGTCATGAGACAACAAAAGGTTTCTGCCCCAAACGCCGAAACCAAAGCTTACAAAGTTAAAAGCCATGTCATCTTGTCAGGCTAACGCATTGATGTTAAGGTACTTTTAACGTTTTGGGAGTCGGGCTTATGGGCCGCACAAAGCATCGTTCACGCTGTTCCCCGGGGCAGCTCCGGAGGCTAAAAAATTGATTGCTAAGTCACATCGTTGGCAAAGGTCCGCCATTGCCGCAGCCGCCGCTGCGTTGTTCGGACTCGCCGGAACCGGTGCCTGGGCGCTCTCGCTGGGCCGCATTTCGGTTCAATCCGCGCTGGGCGAGCCGCTGCGAGCCGAAATTGACGTACCCGATATCAACGCCGAGGAAGCGGCCTCGCTCAAGGCAAGCATCGCCGCACCCAGCGCTTTTGTGGCTGCCGGCGTGGAGTACAACGCGGTCATGAGTGGGCTGCAGGTCTCCCTGCAGCGCCGCTCCGATGGCCGCGCCTACCTGCGTCTTATCACTGAGCGCTCGATCAACGATCCGTTTGTTGACCTGATCCTGGAAGCAAGCTGGTCGTCGGGTCGCATCATGCGCGACTACACCATGCTGTTTGACCCACCGGCATTGCGCCAGGCGGCTCCAGCGCCCACGTTGGCGCAAACCAGCCCGCCACCAGCCACCGTCACAGCAGCACCCAAAGCTCCCGCACCAGAAGTCAGCGCACCGCCCGCACCGCGCGCGAGTGCGCCCGCCAAGCCACCGGTGGCTCCGCCCGCCCCCGCACCTGCTGCCCAAGCCACGGCTCCAACCGGACAGGTTGTCGTCAAGAGTGGCGATACTGCGGGCAAGATTGCGGCGCACCTCAAGGCCCCAGGCGTCTCGCTCGACCAAATGCTGGTGGCCATGATGCGCTCCAGCCCCGACGCCTTCATCAGCAACAACGTCAACCGCATCAAGGCCGGTGCCGTCCTGAACGTGCCCAGCGCCGAAGTGGCGCAAGCAGTCGCCCCGGCCGAGGCCAGCCAGATGCTGGCGGCGCAGGCCAAAGACTTCAACGCCTTTAGGCGCAATCTGGCGCTCAATGCACCTGCCGCGGCCGTGACCGCTGCCGACCGCAAGGCCAGCGGCTCAATCCAGGCCAAGGTCGATGACAAGAAGGCCGCCAGCGCAACCCCCGACAAGCTGACCCTGTCCAAGGGTGCCATCCAGAGCAAGGCCGACGCCGCCAAAGTGGCGCAGGAACTGGCCAGCAAACAAGCTGCAGCACGCGAGGCCGAACTCGCCAAGAACATCAGCGACCTGAAGAAAGCCGGTGCCGCCCTGGCACCCGCAGCAACAGCACCCGCGCCAGCCCCCGCCGCCCCTGCCTCCAAGGCGCAACCGGCCCCGGCCGTGGCAGTAGCC
>Ga0194039_1000104_pt1 | contig 54243 bp, 36 predicted proteins | sample JunL228m_MetaG_FD_148679 | JGI IMG/M metagenome (GOLD analysis project Ga0194039, IMG submission 148679) | Anoxic zone freshwater microbial communities from boreal shield lake in IISD Experimental Lakes Area, Ontario, Canada - Jun2016-L227-8m | ecosystem: Environmental > Aquatic > Freshwater >...
GAGCGAATCCGTGTTAACGGCAAAAAGATATCCAAAGCCTATGTTCCGGCTTTCCTCTCAAAGCATATGGAGGAATTTGAAAAGATCAGCCCTTCATTTTTCGAGCTGTCCGTGGCAATGGCTTTCCAGTATTTCAAGGAACAACATGTCCATGTTGCCATTGTGGAAGTCGGCATGGGGGGAAGGCTTGACTCCACGAATATTATTACTCCCATCTTATCGGTCATCACGAACATCAGCCTCGATCATATGCAGTTTCTGGGCGAGACACTGACAAAAATTGCACAGGAGAAGGCCGGCATTATAAAACCCGGGGTCCCGGTCCTGATTGGCGAGAGGAAGGAGGATGTTGACGCAGTGTTCAAAAAACAGGCAAAACTCATGAAATCGGAGATCAGTTTTGCCCCTGATCATTATTCTGTTGTCAAAATCAGGAACTGGGGCCGCAAAGCCATTCACCTGAATGTTGACGCGTACCGCGACAATGATGTATTTATCAGGAAGATCCCCTGCCCCCTGGGAGGAGACTACCAGTTGAAGAACCTGGTCACTTTGCTCGGAATCGTTGAAGAACTGAACAAACAGGGTTTTGAGATTACCGCAGATCATATTAAAAAGGGAATCCGCTACTCGGCTGTCAGGACGGGCTTCAAAGGCCGCTGGCATGTTTTAAGCCTCAAGCCACTTACCATATGTGATACCGGGCATAATGAAGCAGGCATTCTGGAGGTTATCTCCCAGATAGGAACCATACCTTACACAAAACTTCATTTTGTTTTTGGTACGGTAAGTGATAAAAATCCCGAACTTCTGCTGAAACACCTGCCTGTAAAGGCAACTTATTATTTCTGCAAGGCAGATATTCCAAGGGGCCTGGATGCAGACTCGCTGAAATTATTAGCTGCTGAATACAAACTTAAAGGCAAAAGTTTTAAAAGCGTACCACTGGCCTACCAGGCTGCAAAGCTGGCCGCTAAGGAAGACGACCTGATATTTGTAGGCGGAAGCACATTTGTCGTTGGGGAAGTCGTATAAGATATTATCCCCCGCTCACGAGGTGAAGGACCATCACTTCATCATTGTCCTTAATGGTAGCCGTCGCATATTCATCTTTTTTAACCAGGCTGCCGTTGATCTTAATTACCAGCATTTTAAAAGTGAACGTCTTTGCTTTTAACAGCTCATTCACGGTCATTATAGCCTGATCAAACTCTTCGGGGGTATTATTTAATATTATCTTCATCTCCTATTTTTTTCTCACACAGTATCCAACTATCCAGCTATCCAGTCATCCTTTCCTCAGGGTCTTAACAATATTTCCAGAACCACATTCGCCTGCATATTGGCCACTACTCCCACTCTTGGAGCAAGGGGCGGGTTGCTTTCGCTGATTTCGGTTGTTTCATCCCCACAAATATGCAGGTTCCCGGTTTTGCGGTAATGAATATCCTGGTTCATCCCCCACCCTGCCAATCCAACTCCCACAACGAGGGGTTTTTCGGGAAATGCCGAAAGCACTGTTTCTATCAGCATCTCTTTTTGATCGGCCTGGTCAAACGCTTCGACTATGACATCACAATCCCTGAAATATCTAATAATATGCTCGGGGTCAAGTTTGACTTCATAGGCAATGACACTAACCGAGGGATTGATCTGATGTATGACCCGTTTCAGTGCAGGAGCTTTAGCCTCCCCTACCTGGCTCAGGAAAAAATACTGCCGGTTGAGGTTGGATTCACTGACCACATCAAAATCGGCCAGTAACAATGTCCCTATGCCCACTCTGGCAAGTGCAACCGCACAGTTTGAGCCAAGTCCCCCGCATCCTGCGATACCGATTGTCTTTGTCTTAAGCCTGTCTTTGATTTCAGCTGATGTCATAGCATGGTATTTCTGATCCTGAAAGGTCCAATACAAATTTACAAAAGATTGCTTTTCTCCGGGGCATGAGTTTTGGGGTAGCATAAAAAAACCACCCTTTGAGGGTGGTTTTTACAAAAATCAGCATATGTTCTATCAGGGTTTCACATAAATATTGTTTGCATCCCTGTAGCCCGGAAGGTTCTTGTACCAGTCGGGATAAAGGGCCCCGCCCGATTCGGCCCAGTTGCCAAAGTTAAGATGACCGCTCAGGATCTGCACCTTTTCCCAGGTATAGTCAAACTTCACGGGGATATTAATTCCCCAGGGAAGGTTTGTCGAGGTCTTATAATATTTTCCCGCAGAAGGGTTCGAAGCGTCATCGGAAGTCCCAAACAAGGACTGGTCGGCAAGTGCAGTCGGCAGGTGGTCAGGTAAATGAATTTCAACCTGACGGCTCATGTTTTTTATAAGGAAAGGATTGTATGGGGGTGCACCAACAGCCGATTGAGACTGGGGGGTTGCAAAATGCAGGTTTACAAACACCGTATCGGACAGCCCGTAGGGAACATCTTTCACTGTATTATATAAAGAAGGGCTGGCGGGATGTGCCACATTCAGCCAGTTATCAAAAACTATTACCACCGCATTCGGCTGGTTGTTTTCAACGCCGTTGGCAGCAAGGCTGATATAATTATTCCTCAAAGTATTATTGGGGGTCAGGGCAACTGACTGAACCGCTGCAGCAGGGACTCCGTCGAGCTGGAAACCAAATCCGTTTTGCAAAGTGGCACCTGCTGCCCTCAGGTAGAACTTGGGCTTCAGGTCAACCACTTTATTCTGGGCATTGGTCACGTACCAGTAGTTATAATCAATCACAGCATCGTTCATATCATAATCGCCCCGTCCGGGCCAGAGATCTTCAAAGGCCAGGGAACCGAACTGGTTCTTCCCAGGGTAATAATTATTGAACGCCCTGGTCGCATCATTGGGATAATCGTCGAGATTGTCGGCCACACCGTCTCCGTCGGTATCAGCCGGACCGGGATTTGAGCCTATCCCGTCGGGGTTGCAGGGACTTGTCGGAATGTAATTCTGAATGTTCGCCCAGCTTACCAGGGTTGCGCCATTTGTGAAATTGGATTGATTCCCGTTGCTGATGGTTCCGTTCTGTGTTGCAAATTCAACGGGTCCGCTGACATGTGCACCGTTAATGGTTGCTGTTGTAGTCTTGACTGAATTCGTGCTCCCTGATGAGCTGATTCCGTTATTCAAAACAATATTCCGGGCAACGACCTGCGACTGATTTTGAAGCCTCAAGGTACTGCTGTTGATATTGATGGTCTGGTCAACTTTAAGATAACCGTTGTTCATTGAAAAATTCGAGCTGTTTTTATTCAGTGTCTGATGAACGATAAACTTACAGTCGTTCTCGAAATTGCAGCCGCTGTTAATGTCGGCAGACTGGAACACTTCGATGGTTCCTGCATTCGTCACGTCATGATTGGCCTGAAACGATTCACTGATGGTCATAGTTCCTGAATTGGTCAGAGTACTGCCACCATTGATATTATATGATCCCGTCACAGCAATAGTCCCGAAATTAACCACAGGGCCGTTTGGCGAGAAACTTGAACCGATTGTACAGTCAGAAGAGTAATTGGTGAAATTCGATCCGGCCGTATTCATATTAAAACCATTGTTAAAATGCGCTTTTGCTGTCGGGTATATAGTCATGCGTGCACTGCCGTCCATTGAAAAGGAATTGCTGACATTTAGGATACCTCCCGATGTCACAATGATTGAGCAGTTAGTCCCGCCAAAACTGTTGATGCTGCTTATATTCGCCGTGGCACCGCAGACTTTCAGGGTACCTCCCCCATTCCAGAATTCGAAATTAACACTCCCGCTGAAATTGCTTGTGATACAATATGTTTTGCCGTTGTTGATGGTAACGCTGTTACCACTAACGGTTACATCGCAGTTGCTGGAACAATTGGGTTCATTTACATTCAGACCGCTTTTCAAACCGGCCTTTTTTGCGGTAAATATATAGCTGACATTATCAGTCACTGTAAGAGAAGTCGTTTGTGTGCTGCCGTCACCCGATGCCAGCATCAGCCAGATCTGCGGTAATGCAGTAGGCACCCTTAACTTCACATCAAAAGGATAGTTGTAACCAGCAGATCCGGTAAGGAGAAGGTTTCCCCCCTCTGCCGGATTGCCGTCATAAACAAATATCCTTGAAAGGCTTCCTATCGCGGAAGGCTGGTCAAGCCCTACGTTCAGATTCACTTCACGTGAACTTTCCCAATTGAAAGAAGCCGGGACCTTAAGATCCGACATGGTTTTTACGGGGGCATTGTCAGAGGCCGATTTCTTACAGGATGAAAAAGCCAGGACTCCGCAAAGCATTATTATGAAAAAAAGTTTTGAGTTCATAGGTTGATATTTATAGTTATAAACTTTCAATGAATTGATTTTGTACAAATATAATGCACTTCTCCCGCCTGAAAAACCTGAAATATGTATCTGGAAACAAATCGGCCACATTTGTGTCTGCCGGCTTTGTAACTGTATGACCCGGCTTATGCAGGAAAACAGTTGAGCGCAAATAATCAGGCCTGAAGCAAAACTATGGCCGTTATGCATATCAAAGCATATCGAACTTTTTGATTGACGGGGCTTTGCGATGAATTTTTTGTTTATTTTTGTAACGTTAAATGATTAACAGATACGAGATGCGGGATAACGAGATATCGAGATGCGAGATACAAAAACCTCTAACCTGTTATCCCGTTATCCCGCCATCCATCAATCCACCGTCCAAAATCCATTCATATGACATTCCAGGACTTTCAAAAAAACCACAAACTCCTCGCTCAGTTCAAGTACACCTGGGCTCCTATTGATAAAGGTTATAACAACCGTACTATTTACGTTAATGTCGGGGATTTTACAATTAAGGAAAAACCCGTCAGCCAGCTCATGAAGGATAAATTCGTGGGAGGCAAAGGTTTTGACCTTCGCCTTCTCTGGGATGCCACCAAACCTGATACAAAGTGGAATGATCCGGAGAATGAAATTGTAATTTCTGGCGGACCGTGTTGCGGGATTACCCAGTATTCAGGTGCAGGCAAGGCCATCTGCTGCGCAATCAGTCCGCAAACAGATATTATTGTTGATTCCAATGTTGGCGGATTTTTTGGTCCGTTCCTCAAATTTTGCGGGTTCGATGCGCTTGAAATACAGGGGAAGGCTGATCAGGAAGTGATGATCGTTTTTGAAGAAGAACGTGAAGTCGTTGAGATCTACGAAGCCGGCGATCTGCCGACCGACAGCCATGTGCTTGGTGAAGTGCTGCATGATATGATGGCCAATCCCGAAAATGAAAAAGACAAATACAATGTTTCCATCGTGGCAGCAGGTACTGCAGCAGACCATTCGCTGATAGGGATGCTGAACTTCACTTTTTATGATATCAAACGTAAAAAAGTCCGCCTGAAACAAGCCGGGCGGGGAGGTATCGGCACAGTGCTCCGCGACAAGAAGATCAAAGCCGTTGTTGCCCATGTGAAAACAATAGGCGGAAACCGTAACAATGTGGTAAACATTGAAGCTATCCAGGAGCGCGGGCGAAAGTTCAACAAGGAAATGCGGGAACTTGACGACAAGCAGTGCGAAATGCGGTCGAAAGGTACAGCCCATCTTACCCATATCATGAACGACTATGACCTTTTACCAGTCCATAATTTCAAATTCGGCAGCCATCCCGATGCCCACCTGATCAAAGGCGATGTATGGAAATCATTTTTTACCCAGAATGTTCCCGACGGATGCTGGGTGGGCTGCAACATGGCCTGTGCAAAAGGGGTTGATAATTATGAATTACGCAGCGGTCCTTACAAGGGAGAGAAAGTGATCGTCGACGGGCCTGAATACGAAACAACATCATCGCTCGGTTCCATCGCAGGTATCTTCAACCCTGATTTCACGATAGAAGCGAATTTTTATTGCGATACGTACGGCATTTGTACCATTTCCTGGGGAACTATCCTGGGATTTGTCATGGAGTGCTATGAAAACGGTATTCTCAATGAGGAACGTACCGGCGGACTGAAGCTGAACTTCGGCAATGCCGATGCAGCTATGGAACTTCTACACCAGGTAAGCCGGGGTGAAGGCTTCGGCCCAATTGCAGGCCAGGGTGTTCGTAAAATGAAAGGGATTTTCGCAAAGAACGGATGGGGAGACGCCGGTTTCATGCAGGACATCGGCATGGAAAACAAAGGACTTGAATATTCCCAGTATGTTTCCAAGGAATCCCTTGCACAGCAGGGTGGTTATGCCATGACCAACAAAGGCCCCCAGCACGATGAGGCCTGGCTTATCTTCATGGACATGGTCAACAACCAGATTCCCACATTCGAGAAAAAAGCCGAAGCCCTTCATTATTTCCCCATGTTCCGCACCTGGTTCGGGCTTGCCGGATTCTGCAAACTTCCGTGGAATGACGTGGAACCCGAAGACAATGCCCAGTCGGCAGAACCTGCAAAAGTACCCGAGCATGTCGACAATTATGTTACCATTTTCAACGCTGTAACCGGTCTTAAAATTGATAAAACCGAGCTGGTCCGCATGTCGGAGCGGGTATATAATTTCCAGAGGATCCTCAGCATTCGAAGAGGTTATGGCCTCAGGAAGCACGATGCCCAGCCATACCGTGCTTGCGGCCCTGTCACAAAGGAAGAATACGAATCAAGGGCCGACCGATACGACAAACAGCTCCTTGAGAAAGTCGGATTCGACCCCACAGGAAAATCCACGGAAGAAAAAATGGCCGTGCTAAGGAAACACCGCGAAGACCAGTATGAGAAACTCCTGGATGCGGTATATGAACGCAGGGGATGGACAAAGAACGGGGTTCCTAAGATCGAACACCTGAAGAACATCGGGATGGATCTGCCGGAAGTGTTGGAGGTCGTGGCACCGCTACAGTAAAGGCCCAAACCGCTCGCATACTCACAACGCCGCTACGGTTGCTGCGTCGCTCAATTTCACTTAGTTATCAGCCTGTTTAATCAACACTCGCTCCTTGCACCTGATGCTGCTTTTGTGAGATGCGTCGGTATTTGGTTACTTATTCATAGCTAAACCTGTACCCTATCCCCGATTCGGTATTGATTAATTTCGGACTGGCAGGATTCTCTTCTATCTTTTTTCTCAACTGGGCAATATACACCCTAAGATACTGGGACTGCTCTATGTAGCCCATGCCCCAGACTTCCTTTAAAATATATTGGTGGGTCAATACCCTCCCCTCATTCTTTGCAAGCAAGGCCAAAAGGGAAAATTCAGTTGAGGTGAGTTTAATGATGTCAGTGTTCTTTCGTACGATATGGTTTCCTATATCGATGGTCAATGAGCCGAATTCGAGTTGGGGATTGTCTTTGACGACCTGGTTTTGCCTTATGGAAACACGGATGCGGGCCAGCAACTCGCCTGTACGAAAGGGCTTTGTAAGATAATCGTTCGCCCCGTTGTCAAGGGCTTGTACGATATCTTCCTCAGAATTGCGTACCGAAAGAATGATTATAGGTTTTTCATACCATTCACGTAACCTTTTAAGAATTTCAATCCCGTCGGTGTCGGGCAAGCCCAGATCGAGAATGATTAATGAAACCTGTGTGGTTGCCGCTAAGGCCAGGCCTTCCCTGCCTGTGGCAGCTTCGATAATTTTATAACCGCTTGCCGACAGGGTTATATCAAGTAAACGGCGGATCTGTGCCTCATCATCAATAACCAGTATGGTTCCTGCATTTGCCATTTAATCTTCCTTTTGGCTGAAGTTGTCTATTTCTGTTATCCTTGCCGGGATCTTTATTGTAAAAATAGCCCCTCCGTTTTGCCGGTTCGCAGCAGTCACCGTTCCATGGTGTGCCTCGGCAAAACCTTTAACAATTGACAATCCCAGTCCTGTCCCTCCGGCTTTGGCATCTTTTCCCCTGTAGAATTTATCAAATACCATTGCTAATTCCGATGCGGGAAATCCTTGCCCCCTGTCCATCACCTGTATGGTAAGGAAGCCGTTATCGTAGAAAAATTTCAACCTGATCCTGCTGCCTGCCGGCGAATTCTGGGCCGCATTTAACACCAGATTGTACAACACCTGTTCCATCAGCCCAAAATCGATGTTAACAAGAGGCATGCTTTCAGGGATTACTACTGAAAACTTGAATGGCAGAAGCTCCTGCCTGAGGGATTCGGATATGCGGTGGGCGAGATCATGAACATCGTACCAGTCGGAATGCATGGTAATCCTGCCCGATTCAAGACGGGACATGTTAAGCAGGTTCTCAATGAGCCTGTTCAGCCTTACCGAGGCAGTACTTATTTCGGCATATAATTTTTGTTTTGTTTCTTCCGGGTAATCGTGATACAAAAGCGTATCGGAAGCCCCCATAATAGATGCCACAGGGATCCTTAACTCATGTGAAATAGAGTTGAACAGTGTTTTGTATAGCTTGTCCGATTCGGTAAGAAGGTAGGCTGTTTTGGAAACATTTCGTAAAAACTCCCTTTCGTATTTGCCTGATATCTGCGAGAGGAATGCTTCCCAGAACTGTTCTTCACCCTGCGTAAACACCCCGGCTTGTTTCACAGCAATGACTCCCATGTTATCAACATTTCCTGTCAAAGGATAAAAAGTATAATCGGTTGAAGGAAGGGTATCGGTATATTTTCCGGCTTTTGCCGAGTGGCGGAATACCCAGGCTGCAATGCTTAATTCATTTTCAGTTAATTTAATGGTGGTCTGGTTCTGGATTTGGTCATCAAACTGGTTAAATTTAGTTTTATGAAATATTGCGCAATCCAGGTTGAAGTATTTTTTAATATAGCTTACGGCAATTCCCGAGACATCATCAATCCCTGTAGCCATTGACAACTCCCGGGTCAGCTGGTACAATGCGTTGGTTCGTTCTTCGCGTATCCTGATCCTTTTTTCCTGCCGTCTGATCCTTGATGTCATGATCCCGCTAAGCAGTGCGATAATAAAGAACATGATCAGCATCAAGATATCCTCGGCTTTTTCAATATGCAGGGTAAACTGGGGAGGTATGAAAAAGTAATCCCAGGTCAAAGCGCTTAATGCTGCTGCAAGCAAAATCGGGCCTGTACCAAAAAAGAGAGACAGTATTGAAACCAGGAAGAGCAGGACAAACGAAACAACCTGGTATCCGATGTATTCCAAAAGAAGATAACAAACTACAGAAGTGACAACAACCAGGATTGAAGTACTCAGGTACTCGGGTATTTGAGAAGTAATGGAAGGAATGGAAAAACGATTTTTAAAACTATCTTTTGCCAGGCTGTCAGAGCCCAGAATGTATACGTCAATATTACCGCTGTACCTTATCAGTCTGTTCACAAAATTACCAAGCTGCAACATGGAAAAAAGGTTCCTTACACGAGGCTTTCCGACAATGATATGCGTTATGTTTTCTTTTTGTGCGAAATCGACAATTGCTTTAACAATATCTGCATTTGTTATAATGCGGACCTTGATCCCCAGTTGTTTGGCAAGGGCGATATTTTTATCAAGCTGTTCATGTTCTTTTGAAGTCAGCCGGTGCAGGGTTTCCACGTAAATTGCCTGGATATTTGCGCCCATGGCGTAGGAAAGGTTTTTGGACCACCGGAGTAATTTGCCGGAATAGGGACTCGGCCCGAGAGCAACCAGGAGATGCATACCCGTTTTCCATGGTCCGCGAATCCTTTTGTACTGCATGTAATCGTGGAGTTGCCTGTCGACACGGTCGGCGACAATGCGCAAAGCCATTTCACGCAAAGCCGTAATATTTCCCTTCCTGAAAAAATTTTCTATCGCATCTCTTGAGCGATCGGGGGTATAAACCTTACCATCAGAAAGTCTCTGAAGCAATTCATCAGGTGTAAGGTCAACAAGTTCAACTTCATCTGCGTTCTCAAAAATCTCATCAGGCAAGGTTTCACGGATAATGATGCCTGTAATCTGGGCAACGGTCTCGGTGCGGCTTTCAAGATGCTGTACGTTTAGCGTAGTATAAACGTTGATCCCGTTTTCCAGAATTTCCTGTACGTCCTGGTATCGTTTTATATGCCTGCTCCCGGGGGCGTTGGTATGTGCAATTTCATCCACCAGGACTATTTGCGGTTTCCTTGCGATGATAGCATCCAGATCCATCTCCTGAACTAAGGTAGATTTGTACTGGTATGATTTCCTGGGAATGAGTTCAAAACCCTCGGCCAACTCTACAGTTTCCTTTCGGTTATGAGTTTCGATATACCCGATGATGATGTCGCAGCCTTTGAACTTTTCAGCATGGGCGGCTTCAAGCATGGTATATGTTTTACCCACACCAGCACACATACCGAAAAATATTTTCAGCGTGCCGCGTTTGCTTTTCTCTTCTTCACTGATAAGAGAAGCTAAAAGTTCATCGGGATCCGGCCGGTTATCGTTAAAACCGTTCATTTGATTTTATCTGTAGCTAAATTAAGCAATAAAACGTTTATCCTTTCTTCACCAAGAAATAGAAACTGGGGAGGCTCGGTAAGCTGGTGTATGCATTTTTCAAGCTGTAATTTCTGAGTCTTGCTGAAATTGCGTGCCATTGCAACCCTTTCGGCCATAAGCAATGCTGCTGCCGGCGAAATATGGGGATCGAGTCCGCTTGCCGATGCAAAGATCATTTCGGCGGGAATCAAGGTCAGGCTGTCAAGATGGTTGAATTCCAGGAACCTCGTTCTGCAGGAGTCTGCAAACTTTTTCAGTTTCACATTGGTCAACCCGAGATTTGAGCCTCCCGACGGCAGGGGGTAGTAGGAAACAGCAGATGGCCGCGAAGTGAAATATACCAGGCTGTTAAACTGCTGACCTATCAGTTCACTCCCGATTACCCTGCCTCCACTGAGGATCAGGCTGCCATTTGCTTTTGCAGGAAAAACGAGCTGGGCAATTCCTGTTACAACAAGGGGATAAACGACACCTGTCAGGATGGTAAAAAAAAGAAATATTTTCAGGGATATCATCAGCGTTTTCATCCAATGGCTTGTTTACAGGTTGATCAGAATATCAATGAGTTTTATTCCAATAAAAGGAGCAATAATACCACCCAGGCCAAATATCATAAGGTTCCTTAGCAGAGCGGCCGAGGCGGAAACCGGTTTATAACGCACACCCTTCAGTGCCAGCGGGATTAAAAGGATAATAATAATTGCATTGAAGATAATCGCACTCAGGATTGCACTCTGGGGAGAACCGAGATTCATAATGTTTAAGGCCGAAAGTGGGCCTGTTCCTGTTTTCCCTGCATAAAGCGAGATGGCAATCGCGGGTATGATTGCAAAATACTTTGCAACGTCATTGGCAATGCTAAAGGTTGTAAGGGATCCCCTGGTCATAAGCAGTTGCTTGCCCACCTCAACCACTTCAATCAGTTTGGTAGGATTGCTGTCGAGATCGACCATATTACCTGCTTCACGGGCTGCCTGCGTGCCGGTATTCATCGCCAGTCCAACATCGGCCTGCGCGAGGGCCGGGGCATCGTTGGTGCCGTCGCCTATCATCCCCACCAGATGGCCGCCGGCCTGTTCATCGCGTATCCGTTTCAATTTATCTTCCGGCTTTGCCTCTGCCATGAAATCGTCCACTCCTGCCTCAGCCGCTATTGCAGCGGCAGTAAGAGGATTATCCCCGGTGATCATGATGGTTTTAATGCCCATTTTCCGTAATTCGGCAAAACGGTGTTTGATACCACCTTTGACAATATCCTTAAGGTGGATGACCCCTAAAACTTTTTTATTTACAGCCACGACTAAAGGAGTTGCTCCCTGCCTCGCAAGTTCTGATACTATGTTCTGTATTTCCTGTGGATAGAAACCGTTATTATTCTGGATAAATGTGCGGATGGCATCCGACGAACCCTTACGGATCATATGAATTTCCCTGTCGTCGGTTTTCAGGTCGACACCACTCATCCTTGACTGAGCAGTAAACGGGATGAAAGTCGCATTAAGCTGGTGGACCTCGCGACCGCGGATATTGAATTTTTCCTTTGCAAGAACGACAATTGATCGCCCTTCGGGTGTTTCATCCGACAATGACGAAAGCTGGGCTGCATCTGCGAGTTCTTCTGCACTGACCCCTTCGGCAGGAATAAAATCAGTCGCCATCCTGTTACCCAGGGTTATTGTCCCTGTTTTATCAAGCAGCAGAACGTCCACATCGCCTGCGGCTTCAATGGCCTTCCCGCTTGTGGCAATAACATTGCGTTGTATCAGCCGGTCCATCCCGCTGATCCCAATGGCACTTAGTAACCCGCCGATAGTAGTAGGAATCAGGCACACGAGAAGCGCGATCAGAACGGGGATCGTCAGGTTTTGCGAGAGGGGCAATCCTGATGCAGAAAGGCTGTAGCTGAAGAATGCCGGGAGAGTGACAACAACAAGAAGAAAAATAATGGTCAGTCCTGAAAGAAGAATACTCAGCGCAATTTCATTTGGTGTTTTCAGCCGTTTTGCACCTTCAACCAGGGCGATCATGCGGTCAATAAATGTGTTACCCGGTTCTGTTGTAATACTGATAAGTATCCAGTCGCTGATAACCCTTGTTCCTCCTGTTACCGCAGAACGGTCCCCGCCGCTTTCCCTTATAACAGGCGCAGATTCACCTGTAATTGCCGACTCGTCGACGCTTGCAATTCCTTCAATGACTTCCCCGTCGGAGGGAATTACATCCCCTGCCAGGCATCTTACCACATCACCTTTTCTTAGTTCGGTTGCATTAACTGTAAGCTCCTGTTTGCCGACAATCTTTCGCGCAATCGTCTGTGTCCGGTTTTTCCTGAGACTCTCAGCCTGGGCTTTCCCCCTGCCTTCCGCAACAGCTTCCGCAAAATTGGCAAACAGCACGGTAAACCAAAGCCAGATTGCGATCTGAAGGTTGAATGAAGAGAAGTTTCCCTGAAAAATTCCGGCAATAACAATTATTGTAGTAAGTACCGAACCGATGCAAACTATGAAGATGACCGGATTTTTGATCTGCAGGGCCGGGTTTAATTTGATCACACTCTCCTTTGCAGCCTGGACCAATATCCTTTTATTGAAAAGCGCAGTATTTAATTTTGTACTCATTCTCGTAGAAATTAAAAGGTGATCCCGGTGTTCAACAGCATATGTTCAACCCCAGGGCCCAGGGCCAGGGCCGGAAAATGAGTCAGCCCTCCAATGATGAGGATCACCGCTATCAGCAACCCAATGAACAGGGAGTTGTCGGTCCGGAACGTCCCTGAGGAAGGCGGGGTGACCTTCTTCCCGGCCATGCTGCCAGCAATGGCCATGACCGGGATAATGACTCCGAACCTGCCTATCAGCATTCCTAAACCAAGGGTCAGGTTATAGAATACAGTGTTTGTATTCAGCCCTGCAAATGCACTGCCGTTATTCCCCGCAACAGAGCTGTAAGCATACAGTATCTCCGAAAAACCATGAGGCCCGGCATTATTAAGACCCGCCAGTCCTGCCTGGCTTACACAGGCCCAGGCAGTAAAGATCAGTATCACGATGTTCGGCAGCAGTATTGCGATAATGGCCATCCTGACTTCAAAGGCCTCAATCTTTTTGCCCAGGTATTCGGGAGTGCGCCCGACCATCAGTCCTGCAATAAACACAGTGATGATGATAAAGATCACCATTCCATACAATCCGGAGCCCACGCCTCCGAAAACAATCTCGCCAAGCATGATGTTGATCATGGCTATCATGCCTGACAAAGGAGAAAGACTGTCGTGCATTGCATTGACCGAACCATTGGATGCAGCTGTAGTGGAAACTGACCAAAGTACGCTATTCACAATTCCGAAACGAGTTTCCTTACCTTCCATAAGGTGGTTATGCCCGAAAACCGGATTTACCGAGTATTCAGCGTAAAGCGAAATAATTAATCCGGTTAACAGAAGGATCAGCATAACGGTAAAAATGGTCCATCCCTGTCTCCTGGAACCGGCCATCTTTCCATAAGTAAAAGTTAATGCGGCGGGGATCAACAGTATAGATAACATTTCCAACAGGTTGCTAAAAGGCGTGGGGTTCTCAAAAGGATGGGCGCTGTTTGCATTGAAGAATCCCCCTCCGTTCGTCCCAAGTTGTTTAATGCCTATCTGGGATGCCGCCGGCCCCATCGGAATAATCTGCTTCAAACCGTTCAGGGACTGAACAGTCTCATAATGTTTAAAGTTCTGCACCACTCCCTGCCCGACCAGTATAACGGCCAGGATGATCGAAAGCGGTAACAGCACATAAATTGTGATACGTGTAAGGTCGGTCCAGAAATTACCAAGCTTATCAGTGCTTTTACCGGCAAGGCCCCGGATAACTGCCAGCAAAACCGCAATTCCGGCGGAGGCGCTGACAAAATTCTGAACCGCAAGCACGGTCATCTGCACAAAGTAGCTTAGCGTGGTTTCACCGGCATAGGATTGCCAGTTCGTGTTTGTCATGAAACTTACTGCCGTGTTGAACGAAAGATGCCAGGAAACACCCGCAAGATGCTCCGGGTTTAAGGGTAACCACGACTGGATGAGCTGAACCAGGAATGCGAAAACAAACCCGGTGAGACTGAATACGAGCAATGCGAAAGTATAAGTCTTCCAGTTTGTTTCTTCATCAGGATTAACTCCCGAAACCCTGTAGGTTAATTTTTCAAGCCATCCTAAAAAAGGCAGCATTATATGCTTTTTCCCTGAGAATACCTTGTACATATAATTCCCCAGGACCGGCGTCAATCCAATCAATAATACAAAGAAAAAAACCAGCTGTATGAAGTCTTGTGTTGTCATGCCGTGAAAAAAAAGAAAATGATGAGGATAGGGTTCCCCGATTAATAAAAAATACCGCACTTGCTCTTGTACTCATTTATCCTCTCATCATACTCTGTGGATTCAAGCTTGCTTTCGTCATGAATGCGGTTCAGGAAATACATTTTATGAACGCTGTCAAACACTGAAAGTTCATCATCAGAATGAAAATAAGCCTCCAGGAGTTTCTTAAACCGGTCATCTTTATTGAAAACAAGTTCCAGGTTCCTCATTGTGAGCGGATAAACCGGTGAGAATGGCTTTAGACTGAAATAATAAATCTTCTCAGAATAAGAAGTTGCCGTAGTTGTGGATGGGGTGCTGCAATATATCAGGATGGGTTCAGAGGGATTCAGGATTTCATACGCAGTTTTCTTATAAAAGCGAAATGAATTATGTTTGTTGTTCCTGTACCCGAAGATTGAATCCTTTTTCAGCCTGATCATATCGTTGCCTGCCAGGATTTTAATGCAGGAAGAGTTCATCTGCTCGTCGGCACAAAGTTGATATGTGTTCCCTGCCTTGCTATTTTTAAAAGAAAGTTTATGGTTTATAAAATCATTTGCCGATAAATAAATACCGTCAATTGTCACCTGTGCATTCAGCTCAGCGATCCAGCTGACAAGTAAAAAAGGAATACCAAGAATGGCTGTCTTCATTGTGCACAGTTTTAAAACGCTGCAAATATGCTATCAGAATTATAAGGATTTTGAAAGGAAGATTCCGGGCGTATAAAAAAAATATAAAAATTGCTTCTTCTGCCTGTTTTTTCGGAAATTGCAAGGCTGAAGCCGGTTTTCAAACTTTATTCAATGAAATATCAAAAATTTCTTTCCCTGGCAATTTCCCTGGTTTCATTCAGCTGTATAATGGCACAGCCAGGTTCAGGCATGGCCATAATTCCGCAACACCTTTCAACAGATTCTGTTGCTAATTTTGCAGCACATATAAGGCCTTCTGAACGCCAGGCTGCATGGCAGGAACTTGAATTCACCGTGTTTTTCCATTTCGGCATCAATACGTTCGCTGATCTTGAATGGGGGAAGAAAGAAGTCAAAGCAGGCCTTTTCAATCCAACGCAACTTGATGCCAGGCAATGGATAAGAACGGCGAAGGAAACAGGTGCAAAACTGGCCGTACTGGTAGCAAAGCACCATGACGGTTTCTGCAACTGGCCCAGCAAATACACCGATTACAGCGTAAAAAACACAGCCTGGAGGGAAGGAAAAGGAGACCTGGTGAAAGAGGTTTCCGAGGCCTGTAAAGAATACGGGATTAAATTCGGGGTATATGTTTCTCCCTGGGATATTCATTCCAATTACTACGGAACGGAACAATACAATACTTACTTTGAGAACCTGCTCACTGAAGTCCTCACACAATACGGGGAGGTTGATGAGGTCTGGTTCGACGGGGCCTGCGGGGAAGGCCCGAACGGTAAAAAACAGGTTTACGACTGGATCGCTTATTACAACATGGTTCGAAAACTTCAGCCCAAAGCGGTAATTGCCGTTATGGGGCCGGATGTACGATGGGTTGGGACCGAATCGGGCTACGGGAGGGAGACCGAATGGAGCGTGGTCCCTCTATCTCTGTCATTGCCTGAAAACATTGCTGCAGGTTCGCAGCAGGATGCCGGCAACGGCGTTTTTTTACCCCCCGGGGATATGATGAAGGAAGATCTTGGAAGCCGGGATAAAATTAAAGACGCTTCCCATCTGGTCTGGTATCCTTCGGAAGTTGACGTTTCCATACGCCCTGGTTGGTTCTATCATGAACATGATGATTCCCTGGTTAAAAGCCCTGACAAACTGGTTGATATTTATTTCAGTTCCGTAGGCCGGAATTCAGTCCTGCTGCTTAACCTCCCTCCCGATAAACGGGGGCTGATCCACGAGAATGACGTTAAAAGCCTCAGGGGGATGCGGGCTATCCTCGATTCTGCCTTTAATTCAAACCTTGCTGCGCATGCTGCAATTATTCCGGCAAACGGTAATCCAAAGTCCAATCCTCTGAATATGATCGACAATAAGGCAGGAACTTACTGGACAGGGAAAAAGGGCAGCACTCAGGCCTCGTTTATTGTCGAACTCAGGCAAGCTTCCTCATTTAACTGCCTCGGCATCAGTGAATATTTCAGGAACGGACAAAGGGTTGAATCCTTTGTTGCCGAGATACCCGAAGGTAAATCCTGGAAAGTCATTGCATCAGGGACTACCATCGGCTTCAAAAGGCTGCTGAGGTTCCCTTCTGTTTTTTCAAAATTGGTGAGGATAAGGATCACAGCATCCAGGGATAATCCCGAGATCTCTGAGATCGGGCTATATTCGCTGCCTGAACGCCTGGTTCCGGGAGCCCGGTAAAAACAACAGGAAAGCCATTATAAACTTTGAGAAGGCCTGTAAACTGAAGCCGGCAAAATCCCTTTACATATCATCACCTGGTATCCTCCGGTTCATATACGCAGAATAATCCCTCACCTTGGGATGGTAGTCCTCGTCCATCAGGGTTGAGGAAATGAGATAATCGGCTGTGGAAAGGTTACAGGCCGAGGGAATATTATACAGCACCGATATCCTGAGCAGGGCTTTCACATCCACATCATGTGGATGAGGCTGCATCGGATCCCAGAAGAAGATCAGGATATCAACACGGCCTTCGGATATCATAGCCCCCAATTGCTGGTCGCCTCCGAAAGGTCCCGACTTCAGCCTGATGATCTTGGGCGGGACGATTTTTTTCTTTTCTGTTTTGACGCCGGATGACATTTCTGTCTCCTCAGCGCTTTGTTCCATTTTGCTGACTAAAGCATCATTTACCAGCTTTCCGGTTGTTCCGGTGCAGATCAGCTGATGGTTCATAAGGATCTGCCAGTTCCATTCCACCCATTCCACGATATCATGCTTGCAATTGTCATGGGCCACAAGGGCTATGCGTTTTCTTTTTAGTGAAGCCATAATCATTATTTTAGAAATCAAAGATACGATAAGTAAATTTCCCTAATTTTAAAGATTCCTTAAATACACATAGTCTTATGATCCCAAACCAATGGTATGTCATCCTGGAATCCCGCGAAATAAAGAAAAACCAGCTTAAAGGCTTTACGCGGTTCGGCGAGAAAATTATAGCTTGGAGAGATAACAACGGCACACTCGGTGTATTCCGCGACCGCTGTCCCCATCGCGGGATCCAGCTAAGCAAGGGAAAAATCAAAGATAACAGACTTCAATGCCCTTTTCACGGTTTCGAATATGATACCTCCGGACAGTGCACCCTGATCCCGGCAAACGGCAAAGCTTCACAGCCCCCGGCTTATATCAGGGCCAATGCCTACCCTGTAAGGGAAGCCCATGGCTTTGTGTATGTTTGGTACACCCCTGATCCGGCAGCTGCTAAAATTCCATCAAACGAAAGCCTCCCTGAAGTTCCATGGTTTGACGACCTGGATGATTCTCTGGTCGCTTCGAGTTTCACTGATCTCTGGAAAGCACATTATTCCAGGGCTATCGAAAACCAGCTTGATGTAGTGCATGTGCCATTTATTCACCACACTACTATAGGCAGGGGGATCGGACCTGTTGTGAACGGTCCGTACACAAAAGTCAGCAATAACTCTATATCTTTCTGGCCCTTAAACGAAGAGGATCGCGGGCAGAAACCCCTGAGGCCCGACCAGATAGAGGAAGCGCCGAAAAAAAGCACATACATTACATTTATTTTCCCCAACCTCTGGCAGAACCATATCATGGATTCCATGAGGATCATCGTGGCTTTTGTGCCCATTGATGATAACCATACGCTGTTCTACCTGAGAACTTTCCAGAAAATGGTTAAACTTCCCCTTCTCAGGGATCTGTATTTTCTTGTAACAAAGCTGTTCAACATCATTGTACTTGGCCAGGACCGCAGGGTTGTGGAAACACACCAGCCCCAGGCCACCTCGCTCAAAATGGATGAGCACCTGATTGCCGGCGACCATCCGATCATACTTTACAGGAAGATGAGGGAGAATCTGAAAGATGGGAAAAAGATGCAGGATAAATAGATGTCTGGAAAAGCAGCTCCGCTGCGATAACCAGTAATCCAGCTATCCAGTTATCCAGTTATCCAGTCATCCAGTTATCCAGTTATCCAGTCATCCAGTTATCCAGTCATCCAGTTATCCAGTTATCCAGTCATCCAGTTATCCAGTTATCCGACTTCCGGTCAATGGCATTTATCCACCTTCATATAAGGATAGGTAAACTCTGTGGGGGGTAATAAAGTTTCCTTTATGGTGCGCGGACTGGTCCATCGTAACAGGTTCAGATGGCTGCCGCTCTTGTCGTTGGTGCCTGAGCCCCTGGCTCCCCCGAATGGCTGGGCTCCCACAACCGCTCCCGAAGGCTTGTCGTTGAAATAGAAATTGCCCGCTGCATAACGCAATACCCTGCAGGCTGTGTTGAGCGCTTCGCGGTCTTTTGAAAAGATCGAACCGGTGAGGGCATAAGGAGAAGTCTGATCACAAATTTGCAGGGTTTCCTCAAAGTCCTTGTCCTTGTATACATAAACAGTGAGCACAGGGCCGAAGATCTCCTCTTCCATCGATTTGAAATGCGGGTCCCGGGTAAGTATCACTGTAGGTTGAACGAAATAGCCTGTCGATTTATCTCCAGTACCTCCGAAAATAACTTCCGCATCAGGGGATTTCTTTGCATAATCAATGTATGCCATAATATTGTCGAAAGAAGCTTCATCAATAACGGCATTCATGAAATGACTGAATTCGCTGACTCCGCCAACAGTCACTTTCGACAACATCTCCCCTATCCTGGTCCTGATATCAGGCCATAGTGATTCGGGAATATAAGAACGGGAAGCTGCCGAACATTTTTGTCCCTGGTATTCAAAAGCCCCGCGAACCATCGCAACGGCAACCTCCTGGGGATCAGAAGAAGGATGAACGAAAATAAAATCCTTGCCACCGGTCTCCCCTACAATCCTCGGGTAAGACCTGTACGCCGACATATTGTCGGCTACGCTTTTCCATATCCCGTTGAAAGTCCCCGTTGAGCCTGTAAAATGAATGCCCGCAAGCGAACGGTGACCCAGCACCGTTTTACCGATAAGGCTTCCTGAGCCGGGAACAAAATTGATCACCCCATCAGGCAATCCGGCCTCCCTGAAAATCTTCATTAAAATGTAATTCGACAATATGGAGGTTGACGATGGCTTCCATACCGTTGTATTTCCCATCACCACCGGCGCCATATTGAGGTTTGATGCAATAGCGGTGAAATTGAAGGGCGTTACGGTAAAAACAAAGCCTTCCAGCGGACGGTATTCAATGCGGTTGATGATCCCTTTCTGCGAATGGGGCTGCTCCTTGTAGATCTCGGTCGTGAAATAGGCGTTATATTTGAGAAAATCGACAGTTTCACATGCCGCATCAATTTCAGCCTGGAAGGCGCTTTTGCCCTGCCCAAGCATGGTTGCGGCATTGATCCATTGACGGTACTTGGTGGAAATCAGTTCGGCTGCTTTTAAGGTTATTGAAACTCTTTCAACCCAGGAAACAGCTTCCCATTCCTTGTGGGCCTGCAAAGCCGCATCAATGGCCATTTTTACTTCCTTCTCACCAGCCATATGAAAATTTGCCAGTACATGCTGATGGTCATGAGGCATAACTACTTTGGAAGTTTTACCTGTCCTTACTTCTTTGCCCCCTATGATGAGGGGAATATCCAGGACCTCGTTGCTCATGCGGTCAAGCTCCTCGTTCAGGATCTTCCGTTCCCGGCATCCCGGGGCATAGTTGAGGGTATGTTCGTTTTCGGGCCTCTCAAGATTGAAAATTGCGTTGTTCATAACATTGTTTTTATTCTGCGGATGTTTGATTCCCATAAGCTAACAGTGTTGGCATTGATCAGCCAAACCGTTATTACGGGCTGTAAAAGTACGTCATTTTTGCGTTATGCTGACATCTGCATATCGGAAAAAACATTACTTTTGCCGCATACCCTCAGGTCTACCTGCTGATTATCAATGAAACCAGGCTATGGAAACAAAATTCAAACCGAAACTTGATCATATTAAGCTGGATTATAAGATCTGGCTTGCCGATAAGGATGGAAACGGTATCCTTGGCGACGGTAAATGGAGGATGCTTAAACTGATAGCTGAAAAGGGCTCCCTGAAGGCAGCCTGTGATGAACTTGGTTATACTTATCGCAGAACCTGGGGGAACATTAAAAAGATCGAAGATTTTTTCGGCTTTCCCCTGCTCGAGAAGCATCGGGGCGGTTCCGAGGGAGGGAGTATGACCCTCACGGAAGAGGGAAAGCTCCTGGTCAAAGCTTTCAATAAATTTCATTCAAATGCGGATGCAATGATACAAAAGGGGTTCCGCGATTTTATCAATGACATCTCCGATAAATAATAAAAACACTAAACCAAACTCGTATTTATGAAACGATTATTTTCAATTCTTTTATGCAGCATACTGTTGCTGCCATTTGCCTTCACCCAGAAACCTGCTGATCTTAAAGGCGATCTTATTATCTTTCATGCAGGCAGTCTTTCGGTTCCGATGAAAGAGATCAAAGCCGAATTCAATAAACTCTACCCCAACGTGAATGTATTAATGGAATCGGCCGGCAGCGTGGAATGTGCACGAAAGGTCACCGACCTTAAGAAGCCCTGTGATATAGTGGCTACTTCCGATTACAAGGTGATCGATAAAATGCTTATCCCTGCCAATGCCGACTGGAACATCAGGTTCGCTGCAAATGAAATGTGCATTGCTTATACCGACAAGGCAAAATACAACAGCCAGATCAACGCCAGAAACTGGTATGAGATCCTGTTGAAACCCGATGTGATCTTTGGCCGTGCCGACCCCAATGCCGACCCCTGCGGTTACAGGTCGGTGATGTGCATGCAGCTCACCGAAACATATTATAAAAAGCCAGGCCTGGCGAACCAGCTCCTGGCCAAGGACCAGAACTACATCAGGCCGAAGGAGGTGGACTTGCTGGCCCTGATGGAATCGCATAACATGGATTACATGTTCCAATACAAGTCTGTTGCGGTTCAGCATAACCTGAAATTCGTAGTCCTCCCCGACCAGGTCAACCTGAAAAACGTCAAATATGCCGAAGATTACAGCAAGGCCGTTGTCGATATCAAAGGGAAGGAACCCGGGAAAACCGAGCAGATGAAGGGCGAACCAATGATCTACGGAGTCACGATAATTAAAAATGCACCGAACAGGGAAGCTGCAACAGCCTTCCTCGAATTCATGCTTTCAAAAGATAAGGGAATGAAGATCATGGAGAAGGATGGCCAGCCTTCGGTTATCCCAATGGAAGAAAAAAACTATGCGGCGGTTCCCGACCGTTTAAAACCCTTTGTTAAAAAGCCGTAAATATGCATTATATGAAAATAAGTTACATATTCATGGCAGTAATTTTGTGTATTTTACCTTCAAGGTTTATGGCACAGGACAAGAATAATTCTAAAGATCATAACACTCTGAAAGTTGTTTCAGCCGCAGATCCGGCCGACAAAAACAACAACTTTTATGATAATGCCGACACCTATGCATTGCCGGGAGGTGAGATCACGGTGGAAGGGGAAATTGAGAACCCCGGGAAAGTTGATTTCGCGCTTTTGAAAAAACACACTATTATAGTTAAAGAGGCCATACTGGGGGATGACGGAAGTAACCGTTTTACCGGGGCATACCGTTACGACGGGTATTCCCTTTTTGACATCCTCAGCAGCCGCATCCTGAAAAAAAGAAATAAGGAGGAATTCTCACCTATCATTGATCTCTATGTTACCATTGAGAATGCGAAAGGCGAAAAAGTCGTTCTGAGCTGGGGAGAGATCTTCTATCCCAACAACCTGAATAAATGCCTTATTGCAACCGAGGTTACGAGGATCGTCCCCAGCAAGACCAAAGATCTCTGGCCACTGCCTTCAGAGCGCAGGCTGATCCTGGGCAATGACCTGCTGGCTGAGCGCAATATCGGCAACCCTGTTAAAATAACGGTCAGGACCCCATTGAGGAGCATCCCTGTGAACAGGGACCTCAGTCCACTGTATTCGCCCTCAATTCTTATTACGTCGGGGAATTCGCCTGTCGGAAAGATAGAGCAATTTACGGCAGGGACAAAAGTCGAAACTTATAATACCGTCTTTTATGGAAGGGGCAGAGGCATCCATAGCACAACACCTTTTACAGGCGCCACGCTGAAGGATCTCCTGATCCCGTATCTGAAAATCAACAGTGAAAATCTCAGGAACACCCTGGTTACTATCATTGGCATTGACGGGTACAGGGCCGTATTTTCTTTAAGCGAGATCATGAACCGTTCCGACCAGGAAGAGTTCCTGCTTGTGCCGGGTAAAGAGAATGAGGACGGAGGGAAATACAGGGTGTTCCCGGCCTGTGATTTCTTTTCCGACAGGGCGGTAAAAGCTGTTTCAGAGATCTCCTTCAGCCGGTAAAGAATGAAAAAGCAGGGTCTTCAGTGGTCGTTTTCAATTCTTGGGGCGATGATGTTGTTATTCATCATTGCCCCTGTGCTGGGGCTGTTGTTTTCGTCCTCCCCTGCCCGCTTGTTTGAAACTGCCAGGGATCCTGAAGTAAAGAACAGCATCTTGCTTACGCTGGGGACATCCATGGCCGGGACCCTTTTGTTTGCGTTCGCCGCCGTGCCCTTTTCCTGGATACTAGCCCGTTACAGCTTCCCCTTCAAAAAACTCATCACGGCCATCATTGACCTGCCCGTTGTAATCCCCCATTCGGCCGCCGGTATAGCGGTACTGGGTTTCATCTCAAGGGACACCATAGTAGGGAAAGCAGGATCGGCGGTAGGTTTCAACTTTGTAGGGCATCCCGCCGGCATCATGCTGGCCATGGCTTTTGTGAGCCTGCCATACCTGATCAACGCGGCCAGGGATGGTTTTATTTCGGTACCCGAGCGGCTTGAAAAAGCGGCGTTGACCCTGGGTGCATCTCCCGTGAGGGTGTTTTTTACGATTTCACTCCCCCTCGCATGGAAAAACATTTTATCGGGACTCATTCTCATGTTCGCAAGGGGGATGAGCGAATTCGGGGCCGTTATCATCATTGCATATCATCCGATGATCACGCCTGTGCTGATCTATGAACGGTTTACTTCATTCGGCTTGAAATACGCCCAGCCTGTCTCGGTTGTCTTTATTCTTGTGGTACTGGTGTTTTTTATGATCCTGAGATTTCTGCTGTCAAAAACAAAGAAAAGCTGATCACCGATGCTGAAACTGAGAGGGATTACAAAGGATTTCAATGGGTTCAGCATCAGCGACATTTCATTTGACGTTGAAAAGGGAGACTACTTCATACTGCTGGGCCCTTCCGGCGCAGGCAAGTCCCTTTTGCTTGAAACCATCGCAGGCCTGGTCCATCCCGGATCGGGAACGATAGAGCTCAACGGCAAAGACATTACCAGGGCGCCCATCCAGCAGCGAAAAGTTGGCCTGGTGTTCCAGGACCATGCCATCTTCCCGCATATGAAAGTGAAGAAGAACCTGGCCTATGCCCTGCACGGGCAGTCGAATGAGAACATACGCAGGAAAATCAGGGCCATGAGTGCCGGTCTGGGGATTGAAGATATGCTTGACCGTTACCCCTCCACTCTCTCGGGAGGGGAACTCCAGAGGGTTGCACTGGCCCGCACCCTGATACAGGAACCTGAGATACTGTTGCTCGACGAGCCTCTTGCTTCCATGGACAGCCGGTTGAAATCGGAAATCAGGGCTCTGCTGAGGCAGATACACCGGGGCGGGCAAACCATCATCCATGTAACCCATGATTACGAGGAGGCCCTTTCCCTGGGGAACAGGATAGCCGTAATGGAAAGCGGCAGGGTACTGCAAACCGGAACCCCCGATGAAGTTTTCCGCCATCCCAAAAACGGGTTTGTCGCCCATTTTATCGGGATCAGGAACTTCATACCTGCGGTTGTCAGCATACAGGATGGCCTGGCCTGTGCCGAAACGCCCGGGAATATGAAGATTCGCATTAGCGGCATGCACGAAAACAAAAAGGGCTTCGTTATGATACGCGGGGAAGATATTGTACTTTCGATGGAAGCCCTCGACTCTTCGGCAAACAATGTGTTTAAGGGCATTGTGGATGAAATCACCGCAACGCCCAATGGATTCGACATATGCGTTGATGCCGGGGAAAAACTCCATGCCCTGGTAACCGGCGTTTCACGTGACAAACTGAACATCAGGGAAGGGATGCAGATTTGGCTTAACTTTAAGGCCACCGCAGTTAAATTCATTGAGGAATGATACCATTTGAAGAGGCTTTAAATATTGTTTTAAGTAATTCCATCCCTTCAGGCGAAGAAGAGGTGGAAACAGGATCAGCTGCAGGCAGGGTGTTAAGCAGGGATGTATTCTCAGACATTGACATGCCCCCCTTTGATAAATCGGCCGTCGATGGGTTTGCATGCAGGATGCAGGATGCGGGATGCGGGATGGATCTAAGGGTAATTGAGGCCATTCCGGCAGGAGCTGTTCCTCTAAAAGTAATCAGCCCTGGTGAATGTTCGAGGATAATGACAGGCGGAATGCTTCCGCAGGGCGCCGATGCCGTGATCATGGTTGAGGATACGGAGATCTCATCCGCAAACACAATAAAATTCGCAAAAGACAAGACTGCCAAAAATATCTGTTACAGGGCCGAGGATATAAAGAACGGGCAAAAAGTGCTGGAGAAGGGAACCCTGATAGAACCAGCCCATTTTGCCGTACTTGCTTCTGTAGGGAAAACCGGGATACAGGTTGCAAGGCAGCCCCATATTGGCATAATATCGACGGGTAATGAGCTGGTTGAACCCGTACGGAAGCCCGCAGGCGCCCAGATCAGGAATTCCAATGCATGGCAGCTTCTGGCCCAGGCCAGGCAGATTCCAGCGCTTGGCAGCTATTACGGTATCGCTGATGATTCGCTTGAAGAGCTGAAGGATAAGATCTCGATGGGCCTGCATGAAGCCGATATTGTCATCCTTACCGGGGGAGTGTCAATGGGGGATTTTGACTACGTTCCGGAAGCCATGGAAAGCCTTGGAGCCGAGATCCTGTTTAGGAGCGTTGCCATCCAACCCGGCCGCCCTACAGTTTTCGCCCGGATTCGCGACCAGTTCATTTTTGGCCTGCCGGGCAATCCTGTTTCCTCTTTTGTTTTATTCGAACTTCTGGTTAAACCCTTCGTTCTTAAAATGATGGGGTGCACTGAGGCTCCAAGGGTTTGTGCAATCCCGATGGGGGTGGATTTTTCCAGGAAAAAATCTTCAAGGAAATCTGTTATTCCCGTGACGGTGGATGGAGGAGCTGTGTTCCCCCTGGAATATCATGGCTCGGCGCATATCAATGCATACACTAAAGCCAGCGGCATGATGATCATGGACATAGGTCAAACCGAAATCAAAAAAGGAGAATCGGTCAATGTACGACTCCTTTAACCGCCGGATTAATTACCTGAGAGTTTCTGTAACCGACCGTTGCAACCTGAGATGCGTCTATTGCATGCCGCCCCGGGGCGTGCAGATGCTTTCACATAAGGATATCCTCAGTTATGAAGAGATCCTTGATGTCATAAGGCTTGCAGTGTCCATGGGAATAGACAAAGTCAGAATAACCGGCGGGGAGCCACTGGTGAGAAAGGGCATTGTTGATTTCATAGCACAGGTTGCCATGATACCCGGGATACGGGATTTCGGACTGACGACAAATGGGATACTGCTTGAAGAATTCGCCCGCCCCCTTGCCGATGCGGGGCTTCACCGGATCAACATAAGTCTCGATACCATGGACCCAATAAGATACAAGGAGATCACAAGGGGCGGAGAACTCGGCCAGGTATTAAAAGGGATTGAAGCTGCGCGCAATGCGGGCCTTGAACCAATAAAGATCAATTGTGTAATACAAAACTCTTCGGATGAACCCGATGCCAGGGCCGTACGTGAGTTTTGCCTTGGGATGGGACTCGAGGTCAGGTTCATCCACCAGATGGACCTGGGTGAAGGATGTTTCACTATCGTGGAGAACGGACATGGCGGTGACTGCATGCGTTGCAACAGGCTGCGTTTGACCGCTAACGGCAGGATCAAACCCTGTTTGTTCAGCAACCTGGAATTCGACATCCGCAAGATGGGAATTAAAGATGCAATTGAAGCGGCCCTTGCCATTAAACCAGAAAGAGGGACAAGCAATACATCGGATTTTTTTCATAATATTGGGGGATGAATGGATAGCTGGATAGCTGGATAGCTGGATAACTGGATAGGAGATGAAGAAGCTTACACATATTGACAAAGCGGGTAAGGCCAACATGGTTGACGTGTCGGAAAAGCCCGAACAGGTGCGCACTGCCGAGGCCACAGGGCATATTTCGCTGGCCAGGGCTACAATAAACCTCATCCGCCAGAACAAGCTGAAAAAAGGCGATGTCCTCACGGTGGCTGAGATTGCCGGGATACAGGGAGGGAAGAAAACTTCGGAACTGATCCCTTTATGCCACCCGCTCGGCATAACTAAAATCGAAGTCAGGGCAAGCCTTGACATTAATGGTGTAAGAATCGACAGCCTGGCGCGCTGCACAGGTAAGACGGGGATTGAAATGGAGGCCCTGACCGCTGTTTCGGTTGCCCTGCTTACGATTTATGATATGTGCAAAGCTTCTGACAAGGCCATGAGAATTGACGAGGTCAGGCTGGTCAGCAAGACCAAGGAAGACATCTGACATAGAAATGAATTTTTTAAGACATGGAAGATTTTAAGGTAGTTTCAGTCAATATCTCCGAAAAAAAAGGCACGGTTAAAAAACCTGCTGCAGAAATCAACCTCACCCACAAGGGCGTGGAGGGGGATGCCCATTCAGGTCCGTGGAACCGGCAGATCAGCATCCTGGGCATGGACAGCATCAGGAAGTTCGAGAAACAGGCCGGCCGGCATATAGTTGCCGGAGAGTTTGCCGAGAATATCACCCTCGAAGGTTTCGATTATCTCAAGGTACGGCCTCTCGACAGGATGACCTGCGGGGAAGTGGAGATAGAGATCACACAGATCGGCAAGGAATGCCATGGGTCTTCCTGTTCAATTTTCAGGGAAGTGGGTGATTGTGTAATGCCTAAGGAAGGGATTTTTGCCCGGGTGCTCCACCCCGGTATAATTCGTGATGGCGATGCACTTGAATTCCATCCAAGGATGTACAGGGCCCTGGCGATTACCCTCAGCGACCGCGCGAGTTCAGGGGAATATGAAGACCGTTCCGGCGCCAGGCTGCAGGAACTCCTGAAGGAGTTTTTCCAGAAGAATGGCCTGAACCTTTATATACATTATGCCCTGATCCCCGACGACCGGTTTAAACTTGAAGAACTGATCCACCAGGCGAAGGATGAACTGGTTGATTTCGTATTCACGACAGGGGGCACAGGCATAGGCCCCAGGGACTTCACGGTCGATATCATCAAGCCCCTTCTCGACAAGGAGATCCCGGGCATCATGGAAATGATCAGGATGAAATACGGCGCATTAAAAACCCAGGCCCTCATCAGCCGTTCGGTTGCAGGTTTGATGGGCAAAACCCTGGTATTTACCCTTCCCGGAAGTGTTAAAGCCGTAAACGAGTATATGGAAGAGATACTAAAATCCCTCCTGCACCTCGTGTATATGATGCACGGGCTCGAAATCCATTAAGAAAGGTTTTACTCCTTTATTTATCGTAGGTGAATTTGACCAGGTTCTCCTTTTTCCAATCGGCTAATATCGTACCCCCTACCATTTGACCGGCCTGGTCGATATACTTCGGGTTAGTTACGTTGATATAACCTGTCCACAGGGGGTCTTTTGAACCCTTGACATAAAGATTTGCGGTAACTTTGACTACTGCAGTCGTTTCCCAGTACCCGCCTGTAGTCACGCCTGCGCCGTAATAGCCGCCGCCCCAGTAACCGCCGCCCCAGTAACCGCCGTAACCACCATAATACCCTGAATAATAGGTGGTGGGTGCAACATAGCTTTCGGTCTTATCGGTTCCTTCGTAACTGAACGTAAGGATAGCATCACAACCAAGGCTGTCGCATTTCTTTTTGATTTCGTTGATAGCGTATTTCCTGCTGGGGTTGAGAAACTCCAGGGAACCTACGGATTTCAATCCCTTGCTCCTGAATACCGCAACTACATTCTGTTCGAAAGGTTTCAGGTACTCAAGTTTTTCAAACAAAGGCATCACCGCAACTTTCGACACCTGTGAATGGAGGTCGGGATTCTTCCAGGTGGTAAGATTCAGAGGGGGCGTACAGAGTGTAAGGAAAAAGATCGCTCCGACTGAAAGCAATCCATAACATAAATTCTTTTTCATGATATCGTATTTATCACAAAGTTAATTCATTTTTGACCCGGACCCACACGGCCTTTGATATATACCTGGAACCTGCTGATGCATAAGGGCAATTCAGCCTTCACCCGGGCCCGTTTGCCGGAGAACTGCAATTTTTTATATCGGCATTCCAAACCCGAAGTAGAAGCCGTTGGTCCCGATCGAAGTAAACGCATATTCGAAACGGATCACCAGGTCGTAATAGGTTACAAAATCTATTCCCAGGCCCCAGCTGTATAAAAACTTGTTGTTATAAGGATTGTTGTCGGTGAATTTATTTACGCAGTACCCGGCATCGGCAAAGGCATTCAGGTAGAACGCATATTGAAGCGACTTGAACTTGTTTTTTTCCTGCCCCTCCTTTGTTTTGGTAACGGAAGGTTTTATAAGTTCGTATTTGATGTTGTTCCGGCAGAAATACATCTGGTCGCCCTGCAGGGTATACAGGTCGAAGCCCCGGATAAAATCCTTGCCCTGGGTCATGTTGAGCTGGTAATAGTAAGGCGCGTTTTCACCGGCCGAATTTTCGGCCTTCACCATTTCGGCAACATACCATTTGCGGCTGATGGTCTGGTAAAAATGGAAATCTATCCCGTAATAGAACAGGTCGACGTCTTTTGAGACGATCCCAAGGCCGACTTTGTTGATAAAACCCCTGAGCAGGACCCCTTTCAGGGGATAGGTGTGGCTGTTTCGGGAATCGTAATAATAATCGGCATAGAGGCTGAGTGAGGTATTATTGTTTTTCCTGCCGGCAAGGTAATTTGAATCCAGCTTATACATTGAATCGGAGATGGCAATATATTGTCCTGTCAGTTCGATTGTTCCATAATGATAAAGGCCTGGCCTGAGCGTCAGTTTGGCAACCAGTTTTAGTGATTGCTGGCTGTTTGGCGCATATAGCATCTGGCGTTTATTATCCACCGAGGCATACTCAACCGTGTACATGTTGTAATACCCGGCTCCCAGCAGCAGCCCTATTTTCTTGCCATGGCCTACCCAGGGGATCTTATACCCGAGCGCTATGGCCCAGGATTTACCGAAAAGCGCGATGACCGAGGTCTGGTGATTGAGCCCGAACAGGTTATTGTGGCTGAAGAAAAGCCCCACGCTGAGGTCCGACCATTGTATGTCGCGCAGCCATTCGTTGAAGTTTGGGGCATTGAGTTTGGCAATCGGGAACAACCACCAGAACTGTCTTTCCGTAACATCGATCCATAAAGTATATTCCCTGTCGCTGATCTTCTTCAGATAGATATTGACCGTAAGGAAAAGCTTTGTGTTAACAAGGTTCTCACGGCTGTAATTCATCCTCAGGCGAAGCTCGCTTGAATCGCCGGGATAAAAATTCCTGTCGTTAAAATTAACCTTTCTCCCTTTCTGGAAAGTTGCAAGGCTGTCGCCCGCTTTAAAGTCCAGTTCCCTTATGAGAATCGAAGGTTTGGTCAGCTTGTTGCCTGTGATCTCGATGTTCTTGATTTTAATATACGGAACAGAAAGAGTATCGGGAACATGAATTGATCCGTCTTTATTCTGAGCCAGGTTCTTTAATGGGAAACATAATGCGAAGAAAACCAGTACTGCAATATATTTTCTCATAGATTTTGTATTAAAAGTGGATACGGCACCCAGGGGCGATAGAAGGAAACGGATATGATACCAAATTTCCAATCCCTGAAACCGTAGCTGCATCGACAAGCAAAAATACTCTTAAAATAATGGGTATAAAAACGAAATCGCACATAACTATATGTAATTTAACGCCTCTGCAAATAAACAGATAAAAACTCAGTCCTTAAGGCAAAGGCAATCCATGGGATTTTGGCCCCGTCAGCCAGATTTTTATTGTATGTTCGGCGTATAAAGGTAATTTTGTTACTGCAATAAAAGATGAAATGACTCATCATAAAATCAATTATGAAGATACTGCTAATCAGTCCGGGTACCGCAGAAGATATCGACGGGAAGATCACCCGGGAGATACCATACTTATACGCCAAAACCTTGTTTGCCCCCCACGCGGTTGCTGCGGTTGCCGCATTGACCCCGCCTGAATACGATGTTGACATCCACGATGAATATGCCAGGGGGCCTGCCGATGCAGTGTTACAAAAAAACGCCTTTGATATCATCGGCATTTCGATCACTTCCAACCAGCTCAAGCGCTCACTACATCTTGCAAACGTCGCAAAAAAGAGCAATCCCGGCGTCCTTGTCGTCGTAGGCGGCATAGGAGTTGAACATCTCGTCTCCAAAAATCCCGAAGATATCGATGTTGTTTTTCACGGAGAGGCCGAAGACACCTGGCCTGTCTTTCTTGAAGACCTCAAAGCAGGGAAATGGCTTACTGTTTACAAGCATCATTCAAAACCCGACATGACCCTCACCCCGGCTCCAAGATGGGAATTGATGAAAAACGATCTTCCGTCCTATACTGCCGCTCTTGTACAAACCACCCGGGGCTGCCCTTTCGACTGCAGTTTTTGCGATGTAATATACACCTATGGGAGAAAACCAAGGAGCAAGACCATTCCCCAGGTGCTTGAGGAGGTGAGGAAGCTTAGCGCCCTGAATACAGGTATGATTTTTATTGCGGATGACAATTTTGCCGGGGATAAAAAATATGCCAAAGCCCTGCTGAGGGAACTCATCACCCTGAACAATTCATTTACAATCCCTATCGGGTTCCTTACCCAGATCGATATCACCATAGCCGCCGATGAAGAACTCCTCACACTTCTGGCCGATTGCAATTTCCAGGCTGTGATGATCGGGATTGAATCGGTGAACGAAGCCTCTCTGAGGGATATGAACAAACAGCAGAATTTGAGAATTTCGGTCAGTGAAGCTGTTCGAAAGATACAGTCCTTCGGTATCGTTGTGCTTGCACATATGATTATCGGCGCCGATTCGGATGATACCACGGTATTTAAGAAGACTGCCGATTTCATTGCCGAAGCCAATATCGTGCACCATCTTTGCCATCCTCTGGCTGCCCCGTATGGTACCAAAATGTGGTACGACCTTAAACGAAACGGGAGAATTATTTCAACCGAAAATGAAGAGATCAAAGACAAACTTGATATAGTCACCAACATCATCCCTAAGCAGATGACCCGGGTAGAACTTTTTGAAGGGCTGGCCGATTACTGGGAGGATATTTATGACCTGGAAAAATTCAGGCAAAGGGCATTGTCGTTTATCAGGGAGATTAAATATAAACCGGAGATCAAAACAGGTGGCCTTGCTGCACTGAGGCTTCAGCGAAGGATGCTGTGGAGGGTATTCACCTTCTTCATGTTCGATGCAGGGAAAGCGCACCGGAAGGCATTCTTCTCGGTATTGTTTGCCGCGGGAAAGAAAGGCATGTACCTGCTGCCCAAGATCATTTACATCTACAGCTGCTACCTGGTAGATTCAAAACGGTCCATCCATGATGCCGGTGTGGCACGTAAGCATGCATCCTGGGAACGTGAGAATTCAGATAAGATACTCGTCGATATGGCCGAGATCCCTGTTTCGGAAAAGATCCGGGAGGAAGCTTCACCACTGTTTATTTCAGCTTACGGCCATATACGGGCCAAATTTTCTAAAAAGGAGGGCCTGTATGCCGCCGTAATAACGGCTATGGTTGATTTTAATGACAGGTTTGGCAAAACCTTCGAAAAATTTGATGAGTTCCAGGAAGATCACCTTCGGAACTGCTGCGAACGTATCCTTGCTTCAATGGATGTGAACGAAACCGATAATTCAGCCGACCTTCCCCCGAGCCCCCCTCCCGGGTTCGTTCGTGAGATCCTCGACGCCCTCGACAATGCTGTGAGATACAGGAATATGAATAATTAATGTTTACCGGGGAAACTAACTTATATCTTATTTACCGCCGGTCTTGATCCTTAGTTAATAAACAGTGTAAATTATAGTTGCTACTGAATTTTGAATTTCCAATTCATTGTTTGATAATTTCTTGATTGTCGCTGACCAGGACTCTCCATTTTCGAGAGTATAAACAATTATTTTATTATCGCTGACTAATTGAAAAGTACCTTTGTAATCATTAGTGCTACCATCTTGTAATATTGTCATAATGAATTTTCCATCTTCGAAAAAATGAATTATTTCATTTTCCATTTCCGATTTTGGAATACCTGCCTTATCCAAAGTAGCTACCGATTTCCATTGTTTATTAAGTGAAATGGTTTTATTGTTACCCAAAGGCTTTATGGTGGCGAAAACACCAACCTGATTCTTCGGAATTTGAGCCGTGCCGGATTCCGTCTTAACTTTAGCAGCACTTGGAATGGGTTTTGGAATACTCATCAAGTCAATGCAATTGATAACTTTCATAATAGATGTTGCATTTTTTTTATCAATTGCATCAGTTCTTTGCTCCTTTCCCTCGATGGATAATCTTAATTTTGTAAATGGTGTGGTTTTTAATTTATTCCAAATTGAATCATCAATAATTCTGAATGTCTTATAATAATAAGTGAATGATTCATCATGGGTTGATTCCGTTGCTTCTTCTTCCTTTAGAGTAATAATTTCCCCATTCTCCATTATCAATTCCACCTGGTCAAAAGGTCCAACATAATTGTATTTAATTGAACCCCATTGGAAATAAAGTCCATTAACCCCATCAACATTGCTGCCAAAAACACTCAGGAACACTCTGTTAGAAGCATCTAAAACATCGCTTACCGACAATCCGAATCCTCCCTTTTTAATATCGAAAATTGTTTCACCGGATGTTAAAACTGTCCTTTTCTTTGTAAAGTCATCTACCTTATCCTGAATATACTTGCACTTATTACTTTGTTTTTTCTGGGCATAGATAATGGAATTAATGGCCGTCAAAAAGATCAGGACCATCAGAGCTATCGGCAATACAGATTTTGTTTTCATATCTTAATTCTAAGTATTACAATCGGTTGGCTTAAGGTAAATGCTTATATTTATCCCTCAAATATATGATATTTCCGGAAAAATTTTACCCCCATCAGTAAATACGGATTTATTTAAAATGAAATAAGCCACCCTTTTACGGTAGTTTCAAATAGTTAGAGGAAGCTTTCCATTGAAAGAAGCGCTTAATTTGACCAGTTTTCACTGGAACAGCAGCTCTGTTAAACCCGCCGAAATATATTATCCTCCTTCTATAGGGTTTACCCTAATTCATTTCTAGGATTCCAGCCGCCATTTTTAGAGTTTACCCTGCAGTATTTTAAAATTTCCGAAGCTAAATTTGTGGTTACATTTTTTTAATGACACCCCAACCGAAAATTATCATCGTCGATGGCCATGCCCTGTTTTACAGAGCAGGTTATTTTCCTTGGGGGGCTGAATACGGTAAAATGACAATCCAGGCTAATTCATTTTTATTCCGATATTAAAATTTCCCCCATGAAAAAACATCCATCAGTTTTAAACAGGTCTTTCGCCAATCGGCTTATAGTTGTAGCAGGGATTATCCTCTTCCTCTCGCTGTTTATGGTGAATAACCGGGTCACAGCCCAGTCCTCATCCGCAGTAAATAAGCAGGCAGGTTCAACTAATTTCTATAAGATCCAGCAGAAATTCAATGATTACTGGAAAGACAGACCCATTACCAAAGGTTCAGGCTATAAGCCATTTAAACGTTGGGAATGGTTCTGGGAGCAGCGTGTTGACCGTCAGGGAAACTTTCCTCCAAATAATATTGTTGTAACTGAGTGGGAAAAATATGCCGCGACCCATGAAACCCAAAAGCCCCAGGATTCTGCAGCTTACTGGACTGCCATGGGGCCGTATGCTACAAAAAGCGGGTATTTCGGGCTTGGGCGCATCAACTGTATTGCTTTTCATCCCAGCGACAAGAACACTTTCTGGGTAGGGACGCCAGCGGGAGGGTTATGGAAGACGACTGATTTCGGGAAAACCTGGACAACGAATTTTGATGATCAGCCCGTGCTTGGTGTAAGCGACATGGTAATCGATTCGACAAATCCCCAGGTCATGTACATAGCTACCGGTGATGGCGATGCTGCAGGTGCAGTGGGTGATATCAATGGCAGCGGGCCGGGCGACACCAAGAGTATAGGCGTGCTAAAGTCGATAAACGGCGGGGTTTCATGGAGCCCTACCGGGCTGAGCTGGAATGCCGACAGCAACAAACTGATCCGCCGCCTTGTAATGAATCATACAAAAACAAATATTCTGTTCGCCGCTACTTCCTCGGGAATATACCGGACTATAAACGGAGGGATAAAATGGGATTTGCAAAAAAAGGGATACTTCACCGATATTGTATTTAAACCCAAGGACTCCCTGGTGATGTATGCAGCCAATAATGAAGGGATGATTTTCAAGTCAGTCGATGGAGGGATAGGATGGGATTCGCTCACTCAATTCAAAGGTGGAAACCGCATCATCCTGGCAGTAAACCCTAAGAACCCGTTATTGCTGGAAGCCATCTGCACCAATTACATGAACGGGCTTTTAGGCTTGTACCGTTCGACTGACCAGGGAGGTAATTTTGCTAAATTTTATCCCAAAAATCCTGTCGATTCGACGAGGATAAATCAAAATTTGCTAAACAGTAATGCCGATACGAACAAACATGTTAACCCCTGGGGAGGGCAGGGAAATTATGACCTCTGTTACCTGATCAATCCCGCCGATACCAATGAGCGTTGGTTGGGAGGGGTCAACACATGGAAAAGTACCAATAGCGGGAAGTCCTGGACACTTGTTACCTATTGGACTGATACGGTTGCCTGCCAGTCGGTACATGCCGACAAGCATTGGTTTGCGTTCCATCCTCTTCAGCCCGGTACATTCATGGAAGGAAATGATGGCGGGATCTATTTTACGAAGGACGGAGGCAATAAATGGACCGACATTACCCGGGGTATGCAGATTGGCCAGATTTACCGGATCGGAGGTTCTTACACCGATAAAAACCTGGTGATTGCCGGGTTCCAGGATAATGGTTCGCAGATTCAAAATGATTTTAACTGGCTGGCTCCCGCAGTCATCGGTGGTGACGGTATGAATTGCCTGATCGATCATTACAATCCATCAGTGCAGTATGCATCCTATTGCAATGGATTAATCTACAGGTCCGCCGACCCTGCCTGGGAGAACTCCAAAATGATAAAGGTAATCTCAGCCTCTATTCCGGGCAAGCCTGCCGGTGCATGGGTAACGCCCTATATTTTGCATCCAAAAGACACCAGTACTTTGTATGCAGGATACTCTGATATTTACAAGACTATTAACGGAGGTATAAAATGGGAGAAGGCAAACAAACAAAACCTCCCGACCCCCAAACCAAAATCTGATATACATATCAAATCCATTGAAATTTCACAAAGCAATCCAAAGGTAATGTACGCAGCCAGGCTTTATGCTTTCCTTAAAACAGATAATGACTGGCAAACATACAAGGAAAAGAATAATCCTTCGGGAACCGACAGTTGTGTGATAACTATGATCGCTGTGCATCCAAAGAATCCCGATACTCTGTGGGTTTCTTTAGGCGGGTATAAGAACAATAAGAAGGTTTTCCGCTCAAACGACGGGGGGGACACCTGGATCAATATTTCCGGATCCTTACCGAACCTGCCGGTGAGCTGCATAAAATATCAGAACAACTCCAATGATGGCTTGTATATTGGCACCGATGCCGGTGTGTACTACAGGAATTCTGGGATGACTGACTGGAGGAGGTACAGCCAGGGTTTACCCAACGTGATAGTGACCGACCTTGATATTCAATACATGGCTGGCAAGATACGCGCCTCCACCTTTGGAAGGGGTTTGTGGGAGTCAGATCTTTATGTTGAACCCGGCTATTACCAGGTCAATGCTGTTGCTTTCCCGCTCAACGGGGGTACCGTGACGGGTGCAGGGGTATACAGTGCCGGAGCAACAGTTACCTTGAATGCTGTCCCTGCAATGAACTTACTCTTCAAGGGATGGTTTGAGAATGAACTGCGGATTGCGGATTCTTCCAAAACAACATTGACGTTTACTGCAAATTCGAACCGGAACCTGGTTGCCGGCTTCGCAAAACCGGTAGGCGTCAATGAGATCACAAGCAACCCTGTAAAGCTTTATCCAAATCCCAGCAGCGGTCTCGTCGAAGTGGTTGTTGACCAGAGCATCAGCAAGGAGATAGAGTCGATCGTCGTGACTGGAATCGATGGAAAAACAGTTTATCAGCTGAATGCCCCAACGGCCGGAGGGCGTTACACTTTGAACCTTTCCTCCTGTATTCCAGGGGAGTACATCGTAACTTTACGCCTTGCATCAGGCAGCAAATACAGCAACCGCCTGATTCTAAGGAGGTAAATTCGTACCCCGGGCGGGACTTGAACCCGCACAACCGCAATGGTCACAGGATTTTAAGTCCTGCGTGTCTACCAGTTCCACCACCGGGGCATCCGTTTAAAGAACGTTTCCTGCAGCATCCTTTTCGGAACACTTGCGTTTTAGCCGTTTTCGAAGCGGCTTATCCGCGGATAAAAAAACCCTCATCTGGGAGGGTTTTTCTGGAGCAGAAGACGAGACTCGAACTCGCGACCCTGACCTTGGCAAGGTCATGCTCTACCAACTGAGCTACTTCTGCAGGGTTAATTTGAGGGTGCAAAAGTAAAACAAGTATGCCATTCTACAAAATCTTTATTGAAATTTCTTGGAAACCACTGAAACCCATCACGTTTTTTTCAGAAGCTTCTTGATCTCGTTCAGTTTCATCAGGGCTTCAACCGGGGTGAGGGTATTGATCTCGGTATTTAATATGTCCTCCTTGATCTGCTGCAAAAGCGGATCATCGAGCTGGATGAAACTGAGCTGGAAACCTGCTTCTTCGGATGCAGGATGCGGGATGCTGGATGCTGGATGAAGATTTTTAGATCCTTTATCCTGCTTCCCGCTTCGCGATTCTTCAAGCTGCAGGAGGATCTCCCCCGCTCTTTCGATGACACTGGGTGGCATCCCGGCCATTTTGGCGACATGTATCCCGAAGCTGTGTTCGCTTCCCCCAGGTTGGAGTTTTCTCAGAAAAATCACCCTGTTCCTGACCTCCCTGATCGAAATGTGGAAGTTCTTAATCCTGCTGTGCATGGCCGCCATTTCGTTGAGTTCATGGTAATGGGTGGCAAACAGCACCTTGGGCCTGAAAAGGGACTGGCTGTGGAGGAATTCGGCAATGGCCCAGGCAATGCTGATCCCGTCGTAGGTGGATGTGCCCCGGCCTATTTCGTCGAGCAGGATCAGGCTGCGGTTTGAAATATTGTTTAGTATGCTTGCCGTTTCATTCATCTCGACCATGAAAGTCGATTCCCCTGAAGAGATATTGTCGGATGCCCCGACCCTGGTGAAGATCTTGTCGACCAGGCCGATACTTACCCTTTCGGCAGGGACAAAACTTCCCATCTGGGCCATCAGCACAATGAGTGCGGTTTGCCGCAGCAGGGCCGATTTACCCGACATATTGGGCCCGGTCAGTATGATGATCTGCTGGGAATGGTCGTCAAGGTATATATCATTGGCAATATATTCCTCGCCGGGCTTCATCTGCCTTTCGATCACAGGATGGCGGCCGCTGATGATCTCCAGGTCGCAGGAGTCGTTGAGCTGTGGCCGCACATACCGCTGCTGGACCGCATTAAGTGCGAACGAGACCAGCACGTCGAGCCTTGCTGCAAGGTTTGCATTAAGCTGCACAGGCACAATGTAGTCGTTGACAAAAAGCACAAGCTCTTCGTATATCCTGGTCTCCAGTTCTGAAATACGTTCTTCAGCATGAAGGATCTTTTCTTCATATTCCTTCAGTTCCGGAGTGATATAACGTTCACTGTTGACCAGGGTCTGTTTCCTTTGCCAGTCGGCCGGCACTTTGTCTTTATGGGTATGGGTAACTTCCAGGTAATAACCGAAAACATTGGTATAGCCGATTTTCAGTGACGATATCCCGGTTCGCTCGGTTTCTCTCTGCTGGATCTGTACAAGGTAATCCTTGCCTGAATAAGCGATCTTCCGTAATTCATCCAGGCCCGGATCCACCCTCTCCCCGATCACATTGCCCCTGGAAGCAAGCGCTGGGGGGTCGGGATTGAGTTCACGGCCGATCTTTTCCCGAACATGCAGGCATGGGTTAAACTGTTCGGCCAGCTTTTGCAAGCCTTCATTCTGTGCCCGGGAAGCCAGTTCTTTCAGTGTTTCTATTGAATCGAGCGCTTTCTTCAGGTGCAGCATCTCCCTGGGCTGGATCTTGCCTACGGCGGCTTTTGAGATCAGCCGTTCCAGGTCCCCTATCATGGTCAGCTCATGCCTCACCTTCTCAACAATACCGGGATCCCGGGTAAAAAACTCAACGACATCAAGCCTTTCTTCAATAGGTGCAAGGTGCTTCAGCGGCAATATCATCCATCGCCTGAGCAGGCGGGAACCCATGGGCGAAACCGTCTGGTCCAGGGCATCAATCAGGGTTTTGGCATTCTCATTATTCGGGTTCAGCAATTCCAGGTTGCGGATTGTAAAGCGGTCAAGCCAAACATAATGGTCTTCCTCGATCCTTGAAAGTTTTGAAATATGTGAAACTTTTTCATGCTGGGTCTCGGCGAGGTAATGAAGGGCCGCACCGGCTGCAATTACAGCCATTTCCAGGTTCTCAACACCAAAACCCTTCAGGGATACCGTTCCGAAATGTTTAAGCAGTAGATCATTTGAAAAGTCGGTTGTAAACACCCAGTCGTCAAAGGTGTTTATATAAAACTTACTGCCGAAAAGCTCCGTAAACTTTTGCTTTTTGCTCTTCTGGATGATCACCTCACTCGGCCTGAAACTCTGTATCAGCTTATCGATATATTCAGCACCCCCCTGGGCCAGGTAAAACTCCCCGGTTGAAATATCCAGGAATGAAATTCCCGAGGTCTTTGGCTCAAGGTGAACGGCAGCCAGGAAATTATTCTCCTTCTGCTCAAGTATTTTATCATGGTATGAAACACCTGGCGTAACCAGTTCGGTAACCCCTCTTTTGACGATGGTTTTTGTCAGCTTCGGATCTTCGAGCTGATCACATATGGCAACCCTTAGCCCGGCTTTTACAAGCCTCGGAAGATAGAGGTCGAGGGAATGATGAGGAAAACCCGCAAGTTCAATATAGGAGGCAGAACCGTTGGCCCTCCTGGTGAGTACAATACCCAGGATCCCTGAAGCCTTGATCGCATCTTCCCCGAAAGTTTCATAGAAATCCCCTACCCTGAAAAGCAACAATGCATCAGGGTATTTTGCCTTGATGGCATTATACTGCTTCATCAAAGGTGTTTCGGCAACTTCCTTCGTATTCTGCTTCATTATTTTTTATGACGCGGATGAGATTTCCCTTCGACCCCGGCCAGTTTTCAAAGGTACAATCCACAGCTTAACGCTTTGCCGATTGTTGAAAAGTTCGCAAAACAATTCCTAAGTGAAAAGAAATCGAAAACATGTTTTAAGCGAAGCAACTTACAAAAGCGGCCCTGGCTGTTCGGAGCGAAGCAACTCACACAAGCCGCATCAGGTGAACGAAGAGAACCGTAGCGGCGGTGTGAGGTTGCGAGCGACAGGCGCTGCAGCGATGTAAGATTACAAGCGATTTCATTACCTTTGCCTCCTATGAGCCTGCGTAAACTTTCCCTCTCAGAACTCAACCGCCTGAGCAATGAAGAATTCAGAGCTGCCGAGAAGTTCCCTGTCACAGTTATACTTGACGACATCCGTTCGCAGAACAACACAGGTTCCGTATTCAGGACCTGTGATGCATTCAGGGTCGAAACCCTCTACCTCTGCGGGATAACGGCCATCCCTCCCCACAGGGAGATCCATAAAACAGCCCTCGGGGCCGAAGATTCGGTGAGCTGGAAATACTTTGATTCAGCCGCCGGGGCTATCCTGGAAGTTAAAAAATCGGGCTTCACCGTCCTGGCTATGGAACATACAACAAACAGCCTTCCCATTCAGGATTTTCATATTCCTGAAGGCAGTAAGATCGCCCTGGTTTTCGGGAATGAAGTACTCGGGGTATGTGAAGAAGCGTTAAAACTGGCCGACAGCTGCCTTGAGATACCCCAGTTCGGCACAAAGCATTCCATCAATGTGTCTGTGGCTGTTGGGGTTACGTTATGGGAGATATTAAAGAAGCTAAATAAAATATGATCTTCGTAACCTTTCCCTAATACCTGTCGTACAATATAATTGTGAGAAAAGTTTGCGAAAATCATTCCAATCTTTTTAATTTTGAAGTCTGAAAACAAAGATTGTTTTTTAAATCACTGCGTATCAGTTATTTAAACACCGGGTCCGCAAATTAACCGTAAAATGTTAATTTAAAACCGTTGTAAACTTGCTATTCATAATGTTATTTTAATATATTTGTAAAATCAGTAAACAGAAAAATAGAAATCTAAAATCAAAGTCGTATGAAAAAATTCTCACGATTACTATCAAAGGCCGTAATTTTCCTGCTGGCCGTTCTTATCTCGGCAGCTTCCTTTGCACAGGAGAAAAAGCAGGATAAACCGGAACAGAAGTCCAGGCCTAATGCCGCAAGCTCATACAGTTATTGGTCAGTCGGGCTTTTCGGCGGTATCATGCAGTTTAACGGCGACCTTTCCAAGAACCTCTGGATCAACCTTGGAACGAACTCCATAGGGTACAACTATGGCCTTGTCGTTACCAAACAATTTACCCGCGTCATCGGAGTGCGCGCCAGGATTGCACATGGAAAACTTCAGAGCCAGGTTGATTCCAAGAACGTATGGGATTACAGTGGCACCGACCCCCATGCATTCATCAGCAAAAAATTTATTGCCTATCCCTGGGAAACCGATCTTCAGTTGACCGTTAACTGGCTTAACTGGATCCTTGGTTATAAACCGGAGAGGGTTTTTTCATCATATTTAATTTTTGGTATTGGCGCTGACCAGACTGTTGGCCACCGCACCGACCTGCTTAAAAACACCGACGATGCCTGGATCGGCAGAAAAGACGCCTCCAATAACATGGGCAACACCAGCGGTATAGCAGGTACAAACCTCCAGATGAAAGTCGGAGCCGGTATCGGGTTCGATTTCAACATCGACCAGCACTGGTCCATTCCTATTGAAATATACTGGAGATGGCGTGATGGCGACATCCTCGACATGACTGCCGGCGGTGCCAAACAGATCGTAAACGACATGTACTCATCAGCAACTATCGGTCTTGCTTACAAATTCGGCTATACCGGCGGCAGCCTCAAGTATATGGAAAAACATTACGGAGAAGTTAAATACGAAACCCAGCCTCCAATCCTCAGCGAGAAAGGCGACTCCGTTACAGTTACCATCAAGGGCACATTCCCCCCGAAATATTTTGCCAAGAAAGCAGCTATGCAGTTCCAGCCTGTGCTTGTTTATGCAGGCGGACAAACCGAGCTGAAGGCCATCACCCTGAAGGGTGAAAAAGTTACAGGCGAAGGAATTCCCATCAAGTATAAAGAAGGCGGTACATTTACATATGCCACCACTTTCCCTTACAAACCTGAGATGAACACTTCCGAGCTCACAGTTGCCCCGGTTATCTATGAAGCAAAAGAAATCACCTATCCCAAGAAGGCTGAGATCAAGGAAAAAGTTAAATTCATCGAACTTCCGAGCCGCGACCTGGTTCCCGGCGTGATCTACACACCTACCCGTATTATTCCTGACCAGGCCAGCCTGATTGCCGATCATGGTTATCAGAAAGAAGTCATCGTAAGCAAAACAGGGATTATCTATTTCAAGAAGAACAAATATGACCTCGACCTCAAATACGGCATCAACAAAACTGATGCTGCAAAGGCAGGTCTCACCGACGTTGGCAATTTCATCCACCAGGGATGGAAGATCAAGAGTGTTGACATGAATGGTTGGGCATCACCTGAAGGCGAAGAAACCTTCAATGCTAACCTTTCTGAAAACCGTTCAAAAACAGGCCAGGCCTGGTTGATCGACCAGTTCAAGGCGTGGGCAAAAGAAGCCAACAAGGACAATAAGGACAAGAAAGCTGTTAAGGCTGCCATTGAAGCCGCAGGCAAGGATGTTAATGTTCCCCTTGCGCATCATGGCCCCGACTGGAATGGTTTCCTCAAGGAGGTCCAGAACAGTAATCTGAAAGATAAAGACAAGATCCTGAACGTGATCAACTCAAATGCAGATCCTCTGAAGAAAGAACAGGAAATCCGCAATATGATCCTGATCTATCCTGAAATCGAAACCAAGCTTTTACCTGTGTTGCGCCGTTGCGAAGTGACTGCCAACCTTTATGAGCCCCGCTTTACCGATGAGGAACTCAGCAAGTACGCAGTTTCTGAACCTTCCAGGCTGAAGGTTGAAGAACTCCTCTATGCAGCCACACTGACCAATGATCCTGCTACCAAGCTCGTAATCTATGATAACGCTGCAAAGCAGTATCCCGGAAGCTGGAAAGCCCTGAACAATGCAGCTGCAGCTAACATTACCAAAGGCAATTATGCAAAAGCAGCTGATTACCTTACCAAAGCCCAGGGCATTGCCCCGAACAACGGCATGATAGAAAACAACCTTGGTGTTGTCGCTGCCAAGCAGAAAGATTATAATAAAGCTAAGGCCCAGTTCAAGAAAGCCCAGCAGCTTGGCGAAAAAGAAAACTACAACCTCGGCATCTATGAGATCCCGGCCGGCAATTATACCAAAGCCCTCAGCATGCTTGGTGATGCCAAGTGCAGCTACAACTTAGGTCTTGCACAGCTTGTATCAGGCAATAATGCCGCTGCTGAAGCCACCCTGAAGTGTGCTCCCCAGACTCCTGAAACATTCTACTTGCTTGCCATCGTCGGTGCTCATAACAACAACACCAAAATGTTATATGAGTACCTGATGAAAGCCTGCCAGGATGCAAATCTGAAAGCCCAGGCCAAGGGTGACCGTGAATTCTACAACTTCGCAAACACTCCTGAATTCCAGAATATCGTGAAGTAATATTTGTTTACTGATAAAAAAAGCCCGGCAAATTGCCGGGCTTTTTTTTTAAGCTTTGAGTCCGAAGAACTATAACGTGATTCTTTTCACCTCTCCTTTATCATTGCACAGCTCCAATAATTCCGAGACCGGCTTATGGTATACCGGGTGAATGAAAGACGGTGCGATCTCATCCAGGGGCATCAAGGTAAACATGCGTTCATGAAGCCTGGGATGCGGGACCATCAGCTCTTCGGTAAACAAGATTCTTGAGCCGTAAAACAAAATGTCAATATCTATTGTTCGCGAGGAATACGTTTCGGTTGTACAGGAACAGCCGGTTGTGCATGCCGGGGCATTCCTTACTCTTCCGAGCTCCTTTTCAATATCCTGTATCCCTGCCAGCAGTTCATCAGGGCTTAAACCTGTTTCTATTTCAAGGGCCTGGTTATAAAAAGACATGCTGTCTTCAAATCCCCATGGCTCGGTTTCATAAACAGAAGAGGATTTCAGAATGTTTCCCAAACGTTCTTTTATCCTGGCACAGGCCAGGAGAAGGTTCTGTTCCCTGTCGCCCCTGTTACTTCCAAGAAGCAAATAGACCGCTTGCTGCATACGTTGTGTGAAAATACTATAAACCGTAAAGCCTGGTTATCAAGGCTGAAATTTTTCGGCCGTAATCGGGATCTGTTGCCCATTTACCGGTGAGCTCCGTTACCACGGTCACACTACCCCTTCTTACATTGTTGAAGCGGGGATCAACGAGGGGACTTCTGACCGTTTCATAACTTGCATAGGCTTTTAAATGCTGTATATGGGCCCTCACCCCTTCTTCCATGCTTGCAAACCAGTCTCCCCCGCTGAAAAGATCAATGCAACCCAATCCGCAGTAATTATGCTGGTATTTGCTTATGTTGCCATCAAATTTTAAAAAACCAGTTTCAAGGCACATCTGGCAGAAGGCCACTTCGTAATTAACGCCTTCCCGGTTGGCTTCGATGATATATGTTTTTACCAGCCTGCCCACCATAGCTGCATCGGCGTCCCCGTTATATTTTATCACAAAGTTCTTCATGAGCTCCGGGGATGCCTTTCCCTGTGCCATGATCTTCAGGCTTGGCCCTTTTTTCGCCAGCGAGGCTTTTGATGAATGATATTTTTTCTGAGGGACATCATGGTGACCCGGTGTCATTCCATGAGCTGTAAGAAATAAAAGCAAAAAAATATATGTAACCAGGGTCAATCTCATCCGTCAAATTAATATCTTGCAATTATAATTATTTTAGCGATGGATTGAGGGAAATGAAAGATTTTTTTTGCACAGAAATTTGTTTACAATTAACTTGGTACCATGAAATTAAATTCAATCTAAATTCCAGATAGTATGAAACAATTCTTCAAATTTATGTTTGCCAGCATGCTTGGCACATTCCTTGTGATCGTTATCATTTTCCTGGTCAGTCTCGGAATTGTTGCAGGTATTGTGGCGATAGCTTCAAACGATGAGGTGACTATTGATAAAAACACTGTCCTGGTGATCAAGATGGACAAGCTTATAGCAGACCGTTCACCTTCCATGCCGGTATTCAGCCTGAACGGTACCGATAAATATGACGGGCTGAACGACATCCTCAAAAACCTAAAAAAAGCAGCTGATGATAAAAACATTGCCGGCATCTACCTTGATCTGTCGATGGTACAGGCAAGCATGGCTACAGTGGAAGAGATCAGGGACGGCCTGATCGAATTCAGGAAATCGGGAAAATTCATCTGGGCCTACAGCGAAGGCATGGATCAGAAGGCATATTACCTGGCATCAGTTGCCGACAAGATCTTCATGACGCCCCAGGGCATGGTGTTTTTCAAAGGGCTGAGTGCAAGCCCGATGTTTATCAAAGGGACCCTTGAAAAACTTGACATCAAAGTACAGGTGATCAGGCATGGAAAGTTCAAGGCTGCCACTGAGCCGCTGTTCCTCGACAAAATGAGCCCTGAGAACAGGAAACAAACCACGGAACTAATCACCGACCTCTGGGATAAGATGATCACCGGGATAAGCGAATCCCGCCACATCTCCAAAGATGAACTGAACCATATTGCTGACAGCCTGAAGCTGGGGAGGGCCGCTGACGCACTTAAGTATAAATTCATCGACCAGATCGCCTATAAGGATGAATTTCTGAAAGAACTTCGGTCAAAGCTTGGCATTGACGAGAAAGCCAGGATCAAAACCGTTTCGATGGATAAGTATACCAAGGTGTTTGACCCCGCAAGCAAGAACTCCTCCAAGGACAAGATCGCCGTCATCTATGCCCAGGGAACTATCGGAAGCGGTGAAGGCGATGACCAGGATATAGGGTCGGAACGTATTTCAAGGGCTATCCGCAAGGCACGTGAGGACGATAAAGTAAAGGCCATCGTATTCCGTATCAACTCAGGAGGAGGCGACGGACTCGCATCGGATATCATATGGAGGGAAGTGGTCCTTGCAGCAAAGGCCAAGCCTGTAGTGGCTTCATTCGGGGATGTTGCAGCCAGCGGGGGTTACTATATTGCCTGCGCAGCCACCAGGATACTTGCCGAGCCCAACACCATCACAGGATCAATCGGTGTGTTCGGAATCATACCCAACTTCCAGGGCCTGATGAAAAATAAACTGGGGATAACATTCGACGAGGCAGGCACGAATAAAAACTCGGGCTTCATTTCTGTCCAAAGACAGCTTTCACCATTCGAACAGGCAGTGATCCAGAAAGAGATCGAGGATTTTTATGACACCTTTATCACGAAGGTGGCCGAAGGGCGGAAGCTCACAAAGGCCCAGGTCGACAGCATAGGCCAGGGAAGGGTCTGGAGCGGTGTTGATGCAAAAGGGATAGGGCTTGTCGATGAATTCGGAGGCCTTTCAAAGTCCATCCAGGTGGCAGCCGACCTTGCAAAACTTAAATCGTACAAGGTATGGGCCCTGCCTGAACAGAAAGAACCCATCCAGCAAATTATCGACGAAGTATTCGGGAACACCCCCGAAACGAGGATACAGTCGGTTATGGGTGAAGATTACAGGTATTACAAAGCAATCAAAGACCTGCGTTCCATGAGAGGTGTGCAGGCCAGGATGCTCATTGATTACGAAATCCGGTGATCAGGCTACCAAAAAAAGAGGGCATCCTTTTCGGGATGCCCTCTTTTTTTTTAATCCCCTGATGTTATCTCATCGGATACCGTTTGAAGATCTCTTCGCTCTTCATCAGGATATCAATATACTGGGCCCTCTTGTAAACGAAAGGATCTTTCAGCTCCTTACGTGAGAGTTTACCCCTGAAGCTTTCGATGGAAGAGAAATTCTTACGTGTCATCCAGTCTTCCAGGTCTTTGATCATAAGGCTGAGCTGGGCAGGTCCGTTCTTGTATACCGTGCTGACAACCTGCACGCAATCGGCCCCGGCAAGAAGCATTTTAATAACATCCCTGCCGCTGAAAATACCGGTGTTGGCGCATAATGAACCTCGGATCTCATGGTATAACATCCCGATATACCTCAGCGCAAGGCGGTTGTCCTCCTCGTTACTGAGATTATAAGGAAAGTTATGCTCGATCTTCTCAATGTCAATATCAGGCTGAAAAAGACGGTTGAACAGAACAAAGCCGTCAACCCCTGCATGGTACATTTGCTGGATTACTGCGAGGACGTTGGTATAGAACGGGCTGAGCTTTACGCTTACCGGAATTTTCATATTCTTCTTGACCTCTGATATTACAGCAAGCTGCTCATTGATGATCGATTTCCCTTCCTTCTTGAAATCAGCGGGAAGGGTGTAAAGATTCATTTCAATAGCATTGACTCCTGTTTGTTCGATGAGTTTTGCATATTCAACCCAGGTATCTTCAAACAGGCAGTTCAGGCTGGCGATTACCGGAATATTGACCGAATCAACGACCTTTCTCAAATGCGAAAGGTGTTCCCGGGGCCCGGCATGATTGATATCGGGAAACAGGCTGATCATCTCGGCATGCCGTTCATTGTATTGGTTCAGTTCCTCGGAAAGCTGCAGTCGTTCGAGTTCAATCTGTTCCTCGAACAGGGTCTTATAAACAATTGCAGCAGCGCCGGCTTCCTCAAGCTGGCGTATTGTATCCAGGTCCTTAACCAGGTTGCTTGCTCCAACGATTATGGGATTTTTCAGATTCAGTCCCATGTAGTTTGTGGTAAGGATAGGCATAAGTTTATAGGTTTTAAGATGTTTTACAAAAATATCTTATTTGGCTGTAATACCTGATTATTTTTCAAATTTCATCTCGGCAAGACGCTTGTAATTGTTGTACCTCCATTTAGCATTTTCCTCTGCCGCTTTGAAAAGTTCAACAGATTCTTCCGGGAACATTGCCTTGAGGGAAGTGTAACGTACTTCGGTTCCGAGAAATTCCTGGAATTTTGCCCAATCGGGTTCCTTGGAGTCGAGTGTAAACGGGTTCTTGCCTTCTTCGGCATGCATCGGATTGTAACGGTACAGGTTCCAGTAGCCTGCATTCACTGCCTGGTCCATTTCTTCCTGGGCTTTTCCCATTCCAAGTTTAAGCCCGTGGTTTATACAGGTGGAATAGGCAATTACCATTGAGGGGCCCTTGTATGCTTCGGCTTCTTTTATTGCCCTGAACAGCTGGCTGTTGTTGGCGCCCATTGCGACCTGTGCAGTATATACATATCCGTATGTCATGGCCATTGCGCCAAGATCTTTTTTACGGACCTTCTTGCCTGAAGCCGCAAACTTGGCGACAGCCCCTGCAGGAGTCGACTTGGAAGCCTGTCCGCCGGTATTGGAATATACTTCGGTGTCGAGTACAAGAATATTGATATCCTCACCGGAGGCGATAACATGGTCAAGCCCGCCGTAACCGATATCGTATGCCCATCCGTCCCCGCCAATGATCCAGATCGATTTCTTGATAAGGTATTGTTTGAGATCGGTTATATCCCTGGCAAGCTGGTCACTCTCCTTCTCAAGCAAAGGCAGAAGCCTGATCGTGGCAGCTTTTGATTTTTCCGCATCGTCTTTGCCGTCGATCCATTCCTGGAAAGCAGCCAAAGTTTCGGAGCCCATCATGTTGGCCTTTATAGCTTCCTTCATTTTCCTTGAAATACGCTGGCGGAGTTTGCCAACACCAAGAGCCATACCGTAGCCGTATTCGGCATTGTCTTCAAACAATGAATTGGCCCAGGCCGGACCGCGTCCGTTGGTATTTGCACGGTAAGGTGTGAACGGGGCTGTGCCTCCGTATATTGAAGAACATCCCGTGGCATTTGCTATCATCATCCTCTCGCCGTAAAGCTGGGTCAGGAGTTTTATATAAGGTGTTTCGCCGCATCCTGCGCAAGCCCCGGAGAACTCGAAAAGGGGCTGTGAGAACTGGCTGTTTTTAAATGTTTTAAACCTGTCGATCACATCGGTTTTATAGGAAACCTTTTCAATAAGATAATCCCAATTTTTCGATTCGCTGATCTGGCTGCCGAGTGTGTTCATTTCAAGCGCTTTGGTCTTGGAAGGACAGATATCGGCACAGTTGCCGCAGCCTGTACAGTCAAGCACGCTTACCTGGATCTTGAATTCATACCCGGCAAGTTCTTTCCCGATAGCCTTCAGGGTTGGCATACCCTGGGGGGCGTTCTTCTTTTCTTCTTCATTGAGAAGGAAAGGACGGATGGCGGCGTGTGGACAAACATATGCGCACTGGTTGCACTGGATACAGTTTTCGGGTATCCATTTGGGGACATTAACCGCAATGCCTCGTTTTTCGAGGACAGTCATCCCCGATGGGAAAGTTCCATCTTCCATGCCAAGGAAAGCGCTGACGGGGATATCGTCTCCGTTCATTGCGCTGACCGGGTCAAATATTTCCCTGACAAATTTTGAAACCGTTGAATCTTCATTTGCTTTTTTAACAACGATTTTGGACCATTCGGCCGGTATTTCGATCTTGATTACCTCGCCTCCCTGGTCGATAGCCGCAAAATTCATATTAACGATCTCTTCTCCCTTACGTCCATAAGTCTTTTCAATGGCTTTCTTCATATCCTTCACCGCTTTTTCATACGGGAATATATTGGAAAGCTTAAAGAAGGCCGATTGCATGATGGAATTCGTGCGGTTGCCAAGGCCGATCTCTTCGGCTATCTTGGTTGCGTCGATCATGTAGAATTTGACCTGGTTGTCGGCCATGAACTTTTTCATGGCATCGGGCAGGCGTTTCTTGGTTTCTTCCGCGTCCCATATGGAATTCAACAGGAAGGTACCTCCTTTCTTGAGTCCTTTCACAAGGTCATATTTGTCAAGATACGAGGGAACATGGCATGCAATGAAATCAGCCATGTTAACAAGATAGGGGGAGCGGATGGGGCTGTCGCCGAAACGAAGGTGGGAAACAGTTACACCTCCTGATTTTTTCGAGTCATAGGCAAAGTATGCCTGTGCGTATTTGTCGGTATTATCGCCAATGATCTTTATACTGTTCTTATTGGCTCCAACGGTACCGTCAGAACCGATTCCCCAGAACTTGGCTGAAAAAGTAGTTGCAGGCTGTATGTCAATTTCAGGCATCAGCGGCAGGGAAGTGAAGGTTACATCATCAACGATACCCATTGTAAAATGGTTCTTCGGCTCCTTCATCTTCAGGTTATCATAAACTGATACGATCTGGGAAGGAGTTGTATCCTTGGAACTAAGCCCGTAACGCCCGGCTATGATCATCGGCCTTTCGGGGCGGTCATAGAAGATATCCCTGATATCAAGGTAAAGAGGATCCCCGTTTGCTCCGGGTTCCTTTGTACGGTCAAGCACAGCGATGCGTTTCACCGATTTCGGCAACACATCAAAGAAATATTTTTCACTAAATGGGCGGTACAGGTGAACCACTACCAGGCCGACCTTTTCGCCTTTGGCGCGAAGATAATCAATGGTTTCACGGATGGTTTCAGTTACCGAACCCATGGCCACTATGATATTCTCGGCCTGCGGATCACCGTAATATACGAAGGGATGATATTCCCTTCCTGTGAGAGTGGTGATCTCTTTCATATACTGGTCAACAACATCGGCAACAGGATGGTAAAAGCGGTTGACAGCTTCCTTGGCCTGGAAGAAAATGTCGGGGTTCTGGGCAGTTCCCCTGGTAACAGGATGTTCGGGGTTCAGGGCGCGGTCGCGGAATTCCTGGAGAGCCTTTACATCGATAAGCTTTGCCATATCATCGTTATCAAAAGCTTCTATCTTCTGGATCTCATGCGAAGAACGGAAACCGTCAAAGAAATGAAGGAAAGGCAGCCTTAATTTAATGGCACTGAGATGGGCAATGCCTGCCAGGTCCATGATCTCCTGAACGGATCCGGAAGCCAGCATGGCAAAACCGGTTTGCCTCGTTGCATACACGTCGCCGTGGTCGCCGAAGATAGAAAGGGCATGGGCGGCAACAGTTCTTGCTGAAACATGGAATACGCATGGGAGAAGTTCGCCTGCTATCTTGTACATGTTCGGGATCATCAGCAATAAGCCCTGGGAGGCTGTAAACGTAGTGGTAAGGACTCCGGCCTGGAGGGATCCGTGAACAGCGCCTGCTGCACCGGCTTCACTTTGCATTTCACTAACCCTTACTTCGTCCCCGAAAATATTTTTACGGCCGCTGGCTGCCCACTCATCAACATTTTCAGCCATATTAGAGGAAGGTGTGATTGGGTAAATTGCAGCTACTTCACTGAACATATAGGCCATATGTGATGCAGCCTGATTACCGTCACAAGTCAAATATTTTTTTGTTTTAGTCATATTGTATTGATTTTTAAGAATTTAACTATATCAACTGTGAATCGATTAACAGACTGCAAAGGTACATTTTTTTTAAATTTGCCGGATGCTTTATCCAACTTCTTTTGAAAATAAACTGGGCTTTGACCATATCAGGGAACTGCTGTCGTCCAACTGCCTGTCTTCCATGGGGAAAGACCTTATATCGACCATATCCTTCTCGACAAAGAGGGAGGATATCTTTTTAAAGCTTGTTCTCACCGGGGAGATGCTGAATGTTTTGAATTTTGAAGAAGGATTTCCATCCCAGGACTATTATGACCTGTTACCCGAGTTAAAACGGATTATAACGCCGGGAACTTACCTGGAGGAAGATACTATTTCGGAGCTCAGGCTTTCGCTCCAGACGGTTGCCGCACTGATCAGTTTCTTTTCGGTGCGCATGGAAGCGTATCCGGGCCTCTACGCCCAGATCGCCTCGACCATAGCCGACAGCTCGGCTCTTACCCTTCCGGCCGCCCTGGTCCGCCGAATAGACCATATGCTCGACGAACGTTCAGAAGTCAGGGACAATGCTTCCCCTGAGCTGTTAAAACTCAGAAAAGAAAAGGCATATAAAATTGCAAGTGTAGAACACAAGATACACCATGACCTGAAAGTCGCCCGGCAATCGGGCTGGACCCCCGAAGATGCCGAGGTCACAATCCGCAACGGCCGGCTGGTGATCCCGATGCTAAGCGCCCATAAACGCAAGATCAGCGGGTATGTTCATGATGAATCGGCCACCGGGCAAACGGTTTTCATTGAACCCTCGGCCATTTTTGAAACGAATAACGAGATCCGTGAAATTGAATATGCCGAAAAACGGGAGATCATTAAGATACTGACAGTTTTCACAAATGATGTCAGACCAGAAACAGAGAACCTCGCAAGCCTGTACAAATTTCTGGGCGTAATTGATTTCATAAGGGCCAAAGCCCTGTTTGCCAGGGCCGTGGCAGGGGTCCTTCCAAAGATCGCCCAGGATACCGATCAGTCCTCCAAAACAGGAAATGCCATGGCTTTCAACTGGCACCAGGCCATCCACCCTAATCTGTACCTTCATTTTAAAAATATAAAAAAAGAAGTTGTTCCCCTTGACCTGGAACTGGAGGGAGAAGAACGCATACTCATCATTTCGGGTCCGAATGCAGGAGGGAAATCGGTTTGCCTTAAGACCGTGGGGCTTGTGCAATACATGTTCCAGTGCGGATTGCTGCCGCCTTTGAGGGAAGATTCGGAATTTATGATCTTTGAAAAGATCTTTATAGACATAGGTGATGAGCAGTCCATTGACAACGACCTCAGCACCTATACTTCCAAGCTCCTGAACCTGAAATTCTTTCTTGAGCATGTCGACAACCATTCCCTTCTCCTTATTGATGAGTACGGTTCGGGGACAGATCCTTCCCAGGGAGGGGCAATGGCCGAAGCTTGCCTGGAGGAGATGGCTGCAAGGGGAACCTATGGGGTTATTACCACCCATTATTCCAACCTTAAATTGCTCGCAGGACGTGTAAAAGGAATTGTAAACGGGGCAATGCTTTATGATTCGAAGAAGCTTAAACCCCTTTACCGCCTGAAGAAAGGCAAACCCGGTAATTCCTTTGCCTTTGAGATCGCAGCCCAGATCGGGTTTCCCGCAGCGGTGCTGAACAAGGCAAGGAATATCACGGGCCACAGCCAGCTTAATTTCGAGAAGCAGATCCAGGACCTTGAAACCGAGAAGGATGAGATGAGCAGGAAATCAACCGAGCTGAGGGTGGCCGATGATTTCCTGGCGGAACTGATAACAAAATATGAGAAGCTGACGGGGACACTGGAAAAATCAAAAAAGGAGATCCTTGAGAATGCCCGGGCCGAGGCCCTGCAGATGGTCTCTGAAGCAAACAGGACCATAGAAAGAACGATCAGGGAGATAAAAGAGGCCCAGGCCGAAAAGGAACAGACCAAAACTGCAAGGTCAGGCATAAGGGAGCTGAAAGAGAAACTGGAAGAACAACAGGCTCCGCTGGTATGGCCTGAGCCGCCCCCGGAAGACATGGAACAGGGGAAGCCTTCATCCGCAGTCAAATCTTCAACCGCAGGTAAATCTAAATCAAAGGCCCCTTCAAAACCTCAGATAATTGAACCAACAGGGCCCCAGCACAGGCAATATCAATCCTACCTTGACGACATGCACCGTAAACTGTATGATTTCGAGGTGACACTTGACCTGCGCGGCAAACGTGTGGATGAAACGATATCCC
>Ga0194039_1000110_pt1 | contig 52638 bp, 41 predicted proteins | sample JunL228m_MetaG_FD_148679 | JGI IMG/M metagenome (GOLD analysis project Ga0194039, IMG submission 148679) | Anoxic zone freshwater microbial communities from boreal shield lake in IISD Experimental Lakes Area, Ontario, Canada - Jun2016-L227-8m | ecosystem: Environmental > Aquatic > Freshwater >...
CTGTTGAGCCGCATCACTACAGGCATTTACCGGATCTGGATGAGCTTCGACTATTAAACCATCTGCTCCTGCAGCAATAGCAGCTTTGGCCAATGGTAGAACCAGATTGACTCTTCCAGCTGCATGTGAAGGATCTGCAATCACAGGGAAATGAGATTCCTGCTTGGCTACTGCGATGGCTCCGACATCCATTGTATTTCTGGTAGCAGTTTCAAAAGTTCTGATTCCTCTTTCGCACAAAATCACGCTTGGACAACCATTTACGAGTAAATACTCAGCAGCTGACAGCCACTCATTTATAGTTGTGGACATTCCTCTCTTAAGAAGAACAGGCTTGTCAGACTTTGCCACCATCTCAAGAAGATGATAATTCTGGCAGTTTCTTGCTCCAATCTGGATGCAGTCGGCAACTTCTGCAATTTTATCTATATGCGTTACGCCAACAACTTCTGTTACTACTGCAACCTTAAATTCATCCTTCATCGCCTGCAAAATATTAAGCCCTTCTTCGCCAAGGCCCTGGAATGCATAAGGTGAGGATCTCGGCTTGTAAGCGCCGCCTCTGATTATTCTTACACCAGTTTTAAATACATCGCTTGTTGCCTGCCTCATCTGTTCGTAACTTTCTACAGCGCAAGGACCGGCTATTACCTGAAAATGCCCTGCCCCGATGAAGTAGTTTCCAATTTTCACTTTTGTACATTTCGGATGATATTCGCGACTGGCGAGTTTATAAGGTTTTTGTATAGGCAGAACATTTTGGACATACGGGTGATTTTTCAAACTTTCAAGAGACTGGTTTTTGCGTTCGTCGCCGACTGCCGCAATAACGGTGTGTTCTACGCCCTTAATAATTTTGGGTTCGTAGCCAAGTTTGATTGTTATTTCAACAATTTCTTTGAGTTTATTTTCCGGCGCATGGGGTTTTAAAACAATAATCATAATTAGAGGTTCTTTCGTAGAGTTTAATTTTTAAGGTCAATATCATACCTTGATTATTATTGTTATAATGACGGCAAAGTAAATAGTGCGAACTGAAAAACCATATTTTATATCACTCTTGCTTTTAAAAGTTAAAAGCTTTATCATTGTTTGTGAGCAATCAAAACATTGAGAACTTTAATAATGATTACAGAAAAAAGAATTGCATCTCTAGACATAGGCATAAGCGCAGTGATGCTGCTTCTAGTATCCTGCGATAAGTCTGATCACTTCGAAATCATAAATGAATTTGGCGGTATTTCCAGGCTCGGACTTGGTATCTCAAAGACGAATCTTCTTTCTGATGAAAAAATGGAAGCCACGCTCAATATCTGCAAGGAAATTATTGACATAACAGAAAAAAGCGGTGTGGATAAAATCATTGTTACAGCTTCAAGCGGCATAAAAAACGCCATAAATAAAACACAATTTCTCATTTCCTGCAGAACAAAATTTAATATTTTCCCCAACATCCTGACAGAACAGGAAGAAGCAAAGCTTATCTACAAAGGAGCTACCTCAAAATATCTAGATGAAGAAAGACCAATAATTGTCATTGAGGTTGGCGGTGATTCTACTTATATCGCATTCGGAAGAAAAGGTACAATGATAAAATCAAACATCATAGAAATAGGCTCTTTTCATATTTTCGACAATCCGAATAAATATAATGGAATCCTATCGTTTTTGAATCCAAAACTCAAATATTTTATAAGTGATAACTTTACCTCTTTTAGGAATGAAATTCTCTCCTGGCTGGACGGGAGAAAGCCAGTTGTGATTTGCAGTGGAACTCTAGCCTCTGTTTTATATAGCGCGCTTATAGGTAAATTAGTAGTCAGCCGCTCAAGTATGGAAGGCAAGGTTTGCAGTGTTAAGAGCCTGCACAAAGTATATAGATCTGTCAATAGAAAAAAATTAGAGGATAGAAAAAAACTACCAGGCATCGACGCAGAAAGAGCTCAAACTCTTCCAACGGCCTTAAATATTTTATCAGAAATTTTAAAGCTGTTGGGGACACACGAATTTACGCTTACAGCCAATGGATTAAGAACAGGCATTCTCAAATCTTATACTGAGAAAAATTCATTTCTGGAATAGCAGACTAAAGCTCAGAAGTGAGCCTTTTCATCTTTTGAATAGCTTTTACTTCGATCTGCCTTATGCGTTCCCGTGAAAGACTGAAATGCTTTCCCACCTCTTCGAGAGTTTTGGGTTTATCGTCATTTATACCGTAACGCATTTTTAAGATGAGCTGTTCTCTTTCCATCAATGACCCGAGAACTTCCTTGAAAATTTCCTGTTTCGAGGTAATCAAAGCCTGTTTTGCCGGATCTTTTGCTGAAGATTCGAGAATGTCTTCGAGAGAAGTTTTGTCATCTTCATCAGATGTGAGTGAGGCCTGCAGAGACAATGGCTGCATTGCCATTTTTCTCAGAGCCCTAACTTTCTCAACGGTAAGTTCTAGAAGCTTGGCAAGTTCCTCAATAGTCGGTTCATAACCATTTTCACGGATAAATATCTGCTCTTTAAGAAACATTTTATTGATTGTCTCAAGCATGTGTGTAGGAATTCTAACAATTCGGCCTTGTCTTTCAGCAGCTCTTCTGATGTGCAGTCTAATCCACCATGTAGCGTAAGTACTGAATCTAAAACCTTTTGTGCAGTCAAATTTATCAACTGCTTTCATAAGTCCGATATTGCCTTCCTGTATCAAATCTATGAATGGTACGCCTCTGCTCTTAAACTTCTTAGCTATACTTACTACGAGCCTTAAATTACTCTCGACAATTCTATCTCTTGCAGCAAGGGACAATTTTCTATATGAAGCAATAGATTCCATATGGGATATAAATTCATCGGGCGACATCATTGTTTTTTCTATGATGAACTCCCTACCCTGTCTGTTCTCTTCGGAAATATTGTTTAATATGCCATAATATTCATTTGCTACATCAAACCACTCTTCAAGTTTTTCTGAAAGAACTTTGTGCCTTGTAAGAGTATCACGCATGGCTTTTCTGACCGTGACAAGTTTCTTGGGCTGCTTCTTTGTGAATGACTTGACGAGTTCTTCTTTAGCCTTCAGAATTTCCATTTTCCAGGAAACCAGACTTGCGTAGATGTGTTCGGTAGATTCACTATTTTTGCATTTTATACTGGTAAAAAACAAGTTTTCTACTTCGTCAATATCTTCACCTACTGAATCTATGAGCTTAACATGCTCATCTATTACAAAGGCAAAATCACAAATTGAAGTTCTAACATTTTCGATGTTATTGAAGTACTGCTGCATTAGCTGTATTTCTTCTGCTGCATTAAGCAGAGAAGATTTAGAAATCTGCCTGAAGTACGAACTTAGTGTTGAGTTTGTTCCGAAGTATGAACTTCCCGATTTTGAATCAGAATAGTAATCGTCTTCTGAGTGCTTATCTATAGCCATAATTTAAGCTTACTTTCTGAGTTAAAAGGTTTTTAAAGACAGTTTTTTGAAAAAGACCGACCAGCGAAATATTAGTACATCTAGGTAGTAGCCAATATAATTGAATGCTGTTAAACAAACGGCGTTATTTTAGACTTGCATTCGGCAATATGCAAAACTAATATTTAAAAATATTCAAGAATTAAATATTGACGGTAAATAAGGTGAAAAATATTATGAATGTCAGTGAAGTTTTTTCTATTGACGGAGAAGTAAGAGACAGCGAACTTGATCTTCAGGGAATTGTTAATAACTCTAACTATTTTATATTCATGGCTCATGCAAGACACAAACACCTAAAAGCGCTAGGCATAGATTTTGCCAAAACCCACGAAGAAGGTCACGATTTGGTTCTTGCCGAGGCTACAATAAAATACAGAACTCCTTTAAAATCAGGAGATGAATACGCAGTAACTTCCAAAATAGTGCCACAAGGTAAGATCCGCGTAATTATGGAACAGGAAGTAATTAGAAAGTCCGACAAGAAAGTTTGTGCGATTGGAATATTTACCGTTACTTCAATCTCAACCAAGACACTCAGACCTGAGTTTCCTGAAAATCTTAAACTCTTACTGGGAATTTGATAGAACTAAAATATCTATTCGTATTGGATGCGCTTGCTGTGATGAATAGACATAGGTTCGCATAGAGGAGGAGGAGTTGTCACAACTTCAATAATTGAACCGTCGGAGAGAACCCAGAAGAAGCAGTATTCCATCTTGGGATTATTTTCCACAAATTTGGGTTTTGTATTCTTTATCAATAATTCAACATCATCAGGTAAGTCGGGATATTGTTCAAACACATATTCTCTTATGTCGTCAAAATGCGATTCTGGTTTATCACTAGCAAACATCTTGTCCTGCAGTTGCTGAATCTGATCGACGCTGACCTGATTGACTTGAGTTGGAGCGGGCGCAGAATTACAGGAGCAAAGAAGAAGTATTCCAGTCCACATTAAACAAGGAATAATATTTTTTTTGTTAAAATTTCTTAAGAAGCTTCTCATTTTTATCCTTATACTAGGTTAAAATTTTTGTAGTTAAACTTCATTCTATTTTGTTTCCATTTAATTTAAAGAGGGTTGATATATGAAATATCTTTTCAAAGGAACAATGTTAGTTCTTCTACTTGCCATGCTCAGCGGATGTATTAGCTATGAACAAATCAAACAACCTCCGACTGGTTCAGATCAGGCTAAAATCGAAAGATTTGACTACATGGAAAGCAACTGGAGTTATCTAAACAACCGCTGGATTGTAGCTCAAAATATAATGCCTGAAGATATGGTGCAGGCTTATGGAATACCATATGATCAGGCAAAGGGAGAAGTTATAGAGTTTGTAGATATGGAACACGCCTACGGTTGGTTTCACAGATTTATAATCTCGATCTACTTAAATCCGATAAGATTCTATGTTAAGTAGATAATTACGAATAGATGTGAATGCTCAATCTAACACTTCACACATAAACCTAACACCTTCTTCCAGATGATAGAATGGCTTAAAATTAAAAACCTTGCACTAGTTCAAGACGCTGAGATAGATTTGGGAAAAGGTTTGAATATTATTTCAGGCGAAACCGGAGCGGGGAAAAGCGTTATCATAAGCGCCATTTCCATTCTTTTCGGAGAAAGAGCAGATAAGAATGTCATCAGAACAGGTGAGAATAAGTGCGAACTCTCCGCCGGAATCAACATCCCAAAATATCTTCTGCCCAGAATAAATCCTATTCTTGAGGCTAATTCAATAGAGTTTAATCCAACTGGAGAATTGGCATTCAGACGGGTTTTAACGCAATCTTCCAGCAGATCATTCATCAATGACACAAGCGTTACTTTGGATACATTATCGTCCATAGCTGATTTTCTACTTGATTTCCATGGCCCCGAAGAGCACCATTCGCTATTAAACAATAACAATCTGCTTTCGCTGATAGATTCCTACGGAGAGTGCCAGAAAAAAAGAAAAGAAGTCGAAACCATATATGCTGAGATCAAATCACTTGAAAAAGAACTTGGTGAAATAGAAAAAGACTTACCCAATCTTTCAGAAACTGATTACCTGAGGCATTTAATCGCTGATATTTCTAAGGTTGAACCTAAACCAAATGAGGATTTCGAACTTTACAGCCGCTACAAGATCGTATCAAATAGCAAAAGCCTGATAGAATCAGCCAACGATGCAAGATATCTGCTCTACGATTCAGAAAACTCTGTTCACAACGGCATTGCTTCAGTGATAAGAAAATTATCGGATGCCGAGAAAATAGATGAAGAAAATATTTCAAAATTCACTGGGTCTCTTGGGCAAATTTCATCGCTGGTCAAGGATTTGAATTATGATATCGAAGACTATGCGTCTAAGATAGAGCTTGATGAGGGTGGATTCCTAGAGTTAGAAAATAGACTTGGCGCCATTTCAAATCTCAAAAAGAAGTATGGCCCGGCTATGGAAGATGTTATCCTTGCCAAAGAAAAAGCCCAAAAGAAACTCGATTTAATAGATAATTTAGCTTTCGTAAAAGGAAGACTCAGCGCCTCGCTGAATGAAAAAACTAAATCTTTTCTTTCTGTTGCGACTGAATTATCCGGAATGAGAAAAGAAACAGGGGGAAAGTTTGCCGGAGAAACGGTAGAAAAACTCAAAACTATAGGTTTCTTGAATGCAAATCTGACTATATCCTTTTCTGATACAACCATCTCATCAACTGGCATAGATAAGCTAGAAGTCCTATTCTCCGCAAACAAAGGAGAAAAACTAGCTCCTCTAAAATCTGTCGCAAGCAGTGGAGAATTATCTAGAATTATGCTTGCAATTAAAACTGTTCTGTCAAATTCCGACCTTATTCCAATCTTGATATTTGATGAAATTGATGCAAATATAGGCGGAGAAGTAGCAAATGAAGTAGGAAAGGAACTAAAAAAACTCGGCAAAGAACATCAGGTTATATGCATATCACATCTTGCTCAGGTCGCGTCATTTGCAGACTATCACTTTCTGGTCAGAAAGGAAGTTAAAGACGACAGGACTTTTACCGAAATCTCACTACTTTCAGATTCGAACAAAGTTAAAGAATTATCAAGAATGCTTGGCGGCGGAAAAGCGGCTGTTGCGCACGCTTCAGATATGCTCAAGAGGAAGAACTGACAGACTTTGGCAGAGAAATCAAAAAACTTTTTTAAATAGCCTGATTTTAGACCAATGTCTTATTGCTTTTAATTTTGTTCTATTTTATACTTCGACTATGTTCTTGACTTTAAGGTTAATAAACCCAAATAGTTTTTCCGAAATTATCTGAGCTGATTCTATGATTAATATTTATAAAAAAGCAGACGATTCGATCCAGGAGATCTCTTCGATTGAAAAAGACTGCTGGATAAATGCAATCCAGCCGAATTTTGTCGAACTTAACGAGATAAGCAAGTCCCTAGACTTGCCGGAAGAGTTCCTTACAGACCCTCTCGACATAGATGAAAGACCGCGTATAGAAATAGAAGATGAGCATATCCTTATAATTTTGCGAATACCTCACTATGAAAAAGATAACACTCTAAATCCGTACAACACTATTCCTCTTGGTATAGTTTACACACAAGATACTATCATCACAATCTGTTCGGTAGAAACCGAGATAATATCGACTTTCCTGGATAGAAAGATTAAAAACTTCTCACTTAAAAACAAAGAAAAATTTATATTCCTGATATTCCTCAGAACTGCTATTTTATACCTAAAGTACCTCAAGCAAATAAATAATATGACTAACGAGCTTGAGAGGGAACTCCAAGCTTCAATGAAGAATCACGAGTTGATAAAACTTATGGATCTCGAAAAGAGCCTGGTTTACTTCAGTACATCCTTAAGAGCTGATGAAATAATGATTGGGAGGCTCGCGGCATCCAAAAAATTTAAAATAAGCGCTGATGACAGAGACCTGCTCGAAGATGTGTGGGTAGAGTATAGGCAGGCTATTGAAATGGCTAATGTATATAGCAACATCCTCAGTAATATGCTAAATGCTTTTTCTTCTCTTATATCTAATAAAATTAACTCTGTAATGAAGTTTTTGGCTTCTGTAACGATAATTCTTATGCTGCCTACTTTGGTAGCAAGTATTTACGGAATGAATATCCCGCTGCCATTTCAGGAATCGCCATATGCATTTATCTTCACTATGGCAATTTCTATGTTCCTTGCAGGAACAGCGGCTATCATATTCCTGAGAAAAAAATAATATGCCAATTCCTGAAATAAAAACGGAAAACTGTTTTAAAATTCCTACCCACATCTGGTCAAAAGAATGTTTCGCTTGCGGCACTGATAATTCGCATGGTCTTCACATGCCTTTCTTCACTGACGAAAAATATCTCTGGACACAATTGGAACTTCACGACTGCTACAAAGGCTGGGATCAGGTAATTCACGGAGGAATCCTTTCTACTATTCTGGACGAGCTCATGGCATGGACAGCTATTTACATGACTAAAAATATTATGCTAACTAAATCCATGACTCTGAACTATCATGAAAAAGTAGAAACAAGCTCTAAAATCAGAGCGTTTTCATGGATTGAAGAACTCAAACCAAAGGAAATAGTCCTTAAATCCGAACTGTACAATGCTCACGACAAACTTTGCACAAGCGCAACAGGCATCTATGCTCTATTCCCTTTAAAACTCGCAAAAAGGCTTCATCTGATGTCTGATGAAAGTCTGCAAACTTTTGATAGATTTCTCGAAGCCTGTAAAAGATAAAAGGATCCTTTATCTATGTCGTATCTTCTCGGAATAGAGATTGGAACTACTAGAGTTAAAGTTGGCATATATGATCTGAACGGCAATCAGATTATTGAAGAATCCTGCAGTCATAGTGTCTTGTATGATAAAAAATCCGGTGCTGCTGAGTCTCCGGTTTTAAACTGGTGGCTTTCCCTAAAAAAAAACATCTGTAAAACTCTTGCTAAAATTGACCCGGCTGAGTTAAAAGCAATCTGTGTCGGAAGCCACGGCCCTACCCTTGTGGCATTGGATAAGAAGTTCAACCCAGTTGGCAACTCTATTCTCTGGATGGATAGAAGAGGTTCAAATGAAGCAGAATATCTTTCAAAGAAACTCGGCGTCAAATCAAATGATCTTGCATGGTTTGTACCAAGAGCAATGTATCTCAGGAATAATAACCCAGAATCATTCAAAAAAGTCAGACACTTTGTTCAGCCGCTTGATTACATCAACTGCAAACTCACTGGAAATATCAGAACTTCCATTGTCTCCAATACTATAAAAATATGGGATGAAAAGACCATTGAAGCGTCAGGTTTACCAAGAGAGCTTTTCCCTGAAGAAATCACAATGGGGGACAGTGTCGGATTAACTACTAAATACGCTTCAGAGGAGACTGGACTGCCGGTCAATATACCTGTTATTGCAGGAACCGGTGGAGCGGATTTTATCGAAGTCCTGATAAGTTCAGGCAGCCTTAAAAAAGGCGTTGTCTGTGACAGAGGCGGTTCATCTCAGGGAGTAAACATCTGTTGGGATAAACCTCTCGGAGACAAAAGATTCTTCGAGGCTAACCATCCGCTTATGGAAGGGCTTTATCATATTTCCGGCCTTATGGCAACTACAGGCAAAGCGCTTCACTGGTACAAAAATCTTTATTACGGAAAAGGCGCTCATTTTGAAAAGTTCTTTGAGGATGCATCAAAATCGCAGCCTGGCTCAAAAAGGCTGATTTTTCTGCCTTATCTCACAGGTGAAAGAACTCCCTGGTGGGACTCTAATGCCCGCGGCGTTCTTTTCGGCTTATCTCTTGAACACTCAAAACACGACATAGTTCGATCTATCCTTGAAGGAACTGGATTTGGCATAAATCATATACTCAGGCTCTTTAAATCCCATGGAGCTACAGCCTCTGAAATAAGGGTTTGCGGCGGACAGGCAAAAAGCCCGTTATGGAATCAGATAAAGGCAGACATTACCAATCTGCCGGTAATAACAAACAAAGTTTCAGACGGTTCTACATTAGGTTTGGCTATCATAGCCGGAGTGGGAAGCGGGCTATACAAGAACATTGTGGAAACAGCTAATAGCATTATTAAAACAGCCCAGGTTTTTGAGCCTAACGAGTCCAATCACAAAGTTTATTCTCAGATGCAGGAAATTTACGAGAACCTCTACCCCGCTCTCAAAACCCAATTTAAAAAACTCTCGACTATTTAGATGCTATCAACGAATACATAAAACAAGTCAAACAAAGGTTTTCCACTGAGTATATATATTTATAGATTTTGAGTTTATATCAGTGTTTAGCAAGAGTTAAATAGATGCTTAAAATGGCAAAATAATGGCAGGCGCTTCCCCCTAAAACGAATAAATGCCAGATACCGTGATTGTGGTACATCGTCCTTCTTACATAGAATATAATTCCTACGGTATATACTATGCCTCCTATGATAATAAGCAGAAGGTTGGCAAGAGAGACACTATCGAATATGGGTTTTATAACAAAAATAGCCATCCATCCCATCACGACATAGAGGACAATCGCCCATTTTCTTGATTTAAAGATCGGATAAAACTCTGAGAGAATGCCGACCAAAGCCAAAAGCCAATTAAGTATTATCAGACTGATTCCCAGAACGGGCTTTAGCGTCATAAGCATCAGAGGAGTGTAAGAACCTGCAATGAGTATAAAAATTGCCGAATGATCGAGTTTCCTGAAGAATAGTTTTCTCTGAGGTTCCTTTGCAAAATGGTACAGCGCTGAAAAGGAATAAAGAGATAAAAGGGAAAATCCAAAGATTATAAGACCTATAAAATATTTGAATTCACCTCTTCCATAACCAACAATGAAAAAATTTATAAGCCCTAATAGACTAAGCAAACTTCCCAAAGCGTGCGTTTGGAAATTGATTCTTTCTTCTGATTGACTGTAATTTTTAGCATCCATAATTATTTACTCCTATACTCATTCTAAACAATCTTGCTCACGAAAACGATTGTAAAAGACTTAAATTCTCTTTATAATTCCCAAAAAGTTAGTACATCAAACAAGATGAGTTTATGAAAATATCAATAGTTCTATATCATGATTTTGAAACGCTTGATGTCTTCGGGCCAGTAGAAGTTTTTGGTAAGGTCGAAAGTTTTTCGATTAACTTCTATTCGCAAAAAGGCGGTTTAGTCGCAAATAGAGATAACCTGCAAGTCCAAACTAAACCGTTATCCGAAGCGTACGGCAATACAGATGTTCTTTTTATTCCCGGAGGATGGGGAGCAAGGGAAGAGGTCAAAAATCAGCCGTTCATAAAATGTATGCAAGAACTCGGCAATGAAGCCAAGTATGTCCTGACGATCTGCACAGGTTCGGCAATTCTTGCAAAGACAAACCTTCTTGACAATAAGAGTGCAACATCTAATAAACGAGCCTTCGATTTTCCTGTATCTTTGAATTCAAAAGTAAAATGGATTAAGAGTGCAAGATGGGTTGAAGACGGCAAAGTATTCACTAGTTCTGGAATCTCCGCAGGCACTGATATGGCGCTAGCTTTTGTCGCAAAACTAAAAGGCATTGTTACTGCCAAAGAGATTGCGTCAATAATGGAGTACAGATGGAATGAAAACTCGGAACAAGATGAATTTTCTCGCTCTTAGTATTCCAATTTTGAAAGAACTTCCAAATCCACATCTTCTTCGTAGTTTATTCCCTCAATCCCAAACCCGTTCAGCTCGAGAAAATCCTTTAAAAAACCTTCTACATCGGCATTCTTTTTCAGATTTGAGTTATTAATGGTTTCCATCAGCTTTTCAACTACTTCCTGAACTTTCGGATCCATCTCAAGATTGTCAGCTCTGACGCGCCCCTTGCTGTCAGTTATGCGTTTATTGCCATAGACCATATCCTTGAAGAGTCTTTCTATCTGCTCGATACATCCTTCATGAGTGCCATTTTTCTTCATCACTTTAAAAAGGATGCTGGCGTAAACCGGGAATAAAGGTATGAATGCGCTTGCTTTGGTTACCATAGCTTTGCATATTGCGACAAATGCTTCGCCATTAATCGCCTTGAGGTCTTTATTTATTTCGTAGGATGTTTTTTCCAGATGGCGTTTAGCTAGTCCTATTGTGCCGCCCTCATAAATAGGGTATGTGGATTTTGGCCCTTCATAAGAGTAAGCGATTGATTTGCATCCTTCTGCCAATACTCCTGCCTCAGCGAGAGCCTCCATCCAAAGTTTCCAGTCTTCGCCCCCCATAACCTTTACAGTATTGTCAATATCTGCCTGGGTTGCTACTGCCATATGACCTTCAATTATCTCTCCTGTATTAAGGTCAAGAGTATGAGATCTGATTTCTCCTTCTATACTCCTCAGGGCTGAAGTGTAAGTGTGCCCGTCTTTAGGGTCAGTCCTTCTTCCTGACGCCAGACTGTAAATAACAAGATCAACCTTGCCGCCGAATTCTTTCTTTATGTATTTGATAACATCATTTTTAAATTCCGTCCCAAAAGCGTCGCCTACAAAGTTTTTAGTTGCCTTTCCATATTTTTTTGCAAGTTCTTTATACCAGATATTATTCCACCACCCTGCCGTCCCTGCCCTCTTTTCAGTAACTCCTATTTCAAATGAGACTCCGATAGTGTCTGCACCGGCGCCGAACTCCAGAACTATTCTTGTAGCCAGCCCATAACCTGAAGATGCTCCAATTATCAATGCTTTTTTAGCCCCTTTGAAATGCGGCTGTTTCTTGGCATAATCAATTTGTTTTTCTAGAGAAGCTTTGCATCCATATGGATGAGGATTTTTTGATATAGGTCCGATAAATTCAGGTTTGATAATCATTCTCTTATTCTCCTTAAACTTTTAAAAAAATTGTTGCTCAACTTTCAAGAGCTAATGAGGTTTACTGATAATAATCCTATCACAAGGATTGCAAAATAGCTTTATATCTTCGTATTCCCCTATAATTCAAATAACTAAAAGTTACAATTTAACCTAATATTATTCGCAAATATTAAAATTAAAGAAAGCAGTAAGAGTCATCCAAAGCTCCAGACTTTTAATAACAAACTAAAACAACAAAAGTATTATGGATATAAAGTTAAATAGTTTAGTGCTGTACAGAAATAATCCGGCAAGAATTACTGGAAACAACGCGGACAAATTCGAAATAGAACTCGCAGACAAAAGCACAAAGCTCGTCAGAAACAAAGATGTTCAGCTGCTACATATAGGTCCGACAGCAAACTTGAATTCATTAGAGATGAATATTCAGTCCAAAGAAGATCTTCTGGAAATATGTAAACTTATCGATGGCAGCAGCGTTAATCTAAGTGAACTTGCTGAACTCATTTATGGTAAAAGTTCCCCTCAAACAGCCTGGTCAGCATGGGAACAGCTTAATGACGGTGTTTATTTCAAAGGAACAATAGAAAAAATCGAGCCGAAGTCAGAACAGGAAATCAATGAAGTTATTGCAAAAAGAAATGCAAAAGTTGCCTATGAAAAGGAAAGAGAAAATCTTGTTTGCCGTATAAAGAACAGCAAAATTATTCCTGAAGATGCAAAATTCATGCATGAAATAGAACAGTTTGCACTTGGGAAAACGCCTAACTGCCGTTTGATGGAGGAACTGGGAACAGAGCAGACTCAGGAAAAAGCTCACGAGATACTTTTAAGAACTAAGCATTGGAATAACTTCGTAAATCCACATCCTGAAAGATTCGGCATATCATTAAAACAGGATTCAGATCTGGAAACCTTTCTTCTGCCTGAGGAAAATCGAAGTTATTTGACAAATCTTGAAACATTTGCCATTGATGATGAAGGCTGCAATGATCCAGATGACGCATTGAGTTTCGACGGCAAATACCTTTTCGTTCATATTGCCGATGTTGCCTCATTGATAACTCCAGGAAGTAATCTGGATATATCAGCGATGCACAGGGCCTCAAGTTTATATTTACCTGAAAAAACATTGCCCATGCTTCCTAATGGTATCACTGAGCTCTTCGGACTGGGATTTTCGGAAATATCCCCTGCTCTAACCTTCAAACTCGCATTGGATGCCAACTCCAATTCGAGAATAATAGAAATCTTCCCAAGCCTTATTAAAGTTAAAAGAATGTCGTATGAAGAAGCCGAAAACCATATTGATTCTGGAAGTCTTCAGGGTATTTTCGACATGACACAGAGGTTTTATGACAAGCGCATCACAGATGGTGCTGTCGAGATAACATTACCAGAATCAAAAATAAAAGTTGAAGATGGAAGAATCGACATTCATGCCCTGCCTCAGCTCAGAAGCAGAAAACTTGTGGAAGAAGCAATGCTGATGACTGGCGAGGCTGTGGCAAACTTTGCGATTGAAAATAATATCTGCCTCCCATTTTCAACACAAAGCATCAGAGAGGATATTGCTATTTCCGAAGGTCTTGCCGGAATGTTTGCCTGCCGTAGAAAGTTGAAACCTGCACTCATCCAGACGAATCCTGAACGACATTCCGGACTTGCCCTAAATCATTATGCAAAAGCCACAAGCCCACTGCGAAGATATTTGGATCTCCTCGTTCACCAGCAACTCAGAGCTTTCATCAATAAGCAACCTTTAATGTATGAGGATGAAGTTTCAAGAAAAATCACATTCATACAATCATCAATCAAAGACTATAGATATATAGAGTCAAGCTCAAACAGACATTGGACTATAGTTTACATGGATACAAATGCCTGGAAAGGAGAAGCCGTGCTAGTTGACAAATACGATAACAAGGGAACTTTTATCATCCCGGAATTGGCTTATGAATTAAAACTCCCTATAGACAGAGACATGGAATTAAATTCGAAAGTAATGATCTCAATAAACGGGATCAATTTACCCTACCTGAACTGCAGCTTCCAAGTAACATCAAAAAGGTAAATTGTTTTTTTACCTGAACTCTTTTTTGAATCAATTTTTAAACATTTCTATGGCCTTTTTCAATACAGCTCTTGGATAATATGATATGTGAAGCTATGCTATAAAAGGCTTATAAAGATAAACTTGTTGATCATATAAGAAATACTTTTACCTCAACTTGGCTTTATCCTTTTTTAAAAGAAGCAGGCTGCTTCTGCATAATTATTTCACAGCATTGGTGAGATATTACTGTTTTTTGAATAACACAATGCAATAAAAAAAAGAAGAAAATTTTGTTAAAGACACTGAAAAATAAATTGCTTGGACTTTTCATTAAGAAACCTAAAACTACTGTAAAACACCCGATTCATAAGGATAAAACTCATACTCATACTGCCTCCAAACCAAAGCCTAAATTACCCCATCCCTCTTCTAATCCCAAAAGTTTGCCCATATTAAAATTAGCACCTGAACTTGAAGGGTCTGTAAGATTTTCTGACTTTAAACTCGATGAGAGAATTTTAGTCGGTCTGCAAAGCGCTAAATTTGAATACTGCACACCTGTTCAAAAGGAAACAATACCTCATTTATTGGTGGGAAAAGATGTTTCAGTTAAAGCTCAAACAGGCACAGGAAAAACCGCTGTTTTCCTTATATCAATTTTTGAATATCTGCTTAATACGCCTTTAAAGTTCAAAACGCCTGGCTTTTGCAGGGTTCTAATTATTGCTCCTACAAGAGAGCTTGCTATGCAGATATTTAATGATGCCCAGAAACTGGGAAAGTATTGCAACTTTAACAACCAGGTTGTTTATGGTGGTATGGATTATAAAAAGCAGCTTGCCAATCTTAATAAACACATTGACATACTTATAGGTACTCCCGGAAGACTGCTTGATTATGCCGGCAAAAAAGCTCTGAACCTATCAAAAACAGAAATCTTTGTAATAGATGAGGCAGACAGAATGCTTGATATGGGATTTATTCCAGATGTTACAAAAATAGAAAGAAGCATGCCTCCCGCTACAAGAAGACATACGATGCTCTTTAGCGCCACTCTGACAAATGATGTGCGATACCTTATACAAAAATGGCAGAAAGATCCGGTTACCATCGAATTGGAGCCTGAAACATCCGTTCCAGCACCGATAGAACAACTTTTCTACAGCGTAGTCGGAGACAGAAAAACATCGTTTCTGTTATGGTTATTAGAAAAATACCAAATGGAAAAAACTTTGATATTTGTCAATACAAAAGACCAGACTTTCAGACTGAAAAAATCTCTCGAAAAATACCACTATGCTTCTGAGACCTTGTCTAGTGATATAGTCCAGCAAAAAAGAATTAAAACTCTTGATGACTTCAAATCAGGAAAACTGCCGATCATTATAGCAACGGATGTCGCATCCAGAGGCATTCATGTAGATGATGTTTCTCATGTAATAAATTATGATATTCCTGAAAGATCTGAGGACTATATTCATAGAATCGGGCGAACTGGAAGAGCTGGTAAAAAAGGCGTTTCAATTAGTTTTGTATGCGAATACGGTTCCTATTCAATTCCGGAAATAGAGAAAGTCTTAGGATATGAAATAAAAAGCGTTCAACCTGAAGCTAATATGTACAAATAACATCCAAGACCAGTAGCATGGGCGTTTAGTGATATAAAGTCAGGATTATTGCAGATAAAATGGTGGGCGTAACAGAACTCGAATCTGTGACCTCTGCGATGTCAACACAGCGCTCTAACCAACTGAGCTATACGCCCCTAATGAACTCATAAAATCTATTATCCTATTGGTAAAAGGCAAACTTAAAATTAAACTTATTGAAGAATATTTGATTTGTATCCCAAAAAATTGAATTTAAATGAACGACCAGAAAGAGACAAAGAAGAACCCAAAAAAGCATCACCCCTCAAGAGATTCCATAGAACTCCATGGAGAACTTATGTATAAGAAAAATACAGATGAAGTTGATGTAGATGAAGTTTACCATGATCCGAAAGTCCCAGGTAGATTTGCTGGAGACTGTTAAATCTATGGATAATCAAATTATCAAAAAGGAAGGGTTCTCTTTTTCATTTGATTCGAATCTTTGCGAAAAATGCAAAGGACAATGCTGTAAAAGTATAGGTAAACAAAGTTATTTATGGATAAGCCTTGAGGAGTTAGCCAACATTGCCTCATTTTTGAATATGCCTGAACCAGACTTTAAAAAGAATTATCTACGGCGTGAAAATGGGTTGCACAATATCAAAGATATAAAGGTTGATGGAGTTTACTCATGTATCTTTCAAGAATCGCCAACTGGAAAGTGTTCTATCTATGATGTCAGGCCAAAACAATGCAAAGATTATCCTTTCTGGGATGGTTACAAAAATAATCAAAGTGAACTCTTTTCAGAATGCATTGCTGTTCAGAACTAATCTTTCTATCTAAGCATTTACACATCGGTATTTTGTCAGAATTCTTAAAATCAAAATAGAAAATTTATAAAAGGGAAGTATTTGTAGTTTCTCTTTCAATCTGCAAGGAAATTTCATAGGGGGGATTTTCCGAAAATGAGCGACAGATTTAAATTCTCTAACTTTTTGACATTAGGTGATATAAATGGTTTTTTGTCAATTATAGTAAACATTCTTGCCGTCATATCATTTGTCTCTACATTGCTTATTTTTCAATTCAAAATGCCAGCGCAAATAGTGCTTGGACAGATGGTTCCAGCCATGTCTATTGCAGCATTCTTTTCAAATATAGTTTTTTCATACATGGCTATACAAATGGCCAAGAAAACTGTAAGAAAAGATATTACGGCTCTGCCTTCCGGCTTAGATACCCCTTCAAGCGTAGGTCTTGCGATGTTTGTCGTAGGGCCCGCTTTTGTATCCATGAAAAATTCAGGGATTGACCCTAACACTGCTGCTGCGATAGCCTGGCATATAGGAATGGCATCGGTTGTTTACATAGGAATTATTAAAATTGCGTTATCATCTGCGGCAAATGTTTTTAAAAAATACATTCCTCTGGCAGGAATACTCGGTTCTCTAGCTGGTTTATCCATTGGCCTGATAGGAATCCAACCATTGATCGAGACATTTTCCATTCCGATTGTAGGTCTCGTCTCATTTGGAATAATACTCTTCACTCTTGTAGCAAGAAACAGACTACCGGGAAATATCCCTGGTGTTTTTGTAGCTGTAGCTTTGGGAACAATTATTTATCACTCGTTCGGTCCGTCAAATCTTCTTGGCATAAAATATTTGCCCCCTCTAACTACTTTTTATGTGGGGTATTCGATTCCATTCTCCGGATTGATTAGCGGATTGCATGGCGCACTGGATTACCTCCCTATAATCATACCTTTTGCTCTAATCGTCTTTGTGGCTGACGCTGCAAACACAGTAGCGACAGATATAATAGGAGATCACTACAGCGAAAAAAAAACTTGTTTAGCTGACGGAATATGCACATTGCTAGGCGGGCTATGTGGAAGCATCTCCCAGACAACCATATATATCCAACAGATTCCATGTAGAAGTATGGACTCAAAAATAGGCTACACGATCATAAGCGCACTGTTTTTTCTTGCGGGAGCCTTCCTGGGCTTTATTACATTTTTCATTTCCTTAATACCAACTTCCGCATTGGCGCCAATACTTGTTTACATAGCTATAGAAGTAACGGCTTATGTTTTTATATGCGTTCCGATAAAACATTACACTGCGGTATCCTTTGCAATGTTCCCTCCAATAATGAAATACATAGCAATGCAATTTTCGGATATTTCTTCCATACCAATAGCTAAATTGCAGGATTTAACTTCACATATTGGAGCTGTATTGCCTCATGTTCTTGTTACATTCGGAATCAGTAATGGCTATATGATTGTAAGTATGCTTTGGGGCGGACTTCTAGTAGAGGTAATAGAAAGGCGGTTTAAATTTGCATCATGTTATCTATTTATCCTTGCCGTATTATCCTTCTTTGGAATAATTCACTCTGGAGATACATCTGGAGCCATATATTTACCATGGATGGCGAGCGTAGTTGAAAGAACTGTGGCTTATGACTTTTCATCAGCATATCTGGTTCTAGGAATTGTAATGTTTTTTGTCGCCTTATTTCACTCCAAGAAAAAGACAGATGAGGTTTTAACCAATGTTTAGGAAGAAGATAAAACTTTCATCTTTTGTAACCATGGGCGATGTCAATGGCCTGCTTGGAATAGTCATGGACAACATGGCTGCAGTGTCCTTTATGTCTGGAATACTTGTTTTTATTTTTAAATTTCCGATTGATGTTGTTTTCCAGTCTATTGTGCCTGCTACGGCATTCACTGCTTTCATAAGCAACACCATTTTCTGCGTAAATAACATCTGGGTTTCAAAAAAGACTGGAAGAAGAGATCTTACAGCCATTCCCAGCGGAATAGATACACCATCAGTTATAGGGGTTTCACTAGGGATACTTGGACCTGCTTTTTTGTATTTTAAAGGAGTAGGTCAGGATCCTCACACAGCCGCGCTGTCTGCATGGTATGTAGGCATGGCATCTGTGCTAATGATGGGCGTATTGAAAATATTAATTGTTACAGTGGCAAACAAAATACAAAAAGCTATTCCTGCAGCTGGATTACTTGGAACTCTGGCAGGTGTTGCAGTAGGTTTGCTAGGTCTGGCTCCATTGGTGGAAGTATTTTCTATTCCGATAGTCGGGATTGTTTCGCTTGGAATCATAATCTACACAATGGTCGCAGAAATAAGTCTTCCCAAGAATATTCCGGGAGTCTTTCTTGCCGTTGTAGCAGGAGCAGTTATTTATCATGTACTAGGTCCGCTTAACTTGCTTGGCTTAGGATCATATACAAAACCTGTGATGGACTTTTATTTCGGCTGCCCTGCTCCGTCATTGCACTTCTTAAGCGGAGTTAAACCCATCATAGACCTTGGCTACTTATCATTGATCATACCTTTGGGTATTCTTGTAGTTATGACTGATATAAATGTAGCGGCCGGAGCCGTGGTTAGCGGCGATCCATATCAACCCAAGAGCGTTCTATTTCTTGATGGAGTAGCCACAATTTTATCGGCAATATGCGGAAGCGTCGGTCAATCCACTGTTTACATAGGGTATCCGGCATATAAGAAAATGGAAGCAAAGACAGCTTATGTGATTTTTGCCGCGATATTTATACTCTTTGGCGGAATGTTCGGATACATATCATTTTTTGTAAACCTTATTCCCACTGCAGTATTTGCGTCAATACTTATCTTTATAGCCGTTGAGGTGAATTCTTTTGCTTTCTTTTCTGTGAATCCAAAACACTATGCGGCTGTAACTTTGGCAATTTTTCCGGCAATTTTAAGGTATATGGCAATTCAATTGTCAGATCAAGATGTCCTGTCAATAGCTAAGTATAATGAACTTGTTACTGTTGTAGGTATTAAGTTCCATTCTGTTCTCGTAGTAAATGCTCTGAGCAGCGGATTTATCTTTGTTGGGATGCTATGGGGCGGAGTTTTAGCTGAAATAATTGATAAGCGATTAAAAATTGCTTCCGTCTATTTCTTCATTCTTTCAGCATTCTCACTCTTTGGACTTTTGCACTCAGTCAAGATGGATGGAGGCATCTATCTGCCATGGAATCTTCCATCAGTTCAACAGTCCTTGGCTTATAATTTCTCAGCGGGTTATTTTATACTAGGAGCTATGCTGTTAATACTAAGCATACCTAAATTTAAAGCAAAAAACACAGAAGAGTTTTATCCTTTGAAGAAAGACTTATCGCCTAACAATTAAGTTAACTTTCAGATATTTCAGGGCTTCCTGAACATCAGCGAAGTTGTTTATATCGCTCTTGAGCTTGATAATAGCAATTTTCTCAAAGAGTTTGAGTCTGCTATCTTTACCGGGAAGGACTCTGGAAGTTTCGCCGAAAGAAACAATGATTGAGTCTTTAGTTAAATCGGCTTTGCATACAATTGACCCTTTCTTTTCCGCATTTGTATAGAAAGGCGAATACTTTACAAGTAGAAGAGTATTTTTGTAGAAGTAACCAAACCAGCCCTCTGTAGAGTCTGAACTAATGGTGAGTTCAGAATTTAAATCCGCATAATAGATAAGTTTATTATCGACTCTTAATGCACTTTGCGAAGTTTCTGCAGTTATATCATCGCCTGATGTATTAACAACACGGTAAGAAGCTGGATATTGAGATGCGACATTCACAGGCATCAGGAGAAAACCGCCCTTGACAAGAGATATTTTCTGAATGGTTTCGACTGTAATAATAGATTCAGAAACATTGATGATATCTTTGGATATAAAGATATCTCCAGTATCAAAATTCATTCTGTAAGTTTTTTCCAGCTTTAACGATGGATTAGTTAGAGATGAGAGAATTTTGACAGTGGCCTTTCTTTCGCTATTGTAAGATTCAATTTTCTTAACGCCCAATTGCCGCCCGCTATCGCAGGACACTAGCAAGTCAGAATTAAAATAACCTGGTAATTGTATTAGCGGAGAAACTTCGCTTACAGTGAATGATTTTACATTTCCACCGTATTCGGAAGTAATAGTTGCTTCAATGTTGTCAGCCCAGAGTTCAGTAGCTTTCGGATTAGTCTGCTCAAGGTCTTTCTGCCCGGCAAGTTCTGACTTGGCAATCAGGCAGTTTGTACAGCACCCGGAAATAATAAGCAAAAAAGACAAACTCAAAAACAGTAGTACTATCCTTTTTGCCATAGCGATTAGATGTCTAAATCCTTGACCCCAGCGGCGTATTTTTCGATGTATTCTCTTCTAGGTTCTACATCGTCTCCCATGAGGAGAGAGAATATTCTTTCAGCTTGAAAAGCATCTTCCATTGTAACTTTTATCATCTTTCTGGCATCAGGCTTCATTGTAGTATCCCAAAGCTGTTCTGCATTCATTTCACCAAGACCTTTATATCTTTGGATATGAAGACCTTGCCTACCTATTTTTTTGATGTAATCGAAGAGCTCAGACAGGGAATTCAATTGAAGAAGTTTATCGTTAGATGTTATTTTAAAGACAGCTTCATCTACGCCGAAGAGATGTTTTACAGGAACTCCAAGAGATTCTAGGTCTTTCGCTAGAAGCACGCATGCTTTTGATTCATAAATCTGGGTAATTTCTATAAGATAGTTAAGCCTTTTTTCTTTTTCTTCCGGAGTAAGTTCTTCACCCTCGAATCTTGCGGATGCTTTAGTCTTGATCCTAGAAATTATTTCAGCCATTTCCTCATTAGAATATGCGTATTCTTCGACAATTGAACCATCTTCTTGTCTCGAAGCAATTCTGGAGATCGGAAAGTTCCCGTCTTTCTCTGTTTTGAAATACAGTTCCGGTATAAGGCCATGCCTGAGTAGGCCGTTACCAATCTGCTTTGAAGTATTGACGGCATCAAGCATTTTCTTTAATGTTGCAGTGTCAACTTCCACATCTGGAAGCCTAAGAACCTTCACATCCTCGCAACCAAGCTCAATCAGGTATTTGTCGAGCTGTTCTTCTGTATCAATGTATCTTTCTTTTTGTTTCTTTTTAACCTTAAAGAGAGGAGGTTTGGCAATATAGACAAAACCTGCTTCGATAATCTGCTTCATCTGACGGAAGAAGAAAGTCAAGATAAGAGTTCTGATATGAGAACCGTCCACATCTGCGTCTGTCATTATCACAACTCTATGGTATCTGATTTTGGAGATATTAAACTCCTCCTGCCCCATTCCGCATCCAATGGCCGCAATAAGAGATTGTATTTCTTTATTCTCCAAAACTTTATCAATAGTAGTCTTCTCGACATTTATGAGTTTACCTCTGATAGGCAAAATTGCCTGGAAGGAACTGTCTCTGCCTTGTTTAGCTGAACCGCCGGCAGAGTCTCCTTCCACGATATAAAGTTCACATTTGGATGGGTCTTTCTCAGAGCAGTCTGAAAGTTTTCCAGGAAGTGAAAATCCTTCGAGCGCGCCTTTCCTTTGGATAAGTTCCCTGGCTTTTCGAGCCGCTTCTCTAGCTCTGGCAGCAACCAAGGCCTTATTAACTATTTCTCTTGCAGATGCTGGATTTTCCTGTAAAAATTCGCCAAGAACTTCATTGACAACAGATTCTACAATTCCTCGTACTTCGCTATTGCCAAGTTTAGTTTTGGTCTGCCCTTCAAACTGAGGATCTCTGACTTTAACACTTATTATGGCAGTCAAACCTTCTCTTACATCTGTGCCGCTCATTCCTTTGTCAGCTTTTATCAGATTAGTGCCAATAGCATATTTATTAAGAGTTCTGGTCAGACCAGTCTGGAAACCTGTAAGATGAGTTCCACCTTCGATAGTATTAATATTGTTAACATAGCAAAATATTGATTCAACGAAGCTATCGTTGTACTGCATTGCTACTTCTACATCAACATCTTCTTTGATTTTGTGAAGATAAATAACCTGAGGATTCAGTGGTTGCTTATTTTTATTTAGATGGGATACGAATTCAACAATTCCGCCTTCATAGTAAAACACATCTTCTTTTCCCTGTTCTCTTTCGTCAACAAGGGAAATCTTGACACCCTTATTAAGGAAAGCCAATTCTCTAAGCCTGCTTGCAAGAATGTCCCAGACATAGACAGTCACCGAAAAAATTGTCGAATCAGCTTTAAATGTCACAGTTGTACCTCTTAAAGTCGTAGGACGAACTACTTTCAGGGGTGAAACAGTATCTCCTCTTTCAAACCGTATGTGATGAAGACTACCGTCTCTTTGAACTTCTACTTCAAGCCATTCGCTAAGCGCATTTACGCAGGAAACGCCCACTCCATGCAGACCACCGGATACTTTGTATGCGTCGTGGTCAAACTTACCGCCGGCATGGAGAACAGTTAAAACTACTTCTACAGCAGGTTTACCTTCGCCTTCGTGAAGGTCAACAGGGATACCGCGGCCATCATCTATTACTGTGACAGAATTATCTATATGTATGATTACTTTTATTTCTTTTGCATGACCGGCTAATACTTCGTCAATACTGTTGTCAACAACTTCATAAACAAGATGATGAAGACCTCTTTGCCCCGTATCACCAATATACATACTCGGGCGAAGTCTTACAGCTTGCAAGCCTTCAAGGACTTGTATTTGGCTAGCTGTGTAATTGGAAGATGATTGAGTTATAGCTTCTTTGTTTTCCGTAGAATCGTTCATATTGTATTCACTCTAATTGTTGAAAGAAAATATTGCTTGTTCAAAGATATGAGAATATAGCTTTAAGAAAAGCTTTTTTCTATTTAAAAGCCGTTGATATTGCGTTTTTAGTTTATAGAATTGTATCTTGTGCAGCAAAGACAAAAAAATGAGGTTCCTACCAATGAAATTCAGCAGAAAAAAGAAGTGGATTCTTATAGCTCTTATAATAATCATCATAAGCATTTTTATATTCTATTTTCAGGGTGGCTATACATCAGATGCTTACATAAGAGCTAACTGGGCAGAAATAAGCCCCAGAGTGGAAGAATTTGTAACCTCAGTAAACGCCCCAACAGATAAGTTTGTAAAAAAAGGAGACCAACTCTTTCAGTTAGACCCATATTCATACAAGCTCGCAGTCGATAAACTCGAAGCAGAAATTCAATTAGCCTTCGCCAAAAAACAACAATATACCGACGAAGTCAAAAATTTCGAGGAACAACTAAAAGGCGTTGAAGGGCAACTTGAGGTTGATAACCTGCAAGTTGCAAGATATAAATTCTTGGATAAACAACAGGCTGCTTCAGATCAGGAGTATCAGGCTACGCTTTATCAATTTCAAAAGGATAAAGTTATCAGAGCTCAGATACTGGAAGCGCGAGATGATTCCAAAAACCAAGTAGCTGAACAGGAAGCAACGATCAAACAGCTAACTGCCCAGCTTAACGAGGCTAAATATGATCTGGAAAGTACTACAGTCAGAGCTCCATTTGATGGTTTTATAGTCAATAACTATCTGATGCCTGGCATGTACATTAAAGCAGGACAGAGCGTTTTCGGGATTGTCCAGTCTCAGGATTGCTGGATTGAGGCAAATTTCAAGGAATTTTGGATAGGAAGAGTAAAACCCGGCCAGACCGTTTGGATAATGCCTGACCTCTACCCCTTCAAGGTTCTCGAAGGAAAAGTCGAAAGTATAAACAGAGCTATAAGCAGGACTAAAGATGTAGATAAAACACTGCCTTATGTAGAGCCTACCATAGACTGGATAAGGCTCCAGCAGAGGTTTACAGTAATAATCAAAATCCCCAAAGTGCCTGAGTACATGAAGCTTAGAATGGGATCGAGCGCAAGAGTTTATGTTTTCTTCTGGTAAAAACACAAGTATATTTTTCTTAAAGTGAACTACTACACTCAAACTATTGTTGATGATTTTAATTCATTCTGCAAAAGTTTTTCCCTGAAAAACCCTAAAACCGCTACATGCGCAAAAGCCTCAATCTCAGCCTGCATCGCATATCTGATAAGTATTGAACTTGAATTGGGGTCAAACTACTGGGCGCCTTTCTGCTGCTTCATAATGATTACTCCATATCTTGGAACAGGCTTAGAGAAGGGCATATATAGAATAACAGGCACTGTTCTTGGAGCTTTTCTGGCATTCATTGTTTTTGGCTTTACGGTGCAAAATCAATTCTACTACACACTCTTTTTGTTTTTCATCGCTATATTCTGCTACTATAAGCAGGCTACTTCCAAGTCTATGGGATACTTCTGGTTCATGATAATACTTTCTTTCACATTAATTTCATCAATCGGCTTTGAACAAACTCTCTCAGCTTTGCAGTTTGCACAGGCAGCATTCTACAGATCAGCCAACCTTTCGATCGGAATAGCCGTTTATCTGATTGTCAACTATTTATTTAAACCGAAATACGCCTCAGACGAATTGGACCAGAAAATAAGCTTACTAAAGTCAGAACTCTCTGCATTTGCCAAAGAAGTATTTCAGCAATACCTGAATCATTCTTTTTCTCAGCAAACAGTAATCAGCAAATATAGCTCTATTAAGAACTTAACTAAGACCATTGAAACGCTTACATATAGCGCGCACTTTGAAAAGAAGACTCAAAGTAGCAACCCAAAAGAAATTGATTACATAAAAGTTTTTGATTACATAGACAATCTGATAACTTTCCATCAGTCAGTTTCTGCAGCGACACCCGTAACATACCAGTTAAATCACTCGAAACAGATATCTAAAATCACCCAGCTTTTTGAAACCTTTTTACAAACAAAAGACCCGATATCCCTAGAAAAAATCAAAGCCGACATAAACATGCAGTTTTCCATAATGAATCTAAAATACGCTAAAACTTTAAAGCATGGTCGTTATTTAATACATTCTACTGCTGATACTTACCTTTTTCAGGAAGCAGTGATACTCCTCAAAGACTACTTTACCTTCTTTATCCTGATGGAAACCATTTACAAAAAACCGCAAGATGAAACCAATAATCAAAAAGAAGATAAATACGACGAATTCCTAGGTTATAAAGAATATGACTTCATGGGGTTCAAACTTTTCCTCCATAAACCGCATCTCAAATTCGCCATAAGAACAGCAATTACACTCATCGCTGTAGTATGGGGATGGAAATTCCTCGATCTCCCTTCTGATATGGGTACTGGAAATATTACCCTGGCAGTAATGACTGCCTCCATGCCTGACTATCTTTCATCAACCCTCAAGGGGCTCCTCAGGTTTCTGGGCTGTAGCATCGGTTTTCTGATAGGGATTGCCCTATTGGTGTTCAACATCGAATCAACGACTGTTATGCTTATAGCCGTCTTTTCTGTAGGATACATTACATCTCTTTTCATGCTCAGTTGCCCTAAAATTTCCTATATAGGTCTTCAGACATTTTTAGCCTTTTGTGTAGCTTTTATCCCTGGCTGGGGACCCGTCACTGATTTTGAGAAAGTATTTCTCCGCTTCATAAGCATCTTCTTCGGGATTATAGCAATGTGGCTGATATCTTCATTGCTCTGGAAGAGCGATTACTTTTCAGTAGTAAAGGACGGAATATTTTTGTTCTGGAAGAGATTTAACAACTTCAGAATCAGCAATCCGACCGACTATTCTCCAAAAATTCTTGGCGAAGGAGTTGCACTGCTGAAATTTAATATAGACAAACTTACAATCACAAGCTCTATAACATCTTCCGAACAGGCAACCCTCAAAAAGTGGTGCGATGCTATAGAAAGGCTCCTTATATCTTCGCGAAACCTCATAGCAATATCCGAAGACTCAAAGCATTTCATATCTGACGCCAGCAAAGAAGTAATTCTTAGGATACAATCATTGTGTGAAACTTTTTCCTTTGTTTCAATCAATGAGAAGTGTGCTGATTGCAATAACAGCATCACTGAAATCTTTACTGAAATAGAATCTCTCAAACATCTTATACGAAATAATGGGCTTCTCAGGAACAAAGATATGCCGTTCAAACAAGAAACAATGAGATGCATCGTTTTAATGAAGAGGCTCGCGGCAAGACTCAGAGATATTAATAATATTCAAATTGAACTCATACCTATATTTGCAAAACAGGAAGCTCTATGAATATCACAGTAGGAATCACAGGACAATCAGGTTTCATCGGAACCCACTTCTTTAACTTTCTAAGAACAAGACAGGGCATTAAAAGAGTAAACTTCGACAAATCATATTTCGACAATCAGAAAGATTTATGCTCCTTTGTTTCAAACTGCGATGCCATAGTTCACCTTGCAGGAATGAGCAGAGGAGATAATCAGCAGTTAGTCTATGATACGAATATGCTGCTAGTCGAAAAACTGCTCAAAGCGGCTGAATACGCTGGTAATAAACCGCATATCCTATTTGGTTCAACGACTCACGAAGCAAAAGACTCTCTCTACCATAAATCCAAAAGAAATGGAAGAACTATGATAGATAAATGGGCAAAAGAAAATGGAGCAAGATCAACCGGATTACTTATGCCCAATGTCTTCGGCCCCTACTCCAAGCCTTACTTTAATTCATTTGTTTCAACCTTTTGTCACAAGGTCGCTATCGGAGAGAAGCCCGAAATAATCGCCGACTCCAAAGTAGAGCTCATCTATATAGAGACCATCTGCCGCCATATCTGCGGAGCAATCGCAAGCGAATCTAACAACAATCCTATGACCATCCCTCACGAGTTCGAGGTATCGGTCTCCGAAGTCCTAAACAAACTAATGTATTTTAGGAACACTCTTCAGAATAAAAAAATCCCAACATTAGATACCCTATTCGCCACCAGACTATTCAGTACATATTTAAGCTATTGTTAAATAGCATTGAAAGAGACTGTGTTATTTTTCTGACTATTGATTGCAATAGTTATTTTTTTAGATATAAAGGTGACTGTTCATGTAAAATTGAATTTAGAATAAGTTCCTGATTTTCAGGATTAAAAGGGAAAACGGTTAAAATCCGTTGCGGACCCGCCGCTGTAATCGACAACGAAAACTTAAAGAGTCACTGTTTCTTAAAACGAGATGGGAAGGCTAGTTAGTAGGATGAGTCGAGAGCCAGAAGACCTGCTTATTTATCGAGTGTTTCTTTAACCGAGGAAAGTTAAGAGCACAAAAGTTAAGAAGATTAAAAACGCTATCTTCCAAAAGAAGGTAGCGTTTTTTTATTTTAACGGAGTTTGATCATGAAATGGAATAAAGCTGTAAAAGGAGCATTACTCCTGACACTCTTATTGACTTATGCTTGTACAAAACACGAGACAAGTACAAATATCACACCGATAAAAGTACAAACCATGCAGGTGATAACAAAAGATATTCCTGTGGAAATCAATTCATTCGGCACGCTATCGCCATATAAAAATGTCGATATAAAAGCTCAGGTTTCCGGACAGATAAATAAGATTTACTTTAAAGAAGGGAGTTTTATAAAAAAAGGAGAACTCCTTATTTCTATTGACGATTCCCCATATAAAGCCAATCTAAAGATAGATGAAGCCGCACTCTCTCAGGATATTGAAGATTATAATTATCAGAAGTATGTATTGGAAAAAGATAAAAAGCTCAGTGAAAATGGCAGCCTTCCCAAACAGGAATATCTAAAGATGCTTACCGTCTTTGTTCAGGCTGAAGCTAAGATAAAATCTGACCAGGCAAAAATTGACCTCGATAAGATCAATCTCTCTTACTGTTCAATAATTTCTCCGATAGACGGCGTCATAGGTTACATAAAAGTTGATGAAGGTAACATCATAACTTCATCCAGCGATATTCTGGCTAATGTCAAGCAAATAGATCCTCTGTATGTTGACTTCAATGTTCCGGGAAAAGACTTATTCAGGATCAGGAGTACATTGACCACAAAAGGAGAAATAAAGTTAGTTGTCAGTGTTAATAGCCAGAAAAACGACAATTCTGATTATGATATCCAATATGATGGATCACTTAGTTTTCTTAATAATGAAGTACAGGACACAAGCAGCACTATCCAACTCAGAGGGACAATACCAAATCCAAAAATGGAACTGCTCCCGGGACTGTTTGTTGATGTGAAACTCACAGTAGGAGAGATCAAGAATGCAATATTAGTGCCTGAAGAAGGATTACTTCTGGACAATGATAAACATTATTTCTTTGTTGTAAATAAGGAAGGCAAAGCGGAGAAAGTACTGGTCGATGTTATAGGCACTCATGAGGGTTATTTCATAGCAGTTGAGAATGGAACAGTCAAACCGGGTGACAGGGTTATAGTTAGTGGTCTTCTCAATCTGATTCCCGGCGATGCTGTATCGATAGACAGCATGACAAATCCTGATTCATCTATAAATCCTGTCACGGCTAAATAACCCATGAACATTTCAAACTACTTCATAAAAAGACCCATAGGCATCACACTCATAGTTCTTTCTATTTGCGCGATTGGACTATCTGCTTATTTCAAGTTATCAGTGTCAGATATACCTACTGTGGACTATCCTGTCGTGACAGTCGCAGCATTCTATCCTGGCGCCAATCCTCAGACAATGGCTGATGCCATTGCAACGCCGCTGGAACAACAGCTTATCCGAGTGCAGGGATTAAAAAATATCATATCTGTTTCGACTGATAGTTTTACAAGAATAATCCTCACTTTTGACCTCGGATACGAACTAAATACTGTCATCCCCGACATCCAAAATGCGATTTCCTATGCTCAGGGATATATGCCTAAACTGCCCGATAGCCCGAGTTTCACAAAGACTAACCCTTCTGAAAAACCAATCATGTTCCTAATCGCAGACTCTGAAACGATCCCGCATGATGAGCTCTTTCAATTATCGGACAAAAAAATCTCTCAGCCCATAAGCATGACTGAAGGAATTTCGTCAGTAACAATCTGGAGCGTATCCTCTGCAATCAGGATTTATTTAGATCCTCATAAGATGGCCCAATACGACATCACTCTATCCGATGTGTCCTATGCGCTCTCCAGTTCCAGTTCTCTCTCTTCAGGAGGTTATCTTAGTGACAAATACCGTACATTTTCCATCCTTCCTGATGGACAGCTTATGACTCCGGAAGGTTACAATAATTTAATCCTGAAATATCAAAAAAATGAACCTATAAGAATATCGGATATCGGGTTAGCCTCATATACTCCTCAGCAGATAAACTACATGCTCCAATATTCCGATAATACACATCATAAAAGCATCACTAATCCTGTGATGCTTTCCATCTCGCGAAAAGACGGCAGTAACACTGTTAATCTTATAGATGGAGTCAAGAAGATGATCGAGAAAATTAAACCTGAACTGCCGAGGTCTTTTAATTTATCTATTGCATACGACAGGTCTCTTGCCATCATCGGTTCTATCTATGAAATGAAGGTCACGCTGGCATTTGTAATATTATTGGTCATCGTGGTAATTTATTTTTCCATAGGTAAAATTACCGCTACCTTTATACCTGTTGTAATAATACCTGTCTCACTCCTCGGGACATTTGCTGTAATGTATATTGCAAACTACAGCGTAGACAATCTATCATTGCTGGCTCTCACTCTGGCAATAGGTTTTATCGTGGATGACTCGATTGTCGTGCTGGAAAATACTTCAAGACATATAGAAAATGGATTATTACCCGACAAAGCATCACAGCGAAGCTCATTGGAAATAACGCCGTCAATTATATCAATGACCACTGCTCTTATCATCGTATTCATCCCGATACTCTTTATGGAAGGAGCAATAGGCGAGATATTTAGAGAATTTGCCGTCGTCGCAATAGTGATGATTATCATATCAGGAACACTCTCGCTAACGCTAACTCCTATGATGTGTGCAAACATCCTAGTTACGAATGAAAACTCTAAAAAGAGCCGCCTCCAGAAGTGGGTAAGCATTCTTCTAAAGCGCGTGATAAAAAAATATGCGTACTGCCTCAAGATATTCTTAAAAAGACCATCATACTCTATTATCCTGTGGCTTATTTGCATCGGATGTTCTTTTTTATTTTATTTCATGGTTCCAAAAAACTTTCTTCCAAATGGAGACAGCGGAACTATTTTCGGTTCAATTCAGCTGCCCATCGGGCTCTCTTCAGAAAGAGCTCAGAAGTTCCAGGATGCGGTTGATGACATTCTAAAAAAAGACAAGAATATTGCAAAATTCTTTACAATTACAGGCATGTACAGCGGCGCTGACCAGTCCACGGGCCTAATGACAATAATGCTCAAAGACAGAGAAGAACGCCAAAGTATGGATCAAGTGCTTTCAGAACTTAGAAATAAATTCGCTAATATGCCGTTCAATCTTGGTGCCGTTTATCTTAATTCTGTACCGGTTCTTGATATAAATGCAGGCGGTGAAACCACTGCGAACGGCGCTCAATACTCATACCTTATCACAGGTCTGGACAGAGATAAAGTATTCAAATACGGACAGATCTTTGAAGCAGAATTAAGGGAAAATGCAGACTTTAAAGATGTTCAGAGTGATATAAAACTCAATCTTCCACAGCTTAATATTAAGATAAATAGAGACAAGGCATCGAGTTTAGGCATCAGCGTAACTGATATAGAAAACTCGCTCTTGAGCGCATATTCACAAGGAAGAGTTGCTCAATACATAGAAAACTCAAGTTTTTATGATGTCATCGTAGAACTCGCAGATAAATACAGCAGTACACCACAAGACCTATCAGCGCTGTACTTAAAATCTTCCGTATCTGGAAATATGGTGCCTCTCAGCGCTATCGTAGAAATTATCAAAGGCGCCGGACCTCAATCAGTTACTCACTACCAGCAGATGTCTGCCGCGACAATATCATTTAATCTTGCAAATGGTGTTCCCCTGGGAACTGCAGTAGAGGAGCTCGAAAGTGCAGCCCAAAAAATATTGCCTGACGGTGTAACAGGAGAACTGCAGGGAGACGCAAAACAATTTGTCAGTTCTATGCGTAACCTTAGCCTCCTGATAGTCCTGGCTGTTTTTCTTATGTTCATAGTTCTTGGACTCCTCTATGAAAGCTATGTGTATCCAATTGCAGTACTGACAACTATTCCTATTGCTGTAACAGGAGCTATAGGTTCACTATTGCTTTTTGATTCAGAACTTTCCTTATTTGCCTATGTCGGTCTCTTTCTGCTTCTTGGCATAATAGTTAAAAATGGAATAATGATGATAGACCTTGCTCTCCAGAAAATCAGAGTGGAAAAGAAAACAGCATTTGATGCCATTTACGGCGCATGCCTTATAAGGTTTAGACCAATTCTGATGACAGGGCTTACATCAATATTTGCCGGAATCCCATTGGCTGTCGGGCTTGGAATAGATACATCTCTTAGAAGGCCGCTCGGTCTGGTCATAATAGGAGGTCTCATAGTCGCCCAGATCCTGACTCTTTTTGTCACTCCAGGCATCTTCCTTTATGCCCATAAGATACAGATCAATATCCTGAATAAATACAGACTCACCAAGTCTTCAAGATCATAGCGGAGCTACTTCATATAGTCGTAATCAACTTTGCCTTTGCCAAGAGTCAGTTCTGAAACAAAGTGGAGAGCGCCAACTACTTTTCTCACAGGCAGTTTAGAAATAGGAGCAATTGCGTGATCAAAGAGCTGTAGTGACGCCGGGCCAGTCCATGCTTCCTTAACTGTGACATTCTCTATCGGGTAGTTAACCAGCTGGCAGATTTTGGGTTCGTAATCCACATCAGGAATGAGTTTTATCAGATAGTTGTCGCATTCCATAGCCTTGCGGACTTTCTCTGTATCAACTGCTTCGAATTTATATCCCATTGTAGCTCTGGCTATTTCGAGTTCGCCATATTTAAGTACGCCGATATAACAATCCTTGCTGATCGAGTCAACCCTGAATTCAGGAAATCCCAGCTTTTTAGGAAAACCCCATACTTCCCTGCCCCCGACAATCGGGCAAATATCATCCAAAAACATACTGTGGACATAGTTTCCTTTTCTGCCGTTAAACAGAACTGGAATAACCTGCCCTGACTCAGTATATGAACCAAACTCATTGCAGTCCGGCATTTTGATGAATTCGTATTTAACTATCGGCCCATTGGATAAATCAAGTTCCAGCGGTTCTGGAACTGCTTGTCTCAGAGCTTCAAGGTCAGTCTCATAAGAGATAATCATGAACTCTCTATTTCTAAAAATATGAGGTCCTTTCTTGTATGAAGGCGAATATATTGGCATTGATACAGCTTTTAATACTTCCTGCTTTTTCATTTGTAGAATCCTTTGTATTAATTCAATTTTGGTAGGGCGTCTCTCTCCGAGAGCGCCGGGTGAGGGACGATTGCCCCTTTTGTATGCGGACGGCTACGAGATCCGTCCCTACCCATCAATCCATTACGAAACCGTGTGAAACTATCATTGACTGTCCACTATACGCAAGCGTCTTTGCTCCAGCAAAGAATGCCACAGCATCTGCCACCTCTTCCACAGTCGTAAACTCACCGTCAATGGTTTCTTTCAGCATAGACTTAATGACTTCCTGTTCTGTTTTTCCTTCAGCTTTCATTCTTTCGGGAATCTGTTTTTTTACAAGGTCAGTAAGCACATAACCAGGAGCCACGAGGTTTCCGGCGATATTAAATTCCGCGCCTTCGACTGCTACAGATCTTGTTATGCCCAGTAAAGCGTGCTTAGAAGCTACATAGGCGCACTTGTTGGCAGACGCTAAGAATGAATGAACGGAACCGATATTTACAATTCTTCCGCCCGTTTTTGTCTGCTTCATTATCTTCATGCACTCACGAACCATAAAGAATGTGCCGTCAATCTGAATAGATGTAACAAACTTCCATGCTTTTGTATCAAAATCTGTGATGTGATCAATATGCTGAACTCCTGCGTTATTCACAAGAATATCAATATGTCCGAAGTGCTTGAATACAGAATTGATTCCTTCCTGAATACATTTCTCGTCAGACACATCGATTTTAACCCCGATACACTCAACAGAGTATCTCTTCTGGAGTTCTGCCGCAGCTTCGGCAAAGCCAGCGATGTCCACCACCACTATATTAGCTCCTTCAGAAGCCAATTTCTCAGCCAGTCCATAGCCTATTCCTCTTGAAGCTCCAGTTACAATTGCAACTTTACCCGATAACGATTTACCGCATGACATAAATTCTTTCCTTATAATGTTTGATATTCAACGATACTTAATCGTATCAAAAAAAGAGAGTATTTCAGGAGTTAAATCTGAAATACTTTCAAACAATACAGAAATGGCTATTGTCTTTGTTTGCATTAGTAGCCGATCTTTGAAAAAGGCAACTATTCTATACTTACTGCGCCGATATCATCATAAGCAATAAGCCAGTAATCCATCCCTTTACTCCACATATAATCTGGAATGAATGTTAATTTATTTTCTTCCGTCCTTTCGCTGTATTTAGATTTGAGAGCCTTCACTGGAATTATATAGACAACTGGCTTGGACATTACGCTTTTTGCTCCTTGGGAATAGATACCCGTATATCCAAACACCATACCATCTGAATCTTCAGATTTTGAACCTGAAGTTTTTGTAACTGTAGCTTTGAATTCATTAGCGACCGAAAATACTTTGCCGCCGAGTTTTACATTACCAGACCATGCATTATCAGTTGTGCTGCTGAACTGTTTATCCTTAGTAATATTAAAAGTTATTTTGCTTGGAGTAGTATTGCCTATCCTGCCGGGAGCTGTAATATCCATTGTTTTGATAATACCGGCCTTGGCTAATTCCTTGAGGTTATCGCAAATAGTTACTAGATTTGTCCCGCCATCAACTTCGGTTATTGAATATGGTTTCATGCCTTTTGTCAAAACCACTTCGCCATCTCTGCCTTGACCAGGGCTAACAGTATATGACTTCCTGAATTCAGTATTAGTCCCAGAATCATCAAAAATAGCGCTAGTCAAAACATAAGGATATGGATTGATTTTTGAAGGATTATCAATATCATAGCATTTTACATTGCCTCCGTTTTTACCTTTCAATACGGCAGACTTGAAATCCCATTTAGGCATAATACCAATAACCATATTATATTCATAATCCTGCAATGTATATTCAATACTGGTGTATTTAGCTTCGCCTTCAGACCTGGAATCTGACTGAGACCATTCGTAGGAAGCGCCGCCACCAATAGGAACTACTCTACCTAACCCTCCTATTTTCATCGTGGTTTTGTCTGAATACTTTTCTGAAGTGCCGTTATATTCATAATTTCTCAAGGCATTACTGACGCAGACATAGGCATTTTTATAATCTTCCGGGCCGGCAACCGGATGCGGCGGTGCACAAAGAATCATACCTGTTACTAACATGCCGTCACCGGTTTTCGGATCAAATCCAGAAGTCGGTTCGGGATGAATCTGATTATCACCTAATGTTTTCGGATTCCAGTCTAAATAAGCTTGGGATTTCTTATTAAACAACCATGCAGATCCACCAGATGACATGATGACTCCTACGATTTGATCTGCTGTGTATCTGGAAGTTGGCTTAGTGTATGTGATTAATGTTAAATAATGCCCACACTGAAATGTATCACCCGATGTAGGCGAAGAGTCTGGATCTTCTGTACCGTTATATCGTGCAGAACAGATATCACCCTGGTATGTTATATAATATGTTACAAAGTGTATTGCCTGAACATGTTTATCCTTCTTACCTAACATGTCCCAACAATTAAAACCTATAGTCAAACAGTAATTTCCATCTCTATCTATAAATGTAGTTGCACTTATAGAGTCAATCTGTCTTAAATACCCTTTTGCTTTTTTATCCCATTCAGCATAAGGCGTATATTGATCAAAACTTTCATATTTATTATCTGAATTTCTCATGGGGTCAAACTGAAAAGTTCCTACCCAAACATGAAAATCAGAACTGTGCGGTCCGTAGATTGCGATAACCGAGTCTGAATTATTAAACATGTAAGGATTTGCTACGGGGTCTAATGAAGGTATCCTGATCAAACTGATTAAATCGCCCTTTTTATATAAACCAGGTTCAATACTGACAAGGTTTAATTTAAGATCTTAGCCTTTCTCAAAAGCTGCTGTAACATTTACATCGTAATAATCTAATTTATTATCATTGGCGACTAACAAACGGAATTGAGATTTAATAGATTCATCATGAAAAAAATGCCATGGATCAGCGATATCGTAAAAACCCGACCAGAAATCAGTTTCATATCCTCTTAGCACTGTAAAGATAACATTATTCCTGACTCTGGTAGCATCTACTTTAGTATGTTTTGATACTCCGCTCGAAGAATCTGTTACATACAATTCATTACCATTCATCTTGAAAGTATATGAACCAACCTTTTCTCCAGCCTTGCTATTATCATCATAACTATTAGCCCAGCCCTTAAAATATGGAGCACCAATTGCTTGAAAATCAGAAACCAGGTAAGACACATATTTCGTCGTAATTACTTTGCCGTCAAGATTAACAAGCCCATGGTCCATATAATTTACATCAAGTTCATAGCCTAATGCGGCAGTTGTTATAAAAGTCAGTGCTGCAATTAGTTTTACTGTAGTCTTCATAACTTCCTCTATTTGTTTACTTGTTTCTGCCAATCAGTATATACTAAAAAACCAAAAGATAATCTCTGATAACGAATATGTTGATGCTGTTAACATTTTACAGTTTACTTTTATCTTTATTATGTTAACTAAATCGGTTAATTATTATAAAGATTGATTATCAGTCATTTCTTCATCAACATTCTTATTTTTTGAAGCCTTGATTCCTGCAGAACTGCTTAAGGTGAAAGATTTCCTATAAGACCATATTTTTCTCCCAATTACATCTTCTATGTAGAAAGCCCCGCAATATTCACCGCTTTCGATATTGGATTTGGTAATATTATAGCTGTTGAGCACTACTTCTGGACCATCTGCATATTTCCCGCACGCTTTGTAGAGGATAGTGATTTTATCTCCGATTTTAGGTATATTCTCACTGTCTAAACTTCCTGTCGCGGGTATTACATTGCCATTGAATTCCTTGCTGTTCCATGCGCCGATTATTTCAGCGCTGTCTTTGCTTTTCTCCTGAAGAACAATGAACTTTACATCGCCTTTGTGTTTTACGGCAAAAGATCCCATAGGAATGTATTTCGGGTTCTTCCATCTGTTCACATCTCCATCCCAATATATTGCAATTGGCTTACCGCCAAGGCAGTATTGTTTTCCCGAAACTTCAGCGCCAATATTTCCGGTTTCCGGGTCAAATCCTATTTCCTTATCTATGCACAATGTCTTGAAATTTTTATCAGCATCATCTCCTTCCAGCTTCCCGATTACGAACCATATCTGATTGACCAAAGGGACATCATCAAGGTCTATGCTCACGCCGTATTCAGAAGGATGGGCATTGGGGTTTAGATCAATAAGGCTCCTACTTGTGAAACTTATGCTTCCAATGATTTTAGACGCATCCTGCACAAAAAGTTTATTGTAATAATTGGTCAAAAAATCAAAATATAATTTTGAAGGAGTTCCGGGACGGTATTTGATTAAATCATTATCATGCCCTAAAGCCTGTTCAAATTTTCTGTCAACGAAATATATGGAAAGTCCGTTTGAGTTAGGCCTTAACTTGCATGCCTTGTTATAAAGCACTGCGTCCTTTATTGACTTTTTCAATGCTTCTGTATTGATTGCACATACATCTGAAATACATTCGGCAAAGTTATACATGTCTCCAATGCCATCAGCTTCTCTGGAAAATTCATTGTATGATTCGGTGTAAGCTCTTGCGACAGCAAGAGCGCGGTACATATTCGCGCCGCTACTGCTTTTTACATTCATTTTTTCATCCAGCTGCTTGATCATATTATCCCAATTGTACTTGATATCTGACACTTTGGATAAGTCTATTAAAGAGAAAGTATAAAGCCTCCCGTCATATGCTCCTTTAAAATGGGCATTAATAAAAACCTTCCCTAAATCTTTTCCTGAAATATCAGGTTTCGCGGCGAAACCTTTAACTGTTTCGTCAAATGCATCCCCGTATGATAAATCTTCGGAGCCGACCATATAGTTTGAAAGCTCCTTGAGCTGATAGGCTGTCTCGAAATTACCCATCAGGCAGCAGGTAAAAGCAATGAGTTCAAACTTATTTCCGCCTATAGCAGACTTTAGGCCTGACCTGATGTCTGATATGCTTATTGACTTATTGTCATTGAGTTCATCAGTGCCGAATCCACCTATTGGTCCCGCCCCATGGTTCCACATAAATAAAGCATATTTCTTTGCAGGATAGTTTTTTATAGCCCATGATATGTATTCAGAGAGAGTAGCCTTATCTGTCATCGACATACCAGGGTCTGTTTCCTTGACAAGTTCCATTTTCTTCTGAGGTTCACCCCAGACTCGCCAGGCCTGACATTGTGTAGTGCTGATCTTAGGTTCCTGAAGGCGCCATTTCTTTGTCCCTCCGGTAACCACGATGATATTTAGCTTTGAATCGTCAAAAGAAGAGTTCTGCAATACTTCAAGCGCATCGGATGCTTCACCGTTTAACTGATTTGTCTGTGAGTTGATATTGCTTTCCAGGTCACAGCCATTTAAGTACAGAATCATTGTATATTCTGCAGTAGTTTTACTTTCAGCAAAGGAGTTATTGAGTGAAAATACGCATAAAAGCATTATCGCTGATAGCACGATTCTTTTGAAAAATTTCTTCATAATATTCCCCATCTAATTTAGTGATATATTGAAAGGTTTATAATGTTAGCATATATGTATCATATTGATTTATAGTTCATTGTATACTAATTAAGATAAAAACACAATATGTATTCTAATGCTCCTTCAAGTATCTAAAAAGCCTTCTATTATTTTTTATAATGCATACTTAATAGTTGATTTATATGATTACCTAAAAAACTCTTTTTATAGTTAAATTACTAATTTTTAGATATTATTAACTTATTCATGTTTATCATTATCATAATTATGTTAACATTTAATTATATAAAACATCTAGGAGATTAGATTATGGAATTCTACAGAGAAAAATACATTGAACTCAGGAAGCAGAAGAAAATCAAACTTACCGTGCTTGCCAGAAAATTAAATTTATCTAGAATTACGCTGTGGCACTGGGATAAAGGGACAAGGATTCCATCTGAGAAACAGGCAAGAGAAATTGCCAAAGCTTTGGGCGTATCAGTTGACCTATTCTCCAACCTTCAGCGGGAAGCTCCAGTCTCAGAAAAAGGGATGGTCGAAGAAGGCAAAGCGCTGAACAAATGGATTTCGTTCGATGAGCAGGAGCATTCAAATAGAAAAAAACAGCAGTCCTCTCTCCTCGCCGATATCGCAAAGCAGTTTGAAGAAGCTTCTCTCTCTGTGAAAATTATGCGAACTCTCCTAAACTATGGCGAAGTCATGCTTTATGTGAAAGATTCTTCTCATAGATATATTGCCGCAAGCAAGGAGTTCCTAAATCTTGTTTCAATGCCGTCGGAAATGAGCGTATATGGTCAGACTGACCTTAAACTCTTTCCTGTCCGAGATGCCAAAGAAAACCTCGATGAGGATGAAAAAGTAATTTTGACAGGTGAAAGAGTTAAGAACCGCGAAGGATATATCCCGGGAAGCAGAAAACTCAGATGGGGAATTATTTCAAAAATCCCGACCTATGATGTGGAAGGAAAAATCACAGGGCTTGTCGGTTCTTTCATAGATATTACAAGGCGGAAAAATGCAGAACACATAGCCGACATCCTTAAAAAAGGGTTAGACCTGCTTAATAACCAGATTATCTTCATGGGAACTGGAAGAGATGACTTTGATGAATCCAATTCCTTGATACCCAAAGATGTTCTTTATATTTCCAACAATGACCTTACAAAAAGGTTTTATGCTGTTAAGCCCGATGCTTCATTGAAGGAACTTGCAAGGTTTTTAGCCTCTCTCAAGATAGAAAAACCGATGCACGACCTCAAAGCACTTGAGGAAAAAGGGTATTCTCGAATCCATTACAAAATAAAAGCCCCTGACAATGAGCATGAAACTCTTAATATTTCATCGACGATATATTATGATAAAGACGCTGACCTTTACTTCGGCTTTCTTGAGATAGACAAGCTAAGAAATATCATGGACAAAATCACTTCAATCCTGCGAGAAAGAAAAGTGGATGAATCAATAATCCAAGAGATACTAGCTCAAAAATTCGACTCATAAAACTTAAAAATCAGCACACGACTTTCCAAATCTTCAATTTTCTTTTTAAATGATGTTGACTTGATGTCATAACGGGCTAATTTTAATGTCAGTAAATACTCACTTACATAAAATGGATGCATTATGACAGAGAGACAAATAGAAATACTTACAGCGAGTATAAGGCTTGCCGCCAAAAATGGAGTCCATGCTCTGACTATAAAAAACATATCTTCTGAAATCGGAGTAACTGAAGCTGCTCTATACAGGCATTTTCAATCCAAGAGAGACATTATGCTCGGGATAATAGAACTGTTTGACAAGTCTACCGAAAAAGACTTTGAATCTCTTTCCTATTTCAATGCTTCACCCTTAGCAGAGATAAAAAATATAATTATAAAACGCATTGAACAATTCGAAAAGTTCCCTGAAATCGCTTACATAATGTTATGTTTTGATATTTTTATGCACGATGATGAATTAAGAATCGCCGCTGTGGGAACTATTCACAAACACAAAGAAGCCATTACTTCTCTGATTCTAAAAGGACAAAACTCAGGAGAGATAAGAAAGAATTCAGAACCTAAAGAGCTTTTCAGAATCGTGCTTGGTTCTTTTAGACTCCTCTTAACCCAATGGTTTCTGAATAACTACAGTTTCGATTTAAAGAGTGAGTTTGAATCACTCTGGAAAACAATACAACTATTAATAAAAGCCTAAATATAAGGAACCGATTTTATGAAACGCAAAATAATAGAAATAGATGAGAATAAATGCAACGGCTGCGGACAATGTGTCAGCGCCTGTCATGAAGGAGCAATCCAGATGGTTAACGGCAAAGCAAAACTCGTAAGTGATGTTTACTGTGACGGATTAGGAGCATGTATTGGCGATTGCCCTGTCGATGCTATAAAAATTATTGAAAGAGAAGCCGGCGAATTCAATGAAGATGCTGTTAAAGCTAAAAAGGCTAAGGAAGAAGCTCAGAAAAAACACTCACCTGCCTGCGGTTGCCCCGGAATGGCTATGAAGACTTTCCCTAAACCAAATTCAGAAGTAAAAGCCACATCTTCATGTTGCAGTGATGTACCATCAGAACTCACACAGTGGCCGATACAACTCAAACTCGTACCAGTCAATGCCCCTTACTGGAAAGATGCTTCGCTATTGGTGGCAGCCGACTGTTCGGCTTTCAGCATCGGCGCTTTTCACAATAAATTGCTCAAAGATAAAAAACTTGTTATAGCATGTCCGAAACTGGATGACACAAGCAGTTATGTTGACAAACTCTCAGCTATAATTAGAGAAAACAGCATAAAAGATATAACAGTAGCATATATGGAAGTTCCATGCTGTGGAGGACTGGTATCTATTGCTGAGGACGCCTTGGCTCAATCAGGGAAAAATATCCCATTGAACCTTATTAAATTAAGTTTAGACGGAAATATTTTATAAATTCACAAAACCTAAAAAAGGAGACCAATTATGTTTTGTTATCAATGTCAGGAAACAGCTTCAAACAAAGGATGCAAATTCGCTAAAGGCGTATGCGGAAAAGGTGCTGACACAGCTGAACTCATGGATGTGTTAGTCCATATATTAAAAGGAATTTCACTCGTTCTCGAAAGAAGAGGAAACGACAAGATTGATAAGGAAGTCGGCCGCTTCATGACAAAAGCTCTCTTCATGACAATCACCAATGCCAATTTCTCTAATCAGGCTATTATGGCTAAAATTGCAAAAGCATTCGAAGTTAGATCTGCGCTTATCAAAAAGTACGGTACATGCGGATGCGGATGCGACTCAGTTACCTGGACTGGATCAACTGAAGCTGAAATGATTGCCAAGGCAAAATCAGTAGGCGTACTTTCTACAGAAAATGAAGATGTCCGTTCTTTGAGAGAACTTCTCATTTACGGAATAAAGGGTTTTTCAGCTTATGCCAAGCACGCTTCCGTTTTAGGTTATGATGATGATTCGATCTATGAATTCATCGCCAAAGGTCTAGCTTCCACTACAAAGAGCCTTTCAGTAGATGAAATGGTAGCTCTTGTACTGGAATGCGGCAAAGTAGCTGTTACTGCAATGGCTTTGCTCGACAAGGCCAACACAACTACTTACGGCCATCCTGAGCTAACAAAGGTTAACCTCGGCGTTAAAAGCAACCCAGGAATACTTATTTCAGGGCATGACCTCAAGGATATGGAAGAACTTCTCAAGCAGACTCAAGGCACAGGCGTGGATGTTTACACACACAGTGAAATGCTTCCTGCCAATTCCTACCCTGCATTCAAGAAATACACTCATCTCGTCGGCAATTACGGCGGTTCATGGTGGCATCAGGATGTTGAATTTGAAACATTCAATGGTCCAATTCTTATGACTACAAACTGCATAGTACCTGTTAAAGATTCATATAAAAATAGAATCTACACTACAGGAGCCGCAGGTTATCCAGGAGTAAAACACATCGGAGACAGAGCTGAAGGCGGACACAAGGATTTCTCAGAAATTATTAAACTTGCCAAGACCTGCCCTGCTCCAAAGGAACTCGAAAAAGGCGAAATAATTGGCGGTTTCGGACACAATCAGGTAATCGCTCTTGCTGACAAAGTAGTTGCCGCTGTTAAATCCGGAGCTATCAAGAAATTTGTAGTAATGGCAGGATGCGACGGAAGACAACCTTCCAGATCTTACTTTACTGAAGTAGCTGAAACTCTTCCTAAAGATACAATTATCCTCACAGCAGGATGCGCAAAATTTAGATACAATAAACTCAATCTCGGCGATATCGGCGGGATTCCAAGAGTCCTCGATGCAGGCCAGTGCAATGACAGCTATTCTCTAGCAGTAATAGCTCTTAAGCTTCAAGAAGTTTTCGGAGCTAAGAGTTTGAATGATCTGCCATTGTCTTTCGACATCGGCTGGTACGAACAAAAAGCCGTAGCGGTATTACTTGCTCTTCTGCACCTTGGAGTAAAGGGAATTAGACTCGGACCAACAGTCCCGGCATTCCTCTCCCCGACGGTTGTTGATGTTCTCGTCAAGAACTTCGGCATCACTCCTATCTCAGATGCAAAGAGTGATGTGAAAGCCATAATGGCTTAAGGTAACTTCGTTACTTTCAATATAGGCCGCGCCCTCAAAAGCGCGGCTTTTTTATGCCGTAATTTTCATATATCAATACATTAGCTTTTATATCCGGCTATAATTTTGGATCATGTGCAATACATAAATTAACTCTCAAAGAGCATAAGTTAAAATGGTAAAACACCTAGTATTAAAAGCTTTAACAATTTCAATTATTATTGCACTTTGCGCAGGGTGTAAAACTCCAATGCCAAAAGATACAATAAATATACCTCAAGCCTACAAGGATAAAATGACTGAACAAACCGACGGGTCTGGACTCAGAGCCGGATGGGCAAACCCTGAAGCGATAAAGAAATATGACAAAATAATGCTCAATTCCAAACTAAGCTCTCCAATGTACAAAAACACCTCATGGCAGGATGATAATACCAGAAGACTTTTCTACTCAAAAGACGAAGATACCAACTATGTAGAAAAATACATGACCGCATCTTTCAGCAGCGCTCTGGCTAACAGCCAGGAATTTCAGGTCGCCATAATTCCAGGTGATAAAACTATGATTATGAACATCTATCTTACTCAGATAGTAGCTAATAAAATTCTACTTGGCTCATTGGCAAATTTCTTTTATCCTACTCCAATCGGATGGATTCTTATTCCTATCAAACTTGCCCTGCAAAGTTCAATGGGAGACGAGGGTGGATCCGCGGCTATTGAAATTGTGCTTACTGATGCTCAAACAGGCGAAATCCTTGCAGTATTTGCCAGCAGAGAAAAAGGACCGACCGCTTTCTTTGATTCGAATAGATTCTTTGCTTATGCTAATGTAAGAAATATAATTAATATCTGGGCTTATGACATCATTTCGATGATGGACCAGATGAAAGAAGGAGTTCAGAAGCCTAAGCCTCCAAAAGAGGTTCCAAGCTGGCTGATTATAAGAATTATAGCAGACTAACTATTAACACTCTCGAGAGTAATCTTTATGTTTTTTATGGTTGATTTATGAATACTTGGAATCCTAATACTATCATCAGAATCCTCATTGAATCAGCCAGGATTGCCCTGCTCTACTATGACAAGCCAAAAAAAGAAATTAAAGATGACTTAAGCATAGTTACGATTGCAGACAAGACAATAGAAAACAAACTGTCAAACTACTTTGATGATCCGGCCGAAAATTCCTATATGATTGGAGAAGAGACAGTTTATCAGAAAGGCAAAGACTTTTTAGATAAAGCACTAAGCAACACTGCCTGGATAGTCGATCCGATAGACGGCACAGTTCCCTACGCAAATGGGTTAACTTACTGGGGAATATCAATCGGCTTTGCAGAGAAAGGGATAATCCGAGAGGGCGCAATTTATTTTCCGCTGACAAGAGATATGATTGTAACTCAAGGCTCAAAAGTCTTTCTTGGAAAAGTTGATCCGAATTCAGATAAAATTCATCAGCTGGAAACCTTCGAAGAGTTAAGCAAACCGGATATGTCCTTAAACAAATATGACATAGTAGTCCTGACCCAAACTTTCGCAAAGCATGGCACTATTAACATTCCAAATCCAGTGCTTGTACTATGCTGTGCTACAGCTTCTTTTTCATTTACGGCTTTAGGGAAGTTTATGTCATATTTAGGCTCAAATATCAAACTCTGGGATTATGCAGCGGCTCTGGCTATTCTCAAGAAACTGAACTGTAAAATGACTTTCTTAGATCATACGCAAATGTCCGAAGAAATAAAACTCAATCATAATACAAATCTTGATGGCTCATACAACTTCGCCGTCAGAGAAAAAGTAGTAGTGGGAGCCACCGAAGAAATTGTCAATTACATAATGAGTTCAACTGCAAAATAGACAAATAGCATCATATATTTTTGAAAGCCCTTACTCATCAAAATATCAGAGTCTGGATAGCATGAGGCAATATTGTAACTTCAGTTGCCGTCGCCCCAATACATAAATTATAGAGCACTTTATCATCACTCTGGTTCATCACGATTGTAACTACTTTTCCATCTCCATTCAAAAATGCAGTAGTGAGCAACTGACTGCGACTGGCAGCGCTGCTGATTCTTTTAGCGCCGGGATTGATAAACTTTGAGAAATGCCCGATATAATAATATGAATTGGTAAAGATTAACTGTCCGGTTTTAGTGTCGGCATGTACAGGAGCAAAACAGTAATTACCGACATGATTAGGTCCACCCATCTCATCTAGAAGTATATTCCAGTCGGTCCATCCTACTACACCGTTATTAAAGTCATTAATCATCGAACGGCCATATCTTTCACCGTGCGCCCAAAGAGCGTATTGAGTCGCATCAAACTTCTCTACGCATCCTTCGGTAAATATAAGGTTTTTGTCAGGGTAGTCTTCGTGAACTCTAGCAATATTAACAAACATCGGGTCTCCGCCAGCCCAAGTTTCGTACCAATGAAAACCTATGCCCCAGACATATTTAGAAGCTTCAGAGTCGGCAAGAATGATATTTGCTCTTTGACAAATCAAATCCCTGTTATGATCCCATACAATTATGTTCTTATCTCCTAGTCCGCTTTTCTGTAGTGTTGGCCCCAGATAGTTTTTCAGGAAATCTCTTTCAGCTTCGGCTGTAAATACGCATGATTCCCATTTTTGGACAGCCATGGGCTCATTTTGAACTGTCAAACCCCAGACAGGAATACCTTCTTTCTCATAGGCGTTTATAAATTTTACAAAATAATTAGCCCATGACTGATAATAGTCCGGCTTTAATTTGCCTCCATGGAGCATGCTGTCATTATCTTTCATAAAAACCGGTGGCGACCATGGACTGACATAGAAAGTTAGTTTTCCTCCAGCTGTAGCGATAGCCTGCTTTATAAAAGGAATACGATACTTTTCATCGTGGGCCACGCTGAACGAACTCAGATTTTTATCTCCTTCGGTGACATAAGTGTAACTGTCACTGCTGAAGTCACAGCTATGTATATTGGTTCGAGCTAAAGTGTATCCTATCCCATTGTCTTTACTGAAGTAAGCCTGCATGAATTCTTGTTGTTTATCTTTTGGCAACTTGGCAAAAGTCTCAGCAGACGCATCTGTCAAAGCTGCGCCAATACCAAGAAATGTCTGGAAAGTTTTATTTGGATCAACAAAGACACAGATCTGAGTTTCCAATGGTTGCTCAAAGTTTTTGAATTGCAGTGTACCAGTTTTGAATAATCTGTAATTTGTATTTTCAGCAGTCGTGTAAACCGTAACTGTTTTGCCTGAAGTGCTAAAAGAACTATCTTCTATTTTAGTTTGGAGTTTTGCAGAAACGCCTTTGGAGTTATCAAGAGGTGTGTTGCATGCTCCGAAAATTGCGCAAGCCAGTGATAATAGTGACACTTTAATCAAATCTTTATTCATAGATGCTCTATCCTTATTATTGGTTGGTTTAGCTGAAATTTATTGACTATCTCAGTGTAGTGGATGCGCTTTCAGCTTGCAAGAGCGATCCTATATGAAATGAGACAGACATATTAAAATCAGACTATTTTTTATCAGCAGTTGTATTTAATGCTAAATGTAGGCATTTTTAGCGGTTTTTTAAAACCTTTTGTTCTAAGGAGAACATGCAAAATGAATGTTGATGCTACTGAATATTACACCCAAGAAGAATGGGATAGATTTAAAAGCTGCGCAGATAAAATCGAAACTCCATTCTTGTTAGTCAATGTCGATATAGTTGAAAAGAACTATAACGAATTGAATACATATTTTCCGTATGCAAAAACTTTTTTTGCTGTTAAAGCAAATCCAGGCAAAGAGGTACTATCCAGACTAATAAGCCTGGGGTCGCATTTTGACATTGCTTCAATCTATGAACTTGATAAAGTCCTTGAACTCGGCGCCAGCCCTGACAAACTCAGCTACGGCAATACAATCAAAAAGCCAAATCATATTAAATATGCCTATGAAAAAGGCATTCGTCTATATGCTACAGACAGCGAAATAGATTTACGCAATATTGCAAAAACAGCCCCAGGATCCAAGATTTTCTGCCGCATTCTAACAGAAGGAGCAGAAACTGCAGATTGGCCGTTGTCAAGAAAGTTTGGATGCCAACCTGAAATGGCCATAGACCTGTTAATTCTAGCTAAAAAACTTGGTTTGATTCCTCATGGTATTTCTTTTCATGTAGGATCTCAGCAAAGAGATATCGGGACATGGGACTCAGCTATAGCAAAAGCAAAGTATATTTTTGACTGGATGGCTGAGAATGAGAATGTCAAACTACAGATGATTAATATGGGAGGAGGTCTGCCTGCTCCGTACATGTCTAAAACTAACGATCTTCAAATATATGCCGATGAAATTACCCGCTATTTGCATGATGACTTTGGTGATGAGTTACCGGAAATCATTCTTGAACCCGGCCGCTCAATGGTTGGAAACTGCGGTATTTTAGTAAGTGAAATTGTTTTAATCTCCCGCAAATCAAGAACAGCTCTTGACCGCTGGATTTATCTTGATGTCGGCAAATTCAACGGATTGATTGAGACTCTTGACGAATGTATCAAGTACCCAATCTATTGCGATAAAAAAGGGATTAACGAAGATGCCATCATTGCAGGTCCTACCTGCGATAGTCAGGATGTTATGTATGAACGCAATCAATACTCATTGCCTCTAAGCCTTGCAGTAGGAGACCGTTTGTATTGGTTGACCACCGGTGCTTACACTTCTTCGTATTGTTCTGTCGAATTTAATGGATTCCCGCCATTAAAAACATATTATGTCTAGACAGACACCTGCAAATCCTCAAACTTTAGAAATGAGAATGCGGTTCCAGAAGTTTTGAATCCACAAGCTCTTTCATTACATCTTGAGCTATGAGTTTGTCCACTTGAGCAGATATAATTTTTTCGCAGTGAGGACAAATAAGAGATATGCACTTATATATTTTTGCTTTGTCTTTTCCAGAATCAGGTTGAATGTATTTGCAGTCAACTTGCTCCATATTAAAACTTTCAATCACCTTCTGGCAATAAGGACACTTACCAAGTTTGCTCATAATCTACTCCTTCAAGGTTAATTTTCGTAAGGTTTGAATTTTGCCGAATAATCTGTCTTGATTTTAGATAAGATTATACCATATTCCAAATTAAATGCTTGTATTAGGTTGCCTTTGATTTCATCAAAAGGCTTATTCTTTTCTTTTTCATCAGCAAATTTTAGATTTTTAATTTGGATTTAAACCTAGACATCCATAATCAGCCAAATTAAGGGTAATTTCTGAGATGAATCAATTACCTAATGCAATGAGATAAATATTTCTTCGGCTATAATTCCATAGTAGCGACACTCTTTATAAATACATACAGTACACATAACAAAATAGGGAGGGTAATTTATTATGAAACTAGCTATTAGCATTCTAAGTATCATACTTTTAATTTTTTTATCTGAAAATTTACAGGCAGACCTCTTAGATAATGTTACGAGCAGCGCAAGCAATACATCAAGCAAAACTGCTAACCAGCTTCTAGATACAAAACCTATTCAAGCACACTATGTAATTCCTTACAATAAAATTATGGATTACGAGGATAGTGCAAGAGCTGAGGATGAGAAGGGCAATTTTGCTGGAGCAATACAAAATTATAATAAAATTATTGATTTAGACTCTCGGGACGGTTCAGCCTATTCAGGAAGAGGAGAGATGAAAGAATCTCTTGGCGATTATGAAGGAGCAAGACAAGACTATACTAAAGCCATAGAAGTAGAGGTAAGCCAAAACGATGCAATGCGCTACAAAAAACAACTAGATGTACTAATGACAGAAAAATATGCCAAAATGCGACCCGTGTTTTCTGACGATGAAATTCAAGCTGCTCAGGCAAAATATGATCTACACCTCACTGACAATGAAATTTATGCCTGCGATATGAGTTCTGCCAGCAAGGCTCGTGCGGGTGATTATAGGGGAGCGATACGAGATCTTACCAGAGCCATAGAGGCAAGTCCTAACCCTCAAGTTAATCGCAAGTTCTACTGCAATAGAGGAAGAATGAAAGAAATGCTCGGTGACAATCCAGGGGCGATGCAAGACTATGCCAAGGGTGGCGGCGAAGTCCAGATGAATGCACTAAGGCAGAAGCTTGGCGATTACAATGTAGATGCCTACTTGCATAGTGCAACGAAAAAATTATATAGTACCGATTCTGAAGGGGCAATACAAGATTATACTAAAGCTATTGAGTTAGACCCGAATAATGCAGAAGCTTACCTTTTGAGGGGGGTCGCTAAAAATTATCTGAGAGATTATATAGGCGTAATTCAAGACTCCACTGAAGTAATAAAGTTAACACCAAAAAACTCTGCAGATGCGGCTAAAGCTTATATTATGAGAGGAAAAGCTAAGGAAAAAATAAATGATAAAGTTGGTGCTTTAGAGGACTTAAGTATAGCTGCAAAATTAGGGTTACCTTCTGATGACCTAGCAAAATTGGAGATAAGAAGAATACAAAACGCTCAATAAATATTTATATGAGACGAAAGCTGAACAGGATCTCTCTCCAACCTTTATTAATTTGACACTGCTGAATTTCAGGACGCTATGATGGAGTTCTACCGAAAGTTTGTATGTATTCTTGAGCCATGGCCTGAAGCATTAATGAAAAGTTTTCAAAATATCAATTCAGATATTTACAGCTATATGTGGGGAGCAAGCGAATTCACGGTTACGGAAACCTTTTGAGATAATACTTGTTACTGTCAAGTAATACCTTTTAACTCTTTAGGAGTATTGCGGAGCTCTGTCGGAGTACTCCAATGCTCTGGGGGAATATTGCGGCGTTCTTCCGGAGATCTCCAAAGCTTCTCCGGATGACTCCGAAACTCTGGGAGAGGTCTCCAAAACGATTTCGGAGGGTTCCGAAGCTTCATCGGAGTATTCCCCTGTTCCTTCGGAGTATTCCCCCGTCATGGGACAAAACACCCTCAAATCTTTTCTATCCTCTAATCTTCAGATATTTAACGATATTTATATCTTCTATTCTTCAAAATATATGACGGGGAAGAATACGGGCACAAGTCCAGTTTTTTACATGTTACTTTTACTTGCTTTTCACTTCTTAATCCCATATACTTGCGCTTACAATTCTAATTGGATAAAATTGATATGAAAGAAATGAGCGAGTATAAACACAATCCGGAAAAATTCGGAAATTTGCGCAAGCAGGCATTAAAGATATACAGTGCAAAAATAGCCGCTTTTCCTGAAAAAATTTCCCCGTCTGAAGCCGATACGCTGAAACTCATTCACGAGCTGCAAGTACACCAGATAGAGCTTGAATTGCAAAACGAAGAACTCATTCTGGCAAGATCCTCAGCAGTGGAGAACGATGCGAAATACGCCAGGTTATACGACTTCGCGCCATCGGGTTATTTTGCGCTTTTAAGAGACGGCGAAATCATTGAGCTAAACTTAAGCGGCGCAAAAATGCTCGGCAAAGACCGCCAGAGTCTAAAAAACAAGCGGTTTGGCCTTTATATTTCCGACGATACAAAACCAATTTTCAATGTCTTCCTTGAGAGAGTATTTTCAGGCAAATCCAAAGAATCGTGCGAAGTAACATTGTTAACCAGCGCTGACTTGCCAATATTCGTTCACCTTGAGGGGATTATTACCGATAATGCTGAACAATGCTTTCTGACTGCGATTGATATCACCGAGCGCAAGAAGGCGGCGCATTTGCTAAGGGAGAGTGAAGAGCAAGCCAAAGCTATAGCCCTTGCCGCTCAGGATGCCATTATAATGATGGATGACAAGGGGCTTATAACATTCTGGAACTTGGCCGCTGAAAAGATATTCGGTTACTCTAAAAATGAAGCAATAGGCAAAAACCTCCATCAACTCCTTGCTCCAAAGCGCTACCATGGAGAACAATCGAAGGCCTTTTCACACTTTCAGCATACCGGGCAAGGAATGGCTATCGGAAAGACCCTCGAGCTTGAAGGAATACGCAAAAACGGCGAAGAGTTTCCCATAGAGCTTTCTCTCTCTTCAGTAGAAATCAGGAAATCATGGCATTCCGTAGGTATAGTTAGAGACATCACTGAGCGCAGGAATGCGGAGAAGGCGCTTCAGGAGGCGAATGATAAACTGGAACAGCGTGTGTTGGACCGGACTAATGATTTGATGATAAGCAAAGAGAAATTCCGTACAGTCGCTGATTATACTTATGATTGGGAATATTGGGAAGGAACGGATCATCAGCTTCTTTATATGTCTCCATCATGTGAAAGAATCACTGGCTATAAAACTGATGAGTTTTTATCGGATAAATCGCTACTGGGAAAAATCATACATCCTGAAGATAGAAAGTTAATTGAAGACTATGTTGAGAAAATACACTCAAAAGAACATGCACATAAAAATTATGAGTTGGATTATAGAATTGTTAAGAAAAACGGCACAATTGCTTATATCGGGCATACATGTATGCCTGTATATGATAGTAAGGGTAGCGATGCTGGTCGGCGTGTAAGCAACAGAGACATCACCGATCGCAAGAATGCAGAAAACCTATTAGAACAAACCCGCAAAAATTACAATTCATTTTTTAACTCGATAGATGAATTTCTTTTCGTACTTGATGAACAGGGTAATATTATCCATACAAATGAAACAGTCTTACAACGCCTGGAATATTCTCAAGAAGAGCTTCTAGGAAAATCTGTCCTCATGGCTCATCCTCCAGAACGCCGTGAGGAAGCTGGTCGTACAGTTTTTGAAATGCTTTCAGGCAAAGCTAATTTCTGTCCTGTGCCGCTTATTTCAAAATCAGGGATACAAATCCCTGTAGAAACCAGAGTAACGCGCGGTGTATGGGATGGTCGAGCGGCACTTTTCGGAGTAAGCAAGGATGTGTCCAGAATTGTATTATCTGAAGAAAAGTTTTCGAAGGCTTTTCAAACAAATGCCGCGTTGATGGCTATATCTACTCTAGATGAAGGCAGGTATGTCGATGTCAATGATACATTTCTTAATGTATTGGGTTATTCCCGCAAAGAAGTGATCGGCAGAACTTCTACTGAATTAAAGATTATTGGTGATCCAGCAGAACGAAATAAAATCGTTGACAAAATCAAACAGAATATAAAAGTTAAAAACCTTGAAATAGAGGTAAATAAAAAAGACGGCGGAGAAATAGCAGGGTTACTTTCTGCTGATCCGATTTATATTGGCAAAGATCAATACTTGCTTACAGCAATGATAGACATCACCGAACGCAGGAAAGCGGAGGTGGCGCTGGCTGTTATTACCGAGCGGTTATCCTTGGCTACGCAAGCTGGTGGGGTGGGCACATGGGACTACGATATTGTTAATAACAATCTCGTTTGGGACGATCGAATGTTCGCCCTCTATGGAATCAAAAAGGAGCAGTTCTCGGGAGCTTACGAGGCATGGCAATCAGGACTTCATCCAGATGACAAA
>Ga0194039_1000113_pt1 | contig 52330 bp, 50 predicted proteins | sample JunL228m_MetaG_FD_148679 | JGI IMG/M metagenome (GOLD analysis project Ga0194039, IMG submission 148679) | Anoxic zone freshwater microbial communities from boreal shield lake in IISD Experimental Lakes Area, Ontario, Canada - Jun2016-L227-8m | ecosystem: Environmental > Aquatic > Freshwater >...
CAATATCTTATTGAAATGAATATCCTTCTTGTCGGTATAGACTATTTATCGATTGAGTCTTTTCACTCCGCTAATAATCCCGTGCATAAATTGTTATTAAAAAATAATATCACTATTCTGGAAGGTCTTAATCTGTCAAAGATTAAACCAGGCGTATATGAACTCATTTGCCTGCCGCTTAAACTCCAAGGCTGCGAAGGCTCTCCTGCCCGTGTGCTGCTAAGAGAATTAGCTGACTATATTAAATGAAGGCAAAGTGGCGATATAGTAAAATTTATGATTGTAGATTATAAAATTGTAAATACATGCTAGTTACTGTTCATTATGTATTTAGCATTTGATTTATAACCATAGGTTCGCTGGTTAGAGTCAAGCCTTGACCACCTTTTTCCCTTCATAAAGAACGACTAACGAAGGATAAAATTTCAATTCAAACTAGAAGTATGGATTGTACTTAGATTCGTGATCAACGCTTGTTTCAGGCCCGTGCCCAGGATAGATGATAGTTTCAGGCGGAAGAGTTAATATTTTATCATTAATGGATTTAATAATCTGATTGTGATTGCCGCCAGGAAGATCCGTTCTGCCTATAGATTCATTAAAAATAGTATCTCCTGAAATAAGCAATTTGGCTTCCTTTGCATAAAAACAAGTTCCTCCTTTAGTGTGTCCAGGTGTGAAGATAGCTTCAATTCCGGCAGCATTAAATTTAGATGTAGTTTTTATTCTTTTAGATAATGACGGAAAAATCGGTTCTATAGAATTTGCAGGGCTATTGTAGAGTTCTTCATCATTTTCATTCAAATATACGCTAGTACCATACTTGTCGGCAACCTCTTTTACTGCTGAAATATGATCTATGTGAGCATGTGTCAAGAGAATCTGGTCTGGAATAAGTTTGTTAGCTTCAAGATATGAAATAATTGTTTTTGCATCTGCACCGGGATCAATCACAGTAGTAATATTTTTTAATGTCAGTATATAGCAGTTTGTTTCAAGCCAGCCAACGGTAAATTTATGAATAGTAAAGTTTTGCATAGTTATTACAGATTTTAATTTATTGATTATATACTGGGCTTCTCATCTTTTGCTTTTGTAGTGTCAGACTCGGTGGGAGTAAAAGGTGCTTCCCTTAATATCAATCTTATAGGATACCAGCCTTGATAGTTATCATAGCATGTACCTAAGACTAACACTGAGACTTTTGGGTCAGGCAGATCCCATGTGAAAGCTACTTGAGAAAACTGACGGGAACTTGAAAAATTAGTGGGGTCGTAATAATCCATCCCCCAATTCCAGTAAAGCTGTTTTTCACTTGTTTTAGCTGTAGAATAGATAGGGGCAGTAAGAAGTTTCGGATAAGTATATTTAATATACGACGCATTTTGAGGTGACATCCTTGGAATTTGCTCAAATACATAAGCTCTTGCCTTATCCGCAGCATTATCTTTATTGTATTCAGTACTGCACGAAGCAAGAATAATGACGCTGGACAATAAAGTAAGTATTTTCAAAAGCCTAATTTTCATCAAGAATTCTTCTTATCTCATGAGCTAATTCTTTTATTTTGTGAGGTTTGTGCATGAACCCTTTAGCACCTTGCTCATATAAATCTTCAATTTCTTCTTCAGAAACATGTCCGCTCGAAAGGAGTACTTTTACATTTGGATCAATAGCTTTTAGTTTGTAGAATGTACTATGTCCTCCAAGTTTAGGCATAATCATATCAAGGAAAACCAAGCTTATTTCCTTTGGATTTCCTTTGTATATCTCGACGGCTTCTTCGCCATTTCCTGCGAGAATTACTGAATATCCTAACTTCTGTAGAGCTTCAATTACAAAACTCCAAACGGCGTCTTCATCGTCAACGACAAGAATTGTTTCATTCTCTTTTGCGTGGGGCAATTTTATCATGATGCTATCTCCTTAGAGCAAAAATCTTTCATAAAATTATATCGGGCTATTAAGATGTCCCTGTTTTGAGATTATAAAGGAAAAAGCAATCAAATAAAGTTTTTCGCAAAATTATACGGAAAATCTTACATGAACTACATCGCCGTCTTTCATCATGTAGTCTTTGCCTTCTATACGCATTTTACCTTGGTTTTTAGCTTCTGTCTCGCTTCCGCACTGCACTATATCCTCATATGAAACTACTTCCATTCTTATAAAGCCCCGTTCCATATCAGTATGAATTTTCCCTGCGGCTTGCGGAGCCATGGTGCCGTTTGTAATAGTCCAGGCTCTTGTTTCATCCTGTCCTGTAGTAAGGAATGTGATGTAGTTAAGCAACTTGTAGCCTGTTTTTATTATTCTGCTTAGTCCACTCTCTTTAAGATTCATTTCTTTCATAAATTCAACGGCTTCTTCAGGAGAGAGTTGAGCTATCTCATCTTCGAGTTTGGCAGAAACTGGAATGATTTCCATATTATTTTTATCTGCAAAAGCTTTAAGCGGATGATTATTAATCAAGTTTTCGCAGTATTCAATCATTGTTTCATCAATGTTGGCGCAAATAAAGGCTGGCATAGAAGTAAGAAGACCAATTTCTTTTGCCAGCGGCGCAATATCGTCATTTGACATATCAAATTTAGTCCCGTCTGACAGAGCTTTGTGAAGTAAATGGAGCAATGGAAGTTCTTTCAAACTTTCTTTGTCCCCGGAACGGGCTGTTTTTTCAGTTTTTGAAATTCGTCTTTCGACAAGCTCTAAGTCGGACAATGCAAGTTCAGTAATAATAGTTTCGATATCATTTACAGGATCAACTCTTCCCGATACATGTGTGACATTCTCATCATTAAAAAGTCGGACTACATGAGCGACTGCATCCACATTCCTAATATTCCCAAGAAATTTATTGCCAAGACCTTGTCCTTTGCTGGCTCCACCCACAAGTCCTGCTATGTCAATGAATTTCATAGCGGCAGGAACTGTTTTTTTGGATTTGTGCATTTTACTAAGGACATCCAGCCTATAATCAGGAACTGGAACTATTCCGGTATTAGGCTCAATCGTGCAGAAAGGGAAATTGGCAGATTCTGCGCCTGCTTTGGTTATGGCATTAAATAAAGTCGATTTACCGACATTCGGCAGACCTACTATTCCGCAGGAGAAACCCATAATAAATGACCTCTGAAGTTTGAGCTTGATAAAAGCAATAAGATAGGATTAAAAGCATCAAAATTTCAACCACACGAGATAAAAAAAAGCCCGATGAACGGGCTTTTAGCACTTAAATACTCATTGAGGAGGCTTGTTGGGGTAAATTGTGTTATACGGATCAGTGTCGAATGTGAAAATCCACTCAGGTTCCATCAATGGTCCATAACCCCAGCCTGAGCCATATTTCTGAGTTGAAGCGCCTGGTAATGGAATTGGGAATGTGATTATTTCAGCTACTCCGACAAGCTCCCTTTCTAAGAATCTTCCTACGCCTTTTAGAAGTCCATAAGTCCAAGCGGCAAGACCTCCTGTTGTCTCATTTGTCTTGTAAACTTGAATTGGTATTTCGAATACACCGAAAGCTACATTGCATATTCCTCTTCCAAATTTTCTGATTGGTCCCTGTCCCATGTCGTCATTAAAGTCCTGATTAGCTCTAGAGTCATGAGTGGATTGCTGGTCGTAAATATAATCTGAAGATATCGCTACATCTGTATCTGTAGTTACGGCTTTTGCTGTAGGAGCAAAATAGACTATCGATAAAATAAAGAGAAAAAAACCAATAAAAAATCTAAATTTCATTAAAACAACCATAGTTATGTATTGAAAAAGTCATGCAATCGTAGAGTATATTTGATTGAGCCTAGTGTGTCAAGACTTCAATATACATGAAAGACATCTGTAAGTTAAAGAAAATGAAAACTGAAGACCAAAATATCGAAATATTGAATACCGAACTCAGGAAAGTTGAGTTTCCTAAAGATAAACTGCTTGAGTTTGACTTAGGATGCGGCAAAGGAACTTTTTCCACAGAATTGGCCAGGCAATATCCTGACAGGATAATTATCTCTACGGATGTAATGATTGGTCGGCTTAGAAAATTATCCAAAAGAAATAGCCGGATTGGCTTAACTAATTGCCGTTTTTTAAAATTTGAGGTCTGGCATCTCTTAAATCAATGTATCGAAGATGAATCTGTTTACAGGTTTCACATTCTTTGCCCTGACCCTTGGCCGAAGGAAAAGCACAAAGCCTTTAGACTTATAAGCTCTGAATTTGTAGCCAGGCTTGCCTTAAAATTAAAAAAGGGCGGAATTTTTCACTTTTCCACAGATGATAACCCTTATTTTGAGCATGCGCTTGATGTCCTGGGGAAAGCTGATTTTTTCAAACGCGATGATTCGCTCATTTCCGATGTGATCGGTATCAAAACTGACTTCGAAAAAAAATGGAATGAAATGGGTTTAATAGTCAAACATGCCGCCTGGCAGAAAATATGATCGATTAGTTTTTACTTTATTTGCTTCGTCAAATATAACAAGAACACTCTATGTCCTTCTGCCTGTTCTAATATTTCCTCTATAACAATTTTTAGGAGGATTTATGGAAGAGAAAGTATCCAAGGAAAAGCTGATCAAAATCATAGATCATTTACAAGACGAAAAAACTATTAGGAAAAGTGCCAATACGGCTTTTAGTAAGTATTACCCTGATGCTACCGAAAGGTTCATAAAAATGGCTGCTTTCCATTCCTCAAAAAGCATTAGAGGTTGTCTTGAGTGGATTATTGAATTCAATGATTTCTTAAATTCACCTGAGAGAGGAATAGACTTCAGCAAACTTTACCTGGCAATGCACCATTTCTACAATCTTACCGTATTTGAAAAACTGTCCCAAAATATATCAGAAGAAGCTCTCAGTTGGATTGATACTCTCAAATTCAGTTTGGAGGAAAAGAATTTGGATAGCATAGAAACTTGTGTAGAGGAACTCGAGAATCTTATGCTTTCAAGTTCAAGGTCTCATCCTGAAATTAAATTCCCTGAAACAAATCTATAATGGAGGAAGAAATGGAAATAAGTAAAAAGCATTCTAAAAGGGACAGGTCACCTACAGATGCTTATATGAAAGCATTCAGAAAAATCTATCCTGATATGAATGAGGAATATATCGATGAACTTGCCTTTCATACATGGGAAGGTTCAGGCGCAGAGGTTTTGAAAGGTATTATGTATCTTGGTGGGGAGGGTTTCGCTTTGTCGAAACCGCTCTTAACGGACATGACGAAGCATGTCCCTCCATTATTGAAAAACGGGCAATGCCTGAATACTAAAGGGATAATAGAATGAATTTTGCAGCTATAGATTTTGAAACGGCAACGGGACACAGACATTCAGCCTGTGCCGTAGCTATTGTTACTGTTCTGGATGGTCGTATTGTTGATGAGTATTATTCCTTAATTCAGCCTCCAGGAAATGAGTATTGGTATAGAAAGCACATTGAAGTTCATGGGATAACTCCTGAGCATACAAAGAATATGCCTCATTTTTTTGGTATATATCCTGAAATTAGAAAGCGTCTGGCAGGTAAGATATTGGTCGCCCATAACGAATCTTTTGACAGAGGCGTCCTCCTTGCGACGATGAATCATTATGGTCTGGATTATTCCGAACTGAATCTTAAGCCTAGCTGGGAATGTGCTTGCAAAATTTATCGTTCAAAAGGTTTTTCTCCTGCAAGACTCGACTGTTGCTGCCACCGCATGGGAATTGAGTTACAGCATCACCAGGCTCTTTCCGATGCAAGAGGATGTGCTATGCTGTATTTGAAGAGGTAGCGATTCAAAAATCTTAATTTGTCTGCTGACTGAATAGCAATTTCTAAGGTTATGTTTATAAAATGTCTTAGCCCAAGTTGCTTATTTGATGACAACTTGCTGGAGGGTTCCGCTTTGCCGGAACCACAAATTAACGGACATGACGAAGCATGTCCCTCCATTTCAAGAAAACAATCTTAGTTTTATTTATTGCAACAATGTGTTGGAGCGGACACGAATAACCATATTGTAGGAAATAAATAGTTTCAGAATAGTTATATATTCCTTGAAGTAAGTTTAAAATAGTTATAATATATACTACCAACAAAGAGGAATAATGAAATATCAGATAGTATTCAAGCGAAAAATAGAGAAGGCTTTGAAAGCTTTGCCCGAAAATATCAAAGACCTGTTTTTTATATTGGTTAGCGATATGAAAGAAAGCGGAGTTTTACAGCCCGGATGGAAGAATTTTTCAAAGCTTGGAAACAATAAATATCACTGCCACCTGACATATAGTTATGTGGCTTGTTGGGAACTTAAAGACAATAAAATTACTATAGAGGTGTATTATGTTGGCAGTCGTGAAAACGCCCCATATTGAGCTTTCAATCAACGGAGAAAGTATTGACAGCCTAGTAAAATGGATCGGAAAGAAGTTTGAAATAAATATTCTTGCCGACCCTGATGAAGAGGTTATAAATCTCGAAGATTCAGATTTCTGGAAGGAAATGAACAAGAATCATGATGGTAATATGCTCAAAGGACGCAGACTTAAAGCTGAACTTACCCAGAAACAGCTTGCCGAAAAGACTGGAATCAAACAGAATATCATTAGCGATTACGAAAAAGGCAAAAGAAAAATCAGTCACGAAGCTTCTAATAAGCTTTACAGTGTCCTGAAATAAAAAAACGACTATCTGGCAAAATTGTGTAGCTCATTACGAACTCTTTGGCCGAAGCGTCCTGTTTCACTCTATGACTTATTACGGATTGGACTATTCAGAATTAAATCTTGCTCCAAACTGGGAATGTACTTGCCGGATATACCGTTCAAAAGGTTTCAAACCGGCAAACCTTGTCGCCTGCTGTACTCGAATGGAAATAGAGCTGATTCATCATCAGGCTCTCTCCGATGCAACAGGATGTGCTATGCTGTATTTAAAGAATTGATAAAGAGTTAAATTTTAGGTTTAATTAAGAATTGAAATAAAAACTAACACAAGGATTAGAAATGAATATTGATGACGAAAATATTTCAACAAATTACTTGCTCTCGTTAAAAGAAATTGCATCATGGGATAATTTATTTTTCCAAGATATTACCCCCCCAATAATAGCAAATATCCCAGCGCTTCAGCGAGGGCTTGTATGGAAACCTAAACAGATTGAACTATTATGGGATTCTATCATGCGAGGAATTCCTATAGGTTCTTTTGTTGTTTGTTCTAAAATCGATTCTCAACAGAGACAAAATATCAAAATAATTACTCATCATTTGCTTGATGGGCAACAACGCTGTAATGCTATCACATTAGGGTTTACACCATTGCCTAAGGAGGGCAAAGATTCCATAATTTGGATCGACTTAAGTCCTAAATCCCTGCCCAGTAGTACTAGGAATTTTCTTATAAGAATAACAACACAAGCTCATCCTTGGGGGTATACTGAAAGCGATTCTGAACAATGCTTATCGGCCACTCAAATCAGAGAATCCTTGAAAAAATATTTGAATGTTAATAAAGATGAAATCATATACTATTGTAGACCAGCGCCAAGAGAATTGCGTCCATATAGTGCTCAGGTACCAGTACCATTATCATTTTTATTAAATTCAGATATATCAAACGCAGAAATATTTTGGCAAACGACAATTTCAAAGCTTAAACCTGTTAAAACACAATGGAGCACTGATGCAGAAAAATTTATTAATTCGATCGAATCAACAAAACAAAAAGAAAAGATCTTTAATGGAATAAAAACAGCGCTGGCGGCAAAAATAATTGCATTAAAAGCTCCTGATGAATTAGTGGAAGAATCAGAACAAGAAAGAAACAATAGTTCACAAACAGCGAATACATCCAATATTGAACATCTTTTCCAACGTTTAAATCAGCAGGGAACACGATTAGAGGGGGAAGAGTTGACATATTCAATGATTAAGGCATACTGGCCGCAATTAGCAGTACCAATTGATGTTTTTGCCCATGGCCGGATGCCTGCCTCGCGCATGGTTTCGCTTGCTGTGAGAATTGCTTTAAGTGATGAAGAACAGTTGCATGGAGGGATAAGCGTTAGTAGGATTAGAAAAATCGCAAAAGAGGATGCTGTTCTGAAACCAAAAATACTTGATTTCATTGGATCTGAAAATAATTCGCCATTGCAGAACGCATGTATTTGCGTAGATAAATGGCTGGGGTTAGAAGAGAATTGTACTTCTTGGGGGGTGTTAAAAGTTCACAGGACGAGCATTGCAATCAACTCACCTGATGTATATTTATTACTCTTGTGGCTTGCCTATCGATATCCGAATACACAACAGGAAATGCATCGTCAACTGACAGGAATGGCTACTTTGATGCATTGGTATGGAATAGATAACGCAAAATTAGCAAATATTATTTTCAAACACTGTAAACATGAATTAACCACAGAAACAATTGTAAACTCTCTGCTGGAAGGAAAAAACTACCTGTTGCCTATGCATTCTCCAGATGAGTTAAGTAATTCGCTAAAAATATCTGCACCAGAAGATGAAAAAGCGTTAAGCACATGGAACTGGTGGAATTGTTTTGTAGAGGGAGAGTTAAAAGAACAACAACGGGAAAGAGAAAAAAACTGGTGGCCATTCATTTGTAAGACTAAAGGAAATAAAGAAATGTTGCTTTATGCTCAGCGCAAATTTTTAGCAGAAAGGTTTCCTGATTATGATCCTGCAAAAAAAGACTTATGGGAGTCACATAATCGTCCTTGGGATTATGACCACATACTGCCATCTTATTATACTTATTGTCAGCGTGGCAATTTTAAGGATTTCTGTTGTCAATGGATCAGTACAATTTGCAATTTCAGAGCATGGCCATTTGAAGATAATCGATCTGATCAGAAAGACACTGCTAAACAAAAAATGATAGAGGCGAAATTTTGGGATAACAGTTTTATCGCCCAAGAAGAGCAAGATGGCTTTAATCATGGTGCAGATGTCATAAATAATGCGAATAGTTCATATTCATTTGCTACAACTTGTAAGAGTCGTTTAATTCGAATTTATCGGGAATGGTACGAATCTCTTGATATAGGACTACTATTGCCAAAATAATATTCTATGTGTTTTTTAAGACACCATATGACCAGCAGTGTATGAAGTGTCAGATCATGTATCTATCTGACACTTCCTTGTTCTAAAATTGTAACTTTTATGGATTAACCTTTCAATGCTGCCAGAGGATAGAGTTTTACGATTGGATCGATCAGGTCGAGTTCAGATTCTATAACATTCTCTATATTTTTATAAGACTGGGGTGCTTCAGAGAGATCATATTCAGCATCCTTCCTATAGCACTTCTTGTTTTTATTCCATCTGCCAAAGACGACTCCTTCCATGCCTTTTGTATATAAATCTTTTAGCCATATTTTCTTGTTATTCTTAGGAGCTATAGTTTGAGTTTAATCACTACATTGCTTTCTCTGTAAATTTCGTCAATTATCTTCATTACGAATTCGTTCTCCTCATCTGTTAACTTGAAACTATTTTGCTCTTTGAACAATATCATCAGGACATCCCTTATTCTTGCGCTGTGCAATTCCTCCCAATCTTCAACCAATGGATAAATGGATTTGAAATAGTCCAATTGATGATTCATCAATTCTGTGAGGGTCTTTTCTTTAAGCTCTGTGGCCGATTTACAGCCTTTTTCATTCTTTTCATATATCTCTTATTTTTATTGCTTATCTCTTTTTGAGTATATCTTCGGTCATTTCGAAGATGCCTTCTTTCAAGAAGTCCGGTTTGATAGCCCTGATTTTTCCTGCCGCTTCCAAAATCCATATAGAATTCGTTACATCGAGTAATCCAAATCAAAAAATTCTTCAGCCACATTAATGAAATTATCCATTACAGCATCGTGAATCCCATATGTGTTTATTTTACTCGGTAACGGTGCATTATTTTTCTCCAGAAGCATAATTCGTGTAAAGAGTTCAAAATATTTTAATGAAGTAAAAATCTGGAAGAAAAAGAAGTACTTTGAAATAATGATTCCATTTTCGATGCACATATATGACGGCTGAGGAAATATATTGTTCAATTCGCTGTCTAATAATTGAAAACATACTCCTTTGTCATCATCCTTGTAAATCTGGAGTCTGGCTGACCGTCCTGCTATAGAATTTATAATCGCGAGATAGTCATCTGTCCGTTTATTTGAAAAAAGGTCAAAATCTTTATCAAATGCAGGGTACTTCTTGATTAGGTATTTCTTGTAGGTTACTAGGTCCTTAAATTTCTTATGGTCAATATTAGCCTCAAGAAGTTTTTTACCATATACTTCCAGATAATACAGCATTCTGAACATATATTCATGGAGAGCTCTTTGTATTGTAGATTCGCATGAGTCAGAATTGTCCCTATTGCATCCAGTAGCAATTACTGAGAATGTACTTAGCGCTTCATTAAGCAAGCGTAATAAGTTTTTGATGCAATCCTCTTCATCTATTTTATCTTTTTTACTGGAAATGCACTTTTCTATGAATTTCTCTTCAGAAAAACTGTCACTTTCTGTGTCAATTGTGTTCGACAAGTAAACTTCCAGATAGTTTACTATCCCGCCAGGATTAACAAGTTTATTAAAATCATCTTTAAGCATATTTTAACCTCATTTTATTTAAGATTTATGTTTTGTTTGTTTTTAATATATTCTCGGCCATTCATGGACTAGTGATTTAATTTTTATTGTATCCAAACTTTCCTCTCGACTGAAAAATATCCTTCCAGTAGCTCTCTCTTTGAATTATTATTCTGTCATCTGTTTTCATAGAGCAATATTCAAGAAGCGCCAGCTTGAAGTTATTCATGGCGTATTCAATGCCTTCATGAGAGATTATTCTGGTAAGCTCGTTATTATATCCGTGCCCCGTCCCGATATAGCAACTCCATCTTGCCCAAATCCCAGCTTCTCCATAGGCAGAACCTACATATTTTTTACCATTACTTTTATCCGTAACAACATAAACGCCTTTAATATTTTCCAGGGCAGCTTTCCAGTCATCTTTTTGACTCTTGAAGATAGGCAGAAGCATATTAAAATCGTGGCAAATATTCGCGTATCCAGGGAATAAACAATCTTTATATATAGGTTGTGTTTCAGTCATTATAAAAATCTCCTTGTTCGCCTTATCATTAATTAAATTTGTTTATTTGTAACAAATTTTCAGCCATTTCGATGATGCCTTCTCTTAAAAAATCAGGCTTTATAACCTTAATTTTTCCTGCTTCTGCCAGAATCCAGCGGGTGATCGTGTACCATGGAGAGGATTTGATATAGAGATTGACAGAGCCGTCTGGATTGAGTTGATAGGTCTGATCGTAGATATTTCGTTCCATTATGTAGCCTGCAATCTCAGGGGCGCACCAGAGTTCAATGTCTTTTACTCCTTCATCGTTGAATGGGACTCCTTGTGGGTTCCTTAGAATCTCTTTTTGAATATCATAGGTGTCGTCGGTTAATTCAGCATGTTTAATCCTATGAATAGCGAAACTCCTGACTTCAGTACGAAGATGGCAAAAGGCTTTCACATACCATGCACCATGATAAAAACTAATAATGTATGGATCGATTTCCCTCTGTGTTTCTTCGCCGTTGTGATACCGTTGATAAGTTATCTTAACTGTCCTATGTTCCTGCCATGCGGTGAAGATAGCTTTAAAGACATCAGGATTGATTTTTACCTTAGTCTGGGAACAGGTAATGAATGTATTTAAGGCGGTTGTATCAAGGAAGTCAGGGTTATTTGAAGTAAGCTGTAGATTAACCGCCTTCCTTATTTCGGACTTGAGAGGTTCAGGGAAAGTATCTTCAGCAATTTTGGCTCCGAAAATGGATGACATAAGCTCTTCATCAGAAAGAACAGGATATTTAAAGTCCCATCCGTGATGCTTAAGATAATAACCTTTGCGTTCATAGTCATAGGCTATTGGAGCGCCAAACTCTTCCTTCAAGGCTTTTATATCTCTTTGAATTGTTTTATAGCAACATTCGATACTGGACTCGTCGAAAAGATCTGACTCTCTGAGTTTTTTAGCAAAAGACTGACTATTAGGATAACGGTTCTCTTTGAGTTCGGCAACAAGCTTAATCAGCCTTAACAACCTGTTCTTATTCAGTCCCATAAGTACTCCTTATTTGTAAGATTGATTTTTTATTTGTTTATATACTAAGTCTAGCGTTTCCACAAGGACAAAGAATGTTCCACTTGAAATTTAATAGATTTCCTTTGCCGAAAATCTATAGGAACACTCTGTGTCCCTGTAGCCGATATATCATTTTCTGTATAAAGCGGAGGATTATATGAAAAGCATAAGCATAAAAAGGATTTCAATAGTTGTCGGTCTTATCGGATTCATTGCTTTGATGTCAGGTTGTGTTGTTCCGCCGCCAGCAAATACTCCGCCTGATGTAGGTACTCCAAGCCCGATTACATACGGCTATTACGACCTGAAGAACTTTGCGAGTTTTGTTCAGCTTCAGATAGATGAATATAAATAATAGGAGATAAGGCATTATGAAAATAAATACTCAGGCAATCAAGAAGGTGTTTTATTCCTTGATCATATTTATTCTAGTATTTCTCTCTTTTTTTGCAGGGATTGGTTACTACTCAACAATGACTAGTTCTCAGGAGTCTTTTAAGAACAGAGCGAAAGAATTGGCAGTAATGAGAAACGAATATTATGCCAGAAGAGTGAATCAGTCTGAACCAATCAATGATTTTACTTACATGAATTGCAATAGTTACGATTCTGTTCAAAAGGAGAGTCTGACTACTGTTTCGATTCCTTCGGAGAAGCTGAGTGATGAAAATGACCAGAGTTCTATGCACAGAGAGTACCCAGAAAGTACACCTTATGGCGTTGAGCTTGCTTCAAGAATTTACAATGTAGTTAATTCAATAATGAACTAGGGAGATTTCATCATGAAAACATGGGAAAGAGTATCATTGCTTACTATTGGATTGCTGTTTGGGATATTCACGGTATTTATGACTTTAATCATCATATCCTTGAACAAAGAACCTGCTCCGTCCGTATCGGCTCCAGAAATTGCAAAAGCCGAAGTAGTTTCAGCTATAACCGTAGAACCTGTCGAGACTGAGTTCTATGATAGGATCGCTCAGAAGGATGTAATAACTGTTTCTGCCTCTCCTAGTCAATCTACAGCTATTAAGATGTTGATTAACAGCAAAGATTATGCCCTTTTTCAGATTGATAATACCAATCTCAATACCATTAACACGAATACAAAACTTCATGAACTCTTTAACTTTATAGGAATCCAAAATGAATAGAAATAATAAGAATAAATTTATGTCCTGCATGCTAAAACTTTGTTTGAAAATGATTATAGCCTTATTGGTTGCTATTCTTCTCTTACCAGAGCAAAGAATCAGTCGAAGAAGATGCCGAAAGAGCATCGTTACATCATTACAGAATACTCTTTGAATAAATCTATTCTTGGCAAATCGGATTTTATAGATTTTCAATATCTGTCTAACCATTGGCATTATGGGATAGACACAAACTATAATTTAAAGAAGATTTTACAGGAAGAGATAGAGATACGATTACAATTGAAGTATGTTTTTATTGGCCATGGTCAAAGGAAAAAGATTGGGAAGAATTCTATTACACACTAGACGAATTCGACCGATATGTTGAAGCTAATCCAGTCCTCTCCAAAGCATCAGTTTATATTAAAAACGAGTTGGCATCATTCAATAATTAAATCTCTAAGCATGTTAAGTGCAAAGGCACAACTTCGGATCCTGACGCGGCTTCGATCACCTTTAATGAGATAGTCTTTTACTATTATTTTATCTTTGAACTTTATTGCTATAAACACGGTTCCGACTGGCTTTTCAGGTGTTCCTCCATCAGGGCCGGCAATTCCTGTTACGGAAAGAGCTATATCTGTTTCAAAAAGTTTTACGCACCCTTCAGCCATTTCGATAGCGCATTGCGAACTTACTGCGCCATGATCAGCAAGAGTGCTTTCTTTTACATTTAGGGCTTTAGTTTTTATTTCATACGAGTATGCAGTTATTGCGCCTTCGAACACTTTTGAAGCTCCTGGAATGTCCGTGATCCTTGATGATATTATTCCTCCAGTGCATGATTCGGCTAAAGAAAGCGTTAATTTACGCTCAGACAATCTATTAACTATTTCTTCTGCAATATTTTTACATCCACTGGAAAGAAGTGATTTTCCTATGAGCGAATACATTTTTGCCGAAGATAGAGACACAAGGTTTTTATCTGTGGAACTAAATGTAAGTTCGCATCCGCCCGGTTCGGCTCTGTATGCGATATAGAGTTTTTCATGGACCGGGATGCTTTCTGAAACAATTCTCTGGAGTTCTGATTCAGCTATTCCAACAGTGTAGAGAGATTCAAAGAAGACTTTTTCTTTCAGATTGTGACTAATGGACGGAACAACTCTTTCATTAAAGAGAGGGACAAGTTCAGACGGCGGGCCAGGAAGAAGAAATACAAGTTTGCCTTTTGCCGTAAATGAGAGCCCGGGAGCAGTACCGTTTCTATTTTCGAGAATAGTCGAACCTTCTGGAACTATGGCCTGTTTGCGGTTATGGACTGATAGAAGTTTATCATTCCCCATTATGGTCTGTATATGCTTGATGACGCTCTCATCAGTGTATAGTTTAAACCCGAAATATTCTGCAAAAACCTGAACTGTGATATCATCTGTGGTTGGCCCCAATCCCCCAGTAGAAATGATTACATCAGATCTATTTTCAAGGTAGGAAATAGCCTCTTTCATATCCTTCGGATCATCATTGACAGACATCTGAAGGATTGGAGGGATGCCGAGTTTAAGCAATTCCTGTCCCATATAAAGAAGATTTGTGTTTGCTGTTGAACCTTTAAGAAGTTCATTCCCAATATTTAGTACAGATATTTTCATAAAGTTACAGTTCTCTTTTAAAAATTTATTTTCGTATGCTTTTTAATGAAAATTGATTTTGTCAGACTATTATTATTTCTAAGTCAACCATTAAGCATTTACTATCACTAAGGAGTCATTTATGAGTCAAAAATCATTCTTATTGGTTGTTCTCTTATTAACGATTATCTCATTTTCTTATTTTTCTCAAGTAAATATCCAAGCTTTTCCATCGGTTCCTCAGAGCAAGATTCTGAATGACAATGCTCCTGACATTTCATCAGCTATTGATCCTAGGGTATACGGAGCTAAAGCTGATGGTTTAACTAATGACTCTGCGGCAATTCAGCGTGCGATAGACTATTGCGCTAAAAACAATGGAGGAATAGTTATTCTCAAAAATGGGAACTTTTTATCGTCGCCATTGATACTAAAAAGCGGCGTTTATCTAAAAATTGATTTTCCGTCTCAACTTAAAGCTATTTCTTACAGTGAATATCCAAATAATTCGGACCCACAAAATTTTATAGTTGCAGATGGAGCATCAAATATAGGAATCTTTGGCACCGGCATTGTAGATGGAAATGGTCCGGATTGGTGGGAAAAATATAAATATACCAAAGGAACTGCAAGCGAACAGAAAAGGCCGAGACTTATTTACTTAATAAACTGTAAAGATGTTGTTATTGCGGGCATAACTTTACAGAATTCTCCGAGCTTTCATTTTGTGCCAAACAATTGCCAAAATGTGATAGTCATTAATGTTAGAATTAAAGCTCCCAAAACTTCTCCAAATACCGACGGAATAGACCCTTCACAATGCAATACTGTATTCATTGACAAGTGCAATATTTCAACTGGCGATGACAATATCGCTATTAAGGCAGGGAAAGGTCCCACTAACAATATTTATATAACTAACTGCACTTTTGGTGATGGTCACGGGCTTTCTATAGGAAGCGAAACTAATCATGGAGTTGACGGTTTATATGTGAAAGACTGCACTTTTGAAGGGACGACGAACGGGATCAGAGTCAAATCCCCAAGATGTTACGGTGGAACAGTTCAGAATCTCTCCTACACAAACATAAAGATGAATAATGTAGATATAGCAATAGAGTTTTCAGGGTATTATCCTGAGTCGAAGATCCCTGCACCGGGAACTGAACTTGAACCTCCAGCCGGGAGCGGGTCGCCAGTTTTTATTAATAATGTGGCTATTGACGGTTTAACGGCTACTAATGTAAAAAAAGCAGCAGGGTATATCGTAGGAGTTCCTGAAAAGCCGATCAAAATCTGGTTCTGAAGGATGTCCGCATTTCCTCTCAGAGAGGTTTAGAAGTAAGAAATGCGCAGGTAATTACCTCTAATGTAGCCATTGAAGCAGAAATCCTCCCAGACTATATTATCGAGGAAAATGCTACTGTAACGCCCAGTCAATAACTGCCAAACGGAATTTTCGGATAGAGTTTATAAAGTAGATTTCATCAGAGCTTTTTAGTTCATCCAGCTTAATTATTTTTTCTGCAATCTCTCCTTTATCGAGAAGATATTGGCGGAAAGTGCCACCAAGCAAGCCGCATGATATTGGCGGAGTGTAGAGATTTGCGCCTATTTTTATAACGATATTAGAAGTAATTGCTTCTGTAACTTCGCCGTCCTCATTCCAGAGTATAACTTCGTCATAACTGCTGTGTTTTGATTTGATATCTTCATAAAGTTTGCGGTTAGTTGTTTTGTGACAGAGAAATGGATTGTTTTTTCTTACAGGCACTCCGGATATAGCCACGCTGATTGTATTCTTAAACTGTCCCAGCTTGCTGCGTTCTACAGATACCTTACCTTCAATATTAAGTAAGAGTCTGACTTTTAAGGGCTCAGAAGGCTGAGTAACTTCTTTATTTAGCAGCAGTTTTATTTTTTCTGCATCAAAAGGATAATCAAAATATTCAGCGCTTTTTCTCATCCTTTCTAAGTGATATTCAAGCAGAAAGTATCCGTTATCAGGAGTCCATAGAATGGATTCAAGAATGGAAAAATCAGGTATTGGATTTGAAAGGAATTTAGTTTTTATAAGACATTCATTGTATTCATCACTATTAGTTGAATCCCAAACGATTCCTCCTCCCACACCGTATTCAGCTACAGATGTTTTTTTATTTATAACGACCGTTCGGATAGCTACATTGAATTGAGCTGAGTTATCAGGAGCGATAAATCCGATGCTTCCAGTATAAATACCTCTTGGAGTCGCTTCAAGTTCAGAAATTATCACCATAGTCCTGACTTTTGGAGCTCCTGTTATTGAAGCGCAAGGAAATAGAGCCTTCATAATATCAGGGACACTTTTATTTGTCTTAGCATGAACTGTGGAAGTCATTTGCCATACGGTAGGATACTTCTCTACTTCAAAGACTTTTGGGATTTTAACTGTTCCTGCTTGAGCAATTCGTCCAATGTCATTTCTTATCATATCCACAATCATAATATTTTCAGATCTATTTTTCCGTGAATTATGAAGCCATTCTGCTTGTTTTTTATCTTCCGCAAGAGTTAAGCCTCTCTGGGTTGTCCCCTTCATAGGTTTGGATGTGATTAGCCCGTCTTTAAGTGTAAAGAAGAGCTCTGGAGAGGCCGAACAAATAGCAAAATCATCAGTTTCGATAAAGGCGCAATTCCTGGAGCGTTGGGAATTGGCTAGTTCGCAGAAGAGTTCCCAAGGTTCACCTTTGAAGCTGGCGTGTTGTCTCAATGTATAATTGACCTGATAGGTATCTCCTGCTTTGATGTAATCCTTAATTTTTGCAATAGATGAGTTGTATTGAGTTTCTGAAACAGACGGAGTCCAGTCAGAAAAGTAGTTATTTGCTGTCGTGGTCCGAGGAATTTCAATAGCTTTGTAATCATCGAAAAGGGCAAACCATAGTAAAGGCAATTCTGATTTTGCATTTTCTTTGACAGTCATAGCAGAATCAAAAGCAGGAGATGCGTCATAGGGAATAAAGCCTACTGCGTATTTCTTGAATTCAACTGCGCATCTGTTCACATACTCCAATAAGCTTACTACAGCATCAAGTTTTGATGTCTGAATGACTTCTGATGGATTCTCAAATCTGACCCACGCAGATGCAAATGAATTGTAGATTACAGCTTTCAAAGGCATACTATTCTATATTTTGGATTTGCTCGCGAATTTTTTCTACTTCAGTCTTAAAGGCAACAACTAGCGGAGAAATTTCAGAAGTGGCGGCTTTGACTCCGAGAGTGTTTATCTCTCTTTGAATCTCTTGAGTTAAAAAGTCAAGGTTCCTTCCTGGAGTCTCTTCTTTTATGAGTTTTTCGAATTGTGAAAAATGACTTTTAAGGCGGGTTATTTCTTCTGTGGCATCACATCTGTCTGAAATCATGACTATTTCCTTGATAAATAGCTCTTCATTTGGGATGGTTACTTCCTGATTTTTTCTGATTCGGTCGAGGAGCTTTGCATGATAGATTTTTGGAAGTTCGACAGCCAAACCTTCTATTTTTGAAAGAGTAGATGCAAGCAAGGCAAGTTTTTCAGAAAAATGGTTTTTCAGAAATTCTCCTTCGTTTCTCCTGCTTTTATTGAACTCAGTGAGGGCCAAACGGATTGCCTGAAAGAGATCTTCAATATATTTCTCATCTGAAGAAAATTCCGGGTTAACCATTTCTACTGATTTTGGAAGTTTGTAGAGATCTGCTATTGTCAGGTTTTGGCTAAGTCCAAGTTCCTTTGCCAGAGAGTCGGCGCTTTCGATGTAGGCTTTGAGAATTTCCTGATTGATTTTGATGCTCTTTTTTAAGCTTTCTTCGCTCAAAGCAAGAGTTATGCTAACATTTACTGATCCTCTTGATATTGAATCTGCGATAGTTTTTCTAATCTGTGATTCATATTCATTGAGTTCTTGAGGCAGATAGAGTTTCAGGTCAAATTGCTTCCTGTTAACCGCTTTAATTTCAACCTTAAACGATATGCCGCCTTTAGAGGCAATTTCTCCGTGTCCATATCCAGTCATGCTTTTCATATTAGCAAGTCCTTATAGTAATTGATTTTATCAGTGGCCTAAATTAGTTGTCTATCGGCATAAAACAAGAACGGCTCAGATTTGAGCCGTTCTAAGTATTTAATAAGTATCAGCGTGTTAACTATTTGTTCATGTTGCTATAGAGGGCGTCAAGAAGTTCTGTTTTGACTGTTGTGGCCTTAGGAAGTTTTCCTCCCGGAGCAACTGTAACTGCGCCGGAGAATTCCATATCTCCGAAGACCTGCCATACGATAACGCCGCCTGCGCCGTTTAGGACGACATAATCAGCTTTTTCTTTAATGGACTGTGGATCGTCATAGCTAAGGAAATAGTTGCCTTTTACCATGTAAGGAACTTTTGCCTTACTGTCCCAAACTTTTGTCCAGCCTTTAGAATTATTCTTCAGGTAAGCATAGTTTGGCACTCCATCAAAGAGAGGCCAATTGGTTGTGTCAGAAGCTGACATTACTGTACCGTCAGGGTAGAGATTCATCGAGGATTTGCCTGTAGCGGCTCCGAGAGCCCCTGTAGTTGCAGTCTTGACACCTCTTCCGTAGAAACCTACGCCCATATTGATTTTCTCAGCTTTTGCGCCTCTTGAAAGGAGGTACTTGAATGTTTGTTCCCATGAGAAGCCGCTATCATTGTACAATGACGAATTGTGTCCGGCATTGCTTGACCATCCGCCTTCCATGTCATAAGTCATCATATTGTAATAACTCATGTACTGGTCGAGTTCAGCGAAGTTGAAACCAGCTAGGTTATTTGGAGATGCGCTGAACGCTGCTGTGAGGAGTTTGTCATAACCGATTGCTCCTCTAATATCTTTCATGAGGTTCGTGAAATTCTGGAAATCAGCAGGGACGCCAGTGAAGTTCATTCCGGCAGCGCCAGGGTATTCCCAGTCAATGTCAATACCATCAAATCCCATATCCATCAGCTTATTTACATCTCTGATGAAGTTAGCCTTCAATGAGGCATTTGCTGCCATTGCGGAGAAGTGCTTGCTCATACTCCAGCCGCCGATTGAAGCCATCACTTTAACATTGTTCTGTTTCCCGAGCTCGAGAAGACCAGGAGCCCCGCCTGCAACCTTTTCGATTGTGGCAGGGATGGTATTGTAATTATACTTCACATCGCCGAAGAGGATGAATTCATCCCAACTTCCGTAAAGATCGTCATTTATCAACATGGCTGGTTCCTGATCTGCTGCTGGGTTATTGGCGCTCATAGCCTTGTTCCTCAAATCTGCGCTGTGCAGTGAACCGTCTTTGGCTACGCCGAAGAACGAGAAGTTGAGGATTGTGTATTTTGTGTAGTCCACATTGAGATGGTTAAATACTCCCTGCGCTGGAAGTCCATAACTTGTTCCCTTCCAGGCATCCCATTGAGTGATGTAGCCAATGATCTGTTTCTTACCTGTAACAGGCGGAATTGTGGTGTCTTGAAATACTGCAATCGTTATGTTAATTGAGGTGCTATTGCCGCTTGTATCCTTGGCAAAAGCTGTGAGCTTGTAAGTGCCGAAGGCTGAAGGAGTCCATGAGGCGCTTGTTCCATTGTATGTAATGCCTCCGACTATAATACTCGAAGATGTAACCCCGCCTGCGTCTGTAGCAGAGATAGCTAGATTAATTGCTGACAGGCTTCTGAGCTTGATGATCTGTCCGTCTGTGTGTGATGTGAAAGTTACTGTCGGGGATGTTTTGTCTTCCACTGTAACAGGAGGAGTCGAAGTTCCTAGATCTTCCCAAACGCCCCATTGTCCTGTGGTGGTAGGATTTTCGCCCTGTGTCCACCATTTAGCCTTATAGTTGTGTCCGTTGTAGGAGACAATATCTCCGGTATTATACACTTTTCCAGCATCCCATGCAGAGTATGTCGAAGCTGCGCTACTGACTGTAATGCTGATATTGCCTGTTGCTTTCTGTGCTACGCTATCAGCAATAGTATATGTAAATAAGGCAGTTCCGGTAAATCCACTAGCTGGAGTATAGACAATCTTGCCATTACTTATAACAGCTGTTCCAGTTGAAGGAATTCCGACGCTTGATAGAGTTACAGAACTTCCTGTATCATTAGCAAGGACATCGATAGTTACTGCGGTATTGAATGTTGTTTGAGCAGTATCAGCTGTTGCTACAGGAGCGGCAATTGCGTTAACTGTGATATTTACGAAAGCTGTTGCCTGTTTTAGCGTACTATCAGAAACAATGTAAGAAAACTTGTCAGTTCCTACGAATCCATTTGCAGGAATGTAACTTATTTGTGAACCTGTAACCGTTGTTGTCCCGTGAGATGGCATTGAAGCACTGACTATTTTGAGGCCATTTCCCAGGTCATTGCTTAATACGCTTATATTAACAGTCTGGTTCATATCAGTTAATATTGTGTCGTCTTTGGCTGCGAGTTCGACAGGAGTTTGCGGGCCTAAATAAGTTGGATTCTTGTAGTACTCAATGACTTTGTTAGCAAGCCAGCCATTATCGTCAGCGCCTACTTTGCCAATACTGGTTGTATCGCCGCCGCCCCAGAGAATTGAGAATACTCTGCTGTCTTTGGCTACATCCATGTGGCCTTTTGTCCAGTCCTGATTATTCTGAGTTAAATAGGTCTTGACTGAAGTTGTGCCGTAAGGGCTCAAAGGCATAGCAAGGTTAAGGAAGTATGATTTTACATTGCTGAGGTCGGGTTTGAGGTTGGCGTCGCCGAAGAAATAGTCAGGTTCTGTAGATCCGTGATTTTCTCTTGGGTCAACATCGCCTGAAGCCAATTGCATGTGTCCGCCCGGTATCTGCCAGAGCATGACAGGATAATTTCCGAGCTTGTCGCTTATGGATTTGGTAAAGTTCATATAGTTTGCGATATCTCTCTGATTCCAGAGGTAACCTATGCCTACTTCAGAAGCGGCATCTCTTTCGTATTTATCGAATACTACGAAGTCAGGACGGTATGTGCCGTTGTAAACCCCGAGAGCATTCCATAAATCTGCTACTGGAGCTGAATAATTATCGGCTACCTGTTGAGCTGAAAGATCCTGGTGAACCCAGTTTGAAGAGCTAATGCTCCAAACATTGGACTGCCAGCCAAACGAAATGTCAGGGCCGAATGTCTTTACTGTCCAATTTGTGGCCTGAATCCAGCCTTTGAAGTTATTTTCAAAAGTCGGGAGGCTTGCTGTAAGTGTTGCAGGAACTTTGGCAAGAATTGCAACTGAAGCTGCTTCCCACTGGGTTTTGATATCCCATGCGGTATAAACGCCGTCTGCTTTGTATGTGCCATTTCTAATGAGAGTTATGAATTCAACAGGCGTTTTCTGAAAAGCGGTGATAGTCTTTCCTGAATTCAGTGTGAGGCTCCAGTCTTGCTTTGTGGTCATGAACCAGTTTGCTTTCTGGACGGCTTTGTTGACATTAATAGTAGTTGCATTCAGAGCTCCGGTTCCTGCTGTGTTCCACATTTTCTGCTGTTGAACCATTCCGAAGAGGTCTGGGTTGAGAACTATTGAAGCAGGATAAGTATTGGAAGCTGTTTTATATGACTGCATTACTCCTGATTCAATCATCAGGTTAATAAAATGCATTGTCAATACATTGGCTGAGTCGTCGAAATCCTTGAAACTTGTTCCGCCGCTCATTTCGCTTGTATAGACAACCATTACAGGCATAACTTTCTTGCCGAACGAAGTCGTAAGCAAGTCAGCCTGAGTCATTGTATTTGTAGTAGCGACAGGATAAACAATTCTTCCAGGGTCGCCGTTGCCACCGTCACCTGCGTATTTGAAGATAGAGTCAAGAGGTCTGTTGGCAAAAGTACTTGCGTCTGAATATTCTCCGCGTGTTACGCCGCCCATTGCGATGTATGTAGGCCAGCCTTTAACTGTGACCGATTGAGTTGAAGCTGTAAACCCGAGCGTATATGTGTTGTCGCCCTGGTTTACTTTTACTCCCTGTGAGAGTGCAGAGTAAAGAGTTGAACCAATTGTTACAGCCGCGGCGCTCATTGTGTAGTTGCCAATGTTGATCTGGTAAGGCAGGGAATTCTTCCCATTTATTACATTCGGAACCACTACTGTTTGGTTAAGCTGATCTGCAGGAGTAAATGTCAATGAAGTAGCAGCGCCTGCAGGCAAACCGCTTACTGCTACATAGACATTAGCCGCAGGAATTGGAGTTCTTGCGTAGGTAATATTGACAGCATAGTCAGATGCTGTGCCGGCTGTGATGCTTGCAGGAGTGAATGAGAAACTGTAAACGAACTGGTTTGTCGTAACATTAGTGGCAGTGAACTGATAAGCATGTCCGCTTACAATCGTAAGTTGTTTTGTAGTAACGCTCCAAGGAATATTGACCGTGTTGCTTGAGCTGTCATTAAAATCCTTAACTACAATATTGAGTCCGCTAAAACTCTCCGGATTCGGCTGAGTATAGGAGAATGTGACATTCTTTATATTGTTTGTATATGTCAATGCGATAGTTAGAGGTGTTGCAGAATTGATCGTGGCAACTGTAGGAGTTACTCCGAGCGCAACTGTTTGCGAATTAACTACGACAGAACCAGATACATCATAAGTACCATAAGGAACTTTGGAACTTTGTCCATTAACAAAGTTAAGCGTATAGATTTTTGTCTTATCTGCCTGAGATGTGAGCTTAACAATCGCTCCGCTTGGAATTGCAGAACTTACTGAAGCCTGAGAAAGAATGACGCTTCCTTCAGATATAGTTGTTCCAGCAAGTTTTACATTGGATATAGAATATATATCTGAGCTTGCTGAGAAAGAAATTGTTGTCTGAGTTCCTGCTTTAACTATATACCCCTGATCTGCTGGCCACCAGAGATTTGCTTTCAAGGTAACGGTGCTTCCTGATTGAGTAAAAGAAGGATTGCCATTGATCCCCCAGATGCTTGAGACTTTTACGCCGTTTGATAGATCAAAGCTTATAGGGGTGGTTCCGAGGTTGGCATCCTGATCTGTGTGGAAAGTAAGAGTTCCTGTCCATCCCGGCGTTGCCTTGTCAACTGTTACTGTCGCAGCTGGAGCTGAGTAGCAAAAACCTAGAATTGTTAAGCTGACAATAATTGAGCACAGTTTTTGAAAAATGTTTTTCATGACATCCGCCTTCCTTCTTTTATTTATTAAAATGATTGCCTTATTAAAACTACATATTTCTGCTTCTTCTATAGTTAATTGTATTTAAAAGGTGATTAAAAATGTAAATTTTATTTACAATAAAAGTAAAATTTACATCGGCAGATAAAATATATACATAAAACATAAAATTGTTTCCTTATAAGTAGAGGCTTTGCTATGAAAATTTATGTAGAGAAAATTAAAAGTATTCGCAAAATTCAGAAACTCACAATTGAAGAACTGGCAGTAAAAATGGGTATGTGTAGAGTTACTTTGAGTTCATGGGAGAATGGAAGGAAGTTTCCCTCAGAGGTAAAGGTTAGAATGCTGGCAAAAGCTTTGAATGTTCCGGTAAGCGAGATTTCTGATTTAGAAAATGAGAAACAGCTATCTCAGATAAATTTTGCAAAAACAGTACCGGCCTTGGTATCTTTGATACATGATAATAATCAAAGGCATCAAGAGAAAATAAGCTCTGTGATTTCCAGCATAAATAGCCTTAACAGAGAGTTAATGGATTCAAAGCTTATTATTAATGCGCTGCTTTCATCTCTTCCATCTATTTGTTATATCAAAAATGTTGAACTTAAGTATGTAATAGTAAATGAATTATTTCTTAATAACTTGTCTTTAAATAAGAATTTTTCTGTTCTTGACAAAACTGATTATAGTTTTTTCCCTAAAAATGAAGCTGAACTAAATAATAAAGAGGATACGGATGTTCTAAGTACAGGAAGAAGTATTCTTAACAGAGAAGATTTTATTCCTGGTTCAAGGAAAAAAAAATGGGGGCTCATATCAAAAGTGCCTGTTTTAGATTTTGATGGAAAGATAGAGTGCATAGTGGGTTCATTTCTTGATATAACTCATCGTAAAGAATTGGAAATCACTCAGCGAACCATGATTGAATGTATTGCATCTATAGCCGAATACAGAACACATGAAACAGGAAGGCATATAAAACGCATTCAGAATTATGTAAAGGAACTTGCAAACGCCCTGAAGAATCATCCTAATTTCAGTTATTTCCTTACTGACGATGCAATCAATATTCTCTATCAATCTGTCCCGCTGCATGATATAGGTAAAATAGCTATTCCTGATAATATCCTTCTTAAACCAGGGAAACTGACAGAAGAAGAATTTTCTGTAATAAAAAAGCATTCCTTATATGGAAGCGAAACCATTGCTAAATACGAGAAAACCCTGCCGAATAACGACTTTTTAAAGTCAGCTCGTGAAATAGCTTTTTCACATCATGAGAAATGGGATGGTACTGGTTATCCAATGGGTATTAAATCAGAAGAAATTCCAATTTCGGCCAGGCTTATGGCTTTGGCAGATGTTTACGATGCTTTAACTACAAATAGTGTTTACAGGACAGCATTAAACCATATAAAGGCGGTGGAAATCATTAGAGAATCCAAAGGAACGCATTTTGATCCTGATATAGTGGACGCATTTATTTCTGTTGAAAGCAAATTTGAAAGTATTGCATTACAGTTATCAGACGATAAAAATTTACCTGCTAATTAAAAAACAATTTTAAAAAAGAAAAGCGCACCGCATTGAGAGGTGCGCTTTTGTGTTGAAGATTTGAAATTAGTTATTGAGCTTTATGATTTGCTCTTTGAGCTGAGTTAAGAGCGGATGTTGAACGAATGTCTGGAGTCCGTCAATAATCCCGACTATTGCTTCGGAGTTCTGGAAAGACCAGCCGCCATTATTGGCTATGACTTGCATGATTCCTTCATTGAACTTAATAAGCGTATCAATTGACAATTCTTTGTTATTTATTGAAGCTGCAAGAACTGTAAAACCATTGATTAGAGTTGTCAGGTTCTCTGAAGTCCAGCCTATTTGTCCATTGCTAACAATTACAAACACATTTTCTGCAATCTCTCTAAAGGCTGTGAAATGAGCCATTGCTATTGAGTTAACGCCGTACTCAGCCTTGATGGCAAGAGCTATTTTGTCAAGGAGAGGATCGAGCTTTGCCTTTACTGTAGAAGGAGTCTGTGTACCTTGTGAAAGATCTATGGTAGTGGTGATGGCATTAAAGACTATGTCCATATGCTTATAAACAGGCTCCTGGGGAAGAGCATTAATAGCTCTGATTACAGCTATAACTTTGTCAAATGAAGCCTTCTGTTGAATTGTGAGTTTATCAGCAGCAAGAACTCTCAGGTTTACAATAATTGTTTCAATATGAATCATGGATGTAGGTACAAATGCGCTTTGATCCTGTAATAGCGCTTCAAGAGACTCCATGATTTGTTTTGTTGAATCCAGACCTGAATTTTTTTCGCTTACTGCTGTCTGAATTGCATATGCAAGGTTAACTAGAGCCATATGGTTCTTGGGCTGTAAAACTATTACGCCTTCTTTCTGCATAGCGTCAATAGCGTCAACAATATTGCTTGCAGCTTCAGCCTGAGCAGGAGTGATAAGCTTCTGGAGTTTTGCCCAGTCAATAGAATTATCAGTGAAGTTAACGAAGTCAGCAAAAGTAAGAGTGTTGTTATTGGCCTTGTTGACTAGGTCAGCGATGTTGGCTCCGTTAGCTATGGCAAAGCTAAGAGCGTATTTGAGAAACTCCCCAAGTCCTCGTAAGGCTCTACTGGAAGGTGTGTGGCACTGAACTATTTCGATGGTAGGGTTGAAATTCATTATATAAGCCGGGACTGTTACATTCCAATTGCACTTTCTAACTGTAGGTTCTACGTATGGTTTCCATCTATAGAATTTGATCTTTCCAGGATTTGTTCCCCAGCCGTGTATCTCTGCGCTTTCGTTATTTGCCGATGCGCTGTCAACTATGAAGTTTGTCTTGGCTCCCACTATACAAATTGGCATCCCGAAAGCATCTTTAGCTATTACAAAGGTACCTCCGGTAAAGCCGTATATTGCATTACTGTTACTTAAAACACTTGTTCCTTGAATTTCCAATGCGCCATTATTCATATAATACTTTGAAACCACTGTTGACATCTGCCATTTGTTTCCGTTGTCGCAAATATCCCTTTTCCACGATTCAGGATAGTTACAGCCGAGCGGAGCCCTTGAATAAGAGTAAATTCCGTTTTCAGCAGTTGTGTATGATGTAAAGAGTGTTTCAGCTGAAGAAACAGAGTATGAAGAGCATAAAAGTAAGGCAGCCAAAACGGCAATGCTTGTGAATTTTGAAGCTATAGTTTTGTTTTGCATAATCAACCTCGCCTATTATTTTGTTTATTTAAATTTATTTTAACCTGAGATTTACCTCCTTTCTTCATTCTCCTGGTCTTTAGAGTTTTTCATTTCTCTTTTATTCCTGATTCTAAGCAGAAGAATCAATATTTTTAGATAGTTAATAGATATACTTGAAATATTGACATATATGGAAATAATTATAGACAAATATGTCAAACAAATAGGTAATCATATGAACTTTTTTTATTTAAAAGAAAAAGAAATTCGCAAATTAAAGAAAATTAGAATAGATGCTGTAGCAACGCAGCTTGGAATATCCAGAGCTACAATATGGTTATGGGAATCAGGCAAGAGTAAGCCTAATGAGAAAATGACTCAACTTCTTGCAAAGGCTTTAAATGTCTCTGTAGAGCTTATTTCTGATTTAAAAGCAGAGGCTGTTACTGACAAAAATATTGACATGTCTCAAGTTAGTTCTCTGCTCTACTCATTTGGCAATACGAATATAATTGAGAGAAGAAACCGTCAAATGAGCGACATTGAAAAGATTAAGAGGCAGTTCGACGAATTAAATCAAATGACTGCTGTTACAGAAACATTTGTAAATGCTATACATCTAATCTGCTATGTCAAAGACTTATCTCTAAAGTATGTTCTTGTAAATGATGCTTTTTTGAAAAATTTATCTTTGAATAAAAACTGTAAAGCACTTGGGAAGAGTGACGCTGATTTCTTCCCAAAAGATGAAGCAAGGCACAATATAGAGGCTGATGAAAAAACCATTTATACAGGGTTAACTGAAAATACCGAGGGATATATTCCAGGCACTAGAAAGAAGAAATGGGGAATGATATCCAGAACCCCGATATTTGACCTTCATGGAAAAGTGACAGGCGTGCTGGTTTACATCACAGATACAACAGAACTAAGAGAACTGGAGTTAACTCAAAACGCCATGATTGATTGCATAGCATCTATAGCTGAGTATAAAAATCATGAGACAGGAATGCATATCAGGCGAACTCAAAATTATCTCAGAGAATTGGCAGTTAGCCTTAAGAATCATCCAAAATTCAAAGATTACCTTAATGATAAGGCTATAAAAATTATGGCTCAAAGCGCACCTCTTCACGATATCGGAGAAGTAGCTCTGCCTGATACTATTTTGCTTAAGCGCGGAAAGTTGACCGATGAAGAGTTTTCTGTAATTAAAAAGCACCCTATATATGGAAGTGAAACAATTGCCAAATACGAAAAGAATCTACCCAATAATGCCCTTTTAAAGTCTGCTCGAGAAATCGCATTTTCGCATCATGAGAAATGGGATGGATCAGGGTATCCAATTGGCCTAAAAGGAGACAAAATTCCTATTTCAGGAAGGCTTATGGCGTTAGCTGATGTTTATGATGCATTAACCACGAACAGTATTTACAGGACAGCGCGTTCACATGAAGAGGCTGTGGTAATTATTGAAAATAATAGAGGCAGGCATTTTGACCCTGACATAGTAGATGCATTTATGTCGATAAAGAGTAAATTTAAAAATATTGCCGATGAATTATCAGATAATAAACAATTAATGAACATCCTTATAGAATCCTGATTTTTTAGAATATTTGCTTGGTTAATAGAAGGAAAGCACGATAAAGTGTTCGAAAATTAGAAATCTCCACTCAGGAAAAATATGAATGATTTTGATATAAATATAACTATAAATGAACTCATTTTCTCATCTGTAAGCTGTGTTACTTCTGTCGAATACCACAAATCAGGCAAGGCCGAAATATTTATCCGTGAGAATGGTAAGTTAAATACCCGATTAATAGATTTTTCGCCGTTTTTAATTGCCTCTGATTCAGCAATCGGAGAAAGTATTCAGATCCCTCATGCGACGATAAAACTAAATGGAACTGCATTTTTCAAATACCTGCTGAAATTCGACAATTTAGAAGATTATGAATCAGCCGTGGCTTATTTGAAGAAAAACATGAAACTTTTGCCGACATCGCCAAATTCACCTTACCGGCTTTTTACCGATATTCAGCAGCAGATTCTTATTTCATTAAATATTCGCCTCTTTAGAAATATGAAATACTCGGATATAAGACGCTTTCAATTTGATATTGAAACTCTTACAACAAAAGGCTTTGACTTCTCTAATTCAGAAAGACCTGACGATAAGATAATTGTCATAAGCATGAGAGATTCTACTGGATGGGAAAAGTGCTTGGTGGCAGATGATAACATGACCGAAAAGGATATTCTTGAGGGCTTTGTTTCAGCTGTTAAGGAAAGGGATCCTGATGTTCTTGAAGGGCATAATGTTTTCAGGTTTGACCTGCCATTTATTGAAACCAGAGCAAAAATGATGAAGGTAAAGTTAAATCTTGGAAGAGATGGTTCAGTAATCAAATCACGGAATTCGCGGTTTTCAGCTGCAGAAAAAACAACTTCCTACAAGAGGTATGAAGTTTATGGCAGACACATTGTAGATACATATTTTCTGGCTCAATTATATGATGTGAGTCATAGAAATCTAGAAAGTTATGGGCTTAAATCTTTAGCAATTCACTTCAATGTAGCATCTAAGGACAGATCTTATATTGATGTAGCAAACATCGAAGATTATTACAAAAACAATAGAGAAGAATTGCTTAAATACGCGCTTGATGATGTAAGGGAAACTGATGCAATATCCAGAATTTTATCGCCATCATTTTTTCATCAGGCGCAGCTACAGCCTTTTTCATATCAGAACATTATTACCAGGGGTAACGCATCGAGAATTGATGCTATGCTTGTCGGAGAATACATATCAAAGAAAGAGTCCTTTGGATTATCAGATATTTCAAAGAGCTTTGAAGGCGCCCTGACTGAAGCCTTTGAATCTGGCATCTTTGAGAATGTCTGGCATTGCGATATCAGATCGCTTTATCCATCCATTATGATATCGGAGGATATAAAAGCATCATCTGATACGCTTGGGGTTTTCAGTTCGTTTCTCTCTAAGCTCAGGGACATAAGATTGAATGCCAAAGATATGGAAAAAGCGTCCAAAAATTCTGCTGACAAGGATTCATACAACTCGATGCAGACAGCTTTTAAAATCCTGATCAATTCATTCTATGGTTATCTTGCTTTCAGTCAGGGAACATTCAATGATTATTCTGCAGCTGAAAGAGTTACACGAAGAGGAAGAGAGATACTTACAATGATGCTTAATTATCTGCAGAAGATAAATGCAAAAGTCATCGAAATGGACACTGACGGCATCTATTTCCAGCCTCCTCTTAATTCGTCTATTTCTCCTGCAAAACTTGAATCAGATATTCAAAATGTTCTTCCAGAAGGCATAGAAGTAGAGTTGGATTCCATCTATAAAAAAATGTTTTGTTACAAGAGCAAAAACTATGCCCTCTTGTCAGAAGATGGCGAAATGTCGATTACGGGAGCGGCTTTGAAGTCAAGAGGCGTAGAGCCATTCATCAGAGCATACCTAAAAGATATAATTAGAATCTTGTTGTGCTCGGATGGCGATGAACTAAAAAAGGTCACAGATGATTATAAATATAAAATTGAAACAAGCGCTTTTCCATTAAGTAAACTTTCCAAATCAGAGACGCTAAGTGAGTCACCTGAAGGGTATAAGGCAAAAATAACACAAGGAACAACCAGACGCTCTGCTGCCTATGAACTTGCATTGAAGTCAAATAGAGGGTATAAGCAAGGCGATCAGATTGCTTATTATGTAGTAGGAAACAAGAAAAAAGTATCAGTTGTGGATAACTGCCAGCTATTGAAAGACGCGCCTGAAAAGAGGAATGAGAATACAGCATATTATATCCAGAAAATTGATGAGCTTTACACGAAATTTAAACCATTTATGGAATCAGAATCAGACCAACTTGAATTCAGATTGGAATAGAAAATATGGAAGACGATTCAGAAAAAATAATTCCCAGATATCTCTGCGAAGAGGTAGCAAAGCTATCTGTTTCAGACGCTAAACTTACCAAAAGACCATGGGACAGATTTCGCCCTGACTTTACTTCATGGTATTTAGTCCCTTCCACATCTGTTACTTACTACAAATTTGGGAAGCTTTATTTCTCAAAAGATAAAGAAACCTCTGATTCTATCGGGTGCGGTATGTTTTTTGAAAAAGGGCTTGGTGAAAGTCTTGGTATTGTTTACTCCACCAAGCAGGCCAAACCGCTAATGATGGATAGCACATGGTTCTGGCACAAGTTTGTTTCTGAGAGTTCAAAGGATAATTTTCCATTTAAGAAAGCTAATTTAGATACATCATTAGGTTCCTTAAAAGTTAAAGTTGAAGGTGGGTATGTGACAGAGCCAAACTCTTTTGATCCATACAAAATGAGAATGCTTAAATGGGATAAGTATGTGTTTGATTACAATATCAATAAAGATTTATTCTCAGTTTCTGAAAGCCAGAGAGAATCATTTGTGCTTAAACTTCATGGCATTAAAAGTTTTTCAGATTTTGTTTCCTCCCTTAAAGAACTCGAAAAGGATGAGTGGCTCTGGTTAAATATTTTCATTTACACAGAACTTAAGACGAACATTTCAGATATTAAAAGCGACTCCAAACTAATCTACGATCGGCTTCTTAAGAGCTGTTCTATCTTGATAAAAGATTAAAGAAATCTAGCTTTATGAATCTAAACTAGTTATTATTTGTGTTTCAAATATGAATAAACCAGCTATAAGCCATGAAAAGAATTTTTGATAAAGCCTGGTGGCATAACAAAGAATCTATCTTCGCATATGATAGAGGTATTAAGCTCAATTCTCTATATATTGAGATGAGAGATGGAGTAAAAATAGCCGCTGACATTTATCTGCCGGGAGACTTCAGCCCTGGCGAAAAACTGCCGGCAATTTTTCATCAAACCAGATCCACCAGACGATACGCTCTGCGATGGCCTTTTAAGTATTTTATTGAACGCTCAAACAGATATTTTTATAAATCAAGGATCAAAAAATTGCTGAATAATGGTTATGCCATTGTCAATATTGATCAGAGAGGTTCAGGAGCTTCATTTGGCACAAGAATAAGAGAGTGGTCAGAAAATGATATTAATGATGCTTATGAGGTTCTTGATTACATAGTAAAGCAACCTTGGTGCGATGGAAAGACTATACTTTACGGGAATGGATACAGCGCTGTAGCAGCTGAACTCTTGTTAACCAAGCATCATCCATCAGTTAAGGCTGCAGTTTTTGCTTCCTCTGCTTTCGATGTTTATGCAGACTTGATATGCACAGGCGGAGTCAAGAATGATAAATTCCTATATTATTGGGCTTTTTTCAACTATTACAGAGACATAGAAGAAATCCCTTCTCTTATCCCTGAAATTAGGAGACTCTTCTTAATGCTCGTAACCAATGGCACGGCCTCTGCTTCAAAAAGCTGGAAATTAAGATCGCAATTAAGGCATTCTATTAAGAGCGAAAGGGTACAAATTATCACCTACGATCAGATCAAAAATTTAACTTTTAGAGATGACCAGATTCTTAGCGGCGCAATAAGCACTTCAAGCCCTCATTTTTATCTGAAAGAACTTAACACCTCTAATGTGCCTATATGCTCTATATCTGGTTGGTTCGATGGAGCGTATTCTCTGGGTGCGATAAAAAGGTTCATGAATGTGCAGACGAAAGGGAGCAGGCTGATTTTGGGAGGATGGTCAAACAACCGATATATGTCGCTTATGCCATTTCCAAGCCGCAGAAGGGATTCTAAATTTGACCCTATTGCAGAATCTATCAGATTTATGAATTATCATGTTAAAAATATTGACAACGGCATCGGATCAGAAGATAGCGTCCACTACTACACTATGGCTAAAAATTCATGGCAATCATCTTATTCATGGCCTCCTGCTGACACGGCATTTCATAGTTTTTACCTTAGAAATAACAATATGGTCATAATAAATTCGCCTTCTAAGATTAGCGGAGAAGATAAAATAAAATTTAATTACCGAACGACTTCAGGATCTTACAGCAGATGGGAATCTCTTCTCCAGGTCGATTGCCACCCTGTTGCTTATAATTCATCAGAAGAGCAGGATGACCTATCTCTTATATATGCCACGCCGCCCTTTGAAGAAGACTTTGAAATTACTGGAACTCCCGTAATTTCATTGTACATAAAATCTAATATTCCAGATATTCAACTATTTGTTTATCTGGGTGATATGCTTACTACAGGCAACATGGCTTATATCACTGAAGGTTTGTTTAGAACTGTTCACAAAAATATAAATAATTTACAGGCCCCGTATGAAGTTCCTTATCCGACCCATAGTTTTGCGAGAAAGGATTCCTCATTTCTGTCTCAAACTCAGGAGAGTCTGGTCACCTTTAATCTGCTTCCTGTGTCTTATTTGATTAAAAAGTCTCACTCTTTAAGGATAAGAATTACTGGTTCTGACAAAGATAATTTTGAAATTATTGGTCCCGCGCCTGAAATCTCAATATGCCACGGTTTGGACGCGCCTTCGCTTATTAAAATTCCCGGCAGGTACATCAAAAAATAGGCAAAAGTTATTTTCCGATGCAGAACTTGCTGAAAATTGTTTCGTAGATGTCGAGTGTGGCATCTTCTCCTGTGATTGCCCCAAGCATATTTGTTACACTCTTTAATCCGATAGAGGCCAATTCCCAGTTTTCTAGTTTCAGGTTGTTAATTATATCAGGGATTGTATCCAGAGCCTGCCTGATAAAATTGGCATGTCTTTGGGATACTGCTACTTCATTGCTTTCCAGATGGCGCTGCCCCAAAACTTTGCTCTCTATAATATCAAGAAGTTTATCAATGCCAGATTCATTCTTGACCGATATAGCTGCAGTTTCATGTCCTGTTTCTGGAAGAAGCGCGCCTTGAGCAAGTAAGTCACTTTTATTCCAGACTGTTATGACATTATTATCGGATTTTAGATAATTTTTCATTGAAGATATCTCATCATTAATATTAGATGAAGCATCAAGTAACCAGAGAACTATTTGAGATGATTGCATAGAGTCAATGGTCTTTTGGATGCCCAAAGATTCAATTATATCATCTGAATATCTAAGACCTGCCGTATCAATAAGTTTAACTGGAATTCCTCTGATGTTTACAAACTCCTCCAGCGTATCTCTTGTAGTTCCAGGAATATCTGTTGTAATCGCCCTGTCATAACCAAGGAGCAGATTCATTAGAGATGATTTACCGGCATTGGGTTTTCCTGCTATGACGATTCTTACGCCGTCTCTGATGATTTTGCCTTCGTACCTTGTTTCGTAGAGAGAAATTAACTCATTATCTGATGTGTTAATCATCTTCAGATGTTCTTTTATCGGAATAAAATCAAGTTCTTCTTCAGGAAAATCAACCCTTGCTTCGCACTCGGCAAGGATTCCTAAATAGACCTCTCTGATAGCCTTAATATTTCTACCGAGGGTTCCATCCATCTGTCTTTCAGCCATATGAAGAGCCGTTTCATTATGCGCTGTGATAAAATCGCAAACAGCTTCGGCTTGTGTTAGATCAATTTTGCCATTAGCAAATGCCCTGTATGTAAATTCCCCCGGCTCAGCCTGCCTTGCTCCGCATTCAATAATGGCTTTTAGGATTCGTCTAGAGTTAGTTGAGCCGCCGTGCGCGTGTATTTCTACAATATCTTCTCCTGTAAAGGTATTGGTACCTTTCATAAATACTGCAAAGGCAGTTTCCCCTGGGCTATTGGAACATGGAAGAAGTTTTCCAAGAATTAACTTTCTGGAATATTCTAGTGATAACGGCCTTTTAGCTTTCCAGACGGTATTGCCTATTTGCAGGGCTTTGGAACCTGAAATTCTTATTAGAGCAATTGAACCGCCTATACCAGAGCAAATTGCCGTAATTGTATCATTTTCGTTCATGTTTTTTGACCGATTTGTTTTAGCGATGGCAAGGATCTATTTAAGCTTGTCGTGTTTTACGATTTCTCCAGGGAGAGTAGAAGCGTGGGAATATATTTTCCTTCCGGGGTAGATAGTGGTGTTTATTCCTGTGTGGACTCCTTCGCCGACGATTACTCCGAGCTTTCTTCTTCCGGTATCTATGAGTTCCGAGTTTACTATACTTCTATGGTTTTTACCGTCGTGTCTAAGGTTTGCAGTAATAGTTCCAGCCCCGAAATTCGTATTTGCACCGATAACAGAATCGCCGACATAGCTTAAATGCCCGATACTCACTTTGTTCATAATAAGTGAATTTTTGACTTCAACAGCCTGTCCGATATGGCAGCCGTCTCCAATGAAAGTACTTCCTCTGATGTAACAGTTTGGACCTATTTTGCAGTTCTTGCCGATAATGGCATTACCTTCGATATAGACTCCTGGAAGGATTACGCTTCCTTCGCCAAGCACAATATTCCCGTCAATTGTGGCGCCGGTTCTGATTGTCCCAGAAATAGATGATTCGGTAAGTTCCAGAATTACTTCTTCATTGATTTTTATAAAGTCCCAACTGTAATTGATAATTATTGAATCCTTATCAATTGAAGATGCCGAACCTCCATTAATTACTTCGAGGAGAGTTGAGCCGGCGTTATCTGAAATTATTCCAATTGCTCCTTTGTCTATTTCGCACAACATGGCTTTTGAAGGCCAGAAATCTGTGCGAATTAGAACTTCAGATGATGTGTTTACTAAATACTTCTCTAGTCTTTTTGACTGTAAATCGGATAGAAAAGAGCCTGCGACAGGGAATTCTCCGATCCTGTCGGAGTAATTTTCCAATGGTGTTAGATTTGCTTTTAAGCCAGATTTAATAAATGTGATTTTCATTGCAAAAGATGTTGTTTATTTCAGTTTTTTTTCAGCTATCGCAGTTATCTTTTTTAACCATGAATCAGCTAATTTGTAAGTCTTTGCTTCAATCATGATCCTCAGTAAATTTTCTGTGCCTGAATATCTTACAAGAACTCTGCCATTGTCTTTTAGTTCAGCTTGGCATTTTTTAATCTCATCATCAAGTTCAGGAACTTCTTCAATCGGGAGCTTTTCTTTAACTTTCAGATTAACTAATTTCTGAGGGAATTCGTCCATACAATTTGCAAGCTCTGCCAGCGGTGCTTGCTTTTGCAGCATCATTCTTAGTACATGAAGGGCTGTAATGATGCCATCGCCAGTTGTTACATAATCCATAAATATGATATGCCCGGACTGTTCACCTCCGAGATTAAAGTTTCCATCCCTCATTTTCTCGATTACATATCTGTCACCGACCTGAGTGATTTCCATATTGATTCCGGCTTTTTGCATAGCATGTTTTAAGCCTAAATTACTCATCACTGTAGTTACTAATGTGTCATTCGACAAACGATTTCTTTCTTTGAAATCCAAAGCGCACATCGCAAGGATTCTATCTCCATTTACTACAGCTCCATTGCTGTCGAGCATTATGACTCTGTCAGCATCGCCGTCTAAACATATTCCGGCATCTGCCTGATGTTCTCTTATCAGGTTTGAAATATTGCTTGGGTACATTGCCCCGCAATTTTTATTGATATTAAGCCCATCCGGTTCTGTTGCTACTTTGATTACTTCAGCACCTAGTTCTCTGAATATCCATGGGGCAATGCAGTAACCGGCGCCATTTGCGCAGTCAAGAACGATTTTTAATCCTTTTAAACTGTGATCTTTAATGGTGCTTTTTGCAAATTCTACATATCTGCCTTTAGCGTCTTCAATCCTGTGTGCCTTGCCAAGAAGTTTAGTCACCACATGTTCGCTGTTTATTTCACCGCTGAACATAATTTTTTCTATCTTGAGTTCTTCAGCATCGGGGAGTTTAAAACCATCTGGGCCAAAGAGTTTTATTCCATTGTCCTCGTAAGGATTATGTGATGCTGTAATCATAACTCCACAGTTTGCATTGAAGGATTTGACAAGTCTGGCAATTGCCGGAGTCGGAAGCGGGCCTACGCACATTGCATCCATTCCCATGCTGACTAGTCCGCTTTCTATAGCACTCTCAAGCATATACCCAGAGAGTCTTGTATCCTTGCCGATTACGGCTTTATAATATCCCTCTCTATCGGCTTTGAAGTACCTGCCCAATGCTTTTCCTAATTGTAAGGCAATTTCAGGCGTGATTGGATAAGTATTTGCTTTACCTCTTATTCCATCTGTTCCGAATAACTGCTTCATATGTTTTCCTCCATATATTAAGAAATAAATTAACTTTCTTTCATTCCGAAACCCTTTTCCCAATGACTTATATTTTTAAGTCCCAGTCGTCCAAATTCGATCTCGATAAGGTCAAAGCGATATTTAACTGCCGGAGTTCTTATTTTTGTCAAATAATCGTTTGCTGCATCTATAATTCTATCTGCCTGATGTTTTCTAAGCCATGTTTCTTCAGAAGAATTGTCTATATGAACTGAGGAATGGCGAGTTTTTATCTCTACAAAGCATAATATCTCTCCATCTCTGGCAACTATGTCAATTTCGCCCGTTCTATTATCTGATATAAAATTTCTGAAAAGTATGTCAAAACACTTAGCTTTTAGGAATTTTATTGCTGCTTTTTCGCCTTTTTTGCCGATAGCAATATGTGACAATCTAAAAAACATGGGGTTTACTTGGAATCTTCTTTCTTTTTGGATGGTTTAGCGCCTGATGAGCGTTGAATAAGCCTCAAGAATAAGGCCAAGACAAGGCATACAATCGGGATGATATAAAGCATCGCAGTATGCCCCTGAAAGAAAAGCGAATTTTGAGAAATGAGATTTAGATCTACAGGGTCAGTTTTATTCGTAATGTAATCATTGATAATAGGTCTTGCCAGGTTAATTACCGGGAAGGCTGCCAGCATCCCGATAAAAATCCACAGCGAGTAAATTTTACCGGAACCAAATGAAGAAATAGCCGTAATCGGAATATGTCCACACAAAACCAATCCTAAACCTGTAAAAAGGGCGCCTATGACAATTGGCCAAAACTTATAGTCTGTCGGATGAAGTTTGATTATTCCGTATTTCGTTAGGAAGTAACAAACCGGGACACCTATAGCCACAGATATAAAAAATATTATGGCAAAAGAGTTGTCCTTGAAGCTGAATTGGTCCATAAAAGTTTTTCTGTTTGAAAGACCGCATTGGAGCAGCACAAAACCAAAAAGGAATCCGACCAGGAGCGCCGCCAGAAGTTTATATGTGCCGGTCAATTCTAAAGGGTGCATAATTTCATTGCCTACTTTTCTTCAATTTTTACAGAAAGCATTGTGCCTATAACTACAGACTCAATGAACATTATTATCAGGAATAGCCCGACTATAATAAAGAGTCCCAAAGCGTCGTTCCACATTTTCAGGAATGAGTCTCCAGCAATTATAAGACCGCACATAACTAAAAAACCGCCTAAAAAGTTAATAATTAGCCCTGTAGTAAGGTAGTAAGCCGGGCCTTTTGATAAGTGATCTTCGGGGAAAAGCTGAAGTTTGAATTGTTTAGTCACGAGAGCACACACAAATGAACCTAAAAGAACTCCAACTAGAAAGATTTCTTCCCAGGAAATGCTTGGGGTATTTCCATTATAGAGACCAATAACTTTATCAGTTATATTTGAGTAAGCCGTTATGGCCCCGGCGCAGTCGTCTAAAATATAAGCAGTGATCATAAAAAGGAACGCCATCAAAACACCTGCTACAAACGGGGATATTTTTCCTGTAGTAAGAAGTTTATTCATTCATTTTCCTTTAGATAGGTTTATTTAGTGTATAAATTGAATCTTGCCTGATTGCTCTATTTGCATGGCACAGAGCCAGGCCCAAAGCGTCAGTAGCATCATATTCAAGATCAGAAATATCTATGCCAAGAACTGATGACATTATAACTGCCACCTGTTCCTTTGAAGCTGTTCCTGTACCGCCAGCTGCCATTTTGACTTCCTTGGGAGAATATGCATAAGTTGGTATATCGAGGTCGGCAAGTGCGGTCATTACAGCTCCTCTGGCATAGCCTAGTATCATAGTTGTCCTGACATTTTTTCCAAAAAAAGCTCCTTCAATCGCCGCGACATCAACTTTAAAAGTTTTAACAAGTTCCTGAACTCCATTGTAGAGCCTCAAAAGGCATTTGCTGTGAGGCAGTTCTTTCTTGTTCTTGATTACTCCGCAATCAATCGTTTTAAAAGTCCCATCTTGAGCGCTTACAATCCCGTAACCGGTACATCTTAAGGCAGTATCAACACCAAGAATGACCATTAGTGCTATTCTCTTTATTTTTTAAATTTAAAAGCAGATTAGTCAATCTGAATTGAATTGAGGATTTCTTCAGGAATATCAAAGTTTGCATGAACCGCCTGAACATCATCCTGATCTTCAAACTTTTCAACAAGTCTAATAAGTCTTGATGCTTTGTCCTTATCTGTTATCTGGACATAATTTTCAGGTTTTCTTGTTAATCCTGCTTCTTCGGCTGGTATATTGGCTTTTTCCAATGCTTTGGAAATGTTATCGAATGCATCGACTGGCCCCCAGATTTCGGCCGTTCCATTTTCAATTATCAGATCTTCAGCTCCTGCTTCAAGAATAAGATCAAGGAGTTTATCTTCGGTAGCATTTTCGCCTGCAACTATAAAATGAGATTTACGGGGAAACATCCAGGTTACCGCTCCGCTTCCTGCCATATTCCCGCCGTTTCTGTCGAATATCAACCTTATTTCCCCGCCTGTGCGGTTTCTATTGTCCGAGAGGCATTCTACCAGAATAGCTACTCCATCTGTGCCGTAGCCTTCATAAACAATCTCTTCATAGCTGGCTGTGTCAGTACCTTCGCCTGAACCCTTTTTGATGGCTCTTTCAACATTTGCCACTGGCATATTTGCGGATCTGGCGGCCAGAACAGCAGCTCTTAATCTGGCGTTTGTGTCAGGGTCGGCTCCGCCTGTTTTTACTGAAACAATAATTTCTTTTGATATTCTAGAGAATATTTTGCCTCTCTTTTGGTCTGCAGCGCCTTTTTGATGCTTAATATTTGCCCATTTGCTATGTCCGGACATAGTTTCCCCTTAGATTTTGTTTTATTGTTTATGATAAGCTTGAGTTAAAAATAGCTAATAGCAGGGAAAAAACAACATTTTTTTGCCCGATAATGGCTATTCGATAGTTCGCCTATATTTAAATACGCCAATAGTAAGAACTACTACCGTAAATATCGCTATAATATAAATACGGCTTTGGATGTCAGAAAAAGTCGAACCTTTAAGCATCACTCCGCGGACAATCACATTAAAATGCGTCAATGGAAGCACATAGCCTACGCATTGTGCCCAGAACGGCATAGCCTTAAAAGGAAACATAAATCCAGACAGCATAATTGAAGGAAGATAGAAAAATATAGTCATCTGAACTGCCTGTAGCTGATTTCTTGCAAGAGTAGAGAAAACAATCCCTACTGACAAACACGCCATGATAAAAAGCACTCCTGAAAGCAGCAGGAGTACTACGCTACCTATTATCGGGATATCAAAAATATACTTAGTCAAAATCATGATAAATACCAGCTGGATAAAACCCATGCCGACATAAGGGCTGACTTTCCCAATCAGAACTTCCAGGGGAGTTACGGGCATACACAAAAGGTTTTCCATTGTGTCGCGTTCAATTTCCTTTGTCATTGAAAGCGATGTAATTATCACAAGTGTAAGAGTTAATATAACTCCTAACAGTCCAGGCACAGTCGAGAACTGCATTATTCCTTCAGGGTTATATCTCTTGTGTATAACAAGTTCTGCGCCTCCTTTTTGTGGCGCTAGAAAGTCAAGATTGCCTTTAAAGCATATTTTCATAGCATTGTTGAATGCCTCTTGAGCGACTGATAAGGCAGTGCCTGTAATTTGAGGATCTGTAGCATCTGCCTCGATCAAGATTTTTGGGTTCTCTCCTCTGATAAGTTTTCGATAAAAATCTTCCTGTACACTGATTATAAAAACAGCCTCACTTTCTTTAATTGCTCTTTCTGATGCTTCTTTGCTAGAAGTCATTTCTTTAATGTCAAAATATTCACTTGCCGAAAGCGAATGTACAAAATTTGAAGTAAATGGATCAGAATAATTGCCTGCGTTGAGAATGGTAGGGAGATGTTTGGGTTTGTTATTTATGGCAAAACCAAACAGAATTAATTGAATTATAGGAATTCCGAAAAGCATAGCCAGCGTAAGCCTGTCGCGCCTGAGCTGTATGAACTCTTTCAAGAAAATAGAATAGGCTCTGGATATAGAAAATAGCTTCATTGCTTCTGCTTACTTACTAGATTTATGAAAACATCTTCTATTGAAGTAGTCACGCCATAGTATTCATGTTCTTTGTCTATTATCTCTTTCAGGGAAGATTCGACTGCAGTTTTATCCCTTGAACTGACATGAAGGGTATTGCCGAAAGCTAAAACCTGTTCGATAGCCTTTGCTTTTCTTAATTCAATTGCCAGATCTAAAAGATTTTTACCTTTAACAACCCAGGTAAAAAGCCCTTCTTTTGAAATTATATCGTCAATTGTGCCTTTGGTTAAAAGGTCTCCATAGGCCAGATAAGCCAATCTTCCGCATCTTTCAGCCTCATCCATGTAATGAGTCGTAACCAAGGCCGTTATTCCTTTTTCAATCGAAAGTTTCTGAATTGTGTCCCAAAACTCTCTTCTTGCCAGTGGGTCAACTCCTGCTGTTGGTTCGTCCAGAAGAAGTAACACAGGATTATGAATTAAACATGATGCAAGAGATAGTTTCTGCTTCCATCCCCCGGATAAGTTTCTTGCTATCATATTCCTGAAACGGCCCAGTCTATGTTCTTCAATGATGTTGTCTATGGCTTTTTTTCTATTCTGGACTCCGTAGATTCTTGCGGTAAAATCAAGATTTTCTCTAACGGTTAGATCAGAGTAAAGACTGAATTTCTGAGTCATGTAGCCGATTTTTTGCTTTATCAGTTTTTGTTCTTTAATGATATCGTATCCAATGCAGCTTCCTTCTCCGGCATCTGGTATAAGAAGACCACAAATCATTCTTAAAAAAGTAGTTTTACCGCTTCCATTTGGACCGAGAAAACCATAAATAGCGCCCTTTTCAACTTGGAGAGAGAGTTTATTCACAACAACTTTCTTGTTGAAACTCTTTGTGACATTTGATACATCAATGGCGTATTTGTAGGAATCCATAATCAATTTAAAACTCTACACTTACAACTTCACCTGGGTGGAGGCTTAGTTTATCTTCTGGAGCAAATTTTGCTTCAACCATATAAATAAGCTTATCATTGTGTTTAAGAGAATAAATAAGCGGGTCGGTGTACTGAACATTAGGAGAAATGTAGTTAATTTGGGCTGGAATAAACTCTTTTGACTCTTCCGAAAAATAAACTTTTACATTCTCTCCGAGTTTAATTTTTTTAATATTTGAAGCGTTTACATAGAAAACAACTTTGAGATTGTCATCAGGCAACAGCATTATTACTGGTTTTCCTGCTTGAACAAGTTCCCCTTTTCTATAGAAAATGTCGAAGACCAAAGCATTGCATGGTGATAGCTGAGTTGTTTCTTGAAGTTGATATTTATTATAAGGAATCATGCTTTTGATTGCATTGTCTGCCATTTCAAATGCAGCAATCTTATCTGGTCTTTCGGGAAGCTTCATATAGTCAATGTGAGCCTCAATGACTTTAGAGAAAGCTATAAAGGAATATTGTAACTGCCTTGCGTACCAGAAATACTGGTCGGCAGCGGCATTTTTAACTGACAGAAAACTGTACATTTCAGTTAAAAGTTTTGTAAGAATAATCATTTCTTTTATAGCGTATGCTCCACACTGCCACTGTTTAATATCTTCTGGTCTGGCGCCTTTTTTCATGTCGGCAATGTAGTTTTGCAGGGCCATGTCTAAGTTTTCATTTGCACCTAGAAATGCTGTTGCCTTGTAGCTTTCCAGTTCAAAAAGCTTATCGCCGGCTTTTATGAGCGAACCTTTTTTAACATAAAGGTCTTTAATCTTATCTGATGATGGAGCAGATATGTAAACATAATCTGCATCTATGTAGCCAGTAGATAGATTATCGTTCTTAGCTTTTTCGCAGGAGGTAAAAGTTAAGATCAGCAGTAAAAAAGAGAAATATAGTAATAATTTACTCATACAGATTAAATTTCTAAGAGTTTAAGTAGTAGTCTTCAATTACATAATTCTAGCTATTTCTTCTCAACTTCTCTATTAGCGAATTAATTAAAAGATATTTTTTGAATATCAAAAAAGTGAAGTTTATGTTATATAATTAAGCTAACTTATCGTTATCAACCCAAACAATCTAATTTACAAAAGGTGAAAAATGCACACAGAAATCCACAAATGGTACAGCCCTAATCTGGGCAAAGACATGGAACTCAAGGTCTATGGTCACTATGGAAAAGCTTTTATTGTATTTCCATGCTCCAGAGGCAGATATTTTGACTTTGAAGGACAGGGGATGATTGCTAAAATCAGTAGTCATATAGATGGAGCTAAAATTAAACTCTATGCTATAGACAGCGTTGACACAGAATCATGGTACAATTTTGGCGCAAGCCCAGCGACAAGAAGCGCTAGAAACGATCAGTACTATAAATATATCACAGACGAAGTCATTCCTTTTATCAGAACTCATAGCCAGTCTCCTGAAGAAAGACCAATGGCAACAGGGACAAGCATGGGCGCTTATCACGCTGTAAATTTTTTCCTCAAGCATCCTGAACTTTGCGGAGGCACAATAGCTCTGAGCGGCCTATATCGTATGGATAGAAATGAATTCAAGTTGGGCGCAAATGACATCAAGGATGTTTATTACAATTCGCCAATTCACTACCTTCCTAATGTCACCGATGCTAATAAACTAGACTGGTACAAGAAGAGCAATATCATCATCTGCACAGGACAAGGCGCCTGGGAGGATGAAGCAATCGTTGATACTAAAGATATTGACTATACTCTCAAGAGCAAAGGTGTTCCGGCCTGGATAGATTACTGGGGTAAAGATGTTAACCATGATTGGCCTTGGTGGTATGTCCAGATGAACCACTTCCTCTCAAAACTTTACTAATCATAAAGCCAATAAGACTGAAGCAGAAATGCCTCAGTCTTATTTTTTTAATAACTGAGCGTTGCGCTATGAAAGACGAATCTATAAATCTCTTAAATATCAGAAATATTGGAATCATTGCACATATTGACGCTGGAAAAACTACCCTGTCAGAAAGATTTCTGTACTATTCAGGGAAGACCCATAAAATAGGTGATATTGACTCTGGCACTACTGTCATGGATTATCTGGATGAAGAGAGAGCTAGAGGAATAACAATCGTAGCGGCTGCAGCCTCATTTGCATGGGCAGATAAACTTTATCATCTTATTGATACCCCGGGGCATATCGATTTTACGGCTGAAGTCGAGCGTTCCTTAAGAGTAATAGATGGCGCTGTAGTTGTTTTTAGCGCTGTAGAAGGTGTTGAAGCCCAGAGCGAAAAAGTCTGGAGGCAATCCGATAAATACAAAGTAGCAAAGTTGGCTTTTATAAATAAGCTTGACAGAATAGGAGCATCTTTTGAGAGAGTAGTAAAAGACATTCAATCTAAATTCCCTTCCACTAAATCTATTGCTGTTCAGATGCCAATAGGAATTGAATCGTCCTTTGGAGGCGTGATAGATTTGATAGCGATGAAATTTCTACGCTTTGAGGAAGAAGATGGCTCTAAGGTTAAATGCCTTGAGATTCCGCCTGAATTTAAGTCTGAAGCTGAAGAAAGAAGAAGCCAAATGATTTCCGCTATTGCGGATATGTCTGATGAATTAGCGCAATATTATCTGGAAGAAAAACCTATTCCTGATGAATTGCTTCTAACTTCAATAAGAAAACTTGTCATAAATTTAAAAATGTGTCCGATATTCTGCGGTTCTGCAAAAAAAAACATTGGAATACATCCTGTTCTGGACGCAATAGGTTTTTACCTTCCAAGCCCTGAAGACTTCCCATTTCACAAAGCATTGAATATAAAAACCAATGAGCAAATGAATATTGATATTAACGAAAGCAATTTTTCCGCATTGGTTTTCAAGGTAATAGCCAGCGCAAGCGGCGATTTACTTTATATAAGAACCTATAGTGGTATGCTCTCATCAGATATGACCGTTCTTAATCCCAGAACAATGGAGCGCTTAAAAATAAAAAGAATTTTAAGGCTCTATTCTAAAAATGTTGAACCCACTGACAATGTCGGAGCAGGCGATATAGTTGGCCTTGTGGGACTGAAAGATACAACTACAGGCGATACTTTGTGTTCGGTAAACAAACCAATTCTGCTTGAACGGGTCACATTTCCTGAGCCTGTTATATCAATGGCTATTGAGCCTCGTTCATCAAAAGACAAAGACAGATTAAATTACGCATTGGAAATGCTTTGCAGGGAAGACCCCACATTAAGTATAAATGTCCATGAATCTACTGGGCAGGCGCTTATTTCAGGAATGGGTGAACTTCATCTTGAAATAAATACTAACAGGCTTAAAAATGAATTCAATCTGGATGTAAGACATGGTGCCCCTAGAGTCGTATATAAGGAAACATTGCTAAAAGAGGGCGTCTTCACAGGACTCTTTAATAAAGTAATAGCAGATAATGAATACTACGCTGAAGTTAGATTTAAACTTGAGCCTGTTCCAAGATTGCCTGCAGGGCTTGAAGTAGTTGCTGATGCCAAAGGCATGAAAAATCTACCCAATTCCTGGGTTAATGCAGCTGTGGAGGCCCTTAAAAATGCCCTTAAAACAGGCGGAAACTGGGGATATTCTTTGATTTATATCAAGGGAACTATAACCGGCATTACCGGCATTAAAGATAAAACTAACGAAGGTTCAATAGCCGGAGCTGTTTTGAATGGAGTCGATACAGCCGTCAGAACAGGAACTATTCTTCTTGAACCAATTACCAGAGTAGAAATCCTTAGTCCTGAAAATACTATTGGAGAAATAAGCGGATACCTTCAATCTCGTAGAGCTGTAATACACAAAGTAGAATCTCAGCTAAACATTAAAAAGCTTGACTGTGAGGTGCCTTTGTCTGAGATGTTTGGATTCAGCAAAGCTATTCCAAAACTATCAGGCGGAAGAGCATCATTTAGCATGGAACCTTGCGGATACCAAGAACTAAGCAAAGAAGATATGAATAGGATTCAGAGCTCTTGCTAATAAACTTTATTGCCGTAAGAACCAGACATGTCTGACATCTGATAAATCTTGCTTTGTTTGTCATCGTGCATGGATTTAATAATGTCATTAGGGGTAATCATTCCAATTATTGTATCGTCCTTCCAGATTGGAATATTCCTTACTTTGCAAAGCGAAAGTATATCTGTAACTTCAATTATATCATCTTCAGGTTTGATTATTAATAACTGGCGTGACATCAGTTGTGATACTTTCTGATCTAACACATTTTCGTAATTCCAAGCCTGGCGCATAACCATTCGTTCAGAAATTATACCGACATAGCTCTTAGGATTGGCTTTGTCTTCGAGAACGATAAGCGCAGATACTTCATGGTCATGCATTTTTTTTGAAGCATCTCTGATGGTTTCATCAAGATGAATGTATTGAAGCGCATTATTTTTTTTATCTGCAAGAACCTTAGATACTTTCATGACAGCCCCCATTTTTTAATTCAGTCTGACTCTGAAATTATTCTAACTCTAATGAAGGAAAAAGTAAATATCTAAATTTTTAAAGCTAAAGATATAGAATGTCAAAGTGGTGCCGATGGTGGGACTCGAACCCGCACTCCATTGCTGGAACTGCGCCCTGAACGCAGCGCGTCTGCCATTCCGCCACATCGGCATAATGAGAATCACAAAATTAGTTTAATTTTACTTTAAATCAAGTTTTTTTAAAAAATGAGACTATTTTAAAAGTGTTGAATTTTAAAACTAAATAAGGAAAACTAATGACGGGAAATCGATGGATTAATAAAAATTTCTCGACAAGCGAACTAAATAATTTGATTCAAAAATATGCCTTTACAAGGCCTATTGCTTTGGCTTTAGCTTGCAGAGAAATTCATGTAGATAGTGTAGAAGCGTTCTTTAGCGCGGCACTGACTGATTTGGGTTCGCCTTATGATCTTCCAGGAACAGAGCAAGCGTCAAAAAGGCTTTGGGAAGCAATAAGTAAGGACGAACATATTCTTATTCACGGCGACTTTGATGTTGATGGTCTTACATCTTCAGCGCTCTTGTCGTGGGTGCTTTCAGAAAGTGGAGCCAATGTATCTGTTTTCGTGCCTGCAAGACTGGATACAGGCTATGGATTTACTCCTGAATCTCTTAATAATGCATTGAAGGTTTACAAGTGCAATGTTCTTGTGACTGTTGATTGCGGAATAACTAGCGTAGAAGCAGTTGACTGGGCAAATAAGCTTGGTATTGATGTTTTAATAACTGATCATCATGAACAGGCGGCCAAACTTCCTGCAGCCCATACTATCATCAATTCAAAAATTCACCCCAATCTTAAAAAATTACATTGTTTAGCAGGAGTCGGAACAGCTTTTAAGCTTGCCCACGCTTTTATAAAATATGGAGTTGATAATCAACTTGCATTTAAAAAAATTGACCTCAAAGATGTACTTGATTTAGTGGCTCTTGGTACAGTTGCTGACATAGTTCCGCTGCTTGGCGAAAATAGAATTCTTACCAAGAATGGTCTAAAAACTCTTTCAAAGCAGATACGCCCTGGAATAAGAGCGCTTTGCGATACCACAGGCGTTACAGGCGACTTAAAGTCCTACGATATAGCGTTTAAACTTGCTCCTTATATTAATGCTGCTGGGCGTTTAGGCGATCCTGGCGTAGCATTTAATCTTCTTAGTACCAATAGTATAGTTGATGCTATGCGCTTGGTTCAGCAGCTAAAGGATTTTAATACTCAGAGAAGAGCTAAAGAAAATGAAATATTCAAGGAAGCTGAATCTCAGATTTATCAAACCATAAAAATGAAAGAAGCTTCTTCGATTCTGATTTACGGCACGAACTGGCATCAAGGTGTTATAGGGAATGTCGCTTCTAGAATTGCAAGAGATTATAACAGACCTACTATAGTTCTTACGGTGATTGACGACCAGGCATATGGTTCTGGCAGATCATGCGCACATCTTAATCTTGTTAAAGTTTTGTCCGGTTGTGAAAATATTCTTACTAGATATGGTGGGCATCCTATGGCAGTAGGACTTTCTCTGCTTCCTAAAGATGTAGAAGAGCTGAAAGCCAGATTCGAAAAAGCAGTAAGCCAGGCTTTAACTGCAGATGATCTTATTCCTCAGATCGAATATGACGGAGAAGCTTTTATTTGTGAGCTTAATGAACCATTCTTTGAAGAGCTTGAGAAGTTTGAACCATTTGGTTTTGGAAATCCTCAGCCGATATACAGAATAAACAACCTTACAGTTCCTCATATGCGCAATGTCGGTCAAGGTCATTCAAAAGGTTATTTAAAAGATAGTTACGACAATTCTATTAAGTTTATTGCTTTTAATTTTAGCAGTGAAAAGAATTTGCCTCCTCAACCATGGGATATCCTTGCTACGCCGCAGCTTAACTCATATAACGGTGTAGTTAACCAGCAGCTGAGCATCATAGATGTCAAAACATCTGGAACTTGCTCTTAATACTTAGTTTTAGTATATGCTTTATACAGTAGAGAATTTTCAAAGAATTTTGAAATATACTTTTAATGATGATTCTCTTTTAAAGCAGGCATTGACACATACTTCATATGCATCTGAAAAAAAACTTGGGTATAATAACCAAAGATTGGAATTCCTCGGTGATGCTGTTATAGAAATTCTAGTAACTGACCACCTTTTTTGTAGATTTCCTTATAAAGCAGAAGGCGAACTGACTGCCATAAGGGCTTCGATAGTTCAAAAAACGACACTTGCAAATTTTGCTAGAGAAATTGGAGTTCAGAACTATTTACTCTTAGGAAAGGGTGAAAAAGAACAGTTGGGTAAAGACAAAGACTCAAACCTTTGTGATGTTTTTGAGGCTCTTATAGGAGCAATATATGTAGATTCTGGACTTAAAGAAACTCAAAGTGTATTTTTTGGTATAACGGCAGGTTTTTTCAATGAATTAGAATCCTCGACAGAACAGAAGAACCCTAAAGGCGCACTTCAAGAACATTTGCAGAAAATAGATGGGACAAAACCCGAATATAAAGTCAAAAATATATCAGGTCAAGATCATTCACCCACCTTTACGGTAGAACTTTTTATCAATGGCTTATTGACTTCAATTGGAGAGGGGCCAAACCTTAAGCAGGCAGAAAAAAAAGCGGCTTTTGCCGCTTTAAATAAACTCAAAGATCAATCCTGATCGAATGATGGTGCCTTTTTTATTAAGGTTTAAGATGAAGACTTACAAGAATTTTTACTATTAGCGCAGACACCCCCATGGAGATGGGAATTGTCAAACACCAACTGATGGCCATGGTTTTGGCAACTCCCCAGTTAACAGATGCTTTTCCAGTGCTTCCAGCTCCCATTATTGATCCTGATACTGCATGCGTAGTGCTAAGAGGGAAGCCTAAAAAAGATGCTGTAAAGATAATTATTGCCGAGCTTAATTCTGCTGAAACTCCGCTTGCTGGTTTGAGTTGAGCCACTCTTGAACTAAGAGTTTTTATTATTCTCATTCCGCCGCTGAGAGTTCCTGCTGCCATGCATATAGCGCATATTAGAATCACCCATGCCGGTACTGCTATTTTGTCTATATAGCCGTAACTTAGCAATGTAAGGGTAATTATAGCCATGCTTTTCTGTGCGTCATTAGAGCCATGACTTGCTGCCATCAGAGCAGTAGAAATGACTTGAAATTCACGGATGTTATTATTCGTATTTCTGGCTCTTTTTGCATTATAAAATATTCTGTTCATTGCGATCATTATTGAAAAGGCAAGGAAAAATGCAATAATTGGCGAGATCACCATGGGCAGGATTACTTTCATAAAGAGTCCCATAAAATTTACCGCTTCTACGCTGCTATAAGCCCAAACTGCTCCAACTAGTCCGCCCATTAACGCATGTGAAGAGCTTGAAGGTATTCCAAGATACCAGGTAATAAGGTTCCAAAGAATAGCGGCAAAGAGGGCAGAGGCAATAACAATGCCAGATACCATGTGAGGATCAACGAGCCCTTTTCCAATTGTAATTGCTACATTTGTGCTGAGAAAAGCTCCAATAAGGTTAAAAATAGCAGCAATTACGATTGCCTGAAGCGGGGTTAAGGCTTTAGTAGAAATTGATGTAGCAACGGCATTAGCGGTATCATGAAAACCATTTATGTATTCAAAAACCAGAGCAATGGCTACCAATACCAAAACTATAGTCAAGGTCATAATTTACCTAAAGTTAAAGTTAGATACTGTCTAGAGATATTTGCATAATCAGGTCTGCGGCATATACAGCAAGCTCTCCTGCAGCGTCAATATTTTTGCTGATGCCTTCGAGTTTCATAATAGTCTGGATGTCAAAATTGCCAGCGCTCATCTCTGCTACGGTATGACGAATGTCTTCAACACTGTTTTCTTCAAGTTCATTAATCCTTTCATTGGCTATAGATATTTTTTTAGCATTGAATGCTTTAAGCGCAGTTACGGCTTCAAGAAGAACTTGAGTTGTTAGCACTAATGTATTAGCGCTCTTAATAAGACAGGCATCTTTAGTCGGGTCCACATTGAAGGCTTTTAGTTTAGTTGCACACTTGGAAATTCTTTTAGTAAGTTTTGTGAGAACAGTAGAAAGCTTTTGAATATCTCCTCTGTCAATAGGAGTTATAAACATCCTGTCAATTTCATGCAGAATCTTTCTATTAGCGTTTGATGCCTTTTGTTTTAATATCTTGAGGTCGTTGTATAGCAGAGTTGTCTTCTGCTCATTCTGTGAGTTAATAATATCCACAAGAAGCTTTGCTGACTCATGTGCATCCTTAGCCTCCTCTTCGAAAAGGATGAAAAAAATATCACCTTTATTAGGAATTAATTTTTTAATAATAGCTCTTAGCATAGTTTTTCTCCTTATGTATGTAAATATATTAATAGACTTGGACTCAACATTTTAAGGCATAGACATTGAAGCGTCAATAGACGGCTAAGAGGCTAACAGATTCCTAACAAAGATAAAGTATTGCTTTAAGTCTGATAGCTAATTGCTCATTTTCTTGATTATCGAAGTAGTAGAATATCCATCAACAAAGGAGATGAATTCTATTTTACTTCCCACATCTTCTAGGACACTTCTTTCTGTCTGATCCATAGTGTGAAGATTGTAGTCGGCGCCTTTTACATAGATGTCAGGCTTGATTTCATTTATAATCCCCTCGCATCTTTTTGATCTAAAAATAACTACTGCATCTATAAACATCAGAGAAGCAAGTATAAATGCGCGATCATTTTCATTAGTAACGGGTCTATTAGGTCCTTTAAGTTCTCTGACTGAACTATCAGAATTAATAGCAAGAACTAAAGCATCTCCTAGCTCTCTTGCTTTCATAAGATATGTAACATGTCCTCTGTGGAGAATGTCAAAACAGCCATTTGTCATAACAAGTTTTTTTCCTGTTTTTTCTAGTTTACAACGCCATGTTATTGCCTCTTCTATCGACATTATTTTTGAGTTAATCAGCGATTTAAACATATTCAATTCCGTTATTACATTAAGTTGCTTGCCAGGTCTGCTAATTCTGAGCGCTCTCCTTTTTCAAGATGAATGTGGGCGTAGAGAGGCTGTCCCTGCATTTTTTCAATGAGATAGCTTAAACCATTTGAATGACAATCGAGGTATGGATGGTCTATTTGGTAAATATCGCCTGTAAAAACGAGTTTTGTCCCTTCTCCAGCGCGGGTAATAATAGTTTTAATTTCATGAGGCGTAAGATTCTGAGCTTCATCGACAATGAAATATGTTTTA